>Ga0164305_10000699_pt1 | contig 13000 bp, 13 predicted proteins | sample Whisoiple_237_MG_FD_110215 | JGI IMG/M metagenome (GOLD analysis project Ga0164305, IMG submission 110215) | Soil microbial communities amended with pyrogenic organic matter from upstate New York, USA - Whitman soil sample_237_MG | ecosystem: Environmental > Terrestrial > Soil > Agricultural... | reverse complement strand
GAATGCCTCTGCGACTGCGGTGTCAACGGCCTCTGGACGCGAGGTGGTCGACCGTTCACAGTCGATTGCTCGGTGACGCGGCGCGTCGCGAACGTTCGCGCGCGTGCGGGCCGCTGTCCCGCTCTCTCAGCACGAGCGCCCTCTGGCAAACGGCAACTTCGGAGCGAATGCGTAAGAGATAGCGCCGTTTACTCCGATATACTCAGGACGCGTCAAGAGAGCGGGCTTGCCCGCCGCCAACCGGCCTCAGCGGCACGGTGGCAGGAATGACGCGGTCTGGTTCAGGCAAACCGCTGAAGGAGGGTTCAATGAGTACTGACGAGGGTTCCGTGGGACGCGGCCTGGTCCGCCAGGGTGATCTGCTGCTCGTTCCCGTTGCCGCAGTCCCGGAGCATGCGCCGAAGCTCGGCTCCGGCCGCCTGGTGCTGCTCACGGGTGAGGCGACGGGACACGCGCACGTCGTCGACGACGAGCGCGCATCGCTGCACAGTTGGGGTGCGCTGCGCTACCTGCAGGTCGACGGCGACAGCCCGGCGATCTTGGCCCACGACGAGCACGATCCGCTGCCGCTGCCGCCGGGTGCGTACGAGGTGCGCCGGCAGCGTGAGTACGTGCCGCAGAGGCGCTCGCGTTGGGTGGCCGACTGATGGCACTCGAGGAAGTCGTCGCGGCCGGTGTGCGGAACGCGTTCGCGCGTAACCCTGTCGTCGATCGGGCGAGCATCGAGCGGAGTCTGCGCAGGGCGAACCGCTCGATCGCCCGCCGCATCGGGCCAATCGAATGGATCGGGTCGCTCGAGGCCTACATCCGGCAGAGCGCCGAGTTGCTGCTTGACGGCTGGACCGTCGACAGTGCCGATCCGCTGACGCCGCCGCAGCCCGAGCCCGGCTCCGGTTGCGACACACCGCGCTTCGGCCGCCTGCTCGCGATCGAGCGCGAGCTCTGGCGGGCCGAGCGCGCCGCGCACAACACGAGCCGGCTCACGCCGTCCCGGCGGCTGCCGGTGTACCTGAACGCGATCGAGGCGCCGGCGCTCGCCTCGGACGCGGCCGGGGACGCGCTGGGGACGGCCGCGCTCGCGGCGACTGTGCCCCCTCCGCGCAAGCACGGCTTCGCAACGGTGAGCTACTGGAAGTACGACGACGACCACTGGGCGCAGACCCGGGCGGTAGCCGCGCTGCCGTTCCTTGTCCAGATGGCGGACTGCTTCGCCGCCGGCCTCTACGCGGCGGCCCGCTGGCGGCGCGGCGGCGAGACGCGGACGATCCTCATCGAACGGCCTCGCCTCCGCCTCGCCAACGGCCGCCTGCACCGCGCGAACGAGCCGGCCGTCCTCTGGCCCGACGGCAGCGGCCGCTGGTACTGGCAGGGCATCGCCGTCCCCGCGAAGCTCGCGGCGAGCCGCGACGACCTGAGCGCGGAACAGATAGCGCGGATCGACAACCAGGAGCTGCGCCGCATCGCTCTCGAGCGGCTCGGCTGGCAGCGCTTCATCGAAACGGCAAGCGCCGAGCTCCGCGCCCAGGACGACTACGGAAAACTCTGGTCGACCGAGATTCGACTGGACGGAGAACGCGCCCAGGTCGTCGAGGTCGTCAACGCAACACCGGAGCCCGACGGCAGTTACCGCCGCTACTTCCTCCGCGTGCCGCCACAGGTACGCACGGCGCGAGAGGCAGTGGCGTGGACCTTCGGCTTCGAGGACGCCGACCGGTTCATCGTCGCCGCAGCGTCATGACTCCCGGCGGCGCGTGCGTCTGCGATCGCCGGGCTCGCCGGGGATGTCCGTAGCGAGTCGCCCAGCTTGCGTTCGCATTCGGCCCGGGGTTTTCGTCTGTCTGGGCTCGTGCGCCCGGCAAGCGCCGGCAGCCTCACGCCGGCCGAGCGGGCTGCGGCCGAGGGGTCTCCCTCGGCCGCAGCAGCGAGAGGCTCAGTCGATGCTCACCGGTACACAGCCGGTCGTATAGACCGGAGCTCCGTTGGAGAGGAATTGCCAGACGATCCCGACCTGAAGCGGTGGGTCGTTCGGCGGCCCGGCCGCGAAATCGAAGTTCGCGTTCCCGTTGCCGGCGCCGTTCGTCATCAGCTGGGCGGTCGGAAGGATCAAGAACGGCGCTCCGGCGCAACTCTGACTGGCGAAGATCACGAGTTGCACCTGGTAGGTCGTGTTCGCCTGCGCCCCGTTCAGGTGATACTCCTCGTGCGCGGAATTCACGGCGCCGTTCGTGTGGATGTCGTTGACGAACCCGGAACGGAGCGGCGCGCCGGCGACCGCGTGCACGGCGGCGTGCGATGTGTGGAAGGTCTGGTCGGCGGCGGCCCAGGGCACGGCGACCAGTGCTGCGGCGACGGCGGCGAGCCCAGCGATCCAAAACGACTTCGTAGACACTCGGACCTCCTTCTCGAAAGGATGTGGCGCACGGCGATCCTACGTCGGCCGGTGTCGGCCAGTGGCGTTGACCCGGAGGACTGAAACCGCGCACGCGCACGGCTCGCCTCACAACACGGGAGTGACGGGGTCCGCACGAACTCACCCAGGAGCCCCGGCGATGACCGCGAGGTCGTCGTCAGACAACTCGAGCTCGGCGGCGCCGACGACTCCGTCGACCTGCCGCGCGCTACGGAACCCGACGATCGCTCCGTGCACGGCGGGGTGATGCAGTGCCCACGCGACCGCAACCTCGCCCGGTGAGGCGCCGTGACGTTCGCCCACCTTCTTCAGGCGGGGCGCGAGCTCGAAGCTTCGCGCGAGCGCTTCAGGGGAGAAGCGTGCGTCGCTCTTCCGCCAGTCGGTCTCGGGGAGCGCGGCGAACCGGTCGAGGGTCATCGTTCCCGTCAGCAGGCCCGACCCCATCGGCGAGTAGACGATCACGCCGATTCCCCGATCGTCCGCATACGGCAACAACTCCTCGGCTGCCTCGGGCTGCATCAGTGAGTACGCCGGCTGGATCGTCTGTGAAGGCTCCAGTACGGCGATCCGTTCGAGCTGCGCCACATCGAAGTTGGAGACGCCGATGCAGCGGACGAGGCCCTGGTCGCGCAGCTCGGTCAGTGTCTGCCAGCCGCGTTCGAGGTCGCGCTCGGGGAGCGGACGATGAATCTGGTACAGGTCGACCCGGTCGATCCCGAGGCGCGCGAGACTTGCCTCGAGCTCGCGCCGGATCGAATCGGGTGCGAGGTCGAACACGATCTTGCCGGCGTCGTCGTCGCGCGCCCCGCATTTCGTGAAGACGAGCGGACGTCGTCGTCCCGCGCCCGCGATCGCACGACCGACGATCGCTTCGGAGTGTCCGCGGCCGTACGCAGCCGCGGTGTCGATCCAGTCGACGCCGAGCTCGAGGGCTCGTTCGACGGCGGCGAGCGAGTCGCTGTCCTGCTGGTTGGACCAGCCGCGACTCCACTCCGAGCCGCCCGCGGCCCAGGCACCGAACCCGATCCGGCTGATGCGGAACCCCGTTGCTCCGAGAGACGTTCGTTTCAGCTCAGTCGGCTCCTCGGCCGCGTGCGACGCGCGCTACGGCGCTTAGCTTGACATGCAGCAAGTTAGAGCTTACGGTCGTTTCTCTCAGCGCGCATGCCGCGCTGCCCGTGCAATCCGACGGGAAACGCGTCTGGGAGGTTGGTTGGATGCGAAAGCTGGCACTCATGGTGGTCGTCCTAGCCGTCTGCGCGGTCGTTGCAGGCAGCATGCTCGGCGCCACATCGGGTAAGGCGGCAGGCGGGCCGTTGTCGGGCAAGGTCATCTGGGAAGTCGATGTCGTCAACGCCAATCCGGCCCTCACGGCGCTCGCGCAGGCCATCAACGTGAAGATCGCCGCCGCAGGCGGGACGCTCGTGCGCTCGTTTGCGGTCAACTCCGCAGGTCAAGTCGATCTGTCGCTGCAGGCGCAGGGTTTCGATCGCGCCATTGCGGCCAAGCCTGCGGCAATCATCTGGCTCGTCATCGATCCAAAGTCGATGCAGCCGCAGGTCAAGAAGGCGACTGCTGCGGGAATCCCCGTCTTCGCGCTCATCGGCAAGCCGCAGGGCTCGACGGTGGCCGCGATCGAGAACATCAAGAACTACGACCAGGGTTTCCTGCTCGGGAAAACGCTCGCGAAGGCGCTGAAGCCTGGTGACGAGGTTTCGATGATCGAGTCGTTCCCGACGCCGAACACGATCGCCGAGCAGGCGGGTGCCATCAAGGCGATGAAGCAGGGCGGTCTGAAGATCGTCGGCGACCCGAGCAAGCAGCGAAACGCAACCGACATTGCCTCCGGCGCGCAACCGATCATGCAGGGCCTGCTCGCGCGCTACCCAAACCTCAAGGGCATGTTCGTCTACAACGACGACTCGGCGATCGGTGCGATCTCGGCAATCCGTGCAGCAGGCAAGCGCGGGAAGATCGTCGTCGTCAGTCGGAACGGTGAAGACCCGGCGATCGCGGCGATCAAGAGCGGCGACCTGCTCGCGACGTGCGACATCAACCCGATCGAGTTGGGTGAGGACATCGGCGCCGCGATCGTCAAGCACGTGTCGGGCAAGGTCAAGTACAAGAACAACGCCGTTCTTCCGTCGCCGTCTGCGGCGAACTGCTTGGTCACGAAGGCGAACGTCAACCGTTATAAGTCCTGGTCGAAGCGCATCCACTACGTCAAGATCGCGGAGCGCTGACCTCGCGCGTGGAGCCACCGACGCACGTGCGGTGGCTCCACGTCCATCTCTTCCGGGACGGACCGCATGAACGACGATCGCATCGACGCTGAGACGATCAGATCCCTGTCGACCCTGCTGGGGATCGCCGTCCCCGAGGAGGACGTCGACCCGCTCGCTGCGGCCCTCGCCGACCAGCTCGCCGCAGGACGTCGCATCCTCGACCGGTACGGGGATCGAAGCATCGAACCGCCGCTCGTCTTCGATCCTCGGTGGAGATGATCGAGCTGACAGAGTTGACAGAGCTGACGCTGCGCCAGGCGAGTGAGCTGCTCGCCGCGGGCGAGACGTCCGCGGTCGAGTTGCTCGAGGCGACGCTACGGCAGATCGACGCGACGGAGCCGCTCGTCCACGCATACGCGTACGTCGCCGCGGACCAAGCCCGCGCCGCCGCTGCAACGGCCGACCAGGAGCGTGCCCGCGGTGTCGACAGAGGCCCAGTCCACGGTATTCCCGTCGGGATCAAGGACCTGCTCTACACGACCGACATGCCGACGGAAGCCGGCTCGAAGGTGTACGCGGGCTTTGCGCCGACGTTCGAAGCGACCGCCGTGCAACGTCTGCGCGAAGCGGGAGCGGTCATCGTCGGCAAGACCGTCACGCATGAGTTCGCCTACGGACAGGACGTTCCGCCGACGCGCAACGCGTGGAACCAGGAGTGCTACCCGGGTGGTTCGAGCGCGGGCTCGGGCGTCGCCGTCGCGGTGCGATCGGCTTTCGGCGCTCTCGGCAGCGACACGGGTGCGTCGATCCGGATTCCGGGGTCGGTCAACGGCGTGGTCGGCGTGAAGCCGACGTTCGGCCGCGTCAGCCGGCACGGCGTCGTCGGCATGAGCCCCTCGCTCGACCACGTCGGGCCGCTCGCACGCACCGTCGAGGACGCGGCGCTCCTGCTCGGGGCGGTCGCGGGTCACGATCCTGCCGATCTCGCCTCGCTCGACGCGCCGAACGAGGACTTCACCCGCGAGCTCGACGGCGGAGCGGACGGACTGCGAATCGGCGTCGACCGCGACTACTACTTCTCGCATTTCGTCACTGACGAGGTGCGAGCCGCCACGCTCGAGGCGATCGACGAGCTCGAGCGTCAAGGCGCGACGATCGTCGACGTCAGAATCGACGAGCTGCAGCTCATGTCGGACGTCGGGTTGATCCTCGTCCTGACGGACACGAGCGACTACCACCGGATGCTGCTCCGCGCCCACGCGTCGGATTACACCCCCGGGGTCCGATTGATGCTCGAGCTCGGCAACCTCGTGCCGGCGACGACCTATCTCGTCGCCCAACGTGCGCGCGCGTCGATGCGCGAGGCGGTACGCAAGACGTTCCACGACCATCACCTGGATGCGCTCGCCGCGCCGACCATCCCGACGACGACGATGCCGCTCGACCAGCTGTCCGTCGCTCCCGGTGACGGAGAGGAAAGCGTGTTCGCGATGTTTCTCCACCACAACATCCCTTCGAACCTGACCGGTCAACCGGCACTGTCGGTGCCTTGCGGTTTCTCGAGCGAGGAGCTGCCGATCGGGCTGCAGCTGATCGGTCGTCCGCTCGAAGAAGCTCGCCTGTTCCGCATCGCCCGCGCATACGAGCGCGCGAACCCGTTGTTCGAGCGCAGACCGCCGGTCGCAGGCTAGTCGCGGGCCAAGCCGCGGAACAACAGATCGTTCACGAACGTCGCATAATCGGACCGGAAGACCGGGTCGTCGATGTCCAGGCCGAGCGCCGGGAGCATCGTCTTCGAGTGTGAGACGGGGTACCACGCCAGCGCGACGATGCAGATGAGCAGCAAGCGCGGGGACACCTCCTTCAGACGGTCTCCCGTCAACGCCTGGAGCTGGTCGACGGACGATCGCAGCTGCGACAGGCGCGGCTCCAGATCCTGGATCGTCGTGCCGCCGCGTAGGGCCTCGCGGTCGCCGAGCCGCACGAGCTCGGGCGGGATGGAGAGGTACCCCGACACGATGCGCGCGATCGCCTCGCGTGGCTCGGCGCTGTCGGCTTCCGCGTACGCATCGTGGAGGATCGCGTCGATGCGCGTGAACGCGCGGTTGAAGACGGCCCGGTACAGCCCTTCCTTCGAGCCGAAGAAGTAGCCCGGCGTTGCGCGCGAGACGCCGGCCGCGTCGCCGACGACCTGGAGGCTGGTCGCTTCGTAACCACGCTCCGCGAAGAGGCGTTCTGCGGCGTCCAGGATCGCCTCGCGGCTCCGCTGAGCGTCCCGGCTTCGCTTGACCTGCGTCATCGGCCCTCGATGCATACCAGAGTTCGACCTAACTTGACAGTCAGCAAGTATCTCTCGTAGAGTCGCGCGATGGGTCGGCAGATCCACGGTTCGACACCTTGAGCACCAGCGCGCCGGCGCTGCGCGACCCCGCGCCCGGGTTCCTGCTCGCCGCACGGAATCTCTCGGTGGAGTACCCGGGGACGCTCGCCGTCGACGACGTCGACATCGAGGTGCGGCCCGGTGAGGTGCTCGCGATCGTCGGGGCGAACGGGTCCGGGAAGACGACGCTCCTCACGGTGCTCTGCGGGTTGCGGCGTCCGACCCGCGGCTCGCTGGAGGACACCCACGGCGAAGTCGTCTTCCACTCTCCGAGCGACGCGCTTCGTCGCGGCATCACGCTCGTGCCCCAGGAGCCTCAGCTCGCCGTGACCCTCTCGTGCTGGGAGAACCTGTGCCTGGGCCACTCGTCGGCGTACGGCATGCCGCTGCTCGACCGCAAGCAACGGACAACCGCCCGTCGCGCTTTACGTGAGGCGCTTCCCCACGTCGACCCCTCGTCTCGGGCGGGGGCACTTCGAAAGTCGGATCGTGCGATCGTCGCCCTCGTAGCAGCTCTGGCCCGCCGGCCGCGTCTGTTGGCGCTCGACGAGCCGACAGCCGTCCTCGGCGAGCAGGCCGTCGAGGTCGTGTCGTCGGCGGTCGCCCAGGTTCGAGCGAACGGCGGTGCAGTTGTCCTCGTCAGTCACAGGCTCCGCGACATCGTGGCGCTCGCCACCCGCGTTGTCGTGCTCGTCGACGGACGTCTCACGTTCGAGAACACCCACGTCGGCGACCTCACCGTCGAGGCGCTCGTCGAGCAGCTCACGCACGCCCACGTGCCGCCGGCATCCGCCGATCCGGCGGGGCGACCCCGGATCGCGGTTCCTGCGCGGGCGAGGCCCGACGTGCCGCTGCTGCGTGTGCGCGATCTCGCAAGCGTCGACGGGCTCCGCGTCGACGAGCTGCACGTCGATTCCGGTGACATCGTCGGCCTCGCCGGCCTGTCCGGGAGCGGACGGTCGCGCCTCCTACGCGCATTGGCGGGCGCGACGAAGGTCAGCGAGGGAACGATCGAGGTGGACGGGACACGAACGAGGGGAGACGTTCGTTCCGGACGCCGGCTCGGCATCGCCTACGTGACCGAGGATCGCGCCGCCGACGGCATCTTCGCGCCTCTGACCGTTGTCCGGAATCTCACGATGAGCGAGCTCGTCGCGTCCAAGCGTCTCGTGAGCCGCACCTCCCGTATGCGCGAACGGCAGCTCGGCCGCAGGCTGATCGAACGGTTCCGGATCAGGACGCCTCACATCTATTCGCTGGTCACCGCGCTCTCAGGCGGCAATCAGCAGCGCGTCGTTCTCGGGCGCGCGCTCGCCGGCACGCCGAAGATCCTGCTTGCTGACGAACCGACTCAGGGAGTCGACATCCAGGGCAGGGCCGAGATCCAGGAGCACATGCGCGAGTTCGCTCGCAGCGGTGGCGCGATCGTGATGTCGAGCTCCGATTTCGACGAGCTGCTCGGGCTCTGCAACCGCCTCGTGATCATGCGCGACGGTGTCGCGCTCGGCGAGCTCGATCCCGCCGCGACCGACTACCGCACGCTGATCGCTCTCACATCCGGGGCGCAGATGCAGCTGCACGACGACGAGCGAGGTCCGGCGTGAGCAGTGCCGCCAAGGTCCCCGGCGGAGGTGTGCTGCCCGAGTCGATCCGCGAGCAGCTGCCCCCGATCCGGATCCAGCAGTTCGCCTTCCCGCTGGCCCTTCTGACGATGATCGTCGTCGGCTCGATCGCATATCCGCAGTTCCACACCACCGCCAACGTGCGCAACGTCTTGACCTTTGCGTCGATCCCCTTGATCGTCGCGCTCGGTCAGACCGTGGTCGTGCTCGCGCGCGGCGCCGACCTTTCCGTCGGCTCGATGATCGCGTTGAGCGGCGCGATCCTGGGTGAGCTCTTCGTGATCAAGCACGTGTCGCTGGCCCTGACCTTCGTGATCTGCATCGGGGTCGGCGTTCTCCTCGGAGGCATGGTCAACGGGCTGATCGTGACGAAGCTGCGGGTGTCGTTCATCATCGTGACGCTCGGGACGTTCTCGATCTTTCGCAGCCTCGCGGACGTGATCATCAACGGCACCAGCATCTCGGTTTACAACCCGACGCTCGATTGGATGACGAACGGCCAGATCGGATCGATCCCGGTGCTGATCGTGATCGCCGTGGTCTTCTACCTCGTGATGCTCGCCGTCCTGCGCGGCACGACCTTCGGACGGTCCGTGTACGCAGTCGGCGCCAATCCCGAAGCCGCAAGGCTCTCCGGCATCCCCGTGCACCGCATCGTGATCGCGGGCTACGCGATCTGCGGCGGCCTCGCCGCCTTTGCAGGAATTCTCACGGTCGGCCAGCTCGGGTCGGCCCAACCAACCGCGGGCGTGAGCGCCGAGCTCAACTCGCTGGCCGCTGTCTTGCTCGGGGGCACACGATTCTCCGGCGGACACGGCGGTGTGACCGGAACGGTCATGGGCGTGCTCTTCCTCGGGACGCTCACCAACCTCCTGCTGATCGCAGGGGTGAACTCTTTCTGGCAAGGGACGGCCTCGGGGCTCGTCCTGATCACGGCGGTCGCACTCGACCGCACACGGCGCGACTAGCGAAAGGGGCTCGAGATGGCCGTCACGCAACATTCAGGAAGAACCGAGCAGCGCGCGAGGCTCTTCGCTGTCCTGCAGGAGAGAGGTCTCGACGCCGCGGTGATGACGTCGTATCAGGCTGTCTCGTACTTTGCGGGGACGAACATCATCACCCAGACTGCGCTCCCGGAGCGACTCGAGTTCTGCGTTCTCTTCGCAGACGGGACGGCCGCACTCCTTCTCTGCAACATCGAGACGGGCATGGCGATAACGCAGACGGACATCGAAGACGTGAACGAGTACGTCGAGTTCGCCATCCTGCCTGCGCTCGCGCTCGCCGATCTGCTGAAGGAGCGCGGGCTGGTGCGAGGACGCATTGGCATCGAGTCGCGTCGCTTGCATTCCGAGGCGTACCTCGACCTGCGCAAGGCACTCCCCGACGTCGAACTGGTACCGCTCGACGAGGAGGTCGAGGAGGTCCAGTCGGTCAAGACGCCGGACGAGCTGGAGAAGCTCAGAAGTGCGGCGCAAACGACGTTGCAGGCCGTTCTCGACGCGGCGGGAAGAGCGCAGCCCGGGGTCAGCGAGCTCTCCGTCGCAGCCGATATCTCGGCTCAAATGACGAGAAGGGGCGGAATCTATGTCTTCATGGTCTTCAGCTCCGGCCGCCGTGCGCTCGGCGCGCACGTCGAGGCTGCGGATCTTCCGCTCGAAGAGGGAACGATCTGGCGCGTCGATCTCGGCTCGCGCTTCTTCGAGGTGATCAACTCGGATCTCGCGCGGGTCGGAGTCGTCGGCACGCCCAGCGCGCGGCAGAGCGAGATCATGGCCGCGTTGCATGCCATCCAGCAGGCGGGCTTCGCAGTGATCGAGCCCGGCAGACCTGCGTGCGACGTCTTCCGTGCCGTCGAGCGGGAGTTCGCCACCCAGAACCTGCCGTTCTTCATGCCTCACGTCGGCCACGGACTGGGGATCGGCCTGCACGAGGCCCCGATCCTCGAACCGAACAACACCACGCCGCTCGAGCCGGGAATGGTCGTGAATGTCGAGCCGATGATCCGTCTCGACGACGAAGGCGAGTGCTACCACACCGAGGACCTCGCGCACGTCACCGCGGACGGATACGAGCTCTTGACGACGCCCCAGGAAGAGCTGATCGTCATCGAGTCGTAGGACCGCAGGCGGCGGGGAGCGCCGCGCGTTCTGGGAAGATGCGCCCGTGGAGAAGATCAGCGAGTCCGTGTACCACCTTCCGGAGATCGTCGGCGGGCCGACGATCCTGCTCGGCGAGACGATCACGATCGTCGACGCCGGCCTCCCCGACAGCGACGACGAGATCCTCCACGCGGTGAGCGAGCTGGGCCGCAGCGAGGGCGACGTCTCGGACATCGTCATCACTCACGCCGACCCAGATCACATCGGCGGGCTCGCGAGGCTCGTCGAGCGGACCGGCGCGGCGGTGTGGGCGGGGGAGCACGAGGCGAACGTGATCGAAGGACTTGCGCCGCCGCGGAGCGGCGAGACGCAGCGCAGCGGCGCCGTCGACCGGCGCTTTCGGCCCGGCGACACACTGCCGCTCAACGGCGGGATCGAGACCGTTCCCTCGTACGGCCACACCGCGGGGCACGTGTCGCTCTTCCTGCCGGGCGAGCGGATCCTGATCGTCGGCGACGCGCTCAACAACCGCGAGGAGCTGACCGGCTCCTCGCCGCAGAACACCGCCGACCCGGAGCTCGCGCGGCAAGCCGTCGGCACGCTCGCCAAGCTGCGGCCGGAGTCGATCGTCTTCGGCCACGGCCCGTCGCTCGTCGGTGGCGCCGCCGATCGGCTGGACGCGCTCGCAGCGTCGCTCGGCTGATCGCCCGGCCGCGCTGAGCACTGCGGGGCGGCGCCGCTACGATCGGTCGTCCGTTGACGACGGTCCCCACGGCGATCACCCCGACTCCGCGCGCCCTGCGGCGGCTCGGCCGCGGCCGCGGGCTCTTCCGCTTCATCGCGCGTCGGCTTGCCGCGCTCGTCCTTCTCCTGATCGGCATCACAGCCGTCACCTTCGTCCTCACGCAGCTCGTTCCGAGCAATGCCGTCGCCACGAATCTCGGCGAGCAGGCCGCCGCCGACCCCGCGGCGGTCGCGGCGTTCGAGCACCACTACGGGCTCGACAAGCCGCTGCCCGAGCGCTACCTGGTCTACCTCGGGAACGTGCTGCAGGGCGACCTCGGGCAGTCGTCGCTCACCCACAACGCCGTCACCGACGACCTCCGGCAGTTCATCCCGGCGACCGCCGAGCTCGCCGTCTACTCCGTGCTCTTCGCGGCGATCGTCGGCGTCGGCTTCGGCGTCGCGGCCGCGTTGCGTCGCAACAAGCCGACCGATCACGTGCTGCGCGTCACCTCGCTCGCGGGGATCTCGATGCCGACGTTCTGGATCGCGCTCGTCGCGCTCTACGTCGGCTTCTACCGGCTGAACTGGTTCCCCGGCGGCGAACGGCTCGATCCCGGCCAGACCCCGCCGCCGAGCGTGACCGGCCTGTACACCGTCGACGCGCTTTTGCACGGCGACGTCGGCCTCTTCGGGCAGGCGCTGCACCACCTCGTGCTGCCCGCGCTCGTGCTCGCCGCGTTCAACGTCAGCCTGCTGACGCGCTTCACGCGCTCGGCCATGCTCGAGGTGATGGGGAACGACTTCGTCCGTGCGGCGCGCGCCAAGGGGCTGCCGGGGCGCATCGTCGTCGTGCGCTACATCCTGCGCGCCGCGCTGCCATCGGTCGTCACCGTGCTCGGGCTCGTGTTCGCGAACGTGCTCACCGGCGCGGTGCTCGTGGAGAAGATCTTCTCCTGGCCCGGCATCGGGCAGTACGCCTACCAGGCGGCGGTAAACCTCGACGTGCCTGCGATCGCCGGCGTCAGCATGTTCGTCGCCGTCGTCTACGTGACCGTCAACTTCGTGGTCGACGTGCTGTACGGCGTCATCGATCCGCGGATCAGGCTGACGTGACCGACCTCGCCGTCGACGTCGCCGCGCCGCGCCGCCGCTTCAAGATCTCGGCCGCTTGGCGCGAGCCGCTGGCGATCGTCGGCGCTGTGATCGCGCTCGCATGGGTGCTGATCGCGATCTTCGCGCCGCTGATCGCCCCGCACGATCCCCTTTCGCAGGCATTCCCACCCGCCCAGTCGCCGTCGTGGTCGCATCTGTTCGGCACCGACGAGCTCGGCCGCGACGTGTTCAGCCGCGTCATCCACGGCTCGAGGGTGACGCTGCCGATCGGGCTGCTGCTCGTCGTCACCGCAGCCTCCATCGGCACCCTGGTCGGCGCGTGCGCCGGCTACTTCCGCGGCCTCACCGACGGCGCGCTGATGCGGTTGGCCGATCTCGTCTTCGCGTTTCCGCCGATCATCCTCGCAATGGTCGTCGCCGCG
>Ga0164305_10000698_pt1 | contig 13038 bp, 10 predicted proteins | sample Whisoiple_237_MG_FD_110215 | JGI IMG/M metagenome (GOLD analysis project Ga0164305, IMG submission 110215) | Soil microbial communities amended with pyrogenic organic matter from upstate New York, USA - Whitman soil sample_237_MG | ecosystem: Environmental > Terrestrial > Soil > Agricultural... | reverse complement strand
ACGCGGTCGTCACCTCGGTCGACCGCGACGACCTGCCCGACTACGGGGCGAGCGCCTTCGTCGGCGTGATCCGCTCGATCCGGATGCTGGCGCCCGACTGCAAGGTCGAGATCCTCACCCCCGACTTCCGCGGCCAAGAGATGCCGCTGGCGAAGGTGGTCCACGAGCGGCCCGACGTCTTCAACCACAACGTCGAGACGGTGCCCCGCCTCTACCCGATCGCCCGCCGCGGCTCCAAGTTCCTCCGCTCGGCCCGGGTCCTGAAGATGGCGAAGGAGATGGGCGGCGAGGACGTGGTGACCAAGTCCGGCCTGATGGTCGGCCTCGGCGAGACGCACGAGGAGATGGTCGAGACCTTCGGCCTCCTGCGCGAGCACGACGTCCAGGTCCTCACCGTCGGCCAGTACCTGCGCCCGACCGAGAACCACCTGCCGGTGGTCCGCTACTGGCACCCCGACGAGTTCGCGGCGCTCGAGCAGGCCGCCTACGACCTCGGCTTCGAGTCGGTCGCCGCGGGCCCCCTGGTGCGCAGCAGCTACCACGCCGACCAGAACCTGCCCGAGTCCCACCGGGCGGAGAGCCTGCTCGCCTCCTAGTCAGTCGGTGCAGTGGGAGGCGACCGCGTCGCCGACCGTGCGGACTCTCAATTTGCCCTGTTTCTGCTGGGCGCGGACGTAGTCGACGACGGCTTCGAATTCGTCGTCGTTGAACTGCGTCGCTTCGGTGGGCGTGCCGCCGACGATGTCGTGAAAGCTGAGGATCAGCCAGGTGCCGTCGGCGACCGCCTTGTCGATCGCTTCCTCGACCTCCGCCCGGCCGGAGACGAGGCCGTTGATCGACCAGCCGCGCAGGGTGTATTCGTCACGCGGCGGCAGCGTTTCCGGCCCCTTCGCGGTCACCCGCCCGGCGCAGTAATCGCGCTCCACGTAGTGGCGCACCCGCGGCGCCGCGGCGCCTTTCGGGTAGGCGTAGCTGGCGCGGCTGAACCCGTTTTCGTAGAGCCAGTCGCGGAGGCCGTCCATCTCTTCTTTCAGCGCTTCCGGTTCGAGGCTGTCGAGGCCGTTCGGGAGGTTGTGGGCGGCGATCGTTTTCGAGTGGCCGCCGATCTCCCAATGGTGCAGGTCGCGGAGCTGGTGCAGCTGTTCGAGGCTGAGCCGTTTCGCGGTGCCGACGATGTCGGAGATGACGTAGGCGCTGGCCGGATAGCGGTAGGTGGAGAGCTTTTTCATCGCCCGGGTGAAGGCCGATTCGTAGCCGTCGTCGAAGGCGAAGCTGACGGTCGCTTTCTGGTGGTCGGGGACGGCGTAGATGCCGGCGACGTAGAAGGAGACTTCGCCGGTGCCGTTGTCGGTGACGAGGAGCTGGGCACGGTTGATTTTGGACCAGTCGACGCTGCCGACGACGGCGAAGTCGCCGCGCGCCAGCGACTGGTACTCGAAGGTGCTGCCGAGGATGATCGGGTCGAAGTCTTCCTGCCAGACGGTCGCCTCGGCGTAGTCGGTGGCGATGTTGCCGGAGGAGAGGCGCAGCTTCACCGTCTGCAGCCGGGAGCTGAAGCTGACCAGGCCCTGGACGGAGACGTGGGCGTGTTTGAGGTTGACTTTCTCCAGTTCGGGCGAGCTGGCGACCGCGGTGGTGCCGTTGCCTTCGCTGCCGACCCGGAAGGAGCGGTCGCCGTTGACGACGAAGGGCGGGCCGGCGTCGCTGAATTTGCCGTTGACCCCGGTCCAGCCGTGTTCGGCGGGGAACATCGCCAGCGGCAGCTCTTCGTATTCGACTTCCGGCTCTTCTTCGGCCGGCGGTTCTTCTTCCCCCGGGTGTTCTTCGCCGGGTTTTTCTTCGGCCGGCGGCTCGACGCGCGGGGCCGGGGCGGGCTGGGGCGTCGGCGGCTGGTCGACGAGCGGCGCTTCGACCCGCTCGCAGTTGGCGGCGACCCGGTCGGTGTTGTCGACGACGGCGAGGTCGCCGGAGCCGGGACCGCAGTTGACGGTGTCGGCGCTGTCGTCCCGGGCGAGCAGGCGGTCGTTGCCCGGCCCGCCGAGCAGCTTGTCGGCAGCGGGACCACCGGTGAGCTTGTCCCTGCCGGCGCCACCGAGCAGCTTGTCGACGCCGCCGCGCCCGCTCAGCGTGTCGCCGGCGCCGAGGCCGAAGAGCGTGTCGGCGGCGGCGGTTCCGTTCAGCGTGTCGGGGCCAGCCGTCCCGCGCTTGCTCGCCGCCTCACCGAGCACGGGCAGCGCCAAGACGCTGGCAAGCGCCAGGACAAACGTGGCCGCAAACGCGCGGGCACGGGATTCGATGTTTCCCCTGCGACTAATGACTGGTCCTTCCTGATGCAGAGATACCTCGCTGCGGATGGTGACAAACACAGGGGCTCGGCCAGGGTTGCGCCGCATGGACGAAAGTCTGCTCCCAATCGCGCCTACAATGACCGGGACGGGGCCATAGCTCAGCTGGCAGAGCGCGGCGTTTGCAACGCCGAGGTCGCCGGTTCGATCCCGGCTGGCTCCACTGCCTCAGTCGTCGAAGTCGAAGTCCTTCGGGGGACGCTGCTCGAACCAGAGCTCGTCGTCCTCCGGTGCGTCCTCGAGGAAGTCGGGGGTGTCCTCGAGCACGTCCTCGTGACCGGTGTCGGGGTCGTAGTTGGTCTGCTCGGCCTGGGGCTCGGCGGGCGTAGGTTGCGGCTCGTCGTCTTCGGGCTCCTCGACGGGCGGCGCAGGCGCGATGGGATCCGGCTGGACCGGCTCGTGTTCGATCGGCGCCTCGAGCGCCTGGTCGAGCTCGTCGGAGAGGCGCTGGTCGCTCCAGAACTCGTCGTCCTCCTCGTCCTCGAAGGCGGGCTCGTCCGCGGCGGGGGTCTCGGTGCGAGCGGCGTAGATCTCGGTCGGCGGCTCGACCGGGGCCAGCTTCGGCTCGGCGGACTCGACCTCGAGGATCTCCTCGTCAGAGGGGCTCGGCGCCTCGGTCGCGGGCGGGGCGGGCGCGTCCTCGGTCCCCATCTCCGCCTCGACGTCGAAGAATTCGGTCGGCTGTTCGGCGATCGCCTGGCGCTCGTCGGCCTCCGGCTCCTCGGCGGCGAGGGGCTCCTCGGCCGGCGGGGCGGCCTGCGCTGCGTCCTCGGCCGGGACCGGAGCGGCATCGGCCTCCGGCTCCACCGTCTCGGTCGCCTCGACCTTCGGCTCCCCCTGCGCGGGGGCGGGTGGCTCCTGCAGATCGGCGATGTTGATCCGGCGGCGGCCCTCCGCGTCGGTCTCCTCGGCCGCAGCGGCCTCCGGAGTCGCCATGAACTCGGTCGGCGCCTCGGCGAGGGAATCGGGCTCCTCGGGCCGGCTAGGCGGGCCGAACGCCTCGTCCTCGAGCTTTTTCAGCTCAGCCTCATCCGCGCCATGGGCGCGCTTCAGCTCCAAATGCTCTCGGATTGCGTCGTCGAGGATGCTCATGCTCGCCTGCCGAACAGCAGGCTGCCAAAGACTATGCGGTTATCCTGTCGCTTGCGAGGCAGTGGGACCAACTTCCCACGCCCGCATAGCCCGGGGCTATAGCTCAGCTGGCAGAGCGCCTGGATCGCACCCAGGAGGTCGGCGGTTCGAATCCGCCTAGCTCCATCGCAAAGCGCTGCGGGCGGGCTAGCGCACCGGACTGTCCTGCCTCCTGGTCTGGCGGCGGATTAGGGGCTTCCCCCGCTCTATCTCGCTGCGGTCAGGAAATCGAGGCTTTCCTCTGATCCATACGCCAACGGCGAAACGCTTCGTCAAGATCTTGGGGAAGACGCTGCTCGTATCTGCGTGCATTGCTTTGATCCAGAATTCCCGTTCCTCTTTCCTCATGTCATCGGGTATGCGGCGGGTGGCCGCCTTTACAAGAGCCTCTCCAGTCGCCCACCTGATTAATCCCCTATATAGCCATACGAGAGGTGACATCAGGCCCGTGACGACATAGGCGACGACCGTCAAAGCGATAAGCAGGGCAATGGCGCCCGGCCGAATGAGCAGGAACCACACGGCAAACAGCAGACGTGCACGAGCATTGCGGAGCCGATCTCCGACGGCGCGGAACAGGAGAGGCCCAACCAGGCGCACGGGCTTCGCTTTCCGGTCACCTGACTCGTCAACTTCGAGTTCTGCCGAGGCGGCATCGAGATCGTCCCACTGCAGATGACGCTGCTGAAGTTCGGGGTTGAATTTGTAGAAGAGGGGCGTCGATGCGCCGGGGAAGAACAGCGGTCCGAGCCGAAACAAGGTTTGGTGACGAGGGACCAGATGGCCCGTCAGCGACAATACGAGGCGACTTAGCCGATAAGTCAGCGGGTGCCCGACCGGAAACAGCCAATCGGCAAACCGTTGGCCAATCCGGTTGCGTGCTTCGGCCAGCAGTCCCTTCAAGACCCACGCCGTGGCCGCGGCAGCCGCAAGGAGTACCAGGCCAGATCCGTCAAGGATTGAGGGAGTCATGCGGTCCTGGGCTTGAGCGCCCCAGAGTTGGCGGCTTTCGGTGCTTCTGCCTCAGCAATCAAATCGCGGGCTCGCTGCGCTCCATCTGGACCCAGCTTGTACTTCTTACGTGGTCGGTGGCCGGCAGCCGCGGCCGTCTCGAGGTCTTCCCATGCGCCCTCGAGCACCTCGAGCCTCTCCAGGAGATGGACGATCGGGTAGAGCGAGCCGGATGGAATGCCGGCCTCTTCGATTATCTGCAGACCATAAATTTCCCTATCTGGTGCAGCTAGGAAAAGACTCACAACTTTGATTGCGGTAGAGCTCAGCTTTCTCTGCTTGCGCATCTAGAAAACTCTACCATCAATGAGTTAGTTCCCGGGCCGGCCGCGGTCCCCTGCTCTCCTAGACGGGACCTGGCTCAGCTGACCGCTTCTTCGCGCAGCTGCTTCAGGGGCTTGCCGCCGGCACCTTTCCATTCCAGTGGCCCGGGCGCGGAGCGCCCTAGCAGGACCGCGGCAGCCGCAGAGGGCGACTTGAACTCATGGTCGTTCTGAAGAATCAGGCTCTGCCCGGATCCATCTGGCACGAGGCCACCGCTGTCTACCAATTCCTGCCGCAAGTTGAGAGCCCAGGACGGAGCCGAATCGACAGTCAGGCTCCTCGCTTTCGCCCCAGCAAACACGACAAAACCATCTTCGGTCTCGATTCCTTCGCCTGACGTCTGCGGGCCCGTCAGCACGAGCTTCTCGGCGTTGGGCGCCTTGTCTACTGCGTCGAAGACATTAAGCCCGAGAAGCGGATAGATGATCAACATGTCGCCGAGGAACGACTCTGCGTCCTGCTGGTCTGCCTCGCTGAGAAGCGCGGGCGAGGGTGCGGTGCCGTTGTCTAGTTCTGCGCGCCCCCGAGTCGCAGCCAGCTGCAGGAGACGCGCCTCGATATAGGTGATGGTCGCCTTGTTGAGTACCTGGCCGGTGCTGGTAAAGAGGACAAGGCGACTCCAGAAGTCCTTCTTGGCGTGATGCGAGTCGATGCGATCCCGCGGGTCCTCGCCCTCGCCGACGTAGATGCGCGCCTCGTACTTGGCGTTTTCCGGCGGGCCCACCAGGACGTACACCCCCGGCGTCCGGAACTCCGGGCGAGCTACTCGCGCCGCCGGATAACGAGAGCGGGACGAGGCAACCGCGAGGCCGGTCCAGTTCGACTTCGAGACAAGGCGAACGCCTTCCGGCGTCCCGTCCGGGAGGAACATCCGCAGCGAGACTCCCAGAGTCATCTACTTACTGAAGCAGACAACGCATCAGGGCGAGTAGCACATCTGCTCTGGGATCACGCCGCGGATGCCCCCTCTAGGGTCGGGCGTGTCGCCCTCGCGACGGGGGATCAGATGGACGTGGGCATGCGGGACAGTCTGGCCGGCCTCCGGCCCGCTGTTCACCCCTACGTTGTAGGCCCTGATGCTGGGGTCGCGCCGGCCCAGCGCCTCCCGCATCTGGTTGAGCAACCGCCATATGTCGCGCAGCTCCTCGGGGTCAAGGTCGAAGAGGTCGGGGACGTGCCGCTTCGGCACGATAAGCGTGTGCTCGGGAGTGACCGGAAAGCGGTCCCTGAGCGCAGCGGCCTGTCCCAACTCGGCCACGGCCGTCTGCCCGTCCAGCTCTGCGCAAAAGACGCACCCGGCACGGTCGAATTCAGCCCGACTCACGTTCTAGCTCCTTCCTCTCGGCGTGCAGCTGGTCATAAGCCTCCCTGACGTGCTGGTCGAACTCGCGCGGATAGGTCTCGAACTCCTCGACGGTCTCCGGCAGATCTTGGTCTTCCTTCGCGAGGTCGAACGCGACTTTCAACTGACGGTAGTGACCGAGGAAGGCGATGAAGGAGGCGGGGACGTCCCCCGTCCGCAGGAGGCCGGCCTCGCTGAGCACCCGCTTCTCGACTTCGCCGTTGATCTGCATGAGCTGCTCCACGATCGCCCGGTCCTTGCGGTCCTTGACCACCTCCGGCAGATGACCCAGCAGGTACCACTCCGAAGAATTGGGCTTGCCCTGGCGTAGCTTTTTGGCCAGAGCGGCGCTCTGGGCGGTCAGCAGACGCAGCGGGCCGTACAGCCCGCTCAGCTGCCCGGTAATCCTCTCGGCCCGTGCTTTGCGGGAGGCGCCGTGCTCCCGCTTGTCCTCGCGTTCCGCCTCCCACAGATGGTTCAGCCAGGCCGTCAATATCGCCGCGAGCAAGGCTGAGACCGCTGCGATCCCGGCACCGATCAGAGCTGCCTCCCCGGCCGACAGCCCACTGGAGCCGTCGAGGATTACATGGACCGGCTTCTCCGACTTCATGCCCCCGATCATAAGCGTGCCCCAACAGTGAAATTTCCACTGCTCTCACGCTGTATAGGGAGTAAAGAGAACTCGCCCACGCCTGCCGGTGAGCCAGGGCTTATTCTCTGAGCCAATTCCTGCCGGAGCCGACCAGATGGCGGCTCCAGCGAAAGGAGAAATAGATGCACCCCAATGTGGCGAAAGCCATCGAAGTCCTGCAGCTCAGGACCCTGAGAGAGCGACGCTCAAGGGAAGGCGAGATCCTCGAAGAGGCGCTCGACGACCTCGTTCGCAACCCCGAACGCGACAATGATCCGGAGCATCTAGCCCGGTCGGCCGTAGCCCGAGCCCGGACAAAACTTCAGCGCCGCGCCGAGATCGCACCCGTGACCCGAGAACTCGACCGCCCCGACGAAGAGGAGGGACTGCGGGAGCGCTTGTCGCTGCGCCTCGGCCCCATGCCATCCTCGACGGACAACGCCAGTCACCAGCTGCTGATGGCTAGGGACGCGATCGCTCGCAGCGGCCTCAGCAAACGAGACCGCGCATATCTCCGCCTCATCTCGGACGGTTTCGAGGCATCCGATATCGCTGCCGATTATGACGAGCCTCTCCCCCTGGTCCGTGTTCACCTCAGCCGGGCCAGAAACCGTGCCAGGGAATTCTGGCAGCAGGCGTCCTGAAGATCTTCGACCTATCTGAGAAAGGAACACCGATGGCAGCAGGCAAAGAAACGGCGCGCACCAACAGAGCCGACCTCGTTCAGGTTGACAGGGCGCTTCAAAGCTCACGCGATGCCGGATACGACCTCACCGCGGCGGTCGGCGAGGTAGTCGACAACTCGATCGATTGGGGTAAGGCATCGATCATCCGGATCCGAACCGAAACCGATGATTCGAAGAAGAAGGTCGAGCGGATGGCTTTCGCCGACAATGGCGACGGCATCAAGGCCGAAATCCTGCCCCACGTGCTGTCGCTCGGGTTCTCCACCGGCTACGGCTCGCGCAAGGGGATCGGCCGTTTCGGCGTCGGCTTGAAGCTGGCGACGCTGGCCCTCGCGCCGCGAGTCGACATCTACACGTGCAGCAAGGCGGACGGTCTGCTGCATACCTACCTGGACCTCAAGGAGGTCTCCGAAGGCAGGCAGAAGCACATCGAAGCGCGGGAAATCGACGGCTACCCCGACGACGTTGCAGACCTGATGGCGACTCGGAAGGGTGAGCCGTTCAAGACCGGCACGCTGGTCGTCTGGTCGCGGATCGACCGTCTCGAAGATGGAGGGCGGTACGGGAGCGCGAACCGGGAGCGGCTGCAGGAGTTGATGCGGTTCCTTGGGCGCGCCTACCGTCGATTCATCGACAACGGCCTCTCGATCGAACTCGATGACCGCGCCGTGCTCATGCACGACCCGCTCTTCCTCCTGCCCAATAAGCGGGTCATGAAGCGGTTCGGCGAGGACATCAGGGGCACCGTCATCGATCACGAGACGATTGAGATCGACGGCGACGAGGTCGAGGTCACGGTCACGCTGCTCCCCGAGGAGTTCCGTCATTACAAAGGCCAGGGCGGTCGCGCAGAGCTGGCCGGCGATGAGTTCGAGGACCTCTACATTCCCGACAACGAAGGCAAAATCAGCTTTCTGCGCCAGGGACGCGAGATCAATTACGACCTCGTCGCGAAGATGCTGCCTTACGGCAAACAGCGTCTCGACCGGTTCATCGGGATCGAGGTCAGCTTCCCGGCAACGCTGGACGAGTACTTCGAAGTGCGCAACGTGAAGCGCGGCGCCGTACCGGTCTCGAAGCTCCGCGAGGAACTTCGCCAGTTGCTGGTGAAGCCGATCAAGGCGGCGCGTCAAGAGATCCGGCGCCATTGGAGCGATGTCGAGACGGAAGAACGAGCGTCCAATCCCGAGCACGATGTCGCCGAGGCGGCGGTCGCCCGTGCTGAGAAGACCACCCCGCGGGGAAGAGCCGGCGGCGACATGACCAGCGAGGAAGAACAGAACCTGGTCGAGGAGAAGCTCGAAGAAGTCTTCGACGAAGAAACTCCCGAGGGCGAGAGGGAGAAGCTCAGGGCTCGGCTCGAAGAGCTTCCCTTCTCGATCGTCGACCACTCCTGGCCAGGGAAGGAGCTGATGCAGGTTGATCACCGCAACGGCGGCGCGATCATCCTTTTGAATCAGAAGCACCCGTTCATCGCAGGCGTGTACAGCGGCATCAAGGCACTGGCCAACCGTGACGAAGCGGAGGTCGATCCAGCAGATGCAATCGAGCTGGCTCGACGGACCGAGGCGGCCCTCGACGTCCTCCTGATCGCCTACGCGAAGGCCGAGAACATGCACCCGGACCCCGAGGAAGCCTATGGCGAGCTGCGCAGCGACTGGGGACGCTTCTGCTCCACCTACCTGCGGCAGACGTTGCAAGAGATCGATGACTAGCTAGGTGTCACCACAATCTCTTCCTGACGATGAAAAGGGGGCGCATGGGGTAGCCGGGAGAAGAGCAAAAGACGAAAGGGCAGGTTCTGATGGGATTCCTCAACAGGCTCTCCGATGCCGCAGAGGAGTTCGACCACGCTGAGGAGAGGGACGACGAGATATGCGCCTCGCTTGCCTCCTCTTCCTGACGGCGCTAATCCTTGCCCTGCTGGCATTTCCCGCCGCCGCGGGCGCCGCGCCGAGCTGCGCCGAAGGGCCGGAAACGGTGGGGACGTCGATCGTCGGCACGCCCTGCTCCGACACGATCCGGCTGCCGCGGAACATCACCACGGTCTTCGGCGAAGGCGGGGACGACCTGCTCTTCGGGCAGCGGGGCAACGACAGTCTGTTCGGCGGCGAAGGCAACGACCGGCTGTATGGCGGGGTCGGGGACGACCGGCTGCGCGGCGGGCCGGGGAACGACCGGCTGTTCGGCGGCTTCGGGGCCGACTCGCTCGACGGCGAAGGGGGCGACGACCTCGCCCGCGGCGACGCGACGGTCGACGCGATCGGCGACTCGGGCGGCGGCACCGACACCCTCAGCTTCGCGACCGGGGCGACGCCGGGCTTCCCCAACAGCGGCGCCTTCTTCGACGACGCCGGCTTCCCGGCGGGCGCCGCGGGCCGCGGCGTCTACGTCGACCTCGGCGAAGGCTTCGCCAACGACGGCCTCGCCCCCTCCGGCGGCGGCGTCGACGGGCCGCTCGAACCGGCCGACGACTTCAGCGACTTCGAGACGGTGATCGGCACCCCCTTCCCCGACTACCTCGTCGGCACCTCCGGCGCCGAGACCTTCTACGGCGGCGGGGGCGCCGACCTGATCGACGGCAACGGAGGCGGCGACGTCGCCCATGGCGGCGCCGACGGGGACGGCTGCGTCGGGGTCGCCACGGAGGACTGCGAGAACAACGCCGAGGAAATCGACCTGCGCGACCCGGGCGCGATCGCCGTCGGCGTGATGGCGCCGGGGGCGGGCGGCGGCCCGGCCGTCTACCTGACCGGCAGCGACGAAGACGACCGCGTCACCGCGAGCTACGCGGCGGGAGTGGTCACCTTCACGCTGGCGGCGGGCAGCCAGGGACAGTTCGAAGCCGGGACCGCGGGCGGCTGCGCGGCGCCGAGCGGCACCACCGTCCTCTGCCCCGTGCCCGAAGCTCCCGACTCGATCCTCCTCGCCGGCCTCGAAGGCGAAGACCGCCTCCTCGCGCCCAGCCTGCCGGAGTCCGTCGCGGTCGTCCTGCTCGGCAACGAGGACGACGACGAACTGAGCGGCGGCGAAACCGAAGACACGCTGATCGACGGGGCCGGCGACGACGTGGTCAGCGCCGGCGGGCGCGACGACGCGCTGCCGAACAACGGCGGCGCCGACCATCTCGACGCCGGCCCCGGCGAGGACCTCTTCATCTCCAACGCGGTCTGCGACGGCGACGTGCTGAACGGCGGCGGCGACCGCGACAACGCCAACTGGGCCAACTTCGGCACTGCGATCTCGATCCAGATGGCGCAGCAGCGCGCCGGCCTGATCGGGCCGGAGGGACAGCCCGGTGCCCTCGACGTCCTCCACCGCCTGCAGCGTCGTCAGCAGGGCGGCGGCGACAACCTGGTCGGCGACAGCGGGCCGAACCAGCTGCTCGGCCGCACCGGGCCGGACAACATGCTCGCCGGCGCCGGGGACGACCTGATCCTCGCCAACTCCGGCGATCCGGACCCGATCGTCGACTGTGGCGAAGGCTTCGATACGGCGCTGGTCGACTTCGCCCCCACCGTCGACGGCCCGCCCGTCGGCTGCGAGTCGGTCGAAGAACGCGCCCCGAACAGCTTCCGCCCCGCCGACACGCCGCCCGATCCCGAACCGGAACCCGAACCCGAACAGGAGCCCCCGCCGCCGCCCAAGCCGCCGGAACCGAAGCCGCGCCCGCCGAAGCCCGACCAAACGCCGCCGGCGACCAAGCTCGGCCGCCACCCCGCGGCGCAACTCCTCTCCTCCCAGCCTCGCCGCCGCGTCAGCTTCGCCTTCAGCGCCTCGGAGCCCGGCTCCAGCTTCCGCTGCCGGATCGACGGCCGGCCGGCCGTGCGGTGCCGCTCACCGCGCGCCTACCTGGTCTCCCCCGGTCGCCACGCCTTCCGCGTCTTCGCGGTCGACGCCGCCGGCAACCGCGACCGCACCCCGGCCGTGTTCCGCTTCCGCGTCCGGCCGCGCTGAGGCCGGGGAGTTTCTCTCTGCGTCACATTTGCCCCCTAGCGTCTGAGGTCGAATGGCGCTGCTGATCCTCTTCGGGTTCATCGCCGGGGCGGCCACCGCGGTCTCGCCCTGCGTCCTCCCCGTGCTGCCGGTCGCCCTCTCAGCCGGCGCCACCGGCGGCCGGCGGCGGCCGCTGGGGATCGTCGCCGGCTTGGCGGTCTCCTTCACCTTCGCCACCGTCGCCCTCGTCTACGTGATCGCCGCCCTCGGGCTGCCGGACGACCTGCTGCGCAACCTGGCGATCGCGGTGCTCATCGGCTTCGGCCTGACCCTGATGGCGCCGCCGCTCGCCGCCCGGGTCGAGGCATGGCTGAGCGGCGTCGCCAGCCGCAGCGGCGCCCCGCGCACCAGCGGCGACGGCTTCTGGTCCGGCGTCCTCGTCGGCCTCAGCCTCGGCCTCGTCTACGCCCCCTGTGCCGGCCCGATCCTCGCCGGGGTGATTACCGTCTCCGCCTCGCAGCCCTTCGGCGCCGGCCGGCTGGCGATCGCGCTCAGCTACGGGATCGGCTCCGCCGTCGTCCTCTACTTCCTGATGCTCGGCGGCCGCCGCGCGATCGCGCCGCTGGCGAAGCGCGGCATCGGCCTGCAGGTGACGATGGGCGCCGTGATGATCCTCGTCGGTCTGGCGATGCTCGGCAACTACGACATCCGCTTCCAGAACTCGATCGCCGCCGACCTGCCGGGCTTCCTCGTCAACCCCAGCGAAGCGCTGGAGGACAGCGCCTCGGCCCAGGATGCGCTGACCGACCTGCGCGGCCACGGCGCCAAGTTCGCCGCGACCGGCGCCCCCGCCGGGGACGAAGCGGGCCACCCCGAGCTGCCGGTCCTCGGCCGGGCGCCGGAATTCGTCGGCAACGAGCGCTGGTTCAACACCCCTGGCGACCGGCCGCTGACCCTGCGCGGGCTGCGCGGCCGCGTCGTCCTCGTCGACTTCTGGACCTACAGCTGCATCAACTGCATCCGCACCTTCCCCTACCTCAAGGCCTGGGACGAGCGCTACCGCAAGGACGGGCTGACGATCGTCGGCGTCCACTCCCCCGAGTTCCCCTTCGAGCGCGACCCGGCCAACGTCGAAGAAGCGATCGAGCGCAACGAGATCCGCTATCCCGTCGCCCAGGACAACGAGCTCGCGACCTGGAGCGCCTACGGCAATGCCTACTGGCCGGCCGAGTACTTCATCGACGCTCGCGGGCGGGTCCGCTACACCCACTTCGGCGAGGGCGAATACGGCGAGAAAGAGCAGGTGATCCGCGAGCTGCTGGCCGAAGCCGGGCACCCGGTCGGGCGGCGGATGGCGGGCGCCCACGGGATCGAACCCGAAGCCGGGGTGACGACCCCGGAGAGCTATCTCGGCAGCGGCCGCGCCGAACGCTTCGCCAACGGCCTGATCACGCACGGCCTGCACGACTACAGCGCCCCCGCCGAGGTGCCGGACGACGAGCTCGCCTACAGCGGGCCGTGGCGGATCGAACAGGACTCGGCGACCGCGGCGGGCGGCTCGCTGGAGCTGAACTTCGGCGCACGGCGCGTGTACCTGGTGCTGGGCACGGTCGACGGCAAGCCGCGCCGGGT
>Ga0164305_10000697_pt1 | contig 13045 bp, 10 predicted proteins | sample Whisoiple_237_MG_FD_110215 | JGI IMG/M metagenome (GOLD analysis project Ga0164305, IMG submission 110215) | Soil microbial communities amended with pyrogenic organic matter from upstate New York, USA - Whitman soil sample_237_MG | ecosystem: Environmental > Terrestrial > Soil > Agricultural... | reverse complement strand
TCGAGAAGTACGGCGACGCCGTCCTGCCCCTCCAGCTCGACGTGACCGACCGCGCGGCCGACTTCGCCGCCGTCGCGCAGGCGCACGCGCACTTCGGCCGCCTCGACGTGGTGGTCAACAACGCCGGCTACGGCCACTTCGGCTTCGTGGAGGAGCTGAGCGAGCAGGACGCGCGCGACCAGATGGAGACCAACCTCTTCGGCGCCCTGTGGGTGACCCAGGCCGCGCTGCCGTTCCTGCGCGAGCAGGGCTCCGGCCACATCATCCAGGTCAGCTCGATCGGCGGCATCTCGGCGTTCCCGATCGTCGGCGCCTACCACGCGTCTAAGTGGGCGCTCGAGGGTCTGAGCCAGTCGCTCGCCCAGGAGGTCGCGCCCTTCGGCATCACGGTCACGCTCATCGAGCCCGGCGGCTTCTCGACCGACTGGGCCGGCCCGTCGGCCAAGCACTCCGAGCCGTCGTCCACCTACGACGAGATCCGCGAACGCACCCACCGCGAGCGCGCGGCCCGCAACACCTCCGGCCCCGGCGACCCCAAGGCCTCCGCGGCGGCCGTGCTCGAGGTCGTCGACGCCGACGAGCCGCCGCTGCGCGTCTTCTTCGGCGCGGCCCCGCTCTCGATCGCCAAGGCGGACTACGCCTCGCGGATCGAGACCTGGGAGAAGTGGGACGACGTGTCCCAGCTCGCGCAGGGCTGACCCCCGCCACGACCCGAGGAGGTATGCCGTCACGCACGTCCGTGACGTCATACCTCCTCCGCGTGGGGTGGCGGCCACGGCGCCCGCGTGACCTCCGTCGTGTCGGTGTCGTTCTCCTCGGAGACCGACACCGGACGAAGGAGTCCCGCCGTGCCCCGTTCCGCACCCACCGGCCGCCCTGCCCGCCCCGCCGCAGCCCTCGTCGCGGCGCTCGCCACGGCCGCAGCACTCACGGCCGGCGCGGCCACCGCCCCGTCAGCCGCGGCCTCCCCGACCGCCGTTGCTCTGTCCGCCGTCGCTCCGTCCGCCACGACGACCGCGCCGCACGTCGTCCAGCTCGGCGACTCCTACTCGGCCGGCAACGGCACGGGCAGCTACGAGGAGCGCAGCTGCTACCGCTCGCCCGACAACTACGGCTCGCAGGTCGCGGCCTCGATCGGCGCGAGCTACACCGACGTCGCGTGCAGCGGTGGGGTCGTCGCCGACATCCTCGAGCCGCGCGAGCTCGGCGACCCGTCCACGAAGAGCGCGACGTACTCGATCGATCCGGCGCGCCACCCCGACCAGAAGACCGAGTGGCTGCGCCGGGCGCAGAACGAGCGGCTCTGCGGCGTCCCGACCCAGCCCGACTTCGCCTACACCTACACCTTCGTCGCCGGAGTCGGCGTGGGCGGCCTCTACACCGGCACCGTCTCGTGCCAGCTGGTGGCCCGGCCGCAGATCGACGCGGTCACGCCAGACACCGACTACGTGTTCGTCACCATCGGCGGCAACGACATCGGCTTCTCGACCATCGTCGTCAACTGCCTGACCGTCCGCGACCCGTCGAGCTGCAAGCAGGCGCTGGACGCGGCGACGGCCAAGGCGCCCGAGATGGTCGACCGCACCAAGGCGGCCCTGCGTGCCGTCGTCGCCCGGTCCGGTGGGCACGCGCAGGTCTACCTGCTCAGCTACCCGTTCCTCGTCAACTCCGAGAGCTACGGCATCCCCGAGGTCGCGCCGGTCTACGACGCAGGCACGGCGCTCAACGACCTCCAGCGCCTCGGCGACGACCTCCAGGCGCGCGGCATCGCCGAGCTCGACGCGGAGGACGCGACGACGCAGTACCACTTCGTCGACACGGTCAAGGCGGCCTGGGGCGGCCGAGTCCACGGCCTCGACCCGCACGTCGTCGCCGACAACTCGAAGGCGTGGCTCGTGCCCGTCGGCACGCCGGGCCGTGACGTCGCCGAGTTCGTCCACCCGACCCAGCCCGGCTGGGACGCGACCGCCGGAGCCCTCCGGGTCGCCGTCACCGGCTGAGCTCCACGGGGTCAGAGAGACAGGCCCCGCTGGGACGAGGTATGCCGTCGTGTCCGGTCGCGACGGCATACCTCGGTCACGTCGTGGCGGGTCCGGGTGGTGTGCGGGCGGTGCTCAGTCGAGCGGCGAGACGGCGCCCATGACCTCGTCGAGCAGCGACGAGAGTCGGACCGAGGGGTCGGCGGCCCACGTCGTCTGCGCGATCTCGAGGCAGGCGAGGGCGCTGCTCGTCATCGCGGCCGCGCGCACGTCGGGACCTCGGTGGCCACGGCGGCGGGGCATGCGCCCGGCCACCAGGGGGGTCAGCGACTCGAGCCAGCGTCGGTGCAGCTCGGTGACGGTGCCACGCAGCACGGGCTCGCGATGGAGCATGAGCTGAAGCGGCCGGGAGCTGACGGCATGGGCCTCCATCACGCTGACGATGGCCTCGAAGGCGCCGCGCAGCGCCGTCCACGGCGGCTCGTCCGCCGGCCGCTCGTGCATCGCGTCGACGACGGACTCACCCGACTCGAGGAGGCGGTCGAGGACGAGGTCCTCCTTGCTCTCGAAGTAGCGGAAGAAGGTGCGGCGCGACATGCCTGCCGCGGCGGCGATCTGGTCGACGGTCGTCAGCTCGAAGCCCTGGGCCGCGAAGAGGCGCCACGCCTGCTTGGACACCTCGTCACGCACGGCCCCGCGCGCCCGGTCGCGGAGGGTGGTCGGCGTCGGCGGCATGTCCCGATCCTAGCACCGGATGGCATATCATGCCGCATTTGACACTCGGTGACACAACGGGCGTACAGTGTCACCACACCCAGATCCTCCGGAGGAGTCCGCATGTCCGTCAGCACCGAGCCGCCCGAGACGGCCGTCGCCACCGCACCGAGCACGACGTCGAGCACACCTTCGGGCCGGGCCACCGTCCAGCTCGTCTTCGTCGGCCTCGGTGCGCTCGTCGTCGCGCTCTCGCAGTCGCTGCTCGTCCCCGTCCTCTCGTCCCTGCCGGCCGACCTGAACACGTCGGCCAGCAACGTCTCGTGGCTGCTCACCTCGACGCTGCTCGTCGCCGCCATCTCCGTGCCGATCCTGGGCCGCCTCGGTGACATGTTCGGCAAGCGCCGGATGCTCCTCGTGGCCCTCGCCGCCCTCACCCTCGGCTCGCTCCTCACGGCCCTCACCGACAACATCGGTCTGCTCATCCTCGGCCGCTCGATCCAGGGCATGGCCGCCGCGGCGATCCCGCTCGGCATCAGCCTGCTCATGACGACGATGCCCAAGGAGCGCGTCGCGTCGTCGGTCGCCCTCGTCAGCGCCATGCTCGGCGTCGGCGGTGCGCTGGGCCTGCCCCTCGCCGGCTTCGTGGCCGAGCACTTCTCCTTCCACGCGCTCTTCTGGATCACCTCGGTCGCAGGGCTCATCGCCTTCGCCGGCATCCGGATGATGGTCCCCGAGGCTCCGGGCCGCAGCGGTGGCCGCGTCGACCTCGTCGGTGCGACCCTCATGGGTGCCGCCCTGCTGACGCTCCTGCTCCCGCTCACCCAGAGCGCCGCCTGGGGCTGGTCCGACCCCCGCGTGTGGTGGCTGCTCGCCGCGTCCGCCGTGCTCTTCGCCGTCTTCGGCTGGAGCCAGACCCGCATCCAGGACCCCCTCGTCGACCTCCGGGCGCTGCGCCGCCGTCCCATCGTGCTGACCAACGTCGCCTCGGTCCTCTTCGGCTTCGCCCTCTTCGCGTCGTTCCTCGGCACGGCGGCCTTCGTCGAGGCCCCCGAGGCGAGCGGCTACGGCTTCGGCGCGAGCCTCATGACCGGCGGTCTCGCCCTGCTCCCGAGCGGCATCGCGATGATCATCTTCTCGCCGATCGCCGCGCGCCTCATCGGCTCGTGGGGCGCCCCGAAGACCCTCGCCCTCGGCGCGGTCGTCGTCGCCGCCGGGTGGTTCATGCGCATCGTCTGGACCTCGAGCCTGACCGAGGTCATCATCGGCACGACCATCGTCGGGATCGGCACGGGCATCGGCTACGCCGCCATCCCCTCGCTCATCAACGAGCACACGCCGCGCACCGAGATCGCCGCCGCCAACGGGCTCAACGCGCTCTTCCGCAGCCTCGGCAGCTCGCTCGCCTCGGCCCTCGGCGGCAGCATCCTCGCCGCCAACACCGTGATCCTCGGCAGCTTCGCGGTGCCGTCGCTCACGGCCTATCGCCAGCTCTTCGCGCTCTGCGCCGGTGCGGCACTCCTCGCCGCGGTCGTCGTCCTCTTCATCCGTCGGGCTCCCCAGGTGGCACCTGCCGCCTGAGCCCCGACCCACCACCGGACGAGGTATGCCGTCGCGCCCGGTCGTGACGGCATACCTCGTTCGCGTCGTGGTGCCGTGTGCAGGCGTCGGGGTCCTGACGCCGCCCCGTGCACACGGCGCCGGCGTCGGACCGGCGACTCAGAGCTCGAGGGTCATGAAGGTGCTGTGCGGGTCGAGGCGGTAGCGGCCGAAGGGCCCGCACTCGGTGAAGCCGTGGGCGGCGTACAGAGCCCGGGCGGGCGCGAAGAAGTCGTCCGAACCGTGCGAGCTCTCGGGCGGCGAGATGGAGCGCAGCTGCGCGACGTGCCCGTCGAGCAGGGCGATGACGGCCGGGTCGGTGAGGTCGTCGAGCGTGATCTGCATGCGCCCATCGTCGGACACGACTGCGCGCGTGCGTCGCTCAGGCCCAGATGGCGGCCGGGATGCCGTCGGAGAAGACCTCCGGCGGGTCGGGCAGGGACCGGGCCAGGCCTGCCGCGTGGCGCGCAGCCGACCACGCGACCGCGCAGGCGTCGAGGACGTCGTCCGCGGCATACCCCTGGCCCCGGAGCACGGACGGGCGCGCGATGCCCGCGGCCGCGAGCGCTGCGAGCCGCTGGTCGCGTCCGTCGTCGGTCTTCTTGCTCGCGAGGATCGGTGCGCCGGTCATCGTCGCGAAGGACACCTCCGGATGGACCTCGAGCACCGTCACGGTGGGGCGCGTGCGCAGCCAGGCGTCGACCTCGACGATCTTGTCGCGCAGCGCGAACGCCTGGGCACCCACACCCTGGCCGACGAGGCCACGGTTGACGGCGTCGGCGTCGAGGCGCGTGGCCGCCCCGTAGGCGGTGCGGGTCAGCGTCGAGAAGATCGACGACGCCTTGCCGGGCAGAGCCTTGCGTGCGAGGACGTCCGCCTGGCGGATCGTGCTGTCCGGCAGGCCGATCGGGATGTCGATGCCGACGACTCGGATGCCGGTCGACTCGCGCACCATGGCGACGAGCTCGGCGATCGTCGGGGCGACGAGGATGCGCGGACGTGGGGCGCCGGGCTCGAGCAGCGCGCCCACCCAACCGGTGGTGCACCCGTCGACACCGAGCACGGGCGCGACGACCTCGACCGGAGCGGGGCGCCCGGAGGTCGCCGCGGCATCGGAGTGCTGCTCGACGACGTCCGCGAGCCGGCGCAGCGCTGCGACGCTCTCCGCGAGGGCGGCCCTGATCTCGTCGCTGCCGCCGACCGGCCCGGCCAGCGCTGTCGTCAACCCGTCGGCGAGCCCGCGGATTCGCTGCGCGTCCGTCTCCATGGCACCACTCAACCCCATCGGAGGCTGTGCGGTCTGGCCCGGTGGGTGGACAGCGCGGAATGGACCGGTCTCCGGGGAGGTTGCCGCCCACATGGAGACACGCGCAACGATCGGCGTCACCGGCCTCGCGACGATGGGCCGCAACCTCGCCCGCAACATCGCCCGCCACGGCCACACGGTGGCGGTCCACAACCGCACGACCTCGCGGATGACGAGCCTCGTCGAGCAGTTCGGCGACGAGGGCGACTTCGTCCCCGCCGAGACGGTCGAGGACTTCGTGGCCGCGATCCAGAAGCCGCGAGCCATCATCGTCATGGTCAAGGCCGGTGACCCGACCGACGCCGTCATCGACGAGCTCGTGCCGCTGCTCGACGAGGGCGACATCGTCGTCGACGCCGGCAACGCGCACTTCGCCGACACGCTCCGACGGGAGAAGGCCCTCTCGGACCAGGGGATCCACTTCGTCGGCATGGGCGTCTCGGGCGGCGAGGAGGGCGCGCTCAACGGTCCCTCGATCATGGTCGGCGGGTCCGACCATGCCTACGAGCGCCTGGCTCCGGTCGTCGAGTCGATCGCCGCGCAGGTCGACGGGACGCCGTGCGCCGCGCACCTCGGCCCCGACGCCGCCGGCCACTTCGTCAAGATGGTCCACAACGGCATCGAGTACGCCGACATGCAGCTCATCGCCGAGTCCTTCGACCTGCTCCGCAGCGTCCTCGGGCTCGAGCCCGCCGAGATCGCCGACGTCTTCCGAGAGTGGAACGAGGGCGACCTCGAGTCCTTCCTCATCGAGATGACCGCCGACGTGCTCGCCCACACCGACGCCTCGACGGGCAAGCCGTTCGTCGACGTCGTCGGTGACGCGGCCGAGCAGAAGGGCACCGGCCGCTGGACCGTGCAGAGCGCCCTCGACCTCGGCGTCCCGGTCACCGGCATCGCGGAGGCGACCTTCGCGCGCAGCCTGTCGGGCCACACGAGCCAGCGCGCCGCGGTGCGCGAGACCTTCTCGGACCTCGCCGACCTCGACCCCGCCACGCAGCGCGACGTCGATCGCGACGCCTTCGTCGACGACGTCCGGGCCGCCCTCTACGCCTCGAAGATCGTCGCCTACGCCCAGGGCTTCGACCAGCTCGCCGCCGGCTCGGAGGAGCACGGTTGGGACCTCGACCTCGGTGAGGTCGCGACGATCTGGCGCGGTGGCTGCATCATCCGCGCCCGCTTCCTCGACCGCATCAAGGAGGCGTATGCCGCCGAGCCCGACCTCGAGACGCTGCTGACCGCGCCGTGGTTCGCCGACGCCATCGGCGACGGGGTGCAGGCCTGGCGCCGCGTCGTCGCCGTGTCGGCCGAGCGGGGCGTCCCGGCACCGGCCTTCGCGTCGTCGCTCGCCTACTTCGACGGCCTGCGCCGCGACCGTCTGCCAGCCGCGCTCATCCAGGCGCTGCGCGACAACTTCGGTGCGCACACCTACACGCGCGTCGACCGCGAGGGCACGTTCCACACCGACTGGGCCGGCGACCGCGCCGAGTCCGCCTCGCCCTCAGGACCCGGCGCGCGGGGAGCGGCGTCCGGCGTCCGGCTCCCGGCACCGGCCCGGTGCGTGAGTAGGCCGGCGGCTCACTGTGCCTTGAGTCGTGAGGTGACTCAGCCGGTTCGATGGGCGCAAAGGCGCACGAGAGTCACAGCGTGCCCGAGCGCACAGGCTCCGGTCGCCATCGTGGCGCGGTGTGGGGCAGCCCCTGCGAGGGGCGGCCGGGCCGGCCGCGCCCGCGGACCCGGGCCCGGGCATACGCACCCTTCGACAGGGTCGGGAGTCGGACGTAGCGTGAAGCAATGACCCACCCCGACACCGGTCGTGCCACCACCCTCGGCGAGCTGCGCGACAGCGGCCACGTCCACCGCAGCGTCAAGAGCGAGATCCGCGAGAACCTCCTGGCCCGGCTGCGCGCGGGCGACGACGCCTTCCCCGGGATGGTGGGCTTCGAGGAGACCGTCCTGCCCGAGCTCGAGACGGCGCTGCTGGCGGGCCACGACCTCGTCCTGCTCGGCGAGCGCGGCCAGGGCAAGACCCGCCTCATGCGCACGCTCTCGGGCCTGCTCGACGAGTGGAGCCCCGTCGTCGAGGGCTGCGAGATCGGCGACGACCCGCACGCGCCGTCGTGCACCCGCTGCCGTCGCCTCGCGGCCGAGCTCGGCGACGACCTGCCCGTCGCGTGGCGCCACCGCAGCGAGCGCTACACGGAGAAGCTCGCGACGCCCGACACGAGCGTCGGTGACCTCGTCGGCGACGTCGACCCCGTCAAGGTCGCGCAGGGCCGCACGCTGGGCGACCCCGAGACGGTGCACTACGGCCTCGTGCCGCGCAGCAACCGTGGCATCTTCGGCCTCAACGAGCTGCCCGACCTCGCCGAGCGCATCCAGGTCGCCCTCTTCAACGTGCTCGAGGAGCGCGACATCCAGATCCGCGGCTACTCCCTGCGGCTGCCCCTCGACATCCTCCTCGTCGCGACGGCCAACCCCGAGGACTACACGAACCGCGGCCGCATCATCACGCCGCTCAAGGACCGCTTCGGCGCCGAGATCCGCACCCACTACCCGAACGAGGTCAGCGACGAGATCGCCCTCATCGCGCAGGAGTCAGCGCTCGTCGCCGACGTGCCCGAGCACCTCCTCGAGGTCGTCGCCCGCTTCACCCGCGGGCTGCGCGAGTCGTCGGCCGTCGACCAGCGCTCCGGTGTGTCGGCGCGGTTCGCCATCGCGGGGGCCGAGGGCGTGGCCGGCTCCGCGCTGCGCCGCGCCGCCCGCTCCGGGGAGGCGTATGCCGTCGCGCGCGTCTGCGACGTCCCCACCGTCGTGCCGACCCTGCTCGGCAAGGTCGAGTTCGAGATGGGGGAGGAGGGCCGGGAGCGCGATGTGCTGACGCACCTGCTGCGCCTCGCCGTCGCCGAGACCTACCGCTCGCGCCTCGCGGGCCTCGACCTCACCGGCTTCACGAACCTCTTCGCCGAGGGCGCCGTCGTCGAGACCGGGGAGCTCGTGCCGGGCGCCGACCTGCTCGCGCAGGTGGGCCCGGTGCCGGGCCTGTCCAAGGTGCTCGACCGGCTCGGGCACGGCGACGACGCGACCCCCGGGCAGGTCGCTGCCGCAGTCGAGTTCGTGCTCGAGGGACTGCACCTGACGCGCCGCATCGACAAGGACTCCGTCGCCGGCCGCACCGTCTACGGGGCCTAGGTCGTGCCGATGACGCCGCGGGACGGAGGTGAGGTGCACGGGCGGTTCCGTTACGCCCCGTGGTCGGGTGGTCCTGACCCGCTCGCGCCGCCCTTCGACGTCCGCTCGGCCCTGGACGAGGTCGGGCACGACGTCCTCGCCGGTGGCTCCCTGCGGGAGGCGCTGCGCGAGCTCATGCGACGGGGCATGGACGGACGTCGCGGCCTCGACGACCTCGCTGACCGCGTACGCCGTCTGCGGGAGGCTGCGCGTCGGCGCGGCGACCTCGGCGGCACCCTCGACCAGGTGCGCGCCATGCTCGACCAGGCGCTCGCCGAGGAGCGCGACACCCTCGCCGGTGAGGACGGTGACGATGCCCGGCTGGCCGAGATGGACCTCGCGACGATCCCCGACGACGTGGCCGGCGCGGTCCGCGCACTCGGGGACTACGCGTGGCACTCGCCCGAGGCGCAGCAGACGTACGAGCAGATCCAGCAGATGCTCCAGCGTGAGGTCGTCGGGGCGCAGTTCGAGGGGCTCAAGCAGGCGTTGTCGGGCAACGACCCCCAGGCGATGCAGGCGGTCAAGGACATGCTCGCCGACCTCAACCAGCTCCTCGCCGCCCACGCCCGTGACGAGGACACCGAGGACCAGTTCCGCGACTTCATGGACAAGCACGGCGACCTCTTCCCGGAGCACCCCGAGAACGTCGACGAGCTCATCGACGCCCTGGCGCGGCGACAGGCCGCGGCAGACCGGCTCATGGCCTCGCTGACCCCCGAGCAGCGCGAGCAGCTCGGCCAGCTCATGTCCGACGCCCTCGGCGACCCCGACCTCGCGTCGCAGATGGCGCAGCTCTCCGACAACCTGCGCGCCCTGCGGCCCGGTCTCGACCGGCGCAGCCCCGTGCAGCCGGGTCAGGGCGGCGAGCCGATGGGCTACGGGGACGCCGTCGGAGCGGTCGCCGAGCTCGCCGATCTCGAGCAGCTCGGCGAGCAGCTCGGTCAGGGCTACTTCGGCGCGACCCTCGACGACGTCGACGTCGAGCGGCTCGAGCAGTACCTCGGCGCCGACGCCGCCCGTGACATGGAGGCCCTCCGCCAGCTCGAGCGCGAGCTCGAACGCCAGGGCTACGTCTCCCGTGGGGACGACGGCCTGCGACTCACCCCGCGTGCCGTGCGACGCCTCGGCGAGACCGCGCTCAAGCGGGTCTTCGACCGCGTCGATGCGGCCGGCCGCGGCGACCACGACGACCGCGCGGCGGGTCAGGCCGACGAGCCGACCGGGCTCACCCGTCAGTGGGAGTTCGGCGACGAGCTGCCCATCGACACGGTGCGCACCGTGTCGAACGCCTTGCAGCGCAACGCGGCCCGACGGAGCATGGCCTCGGGCGGTGGGGTGGAGCTGCTCGTCGAGGACTTCGAGGTGGCAGAGACGGAGCGGCGCTCGGTGGCGGCGGTCGCGCTGTGCGTCGACATGTCGTTCTCGATGATGCAGGAGGGTCGGTGGGGGCCGATGAAGCAGACGGCGCTCGCGCTCTCGCACCTCGTGCAGACCCGCTTCCGGCACGATGCGCTGCAGATCATCGGCTTCAACCTCGCGGCCCGCAAGCTCACGCCGACGGAGCTCACTGAGGCCGAGCCGGAGTGGGTGCAGGGCACCAACCTCCAGCACGCGCTCATGCTCGCCTCGCGGCACCTGCGGCGGCACCCGGACGCGGAGCCGGTCGTCCTCGTCGTCACCGACGGTGAGCCGACGGCGCACATCGAGGTGGACGGGCGCCCGGCCTTCCACTGGCCGGCGACGCAGGAGACCGTGCGCGCGACCGTGGCGCAGGTCGACGAGCTGCGGCGCTCGGGGGCCCAGCTCAACATCTTCATGCTCGGCGACGACCCGGGGCTGGCGCGCTTCGTCGACGCCGTGGCCCGGCGGGCGGGTGGGCGCGTCTTCACGCCCGACATCTCGCGGCTCGGGGAGTACGTCGTCGCCGACTACCTCCGCACCCGCCGGGGCCGCCGCTGAGCGCTGGGCCGCACTGGTGGACGAGCACCTCGCAGACAGGAGAGCACCATGGGCAAGGTCGTGTCGTCGGCATCGATGTCGCTGGACGGGTTCGTCGCCGGTCCGGACGACGAGGTCGGTCCGCTCTTCGACTGGTACGAGGCCGGCGATGTGCCGTGGGAGTCGGCCGGCGGTGACATGACCTTCCACCTGACCCGGACCGATGCGGACTACTGGCGGTCGTGGGCCGGCAGCCTCGGCGCGCTCGTCGTCGGCCGGCGCCTCTTCGACATCACGGACGGGTGGAAGGGCACGCATCCGCTCGGGGTCCCGGTCGTCGTGCTCACCCACGAGCCGCCCGAAGGCTGGGGCTATCCCGGCGGGACCGTCGAGTTCGTGACGGGCGGCGTCCACGAGGCGGTGGCCCGGGCGCGCGAGGTCGCGGGTGACTCCGCCGTGGGTGTCGCGGCCGGTGAGATCGCGAGCCAGTGCCTCGCCGAGGGCCTGCTCGACGAGGTGGCGATCGACCTCGTGCCGTGCTTCCTGGGCGTCGGGCGTCCGTACTTCACCGAAGCCGCCGGCCAGGTCGTGCTCGGCGACCCGACCACGGTCGTCGAGGGTGAGCGGGTCACGCACCTCGTCTACCCGGTGCGCCGCTGACGCCGTAAACCGGTCGCTCGCGCGTGCCGCGGACTGTCATGGTGGCGCCATGGGGCGAGCTCACGATGCGCGGCTGGACCGCATCGAGGCGTACTACGACTGCGTCCCGCGCGCCGTCGCCCGCGCCATGGAGGTCGGGCCCGTCACCCTCTTCGTCGCCGAGGAGGGCACGGGGTGGCAGTTCTACGCGCGCCCCCGGCTGGGTGGCCGGGGCGCCTTCAGCGCCGATGACGTATGCCGTGTGCTCGAGACCCAGCGCGAGCTCGAGGTGCCGCGGGCCGTCGAGTGGGTCGACGAGGTCACGCCGTCGTTGCTGCCTGCGGTGCGTGCGGCCGGCCACGAGCCGCACCGCTACCCGCTGCTCGTCATGCCGTCGGACGTCCCGGTGGCGGCGGACCCACGGGCCCGGGCGCTGAACCCGGCCGAGCCGCACCTGTCGCTGGCCATGGGCGCGGTGTCGGCGGGCTTCGCCGGGCGCGACGAGGTGGAGCCGAAGGACCCGGGCAAGCGACCCGAGCTCATGGAGCGCGGAGACCTCCTCGTCGTGGCCTCGTTCGAGGGCAACCGCCTCTGCGGCGCCGGGTCGGCGGCTCCGCGTGGTGACGTCGCCGAGCTCATGGGCATCGCCGTGCCCCCGGGTCACCGAGGCCGCGGTCACGGTACGGCGATCACGAGCACCCTCGTCGCCGCCTGCCGCGAGCAGGGCGTCGAGATCGTCTTCCTGTCGGCCGGATCGGACGCGGCTGCCGACATCTACCGCCGGGTCGGCTTCGTCGACGTCGGGACCGCCTGCATCCTCGAGCTCGACGACTGAGGCACCAGCTGCATCATCACGCGCTCCCTACGTCACTGCTCCGCTGGTGGAGCTCCGACGTGGGGCGCGGGGCCGGGTGACCGCGGCGTCCTCCCGACACCGGTCGACGCGCGGTCAGACCTTGGCGGGGCGGAAACCGGCCGCCTCGGCGTCGGCCATCGTTGCGAAGCACTGCTCAGGCTTCGTCTTGGTGTAGTACCGGTCGCCCGGCTCGTGGGCGATCATCGAGTTCTCGTTGCCCTTGACCGGGCGCGACTGCGGGCAGGGGTACGTGTCGCCGGGCAGGGGCCAGGCCCCGGTGAACCCGCTGCCGCCCGTGGTGCCGTTGGAGGTGCCGGCACCGGGTTCGGCACAGGCGGCCTTGGGGCTTGCCGCGTCGGCGCGGACGTAGGCCGCCTCCCGGGTGTGCGAGCCGTAGCCGTCGCGCGAGTCGTAGCGGGCGACGGCATACCCCTGCTTGACGAGGCGCAGGCCCGCGTCGACGCCGTTCACGTCGACGTACCGCAGCAGTCGGCCGTAGCGGTCGACGTCGTCCCGGGCACCCGCGGTGAGGGTGACGCGCTGGCCCCCGATGATGTCGCGCAGCGCGTTGCGGGCCTCGGTGAAGCCGCACTCGCCGGTCTCGGGGGTGTCGATGCCGATGAAGCGGATCTTGCGGGATATCCCCGAGCGCGAGACCCAGATCGTGTCCCCGTCGACGACCTTTGTGACGGCCCACGTGGCGGCAGACGCCGAGGCCTTCGCCGCTGCGGCGGCCCGAGCCTGGTCGGCTGCGACCCTGGCCGCGGCGGCGCGAGCGGC
>Ga0164305_10000695_pt1 | contig 13052 bp, 11 predicted proteins | sample Whisoiple_237_MG_FD_110215 | JGI IMG/M metagenome (GOLD analysis project Ga0164305, IMG submission 110215) | Soil microbial communities amended with pyrogenic organic matter from upstate New York, USA - Whitman soil sample_237_MG | ecosystem: Environmental > Terrestrial > Soil > Agricultural... | reverse complement strand
CTCCCTAGCCACCCAGCAGAGTACAACTAAGTTTTTTGCAGAGAGTGCTGGTGTCAAGAATCCGATCGCAACTGTTTATATTGCTGACTATCCTGCTGCAATTGAGCAATTGAAAGCTAATTTTCCCGCAGATATCCAGTTGCCTTGGACTGTGTTTTCGCAGTTCAAACAAGTTAAGTCAATGGTTGCGGGAATTGGAGCGGATAGTGAGGGATTGAGGGTAAAAACTATTGCTCAGTTAGACCCTAAATTCGTGCAGCAAAATCCACAATTCGCATCGAAATTGTTGCCCAGATTTCCCGGCGAAACCATTGCTTTAATCGGCGGCAAGGGACTAGATCAAATTTGGTCGCAAGCGACAGCCCAGGCAAAAGATAGTCCGGAAGTTGACAGGGGAGTTCAGCAGGTGAGGGATAGTTTTAAGCGCTTGGATTTGGATGCGGATCGAGATGTTTTTGGTTGGATGAACGGGGAATTTGCGATCGGGGCGATCGGTTCCAATCAAGGCATTTTGTCTCAGTTGGGGATGGGGGCGGCGATGATTTTTGAAACTAGCGATCGCCCTGCAGCCGAAGCAACTCTGAAAAAACTCGATGCGATCGCCAAAAGCAATCCTACAGTCAGCGTCGCCCCCAGACAAGTTCAAGGCAAAGAGGTTACGGAGTGGCAAATACCTCAGCAAGGAACTTTATTCGGGCACGGTTGGCTGAATGAAAATTCTGTGTTTGTAGCTTTCGGCGGCCCTTTAGTTGATGTGATTACTTCGACGCCACCGCAACCGTTAAGCAGCAGTCCGAGTTTTCAGGCGATCGCTACTTCTTTACCGCGGGCCAACCAAGGTTACTTTTACATAGATATGGAAAAAACCATGTCTTGGGCTAACCAATATTTGCTCGCAGTACAGCCAAATTTAGTTTCCCCGCCCACCGCTGAATTGCTGAATTCTCTCCGAGGAGTTAGCGTAGCCACAGCTTCTACGCAACCGACAACTGCTGAGTTGGAGATGCTTTTTGCCTTGAAGAAATCTAACAATTAGCTAATCGGGAATCAGTAATTCTTCCTTCTATCCTTCTATCCGTTAAATCCCTTACACTGCGCGTTGGCGAACTTCCTTCAGACAAAAAAAGTTGCTCAAAAAAAAGTTGCTGCCTCTCTGGGGAGGGCAGCTACTCAAATAAAGCATCTTAAAGTCTCTCAAAACTTCAGAATTAACCTTCAGACATTCCCGATTTATTCGGCAATTGCAAATCATCCGGGTCTACGTAGTGACAAACTGCTTTGTCCATGCAAATCAAGGCCCAGCCCGATTTATCGATGCTCATCAACTTGTAAGAAGCTGGCTGAATAAAGAAACCTTTGTGGTTGCGGGTTGCGGGTTTGATGTTAACGTGGCTGTCAGTGCTCATCTCTTTACAACTCCTAGTATTATGGTAGTAAAATCTCAAAACCGCTGAGCGGGTTTGTCAATCGTCTAAGTTTTCAAATACTAGCACTGACTTTCTGAGTTTTCCATAAAGTTATTTATTGATTTATTACGATATCGTAATAAATCCCAAAGCCGATTTCCTCGATCCCCGTCCAAAAATCGACTTGTTTGCGCGGTTACGGCTCAAACAGCCACTGCTTAACCCGAGCTAGACTCTTCCAATCAGGTTTTCGGCTTAATCCTTCTTCAAAATTTTTTTTAACTTCGTCGAGTAACTCTTCGGAAGCCATGAGAAGTTGCTGAGCCACTTCTACATGGGGGCGCACTCCTTTTTCTTTGAGGTCGAGGATGGCGACTGCTAGGTTGATGCGAGCTTGGGGGTCATGAGGGTTCAATTTAACGGCTGTTTTCGCTGCTTTTTGAGCCGAGGCGGGTTTATTTTCCAACAGGTAAAGCCACGCGAGGCTAGCCCAGGCATTGCCATTTTTGGGAGCTTTTTCGCACACTTCTTTAAACACGGGGATCAGATTAGCCGGGGCTTCGCCAGCTTGGTAGCGATCGAAACCGTCTTTAAACAATTCTTCAGGGGTCATTCGATTTTAGATTTTGGATTTGAGATTTTAGATGGGAAAGAGCATTGGATGCCGGACGCAGCAAGGCAGTCCGAGGCATTCTCAGCAATTAGCAATTACCAATCCCCAATGCCCTCTTTTCCGATTTATGTAGAAAAAGAACTGCCACAACCGCAAGTTTGAGTTGCGTTGGGGTTAGTAAACTGAAAGCCGCCCCCGATCATAGCATCGCTGAAGTCGAGAACCAAACCGTAGAGATAAAGAATGCTCTTGCGATCGCAAACTACCTGAAAACCGTCGTAGTCGAACACTTCATCGTCGGATTTGACAGTGCTCGGATCTGCGAAATCCATCACGTAGGACATTCCAGAGCATCCGCCCTGGCGCACCCCTACCCGCAAGCAGAGGTCTTTACCTTGTTTATCTCTCAGAGCTAAAACTTGACGGACAGCAGAGTCAGTCATTTGAATGCCGCGCTTTTGTGAAGTGGCTTGAGTCATAATTTGCCGAACTCCTGAGATTGTCTAATGCTAAGAGTTTAATCTTATCCCTCCATTGTACAGGCATTCGCCAGAAGGGTTTCGGTTAGACGCTGACGGCAGAATTTTTAGCTTCTAATTTTTAATTCCCGTGGGGCCTGGTTCCCCAGCTTGATGTCCTCTCCCCCTATAGGGTTTATGATTGAGAAGCAGCGGTTGACCGGCTACCGGCACCGCAACAATGCTTCACCCAACGGGCTTACTCTATGGCAGCGCTGAATCGCTCTACTCTTCGTCGGCTACAAAACTTACCTCAAATTCCCAGCGTGTGGGAGGGCGATCGCCGACCCTTATCTAATGCTGACTCACACATGATGATAGATGACGATGACGTTCTAGAAGCTGGTGGCGAGTGCATTCTCTGGGTCGATGGCTCCGAAGGAGTCGTGAGGGCTATGGACATGGTAGGCCCAGATGCCGGCCCAGAGGCGATCGTCCGGGCCCTGCTACGGGCAATGGAACATCCCCAAAGTCCGGCTCCCGCAGTCCGGCCCCAAAAAATAGTAGTCAAAAACCGAGAAATTCAATTTTATCTGCGGGGCGTACTTCAAGATTTAGGCATTTCCATTGACTACGTGCCGGAATTGCCCTTAATTGACGAAATATTTCGCGGCATGGAAGAGGTCGCGATCAACAGACCTCCTGAGTTGCCCCCTCAGTATGCTGAAGTTTTAATGGAAAAAGCTGCTCAAATTTGGCAAGATGCTCCGTGGCGGACTTTGAGCGAACACCAAATTATATCTATTGAAATCAATCAGTGGGATGTGGCCAGCCTCTACGTGTCCGTATTGGGGCAAGGCAGAATGGATTACGGAGTTTTACTGTACCGCTCTCTAGAATCTTTGAAACGGTTTCGAGAACGAGTCGTCAACGATGAATCTTTTGAAGATTTAGAACAGGCTTTTTTAGGGCAAGACTGTTTGTTTCTTACCTTTGAAAGTGCCGCAGATATTGATGAGGACGACGGCGAAGAAATTAATTTAGCCGATTTGCCTCCATCGGAAATTGAACCCAATTTCGGCAACTTACATCCTTTAGAAGGATTGCGATCGATTCTTTACGAAGAAGAAGCCCTCACGATGTTAGTTGCTCTAGAAGCATTTCATCGCTTTTTCCGCAACGGCCGCCGGAAATTGGGATCAGACACTTTTCCCAGTCTTAGCAGCCGCTACCGCATCCCAGTGCCACACCCTGACGGAGAAATTCAACAGGTATCTGTTAAAGTTTCCACGATGCCCGAGGTATCAGACGAATTATTACAGATGCTCGGTGATGACGATGATGACGATGATGACGATGATGATGATTTTGACAAGCCACTGCTGCGGGACGATTTGGTGCCGCAAAATTCATTTTTGAGTCTCGGCGCCGTACCTTGGGAAACGGTAGAGTTCCTGCGCCAAAGCGTCCAGTTTCACCAAGGTGCAGAAATTGATATTAATACCGCCGGAGATGGTTTGCCGGTGGTGATGATCCAAACTTCTCATCCGAAGGCAAAAACTATGATTCAGGATTTGAAAGAAGCTGGAGGGGTGAAGGGGATTGGTTTTAATCCGGGCGAAAATCCTTTTCAGGATGAGCAATACGACTTGGGTATTTTGCAAACAAAAAATGGGGATCTGTATTTGTTTGGGGAGTTTAATGAAGACGATCCGGTGCATCAGGAAGCTCGCAAGAAATGGGACCGTCGCTGTAAATTAACCAACGGTTGGTGCGGTTTGATTATTGCTAAAGGGTTGATGGGTGCTTCTCGCGGTCAGCCTCAGTTTAAGGATATGATCGCTTTGCTTGAGGTGCGCTGGGTGTCTGCTAAAGACTTGGGAATAGGGCCACTTCAGTTGATGCCGATGTTTTAAAGTTAGTTGACTGTTGACTGTTGACTGTTGTGAGAAGGAAGATGTAAAAGTAATATGTAAGGTGCGCTGCGGCGCACCATAGTTTTTAAATTATAAAGGAAAATGATTATGTCAAATTCTACTCGAAAGCGAGAAGTGTTAGTCGCCCTTGATGCTGAATTCGCGGAGAAAATAGAGCAGCTTACTGATGATTGGACGGAGGCGATCGAGCAGGCTCTCCGTCTCTGGTACGCTAAGCAAATAGAAGATAAGTTGCGGAAATTTTACCAAAACCGCAGCCAAGAAGATATTGAGGATGAAAAAGAATGGTTTAATTTGGTAGAGGAACAGATAGAAGAAACATGGAGCAGCGATGGACTCTAACTCAACAGCTAACACTTATCCTCGCCAAGGTGAGATTTACCTTTCAAGAGCTTTGCGTCAGTTAGGAGATACCAAAAAAAGACCTGTAGTTGTGGTTTCTCCCGATATCCGCAACGAGTTTACGGATTCTGTCATTGTTGTTCCTTTCACCAGTAACCTTGCAGGAGTAGAAAATCCCACTCGCGTCTTGATTCCTGCGGGTGAGGGAGGATTGCAAGCTGATTCTCTAGCTGTATGTGAAAACGTTTCTGCTTTGCGACAGACATTTCTAGAACAAGGCCCTTACGGTCAAATTAGTGCCGATGTCCTAGCAAGAATTCAGAGGGCTGTACAAGTGTCGATCGGCATTTATGAACTTTGAATGTTTCGGAAATTCTAAAATTTGTTACAATCTGTAAAAATACTGGAAAGGATAGGTAAAATGCGGGTTGCGATCGCAGGTGCGGGACTGGCTGGAATGACCACAGCAGTCGATTTAGTGGAGGCCGGCCACGAAGTAGAAATTTTTGAGTCCCGCCCCTTTGTCGGCGGCAAAGTCGGCAGTTGGGTAGATCCCGACGGCAATCACGTTGAAATGGGTTTGCACGTCTTCTTCGGCTGCTATTATAACTTATTTGCCCTGATGAAAAAAGTGGGAGCTTTTGACGATTTGCTCCTCAAAGAACACGTCCACACTTTTATCAATCGAGGCGGCGAAACTGGTTCTTTGGATTTTCGCTTTCCCGTGGGTGCTCCTTTGCACGGATTGAAGGCATTTTTTACTACATCCCAGCTATCCGTACAAGACAAAATTCAAAATGCGATCGCCCTGGGAACTAGCCCCATCGTCCGAGGTCTGATAGACTTTGAAGGGGCAATGAAAACTATCCGCGATTTGGATAAAATTAGCTTCGCTGACTGGTTCCGCAGCCAAGGTGGCAACCAAAACTCGCTCAAAAGAATGTGGAATCCGATCGCCTACGCACTGGGTTTTATCGACACTGAAAATATTTCAGCCCGGTGTATGTTGACAATATTTCAATTCTTTGCATCGAAAACCGAAGCCTCTGTCATGCGGATGCTGGCTGGTTCTCCCAACGAATATTTGCACAAACCAATTGTGGAATATTTGGAAAAGAAAGGAGCCAAAATTTACACGCGGCGCAGAGTCCGAGAAATTCAGTTTGAAGAAGGCGAAGAAACCCGCGTGACAGGCTTGGTAGTAGCTAACGGCGAAACAGAAGAAAATATTACCGCAGACGCTTACGTTTTTGCCTGCGACGTGCCGGGAATTCAGAAAATATTGCCCCCAGCTTGGCGGAAATGGTCAGAATTTGACAACATTTATAAATTAGATGCGGTGCCGGTTGCTACAGTACAATTGCGTTTCGACGGTTGGGTAACGGAACTGGAAGACGAAGCCAAGCGCAAACAGTTGAGCCATGCTGTAGGAATCGATAATTTGCTATATTCAGCAGATGCGGATTTTTCTTGTTTTGCAGATTTGGCGCTGACAAGTCCCAAGGATTATTATCAAGAAGGAAAAGGTTCGCTGTTGCAGTTGGTGCTAACACCGGGAGATCCGTTTATCAAACAAAGTAATGAGGCGATCGCCCAACACGTACTCAAACAAGTTCAGGATTTATTCCCCTCAGCGCGGGAATTAAATATGACTTGGTACAGTGTAGTGAAGCTCGCTCAATCTTTGTATCGCGAAGCACCGGGAATGGATGTTTTCCGCCCTGCTCAAAAAACTCCGATCGCCAATTTCTTTCTCGCAGGAAGTTACACTCAGCAAGACTACATTGATAGCATGGAAGGAGCGACACTTTCAGGCCATCAAGCGGCTAAGGCAATTCTCGAAGCTTACAGTCATTAGTCATCAGTCCTCTCTCGTTTTCTCTGGTTCCCAGGCATAGCCTGGGAACCAGAAAGAAACAATTCTTCAATCTAAAATCTAAAATCTAAAATCTAAAATCGCATGACTGATTGGTTAGAACACAGTGTCCAAGTAGAAGTGGCAATTCCCATCGAATTAGCGTGGCAACTCTGGTCAGATTTAGAGCAAATGCCGCGCTGGATGAAGTGGATAGAATCTGTTCATGTTCTCGAAGAAGATCCAGAATTGTCTCGCTGGAAACTCGCAACTGGCGGGTTAGAATTTAGCTGGCTTTCTCGGATTCTCAAATTAGTGCCGAATCAGATAATTCAGTGGGAATCGGTAGACGGCTTACCAAATCGAGGTGCCGTAAGATTTTACGATCGCAAAGACAGCAGTATCGTCAAGCTGACAGTGGCTTACGGAATTCCCGGCTGGCTGGGAAAATTGATGGATAACCTATTTCTCGGCCGCGTGGTTGAATCGACAATTCAGGCTGACTTGGAAAGGTTTAAAGAGTATGCTCTGAAAGTGAAAGCTACATCTTAAATTCTGAGGACTAAAGTCCTGTGGTTTTTAATTGTAACGCGAGAGTCGATCGCCCTTTGGCGTCAGTATCATAGAAAGATGCTGCTGATTCCTTCTCGCTTCAGTTATGAGTTACTGCCTAAACCCCACCTGTCAAAACCCGCAAAATGCCGATCGTACCCAATTCTGCCTGAATTGCGGCTCCAAACTGTTGCTCAGAGAGCGTTACCGCGCCATTAAACCCCTCGGGCGCGGCGGTTTCGGCCGCACTTTTTTAGCAATAGACGAAGACAAACCCTCAAAACCGCGCTGTGCAATTAAACAGTTTTTCCCGCTATCCCAAGGTACCAGCAGCAGCGAGAAAGCAGCAGAATTATTCAACCGAGAAGCGGTGCGGCTGGACGAATTGGGGAAACACCCGCAAATTCCCGAACTGCTGGCGCACTTTCAGCAGGAACGCTATCAGTATTTGGTACAGGAATTTATAGAAGGTCAAAATTTACAGGAAGAGTTGGCGCGGACTGGGCCTTTCAGCGAAAGTAAAATTCTCAGTCTGCTGAAGGATTTATTGCCAGTATTGCAGTTCGTGCACGATCGCAGTGTAATTCACCGAGATATTAAACCGCCCAATATTATCCGCCGCCGCCTTTCTCAAACTCCCATCATTTATACTTACCCAGCATTAACTGGGGAATTAGTTTTAGTTGATTTTGGCGCTGCAAAAGTTGTGGAGGGTTTGAGAGAAACCGGTACAGTCATCGGTTCTCCCGAATTCGTCGCGCCGGAACAAATTAGAGGTCAAGCGGTTTATGCCAGCGATTTGTACAGTTTGGGGGTAACTTGCATTTATTTGCTGACTCAAATATCTCCTTTTGATTTGTTCGATATCAATCAAGATGCTTGGGTTTGGCGAGACTTTTTGAAGGTTCAAATCGATCCGAAATTAAGCCGCATCCTCGACAAAATGATCGAACCGAGTCTCAGTCGGCGCTACAAATCTGTAGCTGAGGTATTGAAAGATTTGCAGCCGCAGCAGTCGGCGGGGGCGGGCACGGGGGCACCGCCCCTACCAGCGCCTAAAATTCCCGTGCCGCAGAGGACGGCTGCGGTGCAGAATGCAGTGCCGCCAACGCTTGCAGGCACAATGTTACCTGTGTCGCCGATGCAGCGGGTTGTGCCCGCACGTGCCCCTACTTGGAGGTGTGTTCATACTCTGGTAGGGCATTCTAATGCTGTTACGTCGGTAGCATTCAGTCCCGATGGCGCGACTTTAGCTAGCGGCAGCGAGGACAAGACGATTGAGATGTGGAAGTTGGACGCGGGTAAGCGGTGGTACACTCTTACGGGTCATTCTGACTGGGTGACTTGTGTGGCGTTTAGTCCTGATGGGGCGACTTTGGCTAGTGGCGGCCGGGACAAAACAATTCAAATTTGGGATTTGAATAAGGGTAAGTGGTGGTACGCTTTGCGGGGTCACGAAGACAGGGTTTATGCTGTGGCCTTCAGTCGGGACGGTCAGGTTTTGGCTAGCGGCAGTCGGGAGAAAACTGTGCAGTTGTGGAATTTGAATAAGGGAAGGCGGATGTCGGCTTTGACGGGTCACGCTGGCGGGGTGGAGGCTGTGGCTTTTAGTCCTGGCGGGGAGTTTTTGGCAAGTGGCAGTCGGGACAAGACTGTGCAGTTGTGGGATTGGCAAAATGGTCGATCGATTTGTACTTTAGCAGAGCACGGGGATTGGGTGCGGGCGATCGTTTTTGCTGCGAACTCCCCCAGCCCCCCCTTGGTAAGGGGGGGAGTAGGAGAAGGATTGATTTTAGCTAGCGGGAGTCGGGATGGTACGGCGAAGCTGTGGCGGGTGGATGCACAGGGGCGAGGAACGCTGTTGCGGAGTATGAGGGACAATTCTGGGGATGTTTTGTGTGTGGCGTTCAGTCCCGATGGTCTGGTTTTGGCGACGGGGAGTCGGGATGGCACGATTTATTTGTGGGATGCCGGCACGGGGGGTTTGCTGGAAATTCTGACGGGCCACGGGGGGGAGGTTTTGTCGGTGGCGTTTAGTGCTGATGGGCGGAGTTTGGCTAGCGGTGCGGGCGATCGAACTGTGAAGATTTGGCGGGGGATTGGGGATTAGGGGCGATGTCAAGAGTGCCAGCCTAAAAAATCTTATATTTATGCTTGACAGGCGATCGAAAGTTCTGCTACATTAGGAATTCGTGAGGACGCATAGCTCAGTTGGTTAGAGCACTACGTTGACATCGTAGGGGTCACTGGTTCGAGTCCAGTTGTGTCCATACCTAAAACCCTTTTATACAAAGGGTTTTTTTGTAATTGCTTGTCGAGTGTCAAATTATTTGTCCGCGTTGACAGATTGCTGTCCGGGTTGACATATTATTGTCCTCCTTGAGAAATTAATATTATTAATGTTTTGAGGACACAACAGGACTCGCTTTCAACCCACCGTTGCAATTTTAATCATAACTAACTTACAAGAAGCTACCTTAGTCGGGATGGCCATTGATATCCAATCCGTTAGCATCGGAATAGTAAATTCGAGTTCACTGTTGACTATTGACTGTTCACGGGGTCAACAGTCAACCGTCAACATCAATTCCGATGTAACCGGAAATGATATGAAGCAAATAGAGTAGCAAGCGGATCGGCATTCAGCACAAAACTTTCAACCCACCCCTAGTCGGGATGGCCATTGAAGCTCTAAGCGCTTAAACCCTAACCTAAACTGGCTTCCAGAAACAAATTTCGTCAATCTTGAAAATGTTGCCCTGGAAACCGTCACAACTTGAGGGTTGACCATCCCAGAAAAAGCCCAAACTTAGTCAGGCTATTAAATTCAGAAGATTCGTCAACCTCTTGGGGATTTGGCTCCCGCTTGGGTTCACGAAAAAAAATAAGGTGGGTTCCTCCTTGGTCGGAGGTGATTCAGTAGCCACCACTGCGGTAAACCCGCACCCGTATTGCTGGGGGCGCACCTAATTCCTATCCGCAAGGGATAGCAGCTTCGGGGTGGGCAGCTACTAGGGTCAGAAAGCACAACGGTCTTTCAACCGTCAAACTAACCCTCATTTATCACTGCTCAGAGGCTCTGACGAGCATGACCAGCGGCGCTATTTACTATTCTATTGTCAAGGTGCAGTTAGTTGTCAATTAAGTTTTGGAACGTGAGTGATAGACGGAGATCGCTATCTCCTTTGCTTTCTCTTGGGGACTTCCTCTCACCGGCTGCTGTCCCTCTTCGATCGCCATCCCAACTTTCGCTGCTTGACTCTTGATACACTCAATTAGTCTGCCATAACTCCAATTGTGAACGCTAACCCGGTATTGTTTAGCGTAGTTTCGCTGACCTTCTAAAAATTCTGGGCATTTTTGCTCGGCTAAAGCTTGAATTTCGCTTTGGACTATTTCTCGCATATCGCCGAGTTTGGGTAAGACGATGCTACTAGCTTGGTATTTTTGCGCGATCGCGATAATCTCTTTCGCTAGTAATCTATCTACATATTCCCCTAACTCCGACTCTCCAAAACGGTTAGGGGCAGCCTGTTTTTGGGCGCTGTGTCGCTGTTGGGAAGTGCGCTGTTTTTCCTGTCGCAGGCGGTTGAGTAAATGGTGATTTTTACCGAGTAGCTGTTTGACGCTGCGGTAAGTCAGGGGTTTAGATGCGATCGCGTCCACTACGGCAATGGTAGCAGGTTTTTCTAAGCCCAGGCTCACACCAACGAGAATATGAGGTTGCCCCTGATATAAAGGTTGACTGGGGCGGGGGAAAGGGTTATTAATACGAGCTAATGTAGAGTTTTTGCGTTGAATAAAGGCTTGCTGATTTTCGTTAAGGTTGCCTTTTTCTTTGGTTTTGGTGAGGACTTTGGCAATTTCGGCGGCTTTTTCTTGCTTGACTTGTTCTGTACCTTCGGCAGTCCAGAGACGGGTATCAACGGTGCAGTAAAGGGTTAAGTGGTGGGCGTTCCAAGGTTCGCCTTTTCCTTCTCCTTCTTGCCAAGCAATGCGGCCGCTGCGGAGGGTGAAAAGGCTGCTGGAATGTTGGTTTTTACTGGCTCGTTTGATTTGTTGGTCTTCTAGGAAACGATTAAACCAAAGGATTTGGCGCTGGTCGCAATAGATTTGAAAACTGTGTTCGCTTAGGCCGTTGAATTTAACGCAGAGGCGGTTTGAGGGGTTTTTAAACCAGATTAGGTCTTCGTTGGTTTCGTAGGTGATGGGGAAGGGTAGGCTGCTGGGTTGTTTCAAAAGTCGGTCTTGCCAGGATTTAGCTTGGGCTTCGTTTTCGGGGACGGTGGTAGATGCGATCGCTAATGTTTCTAACCATCTAGCGTTTGTTAAGTCTCTACCTTTGGGCATTCTGGCGGTTAGCTGTTCGATGAGGCGCTGGATTTGGATTTCGACTCGGCGGCGACGTTTGGCAAATTTTTCTGGGTCTTCTTCTTTATCGGTGAGTTTACAGCCGTTTTTCAACAAGTAAGCGATCGCGCTTCGGGTCAAGTTGTCTTCACTTTGGCGGTAGGCTTCAAACAAGCTCTGAGATAGGCTGCGGTTAGTTTCGGAAACTTTCGGTTTTTTTGCTTTTTTACTTGTTTTTTTAGGCTTCGGAGAGTCGGCGAGGGCTGAGTGCGGAGTAAATTGAGCCAAGATTTCAGTGGCTTTGGCGCGGAGGGTGTCTAAGGTAATGCCGTTAGTTTCTATGAGTTCGGCATTGCTTTTGAGCATTTCTAGCCAGTGGGTTTTGCCTTCGAGTTGGTATTGCAACCGTTTCATTAAGGCCAACCAAGATTTGTAGATGTAGTTAACGAGGGCGATCGCACTCATGTAAAAGCGACTGGGTTGACCGACATAGCGGGGGTCAGTTTTGAGAGATTCCCAAAGCTGTTTGATCACTCCTGCGGGCAGTTTGCCGTTTTGTCGCCACGTCGGGAAGTCGGGGTGTTGACCAACTTGTTCTAGGAGTTCATTGATTAGGGGCGTGTTTTTGCCTGCCATTAACTCCCAAAGTTGACGGCGGGTGGGCTCGTTGGCGATTAGGCGACACTGGATGGTGATTTGACTCATGGCTGTTTTTCCCAGTAATGTTTTAATACTAACATAATTGTATAAATTTAACATAAGTGTATGAATCTAACATAAATGTATAAATCAGCGCTCCTGTAGAATGAGTTTCATGGAAGAGCGCTTTTTTACAACTAAGCAGGCGGCTGAGATTGCAGGCTGTACGTTACGTCAGTTGCAGTATTGGCGTGAGAGTGGGGTGGTTGTCCCTGTGATTACAGAAACGGGGACGGGGAGGAGTATTTACTACTCTGAAAAAAATTTGGTGGAGTTGGCGGCGATGGTTTATTGGCTGTCGGTGGGTTTTACCTTTGAGGTGGGGCGGGAAGTGCTGAAGACGCTTAAGGAGCAGTATCCGGGGCTTTTGAGCGATCGGGAGCCAAAGCGGTTAATTTTTGTCAAGGAGTTGCAGGCAGGAGATTCTAAGCTGGTAGAGTTCGATGTGGAAAAAGTAGTAGCAGCTTGGGCTGAGGGTAAGTTTGTAGTACCGGTTTGGTTAGATGTGATTCATGCGCGGTTGCGTGAGAGAGTGAATGTGAGAGTGAAGCCGAAAGTGAGGGTGTAAAGTGCGATCGCTCCAACTGGTAGAGTTTGATTTGGAGTGTGCGATCGCATCGTTAAAAACTGGTCAGCCTGTGATTCCGGTGTGGTTGGATCAGATTCATCAAGGGCTAGCTAGTAAGCTGGTGAGTTAGGCGCAACGCATTTTTGCATTTAATTAGGGCTTGCTGAATCAGTGAGAAAAGTAAACAGTGTATGGGTTTTCCGACCAAAAAAGTAGTAAGGGTGCAAGAAAAACAGGTATAATGGCTCAAAACCCGTGCATCACCATTTGCG
>Ga0164305_10000692_pt1 | contig 13061 bp, 14 predicted proteins | sample Whisoiple_237_MG_FD_110215 | JGI IMG/M metagenome (GOLD analysis project Ga0164305, IMG submission 110215) | Soil microbial communities amended with pyrogenic organic matter from upstate New York, USA - Whitman soil sample_237_MG | ecosystem: Environmental > Terrestrial > Soil > Agricultural... | reverse complement strand
GGCATCCAGATCCGCCCGCTGGTGATGACCTCGGGCGAGGAGGTGCAGAACCAGGTCTTCTTCGACGAGGTTCGGGTGCCCAAGGCCAATGTCCTCGGCAAGGTCGATGACGGCTGGACGGTCGCCAAGTACCTGCTGGAGTTCGAGCGTGGCGGCGGTGCGTCCTCGCCCGCTCTGCAGGTGATGGCCGAGGAGATCTCGACTGCAGCCGCGGACATGCCCGGCCCCGACGGCGGACGGCTGATCGACGATCCGGCGTTCTCGCGCAAACTGGCCGACGCGCGGATCCGTACGGAAGTACTCGAGATCCTCGAGTACCGGGTTCTCGCGGCGGTGTCCGAGGGCAGGAACCCCGGCACGGCGTCCTCGATGCTCAAAGTGGTGGCCACCGAGCTCAGTCAGACGCTGACCGAGTTGGCGATGGAAGCGGCGGGTCCACGCGGCCGCGCGTATCAGCCGCACGCGACCCGCCCAGGCGGCCCTGTCACCCAGTTCGAACCGCCGCAGGACGGGTACGTCACCGGCGAGCCGTGGCAGGCGGTCGCGGCACTGCGCTACTTCAACGATCGCGCAGGCTCGATCTACGCCGGCAGCAACGAGATTCAGCGAAACATCCTCGCCAAGGCAGAACTGGGGCTGTAAATGGACTTCAAACTGAGCAAGGAACAAGAGTTGCTCCGTGACGGCCTGACCAAGTTCCTGTCGACCCGTTACGACCTCGAGAAGAGCCGGGCCGCAGCCAAAACCGGTGCCGGCTGGCAGCCCGACATCTGGCGGGCCTTCGCCGACGAGCTGGGAATACTCGGCGCCACGCTGCCCGAGACTGTAGGCGGAATCGGCGGCGGCCCAGTCGAACTCATGGTGATCACCGAAGCGCTCGGTCATGCGCTGGTCGTCGAACCCTACGTCGACACCGTGGTGGTCGCCGGTGGGCTGCTGGAACGGGCGGGCGGCGAGCAGGCCGCGTCGCTGCTGGAGAAGGTCGTGTCCGGTACCGCTCTCGTGGCGCTGGCCGCAGGCGAGGCCGAGTCCGGTGACCGCTGGCAGGACGTCGCGACCACCGCGGAGCGCGCGGACGACGGTTGGATACTCAACGGCCGCAAGACCGTTGCGATGTCAGCCCCGTTGGCCACCCACCTGTTGATCACCGCGAAGACACCGGCGGGCCTTTCTTTGTTTCTCGTCGACCTTGAATCGGCGGGAAGCGGCCTGTCTCTGACCGGCTATCGCACGATCGACGATCGCCGCGCCGCGGACATGGTCCTCGACGGTCTCCGGTTACCCGCCGGAGCGCTGCTCGGAGAGGACGGGCAGGCATGGCCGTCGCTGGACACGGCGCGCGACCAAGGTGCGACCGCGATCTGTTCGGAAGCCGTCGGGTGTATGCGAAAGGTGTTGGCGGACACCGTCGAGTACAGCAAGCAGCGCCAGCAGTTCGGCGTACCGATCGGCAGTTTTCAGGTGTTGGCGCACCGGATGGTCGACATGCACATCGAGCTGGAACAGGCCAGCGCCGCTGTGCTACTCGCCGTGCTGCACCTCACCGACGACGCTGTCGTACGGGCACGGTCGGTGTCGGCCGCGAAGGCGACGGTCGGCCGCGCAGCTCGCTTCATCGGCCAGCAGGCAGTGCAATTGCACGGCGGGATGGGCATGACCGAGGAACTGGCGATCGGCCACTACTTCAAGCGACTGACGGCGATGCAGTACGAATTCGGCACCACCGATCACCACATCGGCCGGTACGCCGCGTTGTCGGCTCCGAAGGGGTAGGTCAACGCACCTGCAAGGCAATGCCTTCGGTGACTGCCAACAGCTGTTCGTAACTCAGCGGCATCACCGAATCCGGTGTGCCTGCCGCGGTCCACACCACCGGGTAGCGGGCCAACGTCTCATCGACGACGGTGCGCAGCCTTTCCGGATGTCCGGTAGGAGCAACACCCCCGATGGCTTGGTCGGTGGCGTTCCGCACGAACTGGGGACTCGCCTTTTTGATGAGTGTGACGTCGAGGAGGCGCGCCAACAGAACGGTGTCCACGCGATGTGCGCCGCTGGCCATCACCAGCAGCGGGTGGTCGTCGCACTCGAACACCAGGCTGTTGGCGATCGCGCCGACCTCCCAGCCCAGCTGTTCCGCCGCGGCGGCCGCCGTCTTTGCGTCCGCGTCGAGGATCTTTAGGTCCGGCTCGATGCCGATGGCCGACAGCGCGGTCGCAACCCGGGCGTTTCGTGGCTTCACGCCGATCATTGTCGCCGCCCCGCCAGGAGCCGTCGGAGCTGCCTCGTAATGTGTTCGAAATGAGCTCGCGCGGATGGCTGCTGTTCATCGCGATGAGCATCATCTGGGGCATTCCCTACCTGATGATCAAGGTCGCTGTCGAGGGCGTGTCGGTTCCGGTCCTCGTGTTCGCGAGGACGGCTGTCGGTGCGGCGGTACTGCTTCCGCTCGCGCTGTCGAGCGGCATTCCGGCGATGGTTCGCCAACACTGGAAGGCGTTGCTCGGCTTCTCGTTCTTCGAGATCATCGCCGCCTGGTTTCTGCTTTCGGACGCCGAACGCCATCTGACGAGTTCGATGACCGGGCTGCTGATCGCCGCATCACCGATCATCGCGGCAATCCTCGACCGCTTCACCGGCGGCGAGCAGCGGCTCGGAATCAGGCGGATAGTGGGTCTGGCTACCGGGCTCGCCGGCGTGGCGGTGCTCGCGGGGCCACACCTCACCGGCGGAACCGCCTGGCCGGTCATCGAGGTGCTCATGGTGGCCACCTGCTATGCCATCGCCCCGCTGATCGCCGCGCGACATCTCGCCGATGTGCCTGCGCTGCCGATGACCGCCACCTGCCTGGGGTTCGCCGCTCTGGTGTACGCCGCCCCTGCCGCGGCCACCTGGCCGACCGAAATGCCGTCGTCGCGAGTCCTTTTGGCGCTCGGCGGATTGGCGGTCATCTGCACAGCCCTCGCCTTCATCGTTTTCTTCGCCCTCATCCGCGAAATCGGCGCCGCACGCGCACTGGTCTTCACGTACGTGAACCCCGCGGTCGCCCTGCTGGCCGGGGTGGTCGTGCTGAACGAACCGCTCACCGCGTGGAACGTGGCCGCCCTGGTGTTGATTCTCGCCGGCTGCGTGCTGGCAACGCATCGGCCGGACGACCCGCTACCGGATCCGCAGTGCGACGAGCACGTCGCCAGGTAACCGGCGTCGGCAGGGCTGATACTGGCAGAACCGCTCGCTTGCATTAGCGTGGTTATGTGGACATCACCGGGCACGATGGTTCGCGCCTTCTCGATGTCCACACACCCGTCGACGCGGAAACACAACGCGCGATGCTGCGTCACATGCTGATCGCCAGGGGCATCGACGAGGAGGCGGGCCTGTTGGAAAATCAGGGCGCGCTCGACCTCTGGCTGTCGTGCCGAGGCCAGGAGGCGGCGCAGGTCGGTTCGGCGATGGCGATCGGCGACGAAGCGGTGATCTTCCCCAGCTATCGGGAACACGCGGTGGCCGTCGTGCGCGGCATCGACGCGGTCTCGTTGGCGGCGCAGTGGGCAGGCCGCACGTTCTGCGGCTGGAATCCCTGCGTGCACCGGTTCTTTCCCTACACGTTGGTCTTGGCGGCGCAGACTCTGCACGCCGTCGGATACGCCATCGGACAGCGACTGCAGAACATCACCGAGAATGTGGTCGTCTACGTCGGTGACGGAGCCACCAGCGAAGGCGACATGTCCGAAGCGCTGAACCTCGCTGCAGTCGAGTCGGCTCCGGTGTTGTTCATCTGCCAGAACAACGGGTGGGCGATCTCCAAGCCGAGCCACGAGCAGATGAGGACCTCGATTGGCGAGCGCGCCAACGGATTCGGCGTTCGGTCCTGGTCGGTCTCGGCCGACGACCCCGATAGCACATACCTCGCATGCCTCGAAGCGAGGCGCTACGTCGAGAGGTCGGCGTCGCCCGGCCTCATCGAGCTGCGGACCACCCGCATCGGGGGGCACACCACGACCGATCCCCACGCCAGCTATCGCGAACCCGACGAACTCGCCGCGGCGATCGCAAACGATCCTGTCGTGAAGTACCGCGACACCTTGGTTACCCTCGACGTCGTCGACGACGAATGGCTCGACGCCGTCGACGCCGAGGTCGCCGCGGCACGACACGGACTGATAGAGGCCTTCGCCTCGTGATCGATTCCAAGCCGATGTGCCTGGCCGAATCGCTCAACGGTGCGCTGCGTGAACTGATGGATGACGACGACTCCGTCGTCCTCGTCGGTCAGGACATCGGCCGTCTCGGCGGCGTCTTCCGGGTGACCAAGGGTCTTCAGGAACGCTTCGGGACCGATCGAGTCCGCGACGCGATCCTGGCGGAGTCCTCCATCGTCGGGCAGGCGATCGGCATGTCGCTCAGCGGACTCAAGCCGGTCTGCGAGATTCAGTTCGAGGGGTTCATCTATCCGGGAATGAACCAGATCATCACCCAGGCAGCGAAGATGACGACCCGCTGGAATGACGACATCGCGCTCAACCTCGTCATCCGGGTGCCCGTCGGAGGAGGCATCCGCGCCGTCGAGCATCACAGCGAATCGAACGAGGCCTACTTCGCGCACACACCGGGTTTGAAGGTCGCCTTTCCGTCGTCTCCGACCGACGCCGCCGCGATGCTCAAGTACTCGACCTCCGCGGGCTCGCCGGTCATCTTCTTCGAGCCGAAACGTCTGTACTGGAAGCGAAGACAACAACCGCGTGAGCTCCTCGAGCCGGCCACGCCCCTGAGCGCACGCATCGTCCGACGCGGGTCCGATATCACCGTCGTGGGCTTCGGCGCCGTCCTCGAAGATGTCCTCGCGGCAGCGGATCAGGTTGCGTCCACAGCCGATGTCGAGGTGGTTGATCTGCGCTGGGTTGCCCCGATGGACGTGGACACGGTGCTGGACTCGGTTGCCCGAACCGGTCGTCTGCTGGTGGTGCACGAAGCGATCGGGTTTTCCGGCGTCGGGGCCGAAGTGATCGCGACCGTGGCCGAACACGGCTTCCATCATTTGAAAGGGCCGATGCGGCGGCTGGCTGCGCCGCGCCGGATTTACCCGCCCGCTGACTACGAAAAGCATTACCTGACAGGCGTTCCCGAGATTGCCAGCACGATCGAGGAGATGTGCGCGTGAGCGACTCCATCGACATCCTGGTCCCGGAGTTCGGACACGGGCTGACGGAGGCCCTTGTCATCGAATGGCTGGTGTCGGTCGGGGACACCGTCGAACGCGGTGATGTGATCGCGGTGCTGGAAACCGACAAGAGCAGTGTCGATCTGCTGGCCGAGAGGCCGGGCACCATCACGGAGATCGTTGCTCCCACACGGTCGATCACCACTTCGGGTGCCGTCTTGTACAAGCTCGACGAGAGACGATGAAAGGCGAAACGCAATGGCGTCCACAGACGAGCGGATGAACTCGGTGATGCTGACGATCATCCGGCGGCGAACTCCCTCGGCGGATGTCGCCGACTTCGACAAGCAGATCTACGACCTCGACATGGACTCCCTCGATGTCGTGGACCTCAGCCAGGCGCTCGAGAAGGAGTTCGGCGTCGAGGCCGACCTGGAGCGAGTCGCCGACTGCCTGACGCCCTCGGAAATCGGTTCCTACTTCCAAGAACTGATCGGCTCGCCGTGACTGGGGGAATCGTCGATATCGCTACGGCGACCCCCGGAGAGCACATCGACAACAGCTATTTCGATTCGATCGGCCTAACCGACGAGTGGATTCGGCGACGGACGGGAGTTGGCGCGCGGTGGTGGATGGACCCCGACGAGCCGCTCGAAGATGTCGGTGCGCTGGTGTGCGCGCCGTTGGTCGCCCGCCACCGGGATCGCGTGAACATCACCGCGCTGATCATCGTCAGCTGCTCCACCGGCGGCAAGGTTCCCGGTATCGCGCAGCGGGTCGCACAGCAGTCGGGTCTGGCGACCGAGGTCTTGGCTTTCGACGTGAACGCGGCCTGCAGCGGGTTCGTCTACGGCGTGATCTCCGGTCTGTCACTCTGCGCCCCAGGAGGCGCAGTCATCGTGTGTGCGGTCGAGGCGATGTCCCGACTGATCGACAAAACCGACCGCAACACCGGCCCCCTGTTCGGCGACGGCGCGGGCGCAGTGCTGATCGAGTCGCGCCCGGAGTTTCGTGAGCACCGATGGCACGCAGGCAGCGGCGGCGACCGGGTCGATCTCATGCGTGGCGAGATCGGCGGCGGCATACAACTCGATGGCATGCAGGTGTACGACCGGGCGGTGCGGATGATGACCGACACCGTGAATCGACTGCACGACAACGATGTTGAGCCGACGGTCGTCATCGGACACCAGGCCAACTCACGGATCCTGCAGAAGATTAGCGCCGAGGTTGATCTGGGCGACGTGGAATTCGTCGACTCCGTCGAGGAGTTCGGCAACACTTCTGCGGCCTCGATACCGTTGGCGCTGGGTACCTGTGTCGCCAAGCAGTCGATACCGGCGACCGGTCGGATGACGCTGGTCGCGTACGGCGCCGGTGAGGCGTGGGGCGGAGTATCGGTCGACTACGAGCTCGCCGACGCCATCGCCCGCCGCGGATCGTGACCAAGGTCGTCCTGGTAACCGGGGCATCTCGCGGCGTCGGAGCCGAGGTCGCCACACAGCTCGCAGATCCACGCCACCACGTTGTGGTGAACTTCCGGGAGAAGGCCAACCGGGCGGACGCCGTCGTCGCCGCGGTTCGGTCGGCGGGCGGTGACGCCAGCGCCATCCGAACCGACATCTCCGACGAGCAGGCCGTCGTCGCCATGCTCGATGAGATCGATGAGCGGCTCGGCGGGCTGGATGTGCTGGTGCTCAATGCATCCGGCGGATTGGAGCCGGGCGCTGACGCGGGCTATCCGATGCGGCTCAACCGCGACGCGCAGGTGCGGCTGGCTCGGCTGGCGCTTCCCTTGATGGGCACCGGCGGCCGAATCATCTTCGTCACCAGCCATCTGGCGCACTTTCATGGTCGCAAACCGGTTCCCACCGACTACCTCCCGATCGCCACCAGCAAGCAGGCGGGCGAGACGGCGTTGCGCGGCATGCGGCAAGAGTTCGAGGCGGCAGGCATCACGTTCATCGTGGTGTCCGGCGACATGATCGAGGGAAGCACCATGGTGCGTCTGTTCGAGCGGCGCGATCCCGAGGCGGTGACAGCGCGCCGCAATATGGGCGACGGACTGCCGACCACGGCGGAGTTCGCCGCCGCCATCGTCCGCGCCATCAACGAGCCCGACCCGACCGGTGACACGGTCTACGTCGGCGGCCCCGACTACCTGTCCTAGCCGCGAAGGAAGCGCTCATGAGCACGACGGAAATCGTCGTATTCGACGGATTCGACGAACTCGACGTCGTCGCACCGTGCGAAATACTGGTGTCGGCGCTACCCGGTCCGCGCCGCACTTGTCTCTGGATCGGCGGCGCGTGACGATGTGGCGATGCCGCCGTCGAAGCGCGTCCTCGTTCTCGGGTCCGGTTTCGCCGGGCTGTGGGCCGCCCTCGGCGCTGCAAGGCGGCTGGACGAACTGAATGCCGCGCAGGGCGCCGTCGATATCACCGTCGTCAGCTCGCAGCCGTATCACGACATTCGGGTCCGCAACTACGAGGCCGACCTGAGCCGATGTCGAATCCCGTTGCAGGAGCTGCTCGATCCGGCCGGCGTCGGCCGCATCACCGCCGACGTGACCGGAATCGACGCAACGGCGGCCACCGTCACCACCTCTGACGGTGCAACCCGCGGATACGACCGCCTCGTGCTAGCCGTGGGCAGCACAGTGGCCAAGCCGAACCTTCCCGGCCTGGCCGACTACGCGTTCGATGTCGATACCTACGACGGCGCGATGAAGCTGCAGTTGCATATCCGCAGCCTCGATGCCACTGATCCGGCGTCAGCGACCGCTGTTGTGGTGGGCGCGGGGTTGACCGGCATCGAAACCGCTTGTGAGCTGCCGCAGATGCTGGCCGACGCGCTGGGCGGCGCCGGGGTGACACCGCGGGTGGTCCTCGTCGACCACAATCCGCTCGTCGGGTCGGACATGGGGGATTCGGCCCGGCCAGTCATCGAAGCGGCGTTGGCCGTCAACAAGGTTGACACCATGACCGGAGAAGGCGTCGCCAAGGTCGATGCGCGAAGCGTGACTTTGTCGTCCGGTGAGGTGATACCGGCCGCGACGCTGGTGTGGTGCGCCGGAATGCGGGCCAACCCGTTGACGGCCCAGTTCGGCCTGCCGCTCGACCGGCTCGGCCGACTCGCGGTTGACGACTATTTGCGAGTCGAGGGCGCCGAAGGTGTCTTCGCGGCAGGGGATGTCGCAGCGGCGCGGATGGACGATGAACACCTATCGGTGATGTCGTGTCAGCACGGCAGGCCGATGGGCCGCTACGCCGGATACAACGTCGTCAGCGACCTGCTGGGCGCTCCAATGCTGTCGTTGCGCATCCCGTGGTATGTCACGGTGCTCGATCTCGGCCCCGCCGGCGCGGTCTACACGGAGGGCTGGGACCGCAAGGTCGTCAGTCGCGGCGATGTGGCCAAGGCGACCAAACGGGTGATCAACGGCGAACGCATCTATCCCCCGCTCACCGGCGACCGTGCGGCGTTACTCGCCGCGGCCGCGCCGAACCTGCAGGCCCCTCCCGCGTACGGACAATAAACCCTCTGCCGCCAGCTGAGCAGAACGCGCAAAACCCGCAAATCGCCTGTTAGCGCCCCTTGTGCGCACAAGAGAGCCACAGCGCGAACAGCTCCCTAACTTCATGTGCATAGGTGCAACAAGTGCACCGGACACACGAACAAGGAGCACGAAATGACCACCTTCGGATCGAACAAGAACCAGGACTGGACTGCGACGCAGGCGGCTCCCTGGCGGACCCCTTCCCCCGACGCGGCCACCATGGCGGCGTACTACCCGCCGACGGCCGCGCGTCAGGCATACAGCCCGGCGTTCGGTCAGGCGCAGATGGCGTGGTCAGCCGAGCAGCCGGAGTTCAACTCGGCACCTGCGCCGTACCCCACGCAACAGCAGCCGTGGTACGCGCGTCGCAGTGTGGCGGCGTTGGCCGGCGCGGGACTTGTCGCCGCCGCTGCCGCCGGCCTCTTCGGTGCACTGCACGGCTCGTCGAGCACACCGGTCAACACCGCGGCCCAGACCGCACCGGCACCTGCCCCCGCTCCAGCACCGGCGCCTGCCGCCCAGCCTGCGCCCAGCTACCAGATGTCGCACTCGACGGGGTCGAACGGCGGATACACCGCCCCGGCAAGCCATCAGGCACCGCCGCAGGCTCCGCAGCCGCCGCAGGGACAGCCCAGCGGAGATCAGTCCGGGCAGTCGTATCACGACAGCGGATCGGATCCCTCGCAGTGGAACAACAGCGGCAACTACTGGACGCACCGCGACCACGACAGCCGCTGGAACTTCTTCAGCCGGGACCACGACAGCGACAACAGCCGCAGGTCGTCTGACCACGACAACAGCGGATCGTCTTCACAAGACAACAGCGGGTCGTCTTCCCACGACAACAGCGGATCGTCCGATCACGACAACAGCGGGTCGTCTTCCCACGACAGCAGCGGGTCGTCGAACGGTCAAAGCAACGACAGCCACTCATCCGGATCGAACGAGAGCGGAGACTCGAAATGACAACAGCGCTAGTGCAGCCCGACCGCAAGGTCGGGCTGCTCGACATCGGGCGACGTCTTGATCGGCTTCCGGTCGGCCGCGTCCACCGCAAGATCGTCGTCGCAATTGGGCTGGGCCTCTTCTTCGAGGTGTACGAGATCTTTCTGTCCAGCACCATCGCGACCGCACTCAAGACCGAGTACGGCTTCGGCGGCACCGCACTGCAACTGTTGATGGCCTCGTCGTTCGTCGGGATGTTCATCGGCGCAGCGGCTTTCGGCCGGATCGCCGACAAGATCGGACGCAGGCGGGCATTCCTTTTCAACCTGGTGTGGTTCTCCGTATGGAGCATCATCGGCGCCTTCGCGCCCAGTCCGATGCTGCTCGTCGCGGCGCGATTCATGGCGGGTATAGGCGTTGGCGCGGAATACCCGGTCGCCGACTCCTACCTGTCCGACGTGCTGCCGAAGGCTGACCGCGGACGCTTGGCCGCCTGGGCCTACACCTGCTCCTTCCTTGCAGTGCCTGCGCTGGGATTCCTGACACTGTCCCTGAACGGTCACAGCGTGTTCGGCTTCGACAGTTGGCGAGTCCTGCTCGTGGTCGGCGCGGTCGGCGCGCTGTTCGTCATCGCGCTGCGCCGCGGCCTCCCGGAGTCGCCGCGGTGGCTGGCGGGTGTGGGTCGGACCGACGAGGCGGAAGCCGAAATGCTGGCGTTCGAACTGGGTGCGGGTCCGGTGACGAACGACACGGCGGACGAGGACGCAGAAGACGACACCGCAGATGACGAGTCCAGGCCGGCATCGCAGCCTGCCAAGACGGTCAGTGCGATTGAGCGGCTGCGCCTTTCACCCTATCGGCAGCGTTTGGTCATGCTCGTCGTGTTTCATCTGTTCCAGCCCTTCGGCTACTACGGATTCGGCACGCTGGCGGCGCTGGTGTTGGTCAGCCGCGGCTTCGACGTCACATCGTCGCTGCTTTTCACCGCGGTGTCGTTCATCGGCTACCCGCTCGGGTCTCTTATTTCGATTCCGTTGATGAAAAGGTTCGAACGCAAATACGTGATCATGGCGACGGTCGTCGTGATGGCGGTGTGCGGCATGCTGTTCGCGACGGCGACTGCGCCCGCATTGATCGTGGTGTTCGGACTGCTGACCACGGCGGCGAGCAATACGTTCTCGAACACCTACCACGTGTACCAGGCGGAGATCTTCCCGAACGATGTGCGGGCGACCGCGGTTGGATGGACCTTCTCGGTGTCGCGGCTGTCGAGTGCGGCGCTTCCGTTCATTCTCATCCCGGTGCTCAACCACTACGGCGCCCCGACGATGTTCGCCGTCGTGATCGTCGCACTGGCCGCCACGATCGCCGTTCTCGTCCCGTTCGGGCCGCGCACCACAGCAAGGAGCCTGGATGAAATCAATCCGACGTGATCACCTCTGTCGACACCCCGCCTCGTGCCGGTCTACCCAATGGGGAGGCCGGCACGAGTCATGTCACGGGTTCGATGAGTTTGACCGTGGCTTCCAGTCTGTATCTCCAACACGTCATCAACCACGATCGAGGAGAGCATCATGACCGCTACCTACACATTCGACGTATTCTCCAGCCTCGACGGCTTCGGCGGCGTCAGCGGCGGCGACTGGGGCGGCTACTGGGGTAAGCAAGGCCCGGAGTTGCTCGACCACCGCCTGGCCCTGTACGACGAGGCGCAGCGGATGGTCTTTGGCGCCAACACATATCGCTTATTCGCGCAAATGCTGGCGGAGAGCACCGAGGAGTCCGAGGTGCGCGACCCGTGGGTCACCCGGATGAGGCAACTGCCGGCGACGGTGGTGTCGACGAGCCTGAACGGACCTCTCGACTGGCCCGACGCCGCGGTTGTGGGCGGCGACGCCGTCGACGTCGTCGGCCGGCTGAAGGAGGAGTCCGATGTACCGCTGCGCTCGCACGGCAGCCTGTCGATGAACCGGGCGCTGATGGCCGCGGGCCTGGTCGACCGCGTCCAGGTGACGCTCTACCCCGTCATCACGGGTCAGACCGGGGATGACCCGATCTTTGCGGGTGCGGCCGACTTCGACCTCGAGCTGATCGAGACGCGAACGCTCGACCACAATATCCAAGAGCTGATCTACCGGCCCAGTTTGCATGGCTGAGGCAACGGCATTAGTTCTTCAGGTCGCGCCCGGACAGCCGGAGGTAGGTGGCAACACCGACACCGATGACGAGCCAGATGATTCCCACGATCTTGGCGTTCGTGTCAGCGTCCCACAAGGCCACGATCAGGATCGCCGCGCCGAGTAGCGGGGAAACCAGATGGGTGAACCACTGACGACTCTTGTTGCGCTTGAAGAAGTGGGTGATGACGCTGAAGTGCATCAAGATGTAGGACAGCAGGGCGCCGAAGGTCACCAAGGTGGTGAGCAGGCTCGCCTGGCTGACTCCGAAGATGCCGATCGCCAGCGCCAGCGCGGAGATCATCACCATCGCGTTCATCGGCACTTTGTGCTTGCCGGTCAGCCGGGCGAACAACTTCGGCAGATGTCCGTCGCGCGCCATGCTGTACACCAGCCGCGACGCCGTGGCGTTGGCCGCGGTGATGTTGCCCAGCGCCGCGAACAGCGCCGAGTTCAGCACGATGAACAACTTGAACTTGTTGTCCATGATGTCGCCGACCAGGTCGTAGAAGGCGTTGTTGGCCGCCGTCCCGTCGGCGTAGTGGGTACCGTTCGGCACCAGGATGCACGCGAAGTAGACCTGCACGACGAATAACGCCGTCGAGAGGTACATGACGAGCATCGTCGCCTTCGACACCGCCCTGCCTCCGCCCTTCGCCTCCTCGTTGAGCGTCGAGACGGCGTCGAAGCCCAGGAAGCTGAACGCCGCGACCGGGATTGCCCCTGCCACCACGGCCCACGATGCGCCGCCGTGCGGATGGAACGGGTCCAACGTCAGATGCGCGTGACCCTGCAGCACCAGAATGGCAGCCCAGGAAAGGAATACGGCCAAGATGGCGAGCTGAATGTACAGCGAGTACTTGTTCATCTTCGCGGTGACGTTCATGCCGAGCAGGTTGGTTACCGCGGTGATCACGACGAAGAGCACCACCCACAACCACGCGGGCACAGCGGGCACGATGGTGGTCAGCGCGCTCGCTGACAGCACGCACAGCAGGGCGGGCAGAAGTAGGTAGTCCAGCAGGATCGCCCAGCCCGACACGAATCCGAGGAAGCGGTTCGTGCCGAGGCTGACATAGCTGTAGGTCGAGCCCGAGACCGGAAACACCTGGGCCATTTCCTTATAGCTGATGGCACTGAACAACATCGCGATCGCGGCGATCACATAGACGGCGGCCACCGCCCCGGCCGACATGTTGTAGAGAATCCCGAACACGCCGAT
>Ga0164305_10000691_pt1 | contig 13077 bp, 18 predicted proteins | sample Whisoiple_237_MG_FD_110215 | JGI IMG/M metagenome (GOLD analysis project Ga0164305, IMG submission 110215) | Soil microbial communities amended with pyrogenic organic matter from upstate New York, USA - Whitman soil sample_237_MG | ecosystem: Environmental > Terrestrial > Soil > Agricultural... | reverse complement strand
GATTTCTGCGGCGATATCGACATGCGCATCGCCCGCGACGGCACTTGGTTCTACAACGGCACGCCGATCGGGCGGCCGGCGCTGGTGCAGCTCTTCTCGACCATTCTGCGCAAGGACGAGGATCGCTACGTCCTGGTGACACCGGTCGAGAAGGTCGGCATCAAGGTCGAGGATGCGCCATTTCTCGCAGTCGAGCTCGCCAAAGAAACGGGGGAAAACGGTCGTACCCTGCGGTTCCGGACCAATGTGGAGGATTGGGTGGAGGCCGGCCCCGATCATCCCATGCGCTTCGAACCGGGTGAATCGGGCGGATTGAAACCTTATGTGCATGTGCGCGCCGACCTTTGGGCGCTGGTCAAGCGCGCGCTCTTCTATGATCTCGTCGAACTCGGCGAGACCCGCGGCGTCAATGGCGAGGATATGTTTGGCATCGCATCCAATGGCGTATTTTTTCCGATGGTCCGCGCCGATCAGTTGGAAACGCTGTCGTGAACGTGACCGCCAAAACGCGAGCCGAGCCCCGGACTCTGCCGACTGCGGAAATCATCGCGCGCGCCCGTCAGCGTCTCTCGCTCGATCTCGCCACCGATGCGCTCGATTTCAGCGTGACCCCTAGATACGGCGATCACGTCCTCAATCAAGCGAAGATGCAGGCGCAAACCGTCGCGTCGAGTGCGCGGCTCGCGGCGGTGCTCGTGCCCCTCGTCGAACGCGAAGCCGATGCGACCGTGCTGATGACGACGCGGTCGAGCGAGCTTCGCCAGCATTCCGGCCAGATCGCTTTTCCCGGCGGCAAGGTGGACGAAGGCGAGACGCCTTGCCAAGCGGCTTTGCGCGAGACGCAAGAGGAGATCGGCCTTAATCCGCATCACGTCGAGCCGATCGGCTATCTCGATCCCTATCTGACTGGCACCGGCTTTCGCATCCTGCCCGTCGTCGCGCTGGTCACGCCGCCTTTCGATCTGCTCGTCAACACGAACGAAGTGCACGACACGTTCGAGGTGCCGCTCGCCTTTTTGATGCAGCCGGAAAATCATCAACGCCATTCGCGCGAGTGGCGCGGCATCACGCGGCATTTTTATGCAATGCCGTGGAACGAGCGCTATATTTGGGGCGCCACGGCGGGAATCGTCCGCAGTCTTTACGAGAAATTGCATCTCTGATGTTGCGCGTTCTCCTTGAACCGGCGCTTCTCTTTGCTCTCCCTTTCGCTGTCTACATCCTGTACATGTCGGTGCGGCAGCGCTACCCGTTCGCTGTTGAGGCCTGGTCGCATAGCCGCGTCGCGACCCTGGCGCTGGCGGGGCTTGCCGTTGCCGTCGTCGGTGTGATTGTCTTCGGCGTGTTCGCGCCGCGCGAGCAAGGCGCGTACGTCCCGGCCCATGTCGAAAAGGGGCGCCTGGTGCCCGGCCATTTCGAATGAACGCGGCATCCGACAAAGCCATCGCAACTTTGTTCGGCAGCCGCCGGCTGCGCGACGTCATGGACGTGATGAACGGCGGCGGCGAGGAGACGCGCATCGTCGGCGGCGCCGTCCGCAATGCGCTGATGGGATTGCCGGTCGGCGACGTCGATCTCGCCACAACGGCGCGGCCCGAGAGCGTTAGCGCCCGCGCGCAAAAGGCTGGTTTCAAGCCGGTGCCGACCGGAATCGAGCACGGCACGGTGACTGTCGTCGTCCGCGGGCGGCCTTTTGAAGTCACAACCCTGCGTGAAGACATCGCGACGGACGGCCGCCACGCCACCGTGCGGTTCGGCCGCAATTTCGATGAAGATGCGCGACGCCGCGATTTCACCCTGAATGCGCTGTCGGTTTCGGCGGATCATGTCTTGCATGATCCGGTTGGCGGACTGGCCGATCTCGAAGCGCGGCGCGTGCGCTTCATCGGCGATCCGCGACAGCGCATCCGCGAAGATTATCTGCGCATCCTGCGCTTCTTTCGTTTCCATGCTGCCTATGGCGAGGGACCGCTCGACCGTGCCGGTCTCGACGCGACGATCGGCGAGCGCGAAGGACTCGCGGTGCTGTCGGCCGAGCGCATTCGCATGGAGATCATGAAGCTCGTCATCGCGCGCCGCGCCGGCGAAGTCGTGCAGGGAATTTCCGACGCAGGATTTTTCGAGCGCATCTTCGGCGGGATCGCCTACCCGGCTTTGTTCGCGCGATTGGCCGAGATCGAACGCACCGCTGGTGACGCGGTGCTGCGTCTCGGCGCCCTCGCCGTTTCGGTGCGCGAAGATGCCGATCGCTTGCGCGAGCGATTGCGATTATCGAATGTCGAATACAAACGGCTCGTCGCACTCGCCGACGCCAGCCTTGTCTGGCGCAATCGCGATACGGTGCCGGACGAGCGCGATTTACGTACGCAGCTTTTCCTCGCCGGCCGCGCGGCGGCAAGTGACGCGCTCGCATTGGCGCAGGCCGCGAGCGACGCATCGCCCGATGATCCCGCCTGGCGCGCCGCCGCGGAGTTTCTTGCCAAAGCGCCCGAGCCGCACCTGCCCCTGACCGGCGAGGACGTGATGGCGAGCGGGCGGGTGCGCGGGAAGCTCGTCGGCGCCGCGCTCAAGTCCTTGCAGGCGCGCTGGATACGCGCGGGATTCCCGAAGGATCCGGTGGCTGTGGCTCGCCTCCTCGACGAGGTCCTCGCCGAGGTCGCGCCGGCCTCGGAGGCGCGGACTCCTACTTGAGGCCAAGCCGCGCTATCTTCGTCAGAGTCGTGTTCCTGAGGTGCGTATGAGCCTCGAAAGCAAACGGCCCGCAGGCCTAGCTAGCCGCCTCGCCGAGAGAAGCCGTTCGGCAACGAGCGAGCGCACCTCCTCGAGCCTCTGGCGGCGCGAGACGTTCACGCTGCCGCGCCTCGAAGCGCGTGCCAAAGCGCGCGAATGGTTCGATCGCTATCCGAAGGCCGCCTACATGACCGAGATCGAATTCTGGCGCGAACTTGCCGACGGCCAGATCGAATTCACGATTCGCCGCCTGCCGAGCGCCGACTGAGTCCCAGAATATCCGGTGTTTCCCACGCAATGTGCTGACCGCCGTCGACGGCGATCAACTGGCCCGTGACGCTGCGCGCATTGGCGAGATAGATCACGGCGTTGCAGATGTCTTCGACGGAGGCGGCGCGTTGCAGCGGCAAGGATGCGGTCTCTTCGGCAAAGGCGTCGGGGCCGTCATGCACGTTCGGAAACACGGGCCCCGGCGCGATTGCATTGACGCGAATTCGCGGTGCGAAGGTTTGCGCCAGGGTGATCGTGGCGCTCCACAGCGCCGACTTCGATAGCGAATAGGTGAAGTAGAGCGGATTTGGCCGCAGCACGCGTTGGTCCGCGATGTTGATGATGGCGCCGTCGCGCTCGCCCGGCAGGCGACGCCGCATTTCCTGCGCGAGCAAAAGCGGCGCGCGTAAATTCACCGCGATGTGTCGATCGAACAGATCGGCTGAAAAATTCGCGGCGCCGTCCGGCTCGAATAAAGATGCATTGTTGACGAGCAGTGTGACCGGGCCGAACGCACGCTCGGCTTCGGCAAACAGGATGCGCGCGGCGTCTGCATCAGCAAGATCGCAAGCGATCGTAACGGCCTTGTCGCCGCGCTCATGGATCCGCGCAGCTTCGTTCTGCCCCTCACTCTCGCTCGGCGGACTGGTGTGCAGCGCGACCGCGAAACCTTCCGCCGCGAGCCGCTGCGTGATGGCAGCGCCGATGCGCCGCGCGGCGCCGGTGACGATCGCCACGCGTCCGGCTGGCGGCTTCATGCAGACTCACTCAACGAAGCGCGTTTGCTCGAAGGCCGGAACGGAAGCGGCAAATGCATCGAGCCAGCCGACGAGACGCGGATAAATGCCTCGCCAGGTGCCGGCAAAACGCAGGTCCTGGTATCCGAGCGCGCAGGCAAGCGCGATGGTCCCGACATCGACTTGCGCGCCCGGCGGCAATGCTTCGAGCGTGGTCAGCGCACGCTCGACTTTGCCCGCCTGATATTCGAGCCAGCTGTCGACGACTTGCTCCTCGGAGCGATATCGCCGCTCGTACACGCGCAGGATGGAGGCATCGAGAATGCCGTCGGCAAGCGCCTGCAGCGTCAGCGCATGGAAGCGCTCATCCGGGTCGAGCGGAACGATGCGGCCGCCGCCGGTGAGGTGATCGAGATAATCGAGAATGACGCGGCTGTCGTAGAGCGCCTTGCCACTTTCTGTGATCAGGGTCGGGATTTTGCCGAGCGGATTTTGCTTGCGGATCGTGTCGCTCTTGCTCGACGTGTCGGTCGCGACGATCTCGACGCGGTCGGCGAGCCCGAGATGGATGAGCGCGATCCGCACTTTGCGGCCGAATGGCGAAGGCGGCGACGAGCGCAGGATCATCATGGGGGTGTCCTTTGGCGGGTCGTTAGTGCGGCCTCGGTGTGCCCCACCTGCCGCGGGCTGGCAAGCGCGCCGCTATTCGCCCGCGAGCCAATCGCAAATGCCCTCGGCACGCCAAGTCCGTGCGAGCTTGCTCGCGAGTGCCGGAAGCAGGACCGCGGCTTCTCCTTTCAGCACGTGAGGCGGATTGATGAGGATGAGCCCGGCGCGTGCCAGCTTGCCGCCGGCGATAGCATCGTCCACGGCGAGTTCCAGGCGCAGCACGCGTCTGATACCGCTTCGCGCGACCTGTTTCGCGAAGGCCGCCATCGCACGGGCGTCCTTTACCGGATACCAGAGCGCGTAAATTCCCGTCGGCCATTTCGCATGCGCCGCCAGGAGCGCGCTCCATGCAAGGTCGAGCTCGTTCGTGCGTTCGAAAGGCGGATCGATCAGCACGAGCCCGCGACGCTCCTTCGGCGGGGCGCCTGCCTTCAGGCCCATATAGCCGTCGAGATTCAAGCACGCGATCCGAGGGTCGCGGCGGAAATTGGCGCGCAGCTCCGAAAATGCTTCCGCATGCAATTCGCAGAACGTGGCGCGATCCTGCGCCCGCATCAGCGCCTGGATGATACGCGGCGACCCAGGATAACGCGCTGGCCGCCCTTCGCTGCGGAGCGGACCGACGATGTCGAGATAAGGCTGCAGCAACTCGCGCGCGCGCTCGTCGACATTGCTGAGATCGGCAAGCCGGGCGATCCCGTCTTGCCATTCGCCGCCGCGGATCGCCTCGTCAGAGTAGAGATCGTATTCGCCCTCGCCTGCATGCGTATCGATCACGCGAAAACCCGCGTCCTTACGTGCGAGATAAAGCAGAATCCGCGTGAGAAAAACGTGCTTGAACACATCGGCAAAATTGCCGGCGTGAAAACCGTGCCGATAGTTCACCCGCGCGAATTAGAGTGGCGCGGGGACACGCAGCTCGCGCGTGCGGCACGATCCCCGTGAGACTTCCGTACATGTGTGGAACTCGCGCAAATCCTTGGAGAAGCAGATGCGCACTTCTTCGAGGACGCCGCGCCGGCAGGATATCGCCATCATATCCGGCCGCAGCTTCGGATTTGACGCGATGAAAGCGCGCTCGATATCGATCGGCGTCCAGGTCTGTTTGTCCGATGCCGCGCGGAAAGGCTGAGGAATCTCCATCGCCTCTCGCGCGCGGCGCGCGTCGGCGAAGTAATCGGTCGGACTCTTGCCCGAACAGGTCCCGTGCTTTCGCCATTCATAACGCGCGAGATTTAGGTCGGGATAGACTCCCTTCGCATCTTCGAGCGCAATGCGCGATGGAGAGCGCCCGGCCGGTCCGCAATCGGAGGGGAACCCGCTCTCGTATTGCGGCCAGAGGCCATGCATGACAAACCCTAATCCAGAGCCCTCATTACATTGGCTGCGATGCTTCTCCGCGCCACTCGTCTCGCAGAAGCCCGGCGACCAGGAGAGCGAGAGGACATAGAAATCGAAATCGTCGGGGCGGCTGGCGCCACGCGGACGGGGGCGCTCGGGCGAGGCCGTCGCGGGCTGCGCGGCTTGCGCCGGCATCGGCTTCTTGTCGGCGCAATTGTCGAGAATGCAGCCGCTATCGGCGGGCTTCTCAGCTTGAGCGAATGCGCCACTCGTGAGCGACAGGCCGGCTGCAAGCAAGAGAAATGCAGGTAAACGCATCGCTACGCTCTCACGCAAAGAAAGTTCTAGGGCTGCACCATCTTGCAAAACGGCGCATAGGCGAATTCGCGATCAAGCCCACCGACGCAAAGCTCGACGCCAAACCCGTAGCTCGAGAAACCGAGTTCCTCACCGATATTGTAGGAGACGGGGCGGATGCGGCCGTCGTTGAAGACGCCTTTCGCCTTGCAATAGCGGCGCGGAATGAGATCGAGCCCGTCGCCGCGATAACTGACCTCGCGAATGTAATCGTAGCTCACGATCCTGAGCTCGGATTTCCAGTACTCGTCCTCGACGCCGGCAAATTGCGAGCTGACGCGCTCGAGGACGCCAGGGTCGGCGCAACTCGGCAATGCGCCGGAATACGGGAAGGCGCGCCGCTCCGCCGGGACCAGCGGGCGCGCGAGAAGCGGAGCGGCCAATGTGCCGGTCAGGAGGAAAGCGGCGAAGGCGCCAGCAATTGTCCGTACCATCTTACCGTCCCGATGTTTCTCTTTTGTTCCCGTTTGCACAATGCGACAGCTCACTGACCGAGGTCAAGAGTGCCGGCGATGCCCGTAGGTCTTTCAGATCGCCTGTGACATTTCCGCCCGCCGCTCAGACACAGCGCCCGCCGTCGACCTCAACGACGTTGCCGGTGAGGAAGCCTGCCTCGTCCGAGGCGAGGAACAGCGCCGTGTTGGCGACGTCGCGGGGCGTCGAGAACCGCCCGAGCGGGATCGGGGCGACGAAGGCGGCGCGGCGCTCCGGCGTATCCTCGCCCATGAAGGTTTGCAGAAGCGGCGTCTCGCCGGCAACCGGCGCGATGACGCAGACGCGGATTTTGTCCGGCGCGAGCTCGACCGCCATCGTGCGCGAGATGACATGCACCGCGCCTTTGGTGCCGTTGTACCAGGCAAGCCCCGGACGCGGCCGCAGCGCCGCCGTCGAGCCGATATTGATGAAGACGCCGCCGCCTTGGCTCCGCATGATTGGCACCGCGGCCTGCGCAGAAAGGTAAATCGATTTCACGTTAACCGCGAAAACGCGGTCGAATTCCTGCTCGGATACGTCGAGCAGCGGCTGATTGAGGTGGGACGTGCCGGCATTGTTCACGACGATGTCGAGGCGGCCGAATTTTTTGACGCAAGCCTCGACGGTTTGCTGCCAATCGCTTGCATTCGTGACGTCGGCGGGCAGCGCGATCGCATGGGTGCCCAAGTGCTTTGCAATCGTCTTGACGCCCTCGCCATCGATATCGGTGAGCACGAGCCGCGCACCTTCGCGCGCAAACACTTCCGCGATGCCCGCGCCGAAACCGCGCGCCGCACCGGTGATAAGGGCGGCCTTTCCCTGCAGACGCATCACGGCCTCTCCTTCGTTGACGCGAGCCTAGGCACGTGCGGATGATCCGGCAAGCACATGGCCGATCCTGACAAAGCCGATTTCATCCGGGCCCATACGCGGCTTGTTACCGTGCCGCACGCACCGGAGATCCGGCTCTACCTCGCCGACGAAGCCACCGCGCTCTGGGAGAAGACAGAAGAAGAACTCGGCGAAATGGGATTGCCGCCGCCGTTCTGGGCATTTGCCTGGGCGGGCGGTCAGGCGCTTGCGCGATACATTCTCGATCGTCCGGAAATCGCGCGCGGCCGGCGCATGCTCGATTTTGCATCCGGCTCGGGGCTTGTTGCAATCGCCGCCGCATTAGCCGGCGCTTCTGATGTGGAGGCGAGCGAGATCGATGAATTCGCGCTCGCCGCGATTGAACTCAATGCCGATGCGAACGGCGCCGCGATCAGCCCACGCGCCGGCGATATCGTCGGCCAGGATGACGGCTGGGATGTCGTGCTGGCCGGCGACGTTTCCTATGAACGCGACATGGCCGAGCGCGTCACCGAGTGGCTCGCAACCCTGGCGACGCGCGGCGCGCGTGTGTTGATCGGCGATCCCGGACGGACTTATCTGGCGCGCGACCGGCTCGAGGCGCTCGCCGAATATCGCATCCCGGTGACCCGGGCGCTCGAAGACATGGACATCAAGCGCACCCAGGTCTGGGTTTTTCGTGACGGCGCGAAATAATCGGGGAAGAGGCGGTTGATGCAGACGAACGAGATCAAGACCGGGCGTTGCTATGCGACGGCGGAGAACCAGCACCGCAAGGTGACGCGGATCGATGGCGGCAAGGTCTGGTACGAGACTTACCGCGCCGACGTTCCCGGAACCTGGAAGCCCGCACATGCGGCCGATGCCGCGCCCTCGCTTGACGCATTTGCCGCCGAAGTGACGCAGGAAGTGCCCTGTGTCGAGAATGCCCGCGTGGGCACAGGCGGTTGATTGCGGGCTCCGCATGGCGGCCCTGTGTGAAACTTGCCACTCGTTCGCGCCTTTTCTGATTCGCCCGCACTTCTGGCACAATCCTCGCTTCAGCTCGCAAGCAGTCGCGTGCCCCTGATTCTCATGCGGGAGATGCGCAATGACATTACGAGCATTCGCGTTTGCTCTGGCGTACCTCGTCTTACCGGCGGCCGCTCACGACTTCTGGCTGGATCACTCGCGAGTCGATCCACGCACCAAGCTCTATTGCTGTGGCGAGAACGACTGTCACTTGTTGCCGGTGAGCCAAGCCCATGCGACAAAGGGCGGTTACCTCTTGGACGACACGAGCGAGACGATCGCCTGGGATCGCGTGCAGCCCTCGCCCGATGGCGGCATTTGGGCCTGCCGCTGGGGCGGCGAGACGAAATGCTTCTTCGCGCCGATTCCAGGGGCCTGAGGGTTTCGTTGTGACGTCGCGTGGGTGCATGCTCCTCGCAATGAGCGATGAGAGAGTCGCTGATCGTCAGCGGCCCTTCCCACTTGATGGGGGAAGGTGCCATTGCGAAGCAATGACGGATGGGTGAAGCAAACCCAACGCACCCCTCATCCGCCCTTCGCTGACGCGAAGGGCACCTTCTCCCGCAAGGGGAGAAGGAGGGCGCGCGTTATCGTCGCCGCACGCCAGCGCGTACGATTGGGAGAGATAAAAGGACACGGGCGCCGAGCGGCCGCATTCCTTATTTTAAAAAAACCGGTCGCCCGGCGCCTCGTGTAGCGGCGATTTCTGACGTTCCGCGTCCCGCGCTTCCACGGATCTGTTGCTGCGCGGCCGCGCATTACACGCGGTCGGGCCGATCCGTCCCCAGGGGCAAGACACCCCAGACCGGTCATAGTGCCGGACGGGCGGGCCACTCGCCGACGTGCTCGCGAGCGCCGCCGTTTGCGAAAGCCTCCCGGGATGCGAGGTCCGGTTAAACCTTGCACCGCGGGCGCCGCTTCCCGCCCGCATCGCCGCAACCGAACGGCGACGCCCTTCAGGTGGGCGAGAACACATGCTTATATAGGAATATGTTCCAGCAGTCAAGAGGGCGCGTCGCGGCACTGTCATTGCGAGGACCCCGGACTTGATCCGGGGGACGAAGTAATCCAGTGCAAATGCCGCAATCATGGTGCGTTTGGTTCTGGATTGCTTCCCCCGGATTTAATCCGGGGGCGCTCGCAATGACGGCTAACCTCCCCCTGGATTGCTTCCCCTGGATTTAGTCCGGGCTCGCAATGACGGCGCCTAACCTGCGAGTTCCCTCAAAGCGCGCAAGTGCAACTCGATGCTCGCCTGCGAGAAGCAGCAGAAGATCACGTGCTCAAGCGGGAATTCCGCGAGCGAGTCATGCACGCTCTTGACGACAAGCGGCGCCGCGCGCTCGGGCGGAAAACCGTAAATGCCCGTCGATATCGCCGGAAACGCGATCGACCTCAAACCATGTTGCGCAGCGATTTCGAGAGAGCGGCGGTAACATGAGGCGAGTTTTACATCCTCATCGCGATAGCCGCCGCTCCAGCGCGGCCCGACGGCATGGATCACATGGCGCGCCGGCAGATTGTAGCCGCGTGTGATCTTGGCATCGCCGGTTTCGCAACCGCCGAGCGTTTCGCATTCGCGCAGCAGCTCCTTGCCGGCGGCGCGGTGAATGGCGCCGTCGACGCCGCCACCGCCGAGCAGGCTTTTGTTCGCCGCGTTGACGATCGCGTCCACTTGCAGACGCGTAATATCGCCAAGCGCGACTTCGATCGCCGTGCCGCGCAGCTCTCGCGAAAAGAGCACCTCCGGAACCGTTTGCGCCATCAGATCAGCTGTTCCTTCAAATCGAGGGTCGCGCGCGAGCCGATCGTCTCAAAATTCTGCTTCAGGAATTGGGCACCCGCGTCGCGCCCGATGGCAAACAGCTCGCGGAAGAAATCATAATCGGCATCCATCTTGCTGCGCGCACCGAATTTTTGCAGCTCCTCGCTAGCAACAAGATGCATGCGGATTTGCTTGTAGTGCGTACCGTCGAGCCGGCCCGCTTCTATCAATCGCGCGACAAAGTCGATGGCGCGAAATTCCTGCAGCAGCGGCGCATTGAACGTGATCTCGTCCAACCGACTCAAAATGTCGCGTACCGAATGCGGCGTTTCGCGCCGCTCGATCGGGTTGATCTGAACCAAAATGACGTCTTCGGAATCGCTCTCCGTAAAGAACGGGAACAGCACCGGGTTGCCCATATAACCGCCGTCCCAATAGGGAATGCCATCGATCTCGACAGCCTGAAAAACGGTCGGCAAACAGGCCGACGCCATCAGCATGTCGAGCGTCAATTCCGGCCGGCGAAAAATGCGGACCTTGCCTGTGTAAACATTGGTCGCCGCGATGAAAAGTTTCGGCCCGTCGCTTTCGCGCACCGCCTGAAAATCGATTTCACGGCCGACCACTTCCCGCAAGGGATTGATATCGAGCGGATTGAGGTCATAAGGAGAGGCAAAATTGGCGAGCGCGCTCGCCCAACTCTCCCGCACCTTGAACGGATCCCAGAAGCCGAAGGCAAGCTCGATTGCTCTCCGCTGCGTCTCGTTGCAACCGCCGTCGACGCTTGCACCACGCCAGAAACGTTCGAGTTGCTCACGCGCGCCTGCCAGCCCGCCCTCGCGCAGACCATCTGCGAACGCCACAGCGTTCATCGCTCCCGCGCTCGTGCCACTGAGCGCCACGACGTCGAGCCGACTATCGTCAAGGAACGCATCGAGCACGCCCCAGGTGAAGGCGCCATGTGCGCCGCCGCCTTGCAGCGCAAGATTGACGCGCTTGCGCTGCGGCGCCTCGTTCATCCGACGCGCCGCGGCTCACGCCGCCGTCCAGCCGCCGTCCACCGAAATATTGGCACCGGTGATCTGCGACGCGGCATCCGAGCACAAAAACACGGCGATCGCCGCGACCTGCTCGACCGTGACGAACTGTTTCGTCGGCTGCGCCGCGAGCAGCACGTCGTTGATCACCTGCTCTTTGGTCAGATTGCGTGCCGCCATCGTATCCGGGATCTGCTTCTCGACGAGCGGCGTCCACACATAACCCGGCGAAATGCAATTCGCGGTGACGCCGAACGTGGCGAGCTCGAGCGCGACGGTCTTCGTCAAGCCGACAATGCCGTGCTTGGCGCTGACATACGCTGCCTTGAACGGTGACGCCACGAGCGAATGCGCCGACGCCGTGTTGATGATGCGGCCCCATTTGCGCGCCTTCATGCCGGGCACCGCGGCGCGGATCGTGTGAAACGCCGAAGAAAGATTGATAGCAATAATCGCATCCCATTTTTCCGGCGGGAAATCCTCGATCGGCGAGACGTATTGAATGCCGGCATTGTTGACGACGACGTCGACCGAGCCGAGTCGCTGCTCCGCGCTCTTGACCATGCGCGTAATGTCGTCGGGTTTCGACATGTCGGCGGCGTCGTAAAGCGCGATCACCTTAAATTCGGATTCGATGGCGCCGCGGGTCTTCTCGATTTCCCCGGCATCGCCGAAGCCGTTGAGCACGACGTTGGCGCCCTCCTTCGCCAGCGCACGCGCCATGGCAAGGCCGATGCCGCTCGTCGAGCCGGTGACGAGGGCGTTACGCTTGGCAAGGGTCATGGGATTTCCCTGATGGAGTGGTAGTGGCCGCGAAGTCTACTCGAGCAATGGCGAAACTTTCGCCAGCACCTCGTTGACGATCATATCGGGCGCGCGCTCGATCTTTTTTCCGCCGCGCGCCGCAACGTCAAGGACGCGAGGCTGGTCGCAACGCACGACGCCCGTCGTTTTCGTGCCTGTCCCTGTCAACGACACTGCAAATCCTGCGGTGCGCGCAAAGTTGCCGCCGGTTGTAATAGGAACAATGATCGGCAGCTGGGTGAGCTGATTGAACGCGGTCGGAGAGACGACCAGGACAGGTCGCCTGCCCTGCTGTTCACGGCCATGCGCCGGATCAAGGGAGACCAAGTAAATATCGCCGCGCTGCATCAGATCAGTTCGCGGCCTACCGGCGGCGAACTTGCCCACTGCCGATCTTCCTCACTCGGCTCGGCGGAAGCATCACATTGCGCCAGCAGTTCCTCGAGCGTGTAGCGGGGCCGCATGCGTGGCTCAACGACCAGCCTTCCTTGGTCGACCGAGACGCCGACAGTCGAACCCGGGCGGAGCTGCAATATGTCGAGCAGTGCCGGCGGGATGGTCAACATGATCGAGCCGCCGACTTTTCGCAGATTGGTTGTGTGCATCGCAGACCTTCGGTTATACGGAAATATAACTTTTTTCTCGTCCCGATCAATGCGGGCTTAGCTTCGTCGCCAGATCAGCATATATCAGTGCGACCGTGTCGTTCTTTGTGTGAGACTCGCTCTGCAACGCGCCGAAGCTCATCCCTATCCCGAGCACGCCAAGCTCACCCCCGGCCGGCGACGCGCGCTCGACGTCCTTGAGGCGGCGGGGAAGCCGCTCGGCGCCTATGACATGATGGAGCTCTTGGGCAAGGACGGCCGCCGTCCCGCGCCGATTTCGGTCTACCGGGCGCTCGATTTCCTGGTGGAGCACGGCTACGTCCATCGCTTGGCTTCGCGCAATGCTTTCCTCGCATGTGCGCATCGCCATGCGGCGCACGACCCCGTCGCGTTCCTCATCTGCGACAATTGCGGGCGGGTCGACG
>Ga0164305_10000690_pt1 | contig 13085 bp, 11 predicted proteins | sample Whisoiple_237_MG_FD_110215 | JGI IMG/M metagenome (GOLD analysis project Ga0164305, IMG submission 110215) | Soil microbial communities amended with pyrogenic organic matter from upstate New York, USA - Whitman soil sample_237_MG | ecosystem: Environmental > Terrestrial > Soil > Agricultural... | reverse complement strand
TCTGGTTATAGTTCTCAGAGACCTCCCGGAATGCCTACGCTTGTTCATGGACTCCGACAGTTTGAATCCATCTTTTTGGGATGGAAACTAGCTCAGAATCAACTTCTGTGTACACGGTAGCCCTTAGCAAGGGGGGGCTGGGGGGGGTAATCAACTATTTACGATCGCACCGCTGTCTCATAATCCTCGATGATATCCAAACCATCTTCAGCAGCGGACAACTCGCAGGAAATTACCAACCAGGCTATGAAAATTACGGCGCATTCTTCAAACAAATAGCAGAATCATCCCACAACAGTTGCTTAATCCTCCTGAGTGGGGAAAAACCCAGAGAAATTGCCGCCTTAGAAGGCGAAAACCGCCCATGCAAATCTCTACAACTCAACGGTTTAGGCGCGGAAGCACAAGAGATATTCAGAGAAAAAGGTTTAGCAGAACCGGAGAAATGGTTAGAACTGATCGACCTTTACCGAGGCAATCCCCTATGGTTAAATATAGTTGCAACTATGATTCAAGACTTATTCGGCGGTAGCGTTTCCGAATTCCTCTCCTATGATACCCTATTCTTAGGTGACTTAGAATCACTCCTGCACCAGCAGTGCGATCGGCTAACCGCATCCGAACAACAAGCTATGAGTTGGCTAGCAAGTACCCCCGAACCAGCAGACATCTCAAGAATACCAGAAGACCTGCAAATATCACGAGCAGAACTATTAAATGTCATGCAATCTTTAGGACGACGATCATTAGTGGAAACAGTACAACAAAATGGGCGATCGCACTTTAAGATCGCGCCAGTAATCCGAGAGTATATAACAAACAAAAAATGAAAATCGCCACCTGGAACGTCAACTCAATCCGCACCCGCCTAGAACACGTTACTAGCTGGTTGCAAACAAACTCCCCAGACGTTCTCTGCCTCCAAGAAACCAAAGTTACAGACAAAGACTTCCCCCTAGAACCCTTCACCAACCTCGGCTACAACTGCTACATTTCCGGTCAAAAATCCTACAACGGCGTCGCCATTTTTAGTCGATCGCCCCTTTCGCAAATCAGCACCGGATTTGCCCCCCTTCTCGGCGACGAAACCACAGGTATTTTTGACGAACAAAAACGCCTAATAGCCGGGGTTATAGACGATATTTGCATTATTTGCGTATACGTTCCCAACGGTTCCGAAGTTGGCAGCGAGAAATATGAGTACAAACTAAAGTGGCTCAAACTGCTGCAAGAATACCTCAAAATAGCACTAGATAAATCCCCCAACTTGTGCATTTGCGGCGACTTCAACATCGTCCCGGACGATCGAGATATCCACAATCCCAAAGCCAATGCTAACTCCGTCGGCTTGTCTGTTGCCGAGCGCCTCGCACTCACAGAAATCATAGAATTAGGATTAAACGACCCCTTTCGCAAATTCACATCAGAAGGAGGTCATTATAGCTGGTGGGACTACCGGGCCGCTGCATTTCCCCGCAACAACGGCTGGAGAATCGACCACCATTATCTCAGCTTTCCCCTGTACGAACAAGCAAAAAACTGTACAATAGATATTGCTCCCAGAAAATTAATCAAACCCAGCGACCACGCCCCCGTAATTGTCGAAATTTGATTTATGAGTTATAAATAAAACTAAGGCAAAAGAAACCGGGTTTCTACCATAAATCTTAGGTTTAGCAACGATAAATTTAAGAAACCCGGTTTCTCGACCCTATGCGTAAGTCCCGATCCAGTTAATAACAACCAACAACTAAAAATCATGTTCTTAGTAACCGGAGCAACAGGCGCACTAGGCCGCCGAATTGTACGAGAAATCAGACAGCAAGAAAAGCCTGTCCGCGCATTCGTTCGCCTCGCATCTCGCTACTCTGAACTAGAAAACCGAGGCGCCGAGATTTTTATCGGCGACTTGAAACAAGACAAAGATATTAAAAAAGCCTGCCAAGGAGTGCAGTACATCATCAGCAGCCACGGCACCGGCGGCGACGTTCAAGCAGTACACTACCGCGCTAACATAGAATTGATAGACTGCGCCAAAGAAGCAGGAGTGCAGCACTTTGTCTTTGTTTCGGTACTGGGAGTCGATCGAGGATACGAAGATTCCGCAGTATTCAAAGCCAAGCGAGAAGTAGAAAAATACCTGCAAAACAGCGGCTTGAATTATACAATCTTGCGGCCTGCCGGTTTTGCTTCCAGCTTGTTACCCCTAGCAGAAAGATTTCGAGAAACCGGACTTTACCTGCTAATTGGCGACGGCAAAAACCGCACATCTGTTGTCAGTACCGACGACTTAGCAAAGATTGCCGCAGACTCGCCAACAGTCGAAGGCGCCCGCAACCAAATTCTGCGAGTCGGTGGCCCGGATGTGCTGACAAGGGACGACATTCCCCGCATTTTTGCACGTTTATTCAAGCGCGAACCGATGGTAATCAACCCGCCGCTGGTTGTGTTTGACGGTTTAAGAAATGCGTTGGGTTTATTGAATCCTCAAGCTCAAAAAGACTTAGGAACTTTGCGGGTATTGCTGGGTAACGAGTATTTCTGCACTCCCGAAGAAGTGCAAAATTTGGAATCAATCTACGGCATGAGAATGGAATCCTTAGAAAGCTTTCTGCGACGAAATTTGAGCGTTTAAAATGCTAGTTCTTCTCGTTACCAGGCTCTGCCTGGTAATGAAAATCCGGAGGCTCTGCCTCCAAATTGTTGTCTCATTTTAATGGAGGCTCTGCCTCCCGATATGCGTTCCCAGGCAGAGCCAGGGAACGAGCAAATGTAGCGCCAAATTCCAACTGGAAATCCGTTAAGCAGAAATAGGTACTGGTTCAGCACCAATATAGCTCGTAACTGCGATCGGCGGAGAAGTCGGCTTAGCAATCAAATAACCTTGAACAAAAGTTGCTCCCCGTTCCCGCACCCACTCAAACTCCTCCAAAGTTTCCACACCTTCAGCAACAGTTTTAATATCTAATTGAGCGGCAATTTCTAACATCTTTTCCGTAATTAGAGCCTTATAATAATCTTGATGGACGTTGCGAATCAATTGCATATCCAACTTAATAAAATCTGGACGCAGTTGGTGCATCAAATTTAAATTAGAAGAACCGCTGCCAAAATCGTCCAGGGCAATTAAAAATCCTGCCTCTCGGTAAAACCTCAGAATATTAATCAAGTGATCGATATCAGGAGGGTGTTGAGATTCCGCTACTTCAAAAACAATATTGCTGTGAGGAATTCCCGCTTCATCAATAGCCTGTACAGTCATTCGCAGGCACGTAGCGGGATCGTAAACTGAAGTCGGAGAAAAATTAATAAAAAGTAATTCTTTGAGATCGTACACATGGGCTTCCCGGATAGCGCGAGTCCGGGCTAAAGCATCTAGTTGAAAAATTATGCCTGCTGATTCTGCTTGGGCAAAAATCCGGCCCGGATAAATTAAGTTTCCTTGCTCGTCAAGTCCTCGGAGCAGGGCTTCATGGGCAAAAATTTTAGAAGTGTCTGAGGTATAAACAATGGGCTGAAAATGCGTAGTAATGCGTTCTTCGTACAATAAATCTAACAGCCAATCAGACTTGCTAAAATTAATAAAAGTGTCTAAGGAAGTGCTGCGATAAAAATCGCTAAATTTAGGCTGTTCAACTTCGCGCATCCACAAAACTTTTGTCTCTTTCAACTCTTGAGTTGTCAGCACCGATGATGCTAGGTTACTAAAATTTTCTCTCGCTATTCCCTCAAGGATAACGTACAAACACTTGCTCTCTTCTAACAGCCGGAATTCAAGATCAGCCTGGGTTAGTGAAGAAATAACCTTTTTGAGCGTGTGCGATACTGGAAACCACAGGTATAGACCTCCGCTGCTCTCTATTTTTGCGGGTACTGTTTCGCAGCGAGAGCAGGAGCCGAAGGCTTTGCCACTTATTTGCATTGAAATATCTTCCGGTTTTTGGGTTAGTTTTAGACAAGCTAACAATTAACTTAATTGTAACCTCATTCCGATCTTAATTCATCTATCTCAAGATGTAAACCTTGATGAACTTGTATTTAAGAATTATTGCAATTATTACAGTATTTATACTTGCCTCCGGTTTCAAACCTTGCTCAAAGTTCTCAGCATTGAGTAAGTACCTGCGATCGAACACAGTCCCAAATCATCACAGAGGCAGAAGGCAAAGACTTGTTCTCTACTCTTTACTATTGCTCTGATTGTTTACGTTTTTTTCTATAATTCCCTCTGCCAAAACAGTCGCTACAGTTGATTTTTTAGCAAAGGGGAATTAACAGGCCCGTGAAGCGCAGCTATCCCGTAGGGAATCTCCCCCTCGACTTGGGCTTGAAGGTTCAGATGCTAGAGCAAGAGCTCAAGGAAGTGCGGCGCTCACGGGAGGAAAATAAAATCTCAGCTCCGACCGTCGCAGAATTTCCAGAGCCGGCCGACTTGCTCAACCAGTTGAAAGCGCGACGTAAAAAGTCGAGGGCGGATTTGGCTGGATATGCAAACAGTGTTGGACATACTCAGCGACTTAGAAGAGTAGGACTGAGCGAAAGATGAGCGGAAATGGGAATATCCTAGAGGGTAATAAATCTAAAACCCGTTACCCGTGAAGAGTTAAAATCAATCGGGATGACAGGATTTGAACCTGCGACCCCCTCGTCCCGAACGAGGTGCGCTACCAAGCTGCGCTACATCCCGAAATAAGTCACTATATATTTAGCTTATCACATTCAAGTCAAAATTGAGCAAGCTCGTATATAATTTGTAAAACACTACTCAGGCGGAGACAGACGTGACAGTTAAGCCCCAGTGGTTGCGAGTTAAAGCCCCCCAGTGGGAGCGCGTCGGCAACGTCAAAGAAATTTTGCGGGATTTATCCCTGAATACGGTTTGCGAGGAGGCGTCGTGTCCGAACATCGGAGAATGCTTCAACGCAGGTACTGCGACATTTTTGATTATGGGCCCAGCTTGTACCCGCGCCTGTCCTTACTGCGACATCGATTTTGAGAAAAAGCCCCAACCTTTAGATCCCACAGAACCCCAAAGATTGGCGCAAGCAGTGCAGCGGCTCAAACTCAACCACGTCGTGATTACCTCTGTCAACCGGGACGATTTGCCGGATGGGGGTGCGTCTCAGTTTGTCGAGTGCATTCAAGCTGTGCGATCGGCGATGCCCGATACAACTATAGAAGTTTTGATTCCCGACTTGTGCGGCAACTGGCAGGCTTTAGAAATCATTCTCGCAGCCCGGCCAGAGGTACTCAACCACAATACCGAAACCGTAAAGCGACTTTACCGCAAGGTGCGGCCGCAAGGAAAGTACGATCGCACATTGGAACTATTGCAGCGAAGCCGCCAACTCGCACCTGGGGTTTACACCAAATCCGGCATCATGGTGGGACTCGGAGAAACAGACGCCGAAATTCGAGAGGCGATGCAGGACTTACGGGCGGTCGGCTGCGATATTTTAACAGTTGGACAGTACCTGCAACCGACTCAAAAGCACTTGAACGTCGAAAACTTTGTGCCTCCAGAACAGTTTGATGCTTGGAGAAAGTTTGGCGAATCTTTGGGATTCTTGCAAGTTGTCGCTTCTCCCTTAACTCGCAGTTCCTATCACGCCGAACAGGTGAGGGAACTGATGAAACTTTACCCACGCTAGCAATTTTAATTTGAGTTGACTCGCGCCCGTTAGCGAAGCCCTCGAAGAGGATCGCGCCATTCTCACTAAAACCCGATCGACCGGGTAACAGCGAGGAAAAAATTGCGCTGGATAAGCAGGCCCAGGGCAAAAAACCCGGTTTCAGATGCTGGTGTTCGCGGCGTGATGTTAAGCCGAAAGCAGCAGCGAACAGCAAAACAATTATCGGTCGATCGCCGCCTCAAAGTCGCGACTTAGGCAAAAGAGATCCAGAAACCGGGTTTTTTCCTCAAACTTCTAGGTTTTAATCCAGAAAATTGAGGAAGAAACCCGGTTGTTGCGTCAGCCAATAACTCGGTACTGCGGACTATAGCAACTCTGAAACCCATATTCTATAATGGATTAAACTTCTGCGCTCACTGTCGCGTATTTAATCAACAGCGCCAAGTTATATAAAGTTTTATTAAAAAAATGGCTAATTTTCCGAAGTGATCGGGAACCAGGTTATCGGTGATGAAGATTAACTTAACTTCTGACTAACGTCACTTGTTTCTAGCGAGTCAATATCTATACTAGCTACATAAACAAAGAAGTACAACACACTTTTCGGGGCTTCAACCTGTTACATCAGAAAGTTCTTAGCGTTTTCCAGAATCTTGGTAAAACAAGTGGGGCAGCAAAAGTTCGATCGAACAACAGCAGAAAAGTCAGGAAAGTTAGTAAAGAAACACAAAGCGGTGATGCTTCGTTTTAACAAAGTGGGCATCATAATTATAAAAAACCGCTAAGCGTAGCATCTTTTCACCGGAGCAACTGAGAAAATCACTATGCCAGCCACCTCTTTTTACGCTGAAGCTGAATTCGACGAACAACTGCGAGTCAATCCCTTGCAAGGTGATGTGTTGGATGAAGATGCTGAAGAAGCTGGAGACGAACTGCTCGACCAAGACCCAGCAGAGACAGAAGATGCAGACCCAGCAGCCAAATTGCAAAAAAATGCCAACCGTCGCACTACTGATTTAGTGCGCCTGTACCTCCAAGAAATAGGTCGGGTTCGTCTCTTGGGTAGAGACGAAGAAGTCTCGGAAGCTCAAAAAGTTCAGCGCTATATCAAATTGCTGGAATTACGCAACACCGTCGCATCCCAGGAAGAAGGGCTAATTGCGCGCTTCGTCCATTTAATTGAAGTGCGGGATCGGTTAGCCGCACAGTTGGGACATAAACCTTCCCTAGAACGCTGGGCATTAACCGCTGGTGTCGGTGACGTGCCAGAACTCAAGCGAATTATGTCCGAAGGCAAGCGCCAGTGGGCCGAGTTAGCCGAGATGACGGTCGAGACGATCGAAAGAATTCAAGCTGAAGGCGTCGAAGCTAAAGACCACATGATTAAGGCGAACCTGCGCCTGGTGGTTTCGGTGGCGAAAAAATATCAAAATCGCGGTTTAGAATTGCTCGACTTAATACAAGAAGGTACTCTCGGACTGGAGCGAGCTGTAGAAAAGTTTGACCCGACGCGGGGCTATCGGTTTAGCACCTATGCCTACTGGTGGATTCGGCAGGGAATTACGCGGGCGATCGCCACTCAAAGCCGCACCATTCGCCTCCCCGTCCACATCACCGAAAAACTTAACAAAATCAAAAAAGCCCAGCGCAAAATTTCTCAAGAAAAAGGTCGGACAGCTACAATCGAAGACATCGCTGTCGAGTTGGACATGACGGCGCCCCAAGTCCGAGAAGTTTTGCTGCGAGTCCCCCGTTCTGTTTCTTTGGAAACTAAAGTGGGCAACGAAAAAGATACAGAGTTGGGCGACTTGCTCGAAACAGACAGCATCTCCCCAGAAGAAATGCTGATGCGAGAAGCTCTGCACCGCGACTTGCAGCAACTGCTGGCAGATTTGACCAGCCGCGAGCGAGATGTAATTCTGATGCGCTTTGGTTTGGGTGACGGACACCCCTATTCGCTGGCAGAAATCGGTCGCGCCCTCGACTTGTCCCGCGAGCGCGTGCGTCAAATTGAAGCCAAAGCTTTGCAAAAACTCCGCCAACCTAAGCGTCGCAACCGCGTCCGCGACTATCTGGAGTCTCTGACTTAAATTGGGCAGGTCAGTCAGCGCGATTAATCAGGGAGCAAGGCATTGGGCACTTGTGCAGAAGGCATGAGGCATTCGGCAGAAGTAACAATAATTTACTTCTAAACAACTTCTCTGTCCTCTGCAGCAAGCCATAAAGCTTGTTAAAAGTCAAAAAATATCAAAAACCAAATTTTTTCCTCAATCTTTTTTCAATAAGCTGCGATATTTGCAAAATATCTCGATCGTTGTGTATTATTGTCAATAGGCAGACTTTCTTGAGAGGGTCACTATGGCACTTTATACCGCGTCCTCATTCAAATCCGAACTCAATGACAAAGGCTGGCGGATGACTCCCCAACGGGAAACCATCTTGCACGTGTTTCAGAACCTCCCCAAAGGCAATCACCTGAGTGCGGAGGATTTGTACACTTTGTTAAAAAATCGCGGAGAAAACATTAGCTTGTCCACCATTTACCGAACTTTAAAGTTAATGGCAAGGATGAGCCTCCTCCGCGAACTCGAACTAGCAGAAGGTCACAAACACTATGAAATAAACCAGCCTTACCCGCATCACCACCACCACCTAGTCTGCGTTCAGTGCAACAGAACGATCGAATTTAACAACGATTCGATTTTGAAAATTGGCATGAAGCAAGCTGAAAAGTCTGGGTTGCACCTGCTAGACTGCCAGCTAACCATTCATACGGTGTGCCACGAAGCTTTGCGGATGGGATGGCCGTCTTTGGTTTCCAGCAATTGGTCTTGTCCGAGGTCGATCGCCCAGAACGGCAGCAGCGCCCCGGATGCAATCGAGTGACAGTACACTATTTTCGCATTTCAAGTACGGCTTGTTACAAGTTTTAACAAAAATCGGTAGCCCAAGTGCGATCGCAGTTACGCGGAAACCGGGTTTCTTAAGAAAAATACATCATTTCAGGAATGAGTCGGAAACGAGAAACCCGATTTCTTTGATGTAGCGTCCGCAAGCCCGGGGCTAAAAAGTTTGGCTCAACAAATCGTCGCTGCTGACCCCGTAACTGCGCTGAGCTCGATCGAGGGCGTCTCTCGTCGGAGTATCAAAAACTCCGCCGATCGAGCCTGTGTAAAAGCCGAGGTCTTGCAGCCGCCTTTGTAATTGCTGAATGCTCGATCGAGAGTTCAAACTGCTGCTAATTGGAACAGCAGGAACAGCAGGAACAGCTACCCGCCCAGCTAATCCATTGTGGAGCGCAGCCAAAGTCGCCGGAGTGGCAATACCCGTCGCCGGTGACAAATTGCGTTCCTGCTGAAACGACAGCACGGCAAACTCGGTCTCGGCTCCAAATACTCCGTTCACCGGGCCGGGGTTTTTGCCCAGACTTGTGAGCGAAGACTGAAGATGTCGGACAGCAGGCCCAGTATCGCCCCGTCGCAGACCAGCGGCAATTTTCGGCACAGGCGCTGCTGCCTGCCTGTTGCCTTGCCGCAAAGCTGATCGAGTGCTGCGATCGACTCTTCCAGTCCCGAACAGCCCGCTATCCCTCTGAAAGCGGATCAAAGCTGCTTGAGTTGGTCGATCGAACCAACCGTGAATCTGGCTCCTGTAATAACCCAATTGTTGCAGCCGCCGCTGCACAAATTCTACTTGTCGGCCTCTGTCGCCCAACTCCAGAAAATCTTCGGCATTACTCTGTTGGTCATCTTCCTCAGTCCACGAGGTAATTTCAGCTTGCCTCATCTGGGCATCGATAGCAGTCAAAGTAGCAGTATCAGCGCAGCCGTCAGAAACCAGATTGTAATCTTGCTGAAAACGAGTCACAGCGTAGAGAGTGCGTTCGCGAAACTTGCCGTCAACGCCACCTTCAAAATAGCCCAAAGCTTTTAATTGCCGCTGGATCAAGTCTACAGTCGCCCCTCTGTCCCCGAACCGCAGCCCCTTGCAACCGCCATTTCCCGAAATATCCCCCGGAAGGGTAACGGGGGGAACCGGCCGGGTCGAACCAAACAGCAAAGCTAAAGTTTGCCGATCGGCAACTCCAGTCACCCGCAGTCGATTAATGCGCTGGAAGTATCTAACCGCATTTTGAGTAACTTCGCGAAAACTACCTGTGGGATGCGCGCTGAAGTAGCCTAGCTGCTTCAACCTGCGCTGGAGAGCAGAAACATCTGCACCCTCGTCTCCAAAACCAAGTTCGCGATAATTGGTATAAATAGTTTTAAAAGGTCGATCGCCATCCCCGGCAAAACTGTTGAGTGCGATCACAGTAGCTCGATCGGGCCTACCAGTCAGCGACAGTTGATAGTCTCGCTGAAAGTTAGTCAGCGCTTGTTTAGTAACCGGGCCGAGTTGACCTGTCGAAGATCTGGGAAAATAGCCGAGTTCCCGCAACCTGTCTTGAACAGAGCGCACATTGGGATAAACCGGATCTATTTGAGCCAAAGCCGCACCTGCTGCACTCAAAACCGACAGCATCAAAGCCAGAGACAGCAAACGGACGTAAGTCTGACTCGATAGATTTTGCCTCTTGGGATCATCAAAAATTTTCGACTCTGCGGGTGCTTTGCAAACAAGAGCCAGTTCGAGGTAAGCAAGAGATTCCATAATTTTTTAGTGTGAAATTGTGGGTGGGTTGTGTGAGCAAAGCCAAAAATGATTTTTGGCACGCTTGGCTTGGATTCTATCAACGCTAAGTTCTACCTGGAAAGCGCGAAGCACCCGTTTTTTAAAAAAAATTACAGTCAAAAATAATTACAGGTAACAGCCAAGATAGCATTGCTGCTTCTAGAGACGCGAGACTCAGCAAAAAAGTTTGCAGGCACATCTTAGCCTTTGAGGCTGAAAGATTATAGTTTTTTGGGATTATTGGTTAATATTTTATCTTGCTGTGGCTAAACATACCACTTATTGCGCCCGCCATTAAAAATCCCCGCCTTTGCTCGTTGCAAATAGGTCGGGGATTTTGTGTTCTGCTGATTCAAAAATGGGTTATTCCTTTAAATTAAGCCGAACCGATCGCAAATTAAAGCTACTCCCGCTGCAAAAACCGTAATTCCCAAGGCTACCAGAGGATTTTGCCCTCTGCTGACGGCAAAAGAAGTGACCACCCCAGCTCCCAAAGCCGCAGTCACAGCAGCACTCGCCAAATCTCGATCGGGACGTTTGTCGTACATATTTTTTATGGTTGGTAGCTGTGAAGCTAAAAACTTAGATGTTGCGATCCAAGCTACCACTCTTGCCTCTGCTGCGGTGACAAAAACCTACGCTTTGCAAGTAAGCTTAAAATTTTGCTAAGTTTCTTAACATACTCTCATGAAGCACATAATTTAAACTTATGTTATTCATGAGTTTTTCTTTTGAGTTTTAGCTGTTGAAACCTTTTGTCTGCTGAGCTTTTATGTGAAATTGAGGAGTTGGCTGGGGCGATAGCAACCACAATGTCAGCGTCTCAGACGGCAATCCCAACTAGCGAATGAATGCAATCTTGTCTAGTAAAATCAGGAGGACTAAATTTTAATGGCACTGCTCAAGCGAACTCAAAAAAAGCTGTAAGGCAAGATATACATAGATCGTTGCCTTACAAACCAAAATATCTCTCTAAGTGTATGCCAAATCCTGCTTCCATTCTCTTTCCAACAATTTTTACTCTTCATCGCCTTGACAAAAGGGCAGTCTGCTTGATGCCAATTTATTCCCTCATGCTAACATCACAGTTGTTTTGTTCGTCTCCAGAGGGCATGGATCGCAAAGATTGAGCGCTAGCTTACGCCACAAACTCCATTGGCATTGAGGAGTGCGACATTATTAAAGAGAGAGGGATTTTTATGGGTGAGCCACAAGAAATTACTCAACAAGCATTATCGCTCATATTTCTAACTTTCCCGGCCATTATATTTGAAAAAAATTTCAAATATAATGGCCTCATTTTAGTAGTTCATGGCTATCAATAAAATCAAGACTCTTACCCGACAGCGTACAATTTTCCTTGAGAAAGTTTGAAAATATATGGATAGCCGACGGGTCAACATTTAGTTATGATATTAAAGACCAGATAATTAAGATAAGTGCTGGCACAAAAAAGACACCTTCGTACTACTCATATCTTGCACGCCAGTCAATCAGCCTCAAAAAACTAGGTTTTTGGTGATTCGATCGAGGAAAGATCGAAGGTTGTAGAACTTTATTGAGAATGGTGCAAGATCTCAGTAGTACGAAGGTGACGGTTGCCTCATCAAGCCGACGGGGTGACAAGCAACTTGAAAGCTCAGCTATACAAGGGTTTAAGCCGATTAATCTCAAACGAGATGGAGGACTGCGACCGCTTAATTCGTGATTAGATAAACTGATGATAATTGTGACTTACGTTAGGGTAGCATATTGATCGATCGGTTCTGTTAGTTTCCTTGCTAATACCTGTATGAAAAAACTGCTCGCGACCATTTCACTGCTATTGAATGTCATTGTCTTAACAGGGATTTTAGGATGGGCAATAAAGACGGGGTATTTAGGTAGAATCCTCGTCATGTTTAATGAAACTTATATCGAATTACCCACAGACACCCTCAGTGATAACCCTTGGTGGGAGGATGAAGTCAAGTATCAACTCGAACTGACTAAACAAACTAAAATTGATACTTGCTTTTTTGGCGATTCTATTACCTATGGCCTGGGGAATACCATGGGTAATGATACTTTTAATTTTGCCTTACCCGGTATGTCAACAATTTCTCAGCTTGAACAGCTAAAACAATTAACTGCTGCTCAAGTTAAATGTAATAAAGCCATTATTGCCCTCGGTACTAATGATGCGATTTATCGAGCGACGGATGCAGAATTTATTAACAATATGAAGCAAATCATCAGCATTATTAGAACAAAAATGAACGCCCAAAAAGTGCTGTTAATCCCTTCATTTTACTCAACGGTTGCAGCCAGCCACGATCTCACACTAGCGGGTCCTTTGGAAAGAGTGGAAAAAATTAGAGCATTCACTCGTCAAGTGGCAGCGACCGAGAAAGTTTTGATATTAGAAAAAGAACTTCAGCCCCTTTATGAAGGGACAGTCTTAAAAGAAAATGTAACAAAAGATGGCGTCCATCTTAACTCGGAAGGTAGAATAATTTATCGAGGAGTCTTATTAAAAATACTGCGTTGACAACCAACTTGAAAGCCTGGTCAGACAAAAGAAACTCTTGATACTGCTAGATTATAAGTTTAGGTTATCAGCAAAAGTACGGGAGAGCCGATAATCCTATCCAGCTAAAGATGCGATCGGCACTTTCTCTATTAAGCTACGCTTAATAGAGAAATGGTATGAGCTGCTGCATACTAGAGGCAGATAGCAGCTCAGATCGCAGCCTAAAGTTTTGCTAAGGCTCGATCGATATGCACTCTCATTTTTTCTGC
>Ga0164305_10000688_pt1 | contig 13093 bp, 9 predicted proteins | sample Whisoiple_237_MG_FD_110215 | JGI IMG/M metagenome (GOLD analysis project Ga0164305, IMG submission 110215) | Soil microbial communities amended with pyrogenic organic matter from upstate New York, USA - Whitman soil sample_237_MG | ecosystem: Environmental > Terrestrial > Soil > Agricultural... | reverse complement strand
TGCCCTCGCTGGCGGCGGGGGCGGTCCTCTGCGTGTCGGGCCTGGTCCTGGGCAGCCGGCGCGTGACGCGAACGACGTACCGGCCCGACCCCTGGTTGTGGCCGGAGTGGGTCGTCGCCGGCTGCGGCGTGCTCACCGCCGTGGTGTTCTTCGTGACCAGCAGCTACGACCCGCTGAACCTCACCCCGGTGATCAGCCCTCTGGCGTGGCCGACGCTGCCACTCGTCCCCACGCTGGCCGTCCTCCTCTGCGCGTTGCCGGCGGTGGTTGCGCCACCACCGGTCCGGTCGACCCGGACGTCCCGACCGGCCGCGCCGGCGGTCCGGGAGCCGGTACGCGCGTGATCACCTTCGACCGGGTCACCGTCACGTACGTCGACGCCGGGCGGCCGGTGCTGCACGACGTGAGCCTCACCATCGAGGAGGGCGAGCTCTGCCTGGTGGTCGGGCGCACCGGCAGTGGCAAGTCGAGCTTCCTGGGGACCATCAACGGGCTCGTCCCGCACTTCACCGGCGGCACGCTCGCCGGTCGAGTGGTCGTCGACGGTCGCGACACCGCGAACCACCCGCCGCGCGAGCTCGCGGACGTCGTGGGCGTCGTCGGACAGGACCCGCTGGCCGGGTTCGTGACGGACACGGTGGAGGAGGAGCTCGCCTACGGCATGGAGCAGCTGGCCGTGCCGGCGCAGGTGATGCGCAAGCGGGTGGAGGAGACGCTCGACCTGCTCGGGCTCGCCGACCTGCGGGCCGAGCCGCTGCTCGAGCTCTCCGGGGGTCAGCAGCAACGGGTAGCGATCGGGTCGGTCCTCACCGCGCACCCGCGGATCCTCGTGCTCGACGAGCCCACCTCGGCCCTCGACCCCACCGCGGCCGAGGAGGTGCTCGCCGCCGTGACCCGGCTCGTCCACGACCTCGGGGTGACCGTCGTCCTCGCCGAGCACCGGCTGGAGCGGGTCGCCCAGTTCGCCGACCGGGTGATCCACCTGCCGGGTGACGGGTCCGTCCAGGACGGACTTCCGGCCGCGATGTTCGCCTCGACGAGCATCGCGCCGCCCGTCGTCGAGCTGGGTCGGCTGGCCGGATGGTCCCCGCTGCCCCTGTCGGTCCGCGACGCGCGGCGGCAGGCCCCCGACCTGCGCCACCGGCTCGACGCCCTGGGCCCGCCGCCGCTTGTCCGGCCCGAACCAGCCGCCGGTCCAGCTGTGCTGTCCGCGACGGGGGTCGTGGTCCGCTACGGCGAGCTCGTCGCCGTCCGTGACGTCGACATCACCCTCCGGAGCGGCGAGGTGGTCGCCCTCATGGGCCGCAACGGCTCGGGCAAGTCGTCGCTGCTGTGGGCCCTCCAGGGTTCCGGGCGGCGGCAAGGGGGCCGCGTCCAGGTCGACGGCCACGACCCGACGGCCCTCGGTCCGGTCGGCGCGCGACGACTCGTCGGGATGGTCCCGCAGACGCCGGCCGACCTGCTCAACCGGGACACCGTCGCGGCCGAGCTGAACCAGGCCGACCACGACGCGACGAACCTGGCCGGCGTCCCCGACGCCAGCGTGGGCGGACCGACCGCGCGTGACATCCTCGACCGGCTCGCGCCCGGCATCGACGACGACAGCCACCCGCGCGACCTGTCCGAGGGGCAGCGTCTCGCCCTCGTCCTCGCCGTCCAGCTCTCGGCGTCGCCCCCGGTGCTGTTCCTCGACGAGCCGACCCGAGGCCTCGACTACGCCGCCAAGGAGGCGCTGTCACGCATCCTCGCCGACCTGGCCGCGGCGGGACGAGCCGTGGTCGTCAGCACCCACGACGTCGAGTTCGTCGCCGGGGCGGCCGACCGCGTCGTCGTCATGGCCGAGGGCGAGATCGTCGCCGACGGTGACACCACAGAGGTCATCGTCGCGTCGCCGGCCTTCGCACCGCAGGTCGCCAAGGTGCTGGCGCCGCTGCCGTACCTCACCGTCGACCAGGTCGCCCGCTCCCTCCACATGGTGCTCTCATGAGCCGGACCAGCGTTGGAGAAGCGCGAGCTGCCGCCCGAGTCAAGGCCGTTCGGCTCCGACCCCGCTCTGCCGTGGCCATTGCGATGGCGTCGTTCCTCGGCATCGTCGCCTTCACGTGGCCGTTCGTCGTCGAGCCGGGCGCCTTCGGCAGCGCGCAGACGGCGCCGCTGATGTTCGGCGTACTGCTCGTCGTCGTCCTGGCCGTGGTCCTCGCGGAGGTCGCCGAGGGAGGGATCGACGCCAAGGCGCTGGCCATGCTCGGCGTCCTGTCGGCGATCGGCGCGGCGCTCCGCCCTCTCGGCGCTGGCACGGCCGGGATCGAGACCGTCTTCTTCACGCTCATCCTCGCCGGACGGGTCTTCGGCGCCGGCTTCGGAGTCGTTCTGGGGTGCACCACCCTGTTCGCCTCCGCCATCATCACCGGGGGAGTCGGACCCTGGCTGCCCTACCAGATGTTCGGGGCGGCCTGGGTGGGGCTGATCGCCGGACTGTTGCCTCGGGTGCGCGGCAGAGGCGAGATCGTCATGCTCGCGGTCTACGGGGCGGTCGCCGGGTACCTGTTCGGCTTCCTGCTCAACCTGTCGTTCTGGCCCTTCTCCCTCGACCCGAGCAGCTCGATCGCCTACCTCCCGGGCGCCGACTTCTCCGAACAGTGGCATCGCTACCTCCTGTTCGACGCGGCGACGTCGCTGGGGTGGGACACCGGCCGGGCCGCGACGACGGCGGTCGTCATCCTGCTCGTCGGACCGGCGGTCCTCGGCGCGTTCCGGCGTGCTGCCCGTAAGGCGGCGTTCGAGGCACCGGTCACCTTCGAACCGGAACCTGGAGTGGACGCTCCAGCCGCTAGGCCTTGACCGGCTCCGCGTGCGGTTCCGCGACCGATGGCTCCGGCCGCCCGCGGACCGAGTGCGGTTCCGCGGTGAGGGGCAGCCGGATCCGGATCGTCGTGCCCTCCCCGGGAGCGCTGATGACCTCGGACGTCCCGCCGTGCGCGGCGACGATCGAGGCGACGATGGCGAGCCCGAGACCGGACCCGCCGCTCTGCCGGTGCCGGCTGGAGTCCCCGCGCCAGAACCGTTCGAAGACGTAGGTCTGCTCCTGAGCGGGGATGCCCGGTCCGTGATCGGTGACGAGCACCGTATGCATGGCACCGGGCGAGGCTAGAGCGGGGGTCACCACCACCTCGATGGGCGTGCCGGACGGCGTGTGCTTCACGGCGTTCCCGATGAGGTTGGCCAGCACCTGCTGCAGTCGCGGGCGGTCCGCCCGCAGGGGAGCCGGCCCGACCGCGTGCACGGTGACGACCCGGTCCGGGTTCATCAGCCGGGCATCGTCGACGACCTCGTTCGTCAGCGCCGTCAGGTCGACGTCCTCGAGGGTCAGCGGACGCTCGCGGTCCAGGCGGGCCAGCAGGGCCAGCTCGTCGATGAGGATCCGCATCCGCCCGAGCTGGACCTGTACGCGTTCCATGGCGTGGTCGCGGCGGTCCTGGTCGGTGAGACCGCCCTGGCCGTCCAGCTCGATCCAGCCGGTCGCGATGGTGAGCGGTGTGCGCAGCTCGTGCGACGCGTCGGCCACGAACGAGCGCAGCCGTTGCTCGGCGTCCCGCTGAGCGTCGAGCGCCTGGTTGAGCGTGCCCGCCAGGCGAGCCATGTCCGAGTCCTTGAGGTCCTCCGGCAGCCGTACGGAGCGGTTCCCGTCCGCATACTCCTCGGCACGTTCGGAGATCTCGCGGAGCGGGCGCAGTCCGCGACCGACGATGACGACGGTGAGGGCGATCAGCGTGGCGATGGCGCCGAGCATCCCGGCCGCGCTCACGCCCGCGATGGTGCGGAGGGCGGCCGACTCGCGGGCGGTCGAGATGGCGACGACGACGGCCGTCGGGCTGATCGTCCGGCTACCGTCGGCCACCGTGAGGCCGGTGCCGGCGGTGTCGAGCCAGATCGCCATGAGGTCGTCCCGGTCCCGCACCGTATGTGGCTGCCCGTCCGTCAGCGCGGACTCCGTGGCCAGCTGGGCGGTGTCGGCCTCGCCGTTGATCCACATCACCGGCCGGCCGTCCTGGAGCATCACGACGACCGCGGCGCCGGACTTGGCCATGTTCTCGACCGTCGGCCGGTCGATCACGAGGCCGGGCAGCCCCACCAGGGAGGCGCGGACGCGCTGTGACGTGTCGAGCATCCGGCTGTTGATCCGGTCGTCGATCAGGCCACGGATGACGACGACGCTCACCAGGGCGGTGACGACAAGGACGACGGTGACCGTGGCGGTCAGCGTGACGATGAGCCGTTGAGCCGTCGTCCACTCCCGAGTACGTCTCATAGGGCATTGTCGTCGCGGATCGTGTAGCCGAATCCCCGAACCGTGTGAATGAGCGGCGGCGAGGACACGTCGATCTTGCGCCGCAGGTTCGACACGAACCGCTCCACGACGTTGCCGTCGCCGCGAAAGTCGTACTGCCACAGCTGTTCCAGGATCTGCGCCTTGGACAGCACCCGACCCTGATGGAGCATCAGGTAGGTCAGTAGCCGGAACTCGGTGGGGGACAGGTCGATGATCCGGTCGCCGCGCCGGGTGAGGTGGCGTTGCTCGTCGACCTCGAGGTCGCCGCAGTGGAGGATCGTCCCGTCGGCACCCGCGTTCGCGGTGGCACTGGACGTGCGGACCCGACGCAGGAGGCTCTCGAGCCGAGCGGTCACCTCGATGACGCTGAACGGCTTGGCGATGTAGTCGTCCGCGCCGAGGCGCAGCCCTCGGACCCGGTCCTCGACCGCGTCGCGAGCGGTGAGGAACAGGACCGGCAGGGTGTCGCCGCGGTGCCGAAGGAGCTGGAGCAGGTCGAACCCGTCGATACCGGGCATCATCACGTCGAGGACCATCGCGTCCGGCTCCGTCTGAGTCAGGACGGCGAGAGCGGACTGCGCGTCAGGGGCGGTGCTGACGCGAAACCCCGCGAACGACAACGAGGACTGCAACATCTCCCGGATGTCGTCGTCGTCGTCGACCACAAGGACGTGGTCGGGTTCGGTCCCCGTCACGGCCACAGTTTTTCACCGGGTGGGCGCGACGCAAGTCCGCGCGACGATCGTCAGGCAACCGTCAGCCGGACTTGCCCAATACCGTCAGGCCACGCCGCTTCGCTCCTTAGAGTGCAACACCCGTATGTGTGTCGTTACCGGGGGGTCAGGCCTGAGCCATGTCGACATTTCTCTACACACTCGGACATCGGATCGCGCGAAACCGCTGGAAGGTCCTCGTCACCTGGGTCCTGCTAGCGGCAGCGGCCTTCGCCATCTCCGGCGTCGCCGGCGGCCAGTTGGTCAACGACTACTCGATCCCCGGGACGGAGTCACAACGCGGGATCGACACGCTCGCCCAGCGGTTCCCGCAGGCGTCCGGAACCACCGGCCAGATCGTCTTCACGTCGACGTCCGGGCCGATCGCCGACCAGCAGGCCGCGATCGAGGCCCAGATCCAGGCCATCGACAAGGTTCAGCACGTCACCTCGGTCGACGACCCGTTCGCCAGTGACGCGGTCGGCACGATCTCGCCGGACAAGCTGAACGCACTGTCGTCGATCCAGTTCGACGTGGCGTCCACCGACCTTCCGCCCGAAGCGATCACCGACGTCGAGGCGGCGGCCACCCCGCCGGCCGGGGCGAAGTTCACCGTCACCCTCGGCGGCGCGATGTACCCGCAGCCGACCCTGGGCATCGGGATCACCGAGGTCCTCGGCGTCCTGCTGGCGTTCGCCGTTCTGGCGATCACCTTCGCCTCGCTGCTGGCGGCCGGTCTGCCGCTGTTGACCGCCGCCCTCGGAGTGGCCATCACCCTGGCCGGCGTCCTCACAGTCGCGAGCTTCGCGACGATCTCGTCGACGACGCCCACCCTGGCGCTGATGATCGGGCTCGCGGTCGGGATCGACTACGGCCTGTTCATCGTGACTCGCCACCGCCGACAGCTGGCCGCGGGGATCAGCGTCCATGAGTCGGTCGCGCAGGCCTCGGCCACCGCCGGGTCGGCGGTCGTCTTCGCCGGGACGACCGTCATCATCGCGTTGTGCGGGCTGGCCGTCGCCCAGATCCCCTTCCTGTCGGTGATGGGGTATGCGGCGGCCGTCGGCGTCGCCATCGCGGTCCTCGCGGCGCTGACCCTGCTGCCGGCGGTGCTGACCCTCTTCGGAGAGCGGCTCCGGCCGAAGCCCAAGTCCCGCGCGGTGAAGCTCTCCCACAAGGCGGCCGAGGGGAAGACGTTCGGCGCCCGCTGGGTCGCGGTGGTGACGAAGGTGCCGGCCGCGACCGTCCTCGTCGTCCTCGCCGCCATCGGCATCATGGCGATCCCCATCAAGGACCTCGCACTCTCGTTGCCCGACAACGGCAGCGCCGAGGCCGGCTCGCCACAGCGGGTCACCTATGACCTGATCGCGACGGAGTTCGGACCCGGCTACAACAGCCCGTTGCTGGTCACGGCCAACATCATCACGAGCACCGACCCCAAGGACACGGTCAGCAGTCTGGCCAACGACATCGCCGCGATCCCGGGCGTCCTCGCGGTCACCAAGCAGACCCCGAACACCACGGCGGATCTCGGCCTGGTGCGCATCGTGCCGCAATGGGGCCAGAGCGACCCCCGCACCACCGACCTCGTCCAGCGGCTGCGCGCGCAGGAGGCGACCTGGGAGCGGCAGCTGAAGGTCACCGACATCCTCGTCACCGGCCAGACCGCCGTCGCCATCGACGTCTCGGACCAGCTCAGTGCCGCGCTGGTGCCCTTCGGCATCGTCGTCGTCGGCCTGTCCTTGATCCTGCTGGCCATCGTCTTCCGCTCGATCGCGGTGCCGATCAAGGCGACGCTCGGGTACCTGCTGTCGATCCTGGCGGCCCTGGGTGCCGTCGTCGCCACCTGCATGTGGGGTTGGCTGGCCGGACCCTTGTCCATCACCTACCTCGGACCCCTGGTCAGCTTCTTCCCCATCATCCTCATGGGTGTCCTGTTCGGGCTGGCGATGGACTACGAGGTCTTCCTGGTCTCCCAGATGCGCGAGGACTACGTCCACACCGGCCACGCGAACCACGCCATCCGCACCGGGTTCATCGGCAGCGCACGGGTGGTCACCGCCGCGGCGATCATCATGATCTCGGTCTTCGCGGCGTTCATCCCGGACGGCTCGGCGACGATCAAGCCGATCGCCATCGGGTTGGCGGTGGGCGTGTTCGTCGACGCCTTCCTGGTCCGGATGACCCTGGTACCAGCAGTCCTCGCCCTGCTCGGGAAGAAGGCATGGTGGATCCCGCGAACGCTGGACCGAGCGCTACCCAGCATCGACGTCGAGGGCCAGTCCCTCGTCAAGCACGTCGAACAGGCGGAGTGGGACGAGGCCAACCCCGGCGTCGCTGTGCGGGCCGAGCAGCTGCTCCTGGAGTCCAGCGAGGGTCCGGTCGAGACCGACCTGCGGATCCCGGTCGGGCGGGTATGGACCGTCGAGCACGACGACCCGCGGTGGCGCTCCGCCCTGGTGTGGACCGTCGCGGGCTGGCGGAAGCCGGACTGCGGTCGGCTGGGGGTCCTCGGGTGCGTGCTGCCCGAGGAGAGCGGCGCGGTCCGCAAGAAGGTACGCGTCGTACCGGCCTCCACCCGCGACGAGGACGAGTTCACCGTCCGGCAGTACCTCCGCTCGGTCCTCGTGGCGCAGTCGAGCAGCCCCTGGCGGCCCGGTGACGCGGTGGACCAGGCACTCGACCAGTCGGAGGCCTGGCTCGACCCGCTGACCGAGACCGACTCGCGGACCCAGACCCGCCTGGAGGACCGTCGCCTCGGCGCCTTGAGCGCCATCGAACGGCAGCTGGTGGCCCTCAGCGCGGCGGCGACACAGGCGCCCGAGCTCATCGTCGTCCAGGACGCCGACGCCGGGCTGGGCACCGTGGAGATCTCGTGGTTCTCCGGTGTATGCCACGAGATCGTCGGCGCCAGCGACGCGACGGTCCTCCTCGTCGGCCAGCGGATCGCCGTGGAGTCCGCTGAGACGGACGAGCCCGTCGAGAGCCGGGAACCGGAGCCCGCGGTCGTCGGCACCGCTGCGATCGACCCCACGGATGGCATACCCACGGACGGCGCCGTTGACGGCGAGCCCGCCGAAAGCGTTGGCAGTGAAGGGGAACGCTCATGAGCGAGGTCGCGACCGGCCGCAAGCCGAGAAGATGGCAAGGCCTCGCGGTGCCTGTGGTCGCGGTACTGCTCGCCGCGCTGGCCGGCGGCGTGCTGTTGTGGACCATCAAGGGCCATCAGACGAGCCCGTCGGCGATCCCGGTCGCCATTGTCAACAACGACCAGCCGGTGACCACCGGTTCGGGCAGCGACCAGAAGACCGTCGCAGCCGGGCGGTTGCTGGCCGCCAACCTCAGTGAGCCGACGCCGCAGAACACCACCCCGCTGTCGTGGCAGCTGCTCGACGCCGAGGACGCGGCTGACGGCCTCCAGGACGGCTCGTACTACGGCGTGCTCACCATCCCGCAGGGGTTCTCGGCGGCCATCACGTCGACGTCCGGTACCAACCCGCAGCAGGCCAAGCTCCAGCTCGTGACCAACGACTCGGCCAGCGCGGCCGTGGCGGCCCTCGCCCAGCTGACGGTCAACCAGGCCGCGCTGACCCTGGGCGACCAGGTGACGTCGTCGTACGTGGACCAGCTGCTCCAGAGCATGACCAGCATCCACAACTCGCTCACCAGCTCGGCGGGCAGCGCAGACACGCTGGCCAGCTCGAGCGAGGAGCTTGCGTCGTCGACCCAGCAGCTGGCCGACTCCACCGGCCAGGTGGCGAGCGGTGCCGACACCCTCGACCAGGGCGGCAGCACCCTGGCGGCCGGCGCGGCCACGCTCTCCTCGGGCGCGGCCCAGACGGCGACCGGGGCCGCGCAGGTGGCCCAGGGGACGAGCAGCCTCGCCACGGCCGCCCAACAGCTCGACCAGGGCGCGGCGACCGCGGCGTCCGGCGCGGCCACCCTCTCCACCACGACGCAGCGGGTCTCGACCGGGGCGAACGCCCTGTCGAACCAGGCGGGCGACCTCGAGACCGGCCTCGGCCGGGTCCAGACCGAGGCCGGGCAGCACGCCGACGCCTCGGTCGGCCTCGCGGACCGTGCGCAGACGCTCGCGAACGACTGTCCAGCGGCCGTCGACCCCGTCTACTGCGACCGGGTGGCCTTGCTGGCGGCAGACAGTCGGGTGGCGTCCGACGGCGCCCGCGCCCTGCGGGTGACGGTCGGTGCGGAGTCCGACCGGAGCCGGATCGTCGCGGGCGGTGCCCGGGGACTCGCCACGGCGAGCTCCGGCATCGCCGGCGGAGCCGGCGAGCTGTCCACCGGCATCGCGCAGGTCAGCTCTGGCGCCGATGCGCTGAGCACGGCCGCAACCCGGCTGTCGACCGGCGCCTCCGGAGTGGCGACGGGCAGCAGCCAGGTGGCGACCGGTGCCGCGCAGACGTCCTCCGGGGCGGCCTCGCTCGCGACGGGAGCGGCCCAGCTGGCGAGTGGCAGTGCGCAGCTGGCGAGCGGCAGCACGCAGCTGGCCAGTGGGGCCGACCAGCTGGCCGGCGGCAACGACCAGCTGGCGACCGGCCTCACCAACGGCGCCCAGCAGGTCCCGAGCTACACCGACGACCAACGCTCCGCCCTGGTCACGGTGGTCACCACGCCGGTCGGCGTGGGTTCCAGCGCCGACAACCCCGCAACGGTGGCCGCCTCCCTGGTACCCGTCGTCCTCGGGCTCGTGCTGTGGCTCGGCACCCTGATGCTCTTCCTCACCGGCCGGTTCGTCCCGACGGGGTCGGCATGGGCACAGGCATCACCCGGCCGCCGGGTCCTGATGCGCTGGCTGCCTGCGGCTCTGGTCGGCGTTCTCCAGGCCGTCGTCGTCCTCATGGTGGTGGCGGCCAGCGGCGTCTCGATCTCGTCGCCCGTGGGGCTCGTGGGCTTCGCGATCCTGGCCGCCGCGGCCTTCGCCGCCACCAACCAGGCGCTGGTGGCCGTGTTCGGTGGCGTCGGGCGCATGGTGAGCATCGCCCTCGTCGCGATCCAGGTGGCGGCGTTCGGTGGGCTGGTGCCGATCGAGACCGCCCCGGCTGCCCTGCAGACGCTGAACGGGATCCTCCCCCTCCCGCAGTTCGTGGCGGGGGCGGGACGGCTCCTCCTCGGCGGCGGGGGCGACGTGGTCGTGCCGTGTCTGACCTTGGTCGGCTGGACCGTCGGCGCGTTCCTCGTGTCGGTCCTGTGCGCGGCGCGGCAGCGGCCCGACCTGGCCCTTGCGGCCCGGCCCCAGACCGCCCCCGCCCCGATGTCGGTGATGGCGGAGCAGGCTTAGTCCCGCAATCCACGCCTGGGGAGACCCTGGGAGAGGAGGCTGGAGAGGTGACAGCGCGACGGGCGAGTTTCGGCATGCTTCTCCTCGCCCTCCTGTTGCTCGGCGGGTGCTCGTCGCTCCCGGGAGGTACCGCCGGCTCCGGGACGTCCAAGACCGAGACCCGGCCGGTCGCGGGCTTCACGTCGATCGAGCTCGCCGGCACCGGTGACGTCCAGGTCAAGCAGACCGGCACGGAGTCGTTGACCGTGACCGCCGACGACAACCTCCTGCCGCTGTTGACGACCGAGGTGGTCGACAAGGTGCTCAAGCTCGGCGTCAAGGACAACACCAACCTCGACGCCAAGCAGCCGATCACGTACCAGGTGACCGTGCGCGAGCTCACCGGCCTCGACGTGGCGGGCACCGGCAGCCAGACGGCGACGGACGTCAAGACGAGCAGTCTGCGGGTCCGTGTCGCCGGGACCGGATCCGTGACGGCCGGCGGCAGCGCCGACGCTCAGGACATCCAGATGGCCGGTTCCGGTGCCTACCACGGCTCCGGGCTCGCCAGCCTGACCGCGACGGTGAACAGCGCCGGGAGCGGTGCCGCCGAGATCGCCGTCAAGGACCGGCTGCAGGTCACCATCATCGGTAGCGGCAACGTCACCTACACCGGCTCACCGCAGGTCCAGCAGTCGATCGTGGGGAGCGGGACGCTCCAGAAGAAGTAGCGCACTCAGGCTCGGGTCTCGTAGGCCTCGACCATCAGGGCGATGATGCCCGGGGACGGCTTGTTGGACAGCAGGACGGCGTCGGACCCGTCGGGGAAGCGCACAACGCCCGTGCTGACTCCGCTGCCGGCGTGGGTGAGCCCACCGTTGTGGTGATAGGCGAGTCCGTCGTGGGTGCCCGCGTGGTACCAGCCGAACAGCTCCTGCATCATGAACCCGCTGAGATCCGGGCCCAGGACGTCGGGGGACGATATCCCGGCGAGGTAGGTGACCAGGCTCCGGGCCGAGGCGATCCAGCCCCCGGGCCCGATGCACTGCATGGGCGGCCACCAGTATCCGGCCGCCTGCGGCTTCGCCGAGTCGTACGTCAGGGTCCCACCGGCCTCGTCGTCGGGCACGGGGCTGAACACGGTGGTGTCGATGTTCAGCGGTTCGAGAATGGCGGCCTGCACCCAGTCGACGTAGTCCCTCTGCTGGTTGGCCGCCGCGAGGGTCGAGATCACGGTCTGGAGGATGGTGAAGTTGGTGTTCGAGTAGACGTACCCCTGCCGCGGCAGCACCGCGTTGGTCTGGACGTACGCCTCGACGAACTCCAGGACGGTCTGACCGTCATGCGTGTAGAGGGCGCCGTCCTCCGGCAGCCGCGCCAGCATCATCAGCAGCTCGCCCAGCGTGACGGACGCGACGCCCGACGCCGGGGTCACCCCTGGCAAGGCCGCGGCGAGGATCGGCCAGAACGGCTCGTTGACGCTGGCCACCCAGTCCTTGGCCACCATCGCGAAGAGCGCCGTCGCGGTGACCGTCTTCGAGACGCTGGCGAGGTTGCACCGGGTGTCGATGTCGAAAGGGATGCCCTGGTGGTCGGGCGTGTCCGCCGGCATCCGGGCAAACCCCCACGACCCGATGGACGCGAGCTCGCCGTCCTTCATCACGCAGTACGCGTAGCCGCCCGGCCCGTGAGCCAAGGCGTCCGCGAAGACCCGACCCCACTGTGGGGTCGTCCGGGTGCCCGGACGGGGCGTCGGCCGTGGGTCGACCTCGGCTGGTTCGGTATGCGGCTGGGTCCGGTCCACGGGTCAGCCCTCCTGCCGGGTGGCCGGCCCCGCCAGGACGACGGCGAGGACGAGTGCGCGGGTTCTTGGGCGAGCGGCCACGTCGACATCATCGACGAGCGGCGGCGTCCTGATGTCCGGAATGCCGGAATCTCGTGGTGTCATCGGGCGCCACAGGATCGCGTCGTAGCGTCGTGGCGGTGATCTCGCACCGAAGGCTGCCCAGCCGCCGGGCGATCGTCGCCGGTGGGCTCGGCACGATGTTCTGCGCAGCGTGCACGGCGCCCGCGGGAACGTCGGCGGGCGACTCGACCACGTCGAACGCCAGCTCGCCGTCCAGCAGCTCGACGGCCCCTTCGTCGACGTCGACGAGCTCCGGCACGCCGTCATCGGCGCCTCCGACGACGGCGTCGCCGACCGCCACCGCCGGCTCGGCCCAGGGGTCGGTCACCGTCGGGCGGACGGTGGCGACGGGGATCCGCGTCCCGTGGGGACTCGCGCGCCTACCCGACGGGGCGGTGCTCGTGTCCGCCCGGGACAGCTACCAGATCTTCGCCGCCAACCTCGGCTCGGGCGCGGTCACCCTGCTCGGCGCCGTCGCCGGTGCCGTGTCCAACGTGTCGCAGGCTGGTGAGGGCGGCCTCCTGGGTATTGCGGTGTCGCCCGCCTTCACTGACGACCGACTGGTCTACGTGTACTTCTCGACCGCGTCGGACAACCGGATCGCCACGGTCACCTACGACACCAGCAAGGCCACGGGGCAGCAGCTCGGCCCGCCCAAGGTCCTCGTCTCCGGGATCCCGCACAACGTGCACCACAACGGCGGTCGGCTCGGGTTCGGGCCGGACGGGTTCCTCTATGCGACGACGGGAGAAGCCGAGGACGCCGCCCTCGCCCAGGACAAGGGGTCGCTCGGGGGCAAGATCCTGCGGATGACCACGGCGGGGAAGCCGGCGCCGGGCAACCCGTTCGGGACGCTGGTGTGGACC
>Ga0164305_10000687_pt1 | contig 13095 bp, 9 predicted proteins | sample Whisoiple_237_MG_FD_110215 | JGI IMG/M metagenome (GOLD analysis project Ga0164305, IMG submission 110215) | Soil microbial communities amended with pyrogenic organic matter from upstate New York, USA - Whitman soil sample_237_MG | ecosystem: Environmental > Terrestrial > Soil > Agricultural... | reverse complement strand
GGCCCGGCTCCGTTCCACTACATCCGCCATCGCGACTGGAACCAGGACGTGCCGGGCGGTGCGTGGACGCATCGACCCGTCCAGCTGCTGGAGCGGGAACGGCTGAAGCAGCGCGTCGCGGCATTGGAAGAACGGCTGGCCAGCGCTGCACGCATGTCACCGTTCGCGTCGCTCCGTTCCGCATTGCGACGCGGTGACAAGCAGGGGACTGTGCGATGAGTGGCCTCTGGCCGCCCGCTTACCTCGCCGAGTTCGCGATGGCGCCGCCGTGGGAACACAGGCAACGCGGATTGCCTTGGGAGGTCGCGCGGGCCCGTTGGCGGATGGAAGCGGCGACCGCGTGCGCGATGGATTCGTTGCCGAGGGTCGGACTGCTGATGGAGTGCATTGGCGACGACTGCGAACGGTGGCTGCGCACCGTCGCGAGCTGGGCCCTGCAGACGGCGACGACCGCCGGTTGGTGGGTGGTCGGTTCCGAGCAGGAGCCCTGGCGCGAGCAGAGGATCGCCGCGGGATTGCCCGCTCCCCGGGGCTGTCTTGCGAGGCTTGGCGAAGGGGACGCGGACGCGGACGCGACCGGCATGGACTGGGCAACCAGCGCGCGCGCGGGCGATCTGCTGCATCCCTCGCTGGCTTGGACCATCGCGCTCGCCGCCCGCGACGGCCGCGAGGCGGTGTGCTGGGACTGGATGGCGTATGCCGAATCGCGAGCGGGGTTCCGCGTGCACTCGCGGCATCGCGGGCCCTGGTGCGACATTGCCCGGGAACTGCAGGCGGACGTACGTGGACGTGCCTTCGCGCTTCCGATCGCCGGATGGAAAGGCTTTCCCGGGCTCGATGCGTGGCAGGTCCGGATGGGCGCGCGCATCCGCGAATCCGATGCGACCATCTGCCTGCATCCGGAGCCATTGACGATGCATCGGGACGCGATGCCTCGCGATAGGCATGTCGACGTGGCAGATGCCATGAACGCCGCCAGGTCCCAGTGGGGCGTGGACTTTTCGATCCGTGCCGATGGTCGCCTGGGGCCTGTCGCGCCTGCCGCAAGCGTGTCGGTGGTGCTGATGTACCGCGATCGCCACGAGCTGACCATCGAGGCGATCCACTCGGTGCTTGCGCAACGATTCGAAGGCGTCATCGAGTTGGTGCTGGTCGACAACGAGTCGAGCGAAGCCACGGTGCGGCTGCTGGATGCCGAACTGGCCAAGGTGGGCGAGCGCGTCCGGGTGGTCAGGCTGACCGCGCCGGGCGCGTTCAACCACAGTGCGCAGGCTGCGCTCGCTGCGGCAGCCGCGAGCGGCGAGGTGCTGTTGTGGTTGAACAACGATGCACGCCTGCTGCACCCGGATGCGATCGACCAACTGGCGCGTTGGGCGCGCCTGCCGCGCGTTGCCAGTGTCGGCGTTGCGATGGTGGACGCTGCGGGCGCCGTGGTCGGTGGCGGCATGCGCGCACGGCGCGTGCCGGGTGCCGAATTCAACTCGCCGGTGGAAGAAGCGTCCGGTACGGAGGCAGCGCATGCGCGGCAAACCATCGGCAACACCTTCGCGTGCGCGGCGGTCTCGGCGGCGGCGTGGCGTGCACTCGGCGGCCTTGATGCGGCACGTTTCCCGGCAGGCTACAACGATGTCGATTACTGCCTGCGCGCCGTGCAAAACGGGTGGACGCACGTCAATCTGGGTCATGTGCACGTCCATCACGCGGTTGGCGCAAGCCGAGCCAAGCAGGATGAGATCCAGCAGAAGGCCTGGTTACGGATGCAGCATCCGTGGACGACGATGCATGCGTTGCGGGAGGCTGCCAGCGAGCCGCTCGACATCACCGCGCCGGCCCTGCCACGCCTGGCACCACCTGGTGTGATCGAAGGCCAGGCAGGTACCCCACCGATGATGGCGCAGGCGGGCAAGCCGTGACCGCGCTCCCCGACATCACCCAGTGGGCGGCGGGCCAGCAGATGGCGAGCACCCCGTGGCTGATCCTGGGCAAGGGGCCGTCCTTCGCCAAGTTGGCCGGCGCGCGTACCGAGGGTTACCGGCTCTTGTCGCTAAACCATGTCGTGCGCGAACGGCCGGTAGACATCGCCCACGCGATCGACCTGGATGTCGTCCACGATTGCGCGGACGCGATGCTGAAGCATGCCGGCGTGCTGTGGATGCCCGCGCATCCCCACGTCGATTGCAAACCATCGGAACGACCCTTGTGGTCGTGGTGCGATGACGTTCCGGTGCTCGCGCAACTGAAGCGCGAGGGCCGATTGGCCTGGTACAACGCGTCCACCTGGACCCGTCCGCACCACGGTTCACCGTTGGTGGAGGTGCGCTTCTTCAGCGCCGAGGCGGCATTGCATGCGCTCGCGCTGTGCGGCGCCAAGGTGGTGCGCTCGCTCGGCGTGGATGGCGGTAATCGCTATGCCGAGACATTCGACGACCTGGCGGACCGCACCTTGCTGGCCAATGGCCACCCGAGCTTCGACCGCCAGTTCGAAGGATTCTCGAAGATCATCCGGCGTACCGGCGTGCAGTACTCGCCCTTGCACATCCAGTCGCCGGTGCGGGTTTTCGTCGGCACCGATCCCACCCAGCGCGCGGGCCTCGCGTTGCTCGATGACAGCATTCGCCGGCATGCCAGCGTGTCGGTGCAGGTGGAAGCGATCGATGACGCGCGGATACCGATTCCCCGGTTGCCGGCCAACCGCGGACGTACCGGTTTTTCCTTCTCCCGCTTCGGCATCCCGGCGTTGTGCGGGTACCGCGGCCGGGCGATCTACCTCGATGCCGACATGCAGCTCTTCAGCGACATCCTCGGGCTCTGGAATCATCCGATGGACGGGCGCGCGCTGCTGTCTGCATCCGTGGATCCGGCCTGGAACCGCCAAGCCCAGCACAGCGTGATGCTGCTCGATTGCGCGCAACTGGATTGGGATGCCGCGCGCATCGTCGAAGGGCTCGACGAAGACCGCTACGGCTACGCGGACCTGATGCAACGCATGTGCATCGTGCCGGAGGCGAAGCAACGCGCGAGCCTGGCACCCGAATGGAATTCGATGGAGCACTTCGAGCGTGGCCGGACCCACCTGCTGCATTACACCGACATGCCCACGCAGCCCTGGGTGAGCAAGGCCAATCCCAACGGCGTGCTGTTCTACCGCGCGTTCGCGGAGGCGCTCCAGGATGGCGGGATCAGCGCCGACCTGGTCTACCAGGAAGTCGAGCTCGGGCATGTCGCGCCGGAGTTCCCGAGGTGGGTGGGCCTGCCATCGCACCCGTCCGCCGCGCGCCTGCAGCGCAGCTGGGTGCCGCCCTACAAGCGCCTGCTTCCGGCTGCGGCTGCGAGGCGCGCATGAACCTGCATGACATGGTTCGGCGCAAGGACCGCATGCTCGAGGCGGCCAGCGGCAGCATCGAGGCGAGCATGCTGAAGTTGTCGTCGGGTACCCAGCGCGCCGTGCGACTGTCGGCCGGCGCACGCGTGCACCTGCGCGATGCCCACTCTGCGACATGCCTGCAGGACACGCCACGCGCGCCGGGCTGGGTGGTGCATGCGATGCCGGGTAGCCGACTGCAGGTATGGCTTGAATCGGCTGGCAACGCACCTCACCTGCTTGCGGACATCGCCCCGGTGGTGCCGGAGGTCGTCACCCCCAAGCCTCCTGGCCTGCGCGATCGCCTTGCGGCGCATGTGGCGGGCAAGGCACTGCCGTCGACGCCCGCGGCTCCTCCGCTGCTGCCCGTGCAGGTGGACGTGCAGTTCGATTGGCCGCTGCGCATGCCGCCGGCCTACGACCTTGTGCTGGCCTGCGGGGATTCGGAGGTTGCGCTGGCGATCGGTCCCCTGCTCGACATGCGGCGTGAACTCCTGCCGGTGCTGCGCGGCAAGGGTGTCGAGGTCGGGCCGGGGGGCAATCCGGCGCTGGAGAGCGACGACGTCCGCTGCGTGCGTTACGTCGAGAAGATGAGTGCCCTGGACTGGGCCAAAACCTATCCGAAAGTGATTCTGGACGACGCAGTGCTGGCGCGCTGGGCGGACTACGCGATCGCGTCGGCGGAGCAGCTCGACGGCTTCGAGCCGGGCTCGCTGGATTTCATCTTCAGCAGCCATGTGTTCGAACACCTGGTCAATCCGTTGCAGGTGCTGCAGAACTGGTGGCAATGCCTGGCGCCTGGCGGGGTGATCGCGGCGGTCGTCCCCGACGCGCGCTACAGCTTCGACCTCCGGCAGCCGATCACCGGCACCGATGCGTTGCTGTCCCAGCACCGCGCCGGCGGCCATGAACGCACCACGGCGATGTATGCGCAGTGGTGCCGCCATACCGCGCCGGAAGTGGATCCTGTCCGTTTGCGCGAGCGCGACTACGCGATCCATGTGAATTACTTCAGCCCCGCGAGCGCCTGCGCCATGCTCGAGGTGTTCCGGGGCATGGTCGCCGACGCCGGCGGCGTCCGCATCGCGCAGTTCCGCAACGGCAGGGAATTCGGCTTCGCCATGAGCAAGCCCTCATGAGCGCGGACGCGACATTCGCGCGCAGCGCATCGTTGCTGCCGAAGCCGGCACCCTGGCAAGGCGCGCCGGTGTTGCTGTTGACCGCCGTCGACAAGGGTTACCTCGGGCATGCGATCGCCCTTGCCAGGAGCCTGGACGAACACGCGGCCGGGCACCACCTGCTGGTGCACGTGATCAATCCCGATGCGGCATCGCTCGCGCGCCTGCAAGCGTGCGCCGGAGACCTGCGACGCCTGCAACTGCACGTCTCCAGCGAAAAGGTGAGGCTGCCGGCGGAGGCATCGAAGGCGGCGTATTACGCGAGTGCGCGCTTCCTGCGCATGGCCGAACTGCTGCACGCCCCCGACGCGGTGCCGGTGCTCGCGCTGGATGCCGACGCACTCGCCGTTGGCGCGTTGACCCTCGATTTCAGTGACAAGGCGGAGACGGAGATCTGCTTGCGACGGCGGCGCAGCGTGGATGGCAGCCGCCACCTGGAGGTCGCCGCCGGTGCCGTATGGGCTCGACCGACGCCGCGTGCGCGCACGTTCATGCGGGCCGTGGCGGATGACCTGGCCGACGCCTTCGCCAATGGCGGGGCGCAGTGGTTCATCGACCAGGAGGTGCTCGCGCGTCATGTCGATGCCGCGACCGCGCAGGCCAAGGTGCGCAACCTCAAGAGCAAGTTCGCGGACTGGAACATGGGCGCGGACGCGGTGTTCTGGATGGGCAAGGGCGACCGCAAGTACCGCGACCTGCGCTACCTGCTGATGCGCGGCGCGTTCGATGAAGACCCCGGCAAGCGCAAGGATGCCGCGGGCCTCGCCGACGCCTACGCGGACGCGTTGGCGCCGGCGCATCGGGATCCGCAGGTCGAGCAGGCAGTACGGTTGGTGCACGCACGCCAGCGCCTGCAAGTGGCGTTGTTCCTGCCGCGCCTCGACCTGCCGTGGAAAACCTCGGGACTGGATCGCGAAGGACGCCCCCACGCGCTGACTGAGGACACGGTAGAGGTGCGACTGTGGTGGAAGCGCTTCGCGATCGCGGCCTCCAATGCATTGGGCAGGCTGGGCGTGGATGCGCGCACGGTTGAACTTCCGGCGTGGGAAATCACTCCCGAGCGCGTGGATACCGAGGCCGTGGATCTTGCCTTGGTGGCGCATCGATCGAGTGGCGATTTCAACGGCCAGCAGACGCCGACCTGGTTCTTCATGCAGGAATTCTTCCGCTCGGTGTTCGTGCTCGATCCGCGGGGATGGGGAGCGGGCTCGTCCGTGTACCCGGTCGATTGCGCGGCCCTGCCGCCCGCGGTGCTCGGCGCGTGGGACGACTATCGCGCAGCCTTCCTGCAGGGGCGGCTGCACAGCAAGTTCGCGCAGGAGGATCGCGATGCCTGGCCCGCGCTGGTGGCGCGTCGCGAACTGCCGGAACAGCCCTACATCTTCGTGCCCATCCAGATTCCCGATGACCGGGTGGTCGTGGATTTCAGCGAGGTCGGCATGGCCGACACGTTGCACGCCGCGTTGGCCCTGGCGAAGCAGGAGGATTGCCGGCTCGTGGTCAAGGCGCATCCCGCCAACCGCGCGCGCACCCGCGGGCTGGCCGCATGCATCGACGATCCCCGCGTGCACTGGACCCAGGCGCATGTCCATGACGTGTTGCTGCATGCGCGCGGCGTGGTGACCGTGAACAGCGGCGTCGGCTTCGAGGCGCTGTTGGCGAACGTGCCGCTGGTCTGCGTGGGTCGCAGCGAATACGACACCGCGGCGCATGCGGCTACGCTGGCGACATTGCCTGAAGCGTGGCAGCGTGCGTGCGCGGAGCCGGCCGACATCCGCGAGCAGCGCCATGCGCGCTTCGTCGACTGGTTCCTGGCCCGCCATGCGGTCGACCTGTCGCGTCCGCGCCAGGCCGAGCCGGTGCTGCATCGGTTGCTGCAGCGGGCGATCGCGCAGGTGCGGCCAGTGCAGGGCGAAAGCGCCGAGGAAGTGGCATGACGGCGTCGTCGTCCCTTGGCATCGCCGCATCGTGGCGTGCCAGTTGGTCGGTCGCATGGTTGCTGGCCTTGCGCGAGTGGCTCTCCGGCTACCGCGCCTCGCACTGGAACGCGCTGTGGCCGTTGCTGTATCCGGTGCTGTACACCGCGTTGCTGATGGCGGTCCGTCCTCTGCTGGGGCAGCAGGCCCACGATCCCGGTCGTTACGCGTTGTTCGCCTTCGTCGGCTTCAGCGTGTGGCAGGCGTGGATCGAAACCCTGCGCGCCCAATTGAGCGCCTTGCGCCGCTACAAATCGCTGGTGGGGCGTGGCGACATGGGCTCCGGCACGATCGCGCTGGCGGGGGCGATGACCGGGTTGATCCAGCTCGCTCCGCGCCTGCTGCTTGCGGTGGTGCTGGCGCTGGCGACGCGGCATCCGGTCAGCCTGTTCGCGCTGGGCATGCTGCTGCTGGGCGGCGTGCTGGTGGTCGCCAACGCGACCGCGTTCGGCACGTTGTTGCAGCCATGGGCGACGCTGACGCCGGGCGTGGACCGGGTGGTGCAGAGCGTGACCTTGGCGCTGATCTTCACCGGTGGCGTGTTCCTGCCGCTGCCGGTCGATGCTTCTCCGCTGGTGGGCTGGTTGCTGGCGCTGAATCCATTCGGCGCGCTCCTCGACATGGCGCGCGCGCCCTTGCTGGGCGATGCGCTGCACGCGCCAGGCCTGGCGGTCGCGTGGACGGCGGCCACCGTTTGCGTGGCTTTGCTCGCGCGCCACCTGGGTCCGCGGTTGCTGCCGATCGTGGTCGAGCGGATGGGCAACTGAGATGGCCGACCTGCTGCTCAGCGCCCACGGCCTCGGAAAGAAGTACGCGCGCGGCCTGCGCCGATCGCTGGCCTACGGCAGCCGTGACCTGCTCGATGCGACCCTCGGTCGTTCGCGGGTGCCGGCGTTGCGCGAGGGCGAGTTCTGGGCCTTGCGCGGGATCGATTTCGCGCTGCATCGCGGCGAATGCCTGGCGGTGCTCGGCGGCAACGGCGCGGGGAAATCCACGTTGCTGAAGGTGCTGTGCGGCGTGCTGCGACCCGACGAGGGCAGGGTGGAGCAGCACGGCCGCATCGAGAAGATGATCGAGCTGATGGCGGGGCTGTCGCCCTCGCTGAGTGGCGTGGAGAACATCCTGCTGCGCGCGCGCATGCTCGGGCTGTCGCGCGCCGATGCCGCGCGCAAGCTCGAGGAGGCGGTCGACTTCGCCGACATCGGCGAGGGCATCGACATGCCGGTATCGCAGTACAGCTCCGGGATGAAGGCGCGCCTGGGCTTCGCGGCCACGGTGGTGATGGCGCCCGACATCCTGCTCATCGACGAGGTGCTGGCGGTCGGCGACCTCGGTTTCCGCATGAAGTGCTATGCGCGCGTCGACGAGATGCGCCGGACCTCGGCCGTGGTGATGGTGACCCACGGCATGAACCATGTGTCGCGGATGGCGACGTCGTGCCTGGTGTTGCACAAGGGCCACCCGCAACTGCTGGGCACCCCGCAGGCGGGAATCGCGCGCTACCAGGAGCTGATGGGCTCGACCACGCCAACCACCGAACTGGGTTATCGGCATCACCTCGCGGAATTCTCGTTGCTTGCCGATGGCGAGCCTCTGGCCGCGGGTGCGGGCGTCCGCTATGGCCAGCACGTCAGCCTGCGCGGTCGCCACCTGCATCCCGAAGCGCTGTCGTTGAGCGTCGTGCTGCACGAGGGCGACGGGCCGACCGTCGCCGACTGGCACTCGCGGCGTGCGGGCGTGCGGATTGCGCCCGGTGAACATTTCCAGCTCGACATGGGGCCGCTGGAGCTCTGCCCGGGACGGTACCGCGTCGTCGTGGTCGGCCTCGGCGAGGATGGCACCCAGCATTTCATGAGCCTGCCGCACCGCTTCGCGGTGACCGGCTTGCACCTTGGCACCACGCGCTGGCAACCCAGCGGGAATTGGTCCGTGCAACCCGCGGATGCATCCGCACACCCGTCGGCAGGCAACCCTGGCATCGGCACGCCCTTCACGCAGGACGCGACAGCATGAACAACATGATCCCCGGCATCTCCGATCAATCGCTGCAGGAACTCAACGCAGCGTTGCCATGGCATGCCGGCACCTTGCTGGCGGACGGTCGCCTCGTCGGCAGGCTGGATGCGAGGCCGCACAAGCGCGAAGAGGTGCAGCCGATTCCGGACAAGCGCATCCGGCGCCTGGACGAGGCGCTTTCGCTGGCGGGCAAGTCAGTGCTCGAAGTGGGATGTTTCGAAGGCATCCACACGCTCGGGCTGCGCCACTTCGGCGCGGACGTCACCGCCGTCGACATCCGCCCCATGAACGTGCTCAAGACCCTGGCGCGGCTGTCCGCGCATGGCGACAGCGCGCGCGTGTTCGTGCTCGACGTGGAAGAGGCGACGACGCTGGGGCATTTCGACGTGGTGTTCCATTGCGGCGTGCTCTATCACCTCGAGGATCCGGTCAGCCACTTGCGCCAGCTGCTGCCGGCCTGCGATGCGATCTACCTGGATACGCACGTCGCCGATGCCGGTCGCGACGGCGACACGCTGGTCGTCGACGGCGAGAGCTTCCGTGGCTATCGTCACCAGGAAGGCGGTTGGAACGATCCGTTTTCGGGCCGCGGCGCCAGCGCGTTCTGGCTGACCCTGCAGGACCTGCAGGCGCTGCTGGACGCGCAGGGCTTCGCGTGCGAGACCTGGAGCGAGCGAGCGGAGCGCAACGGCGCCCGCGTCGGACTGATGGCGAGGCGTCGCCGGTGAGTGCGCGGAGGCGCCTCGAACTCGATCCCGCGTTGTTGCAGTCGCCGGGTGTCTCGCCCATGTTCCGGCTCGCATCGCAGGCGTCGGCGGTCGCGCGACTGGTCGCCGAGCAGCCTATGCCGGCGTTCCGCTCGGGCTGGTATCTGTTCGAGGCGGCCTTCGTGCCGGGCGCGCAGGACGCGACCCAACTGGTGGTCGACTATGGCGAGGGCTTCGCGTGGCTGGAACGCTTGTCGCCGCGTCATCCGGACGCCAGTGGGGCGTTGCGCAGCGTGGTCGCGATCAAGCGCGAGCCGCGCCATTTCGGCCTGCTGGCGGGCCGCAATGGCGATGTGCCATCGCTGCAGGCCGCGAGCCTGCGCCCGGTCGGTCGCGCGCGGGCGGTGCTGGAGATGTTGCGCGGCATCCATGCCTCCGCGCCTCGGCATCGGCTGGCGGAAGTCGTCGGCGCCGCGTGGATGTTCCTGCGTGCGTTGCCGCGGCAGGGCCGCAAGGCGGCGGCGACATTGCTGGTCGAACGCTACGAGGCCACCAGCCGCGGCGTGGTCAACGACTATCCGTCGTGGCTCGCCGCGAATCCGGACGATCGCCGCGACGGGGACCGCCCGAGCCCGCTGCAGCCGCGATTCTCGCTGCTGATGCGCATCGACCCATCGGAGCTGGCGCAGGCAAGGTGCTCGCTGCAGAGCGTGCGCGCCCAGACCTGGACGCGGTGGCAGGTCTGCATGGCCTATCCCCGTGGCATCGGTGCCGGCATGCTGGCGGAACTGCGCGCACTGGCGGCCGCGGATCCACGCATGGTCCTGATGCCGTGCGACGACGACGGGGCGTCGACGGGCTGGCGGGCGGCGCTGGCGGTGGCAACGGGCGACTATTGCGCTCGACTGGACTGCGGCGACCAGTTGGCCGCGAATGCATTGCGGGACGTGGCCGGGGCATTGGCGCAGCACCCGTCGGCGGGATTCGTGTACAGCGACCACGACACCATCGATGCGGACGGCCAGCGCTGCGACCCGGCGTTCAAGCAGGACTGGAGCCCTGACCTCGCGTGCCGGCGCGACGCGATGTTGTACTTCGCGGTGTTCGATCGTGCGCTGCTGGCGGGCATGGGGGCGTACGCAGGCGGGGATCCGTTCGACGTGGTCCTGCGCGCCTGCGATGCCTGCGGCCCGGAGCGCGTCGTGCACGTGCCGCGCGTGCTCTATCACCGGGCGCAACGCGAAGCCAGCCCAGCCGATGATGTCGCCGGCTTGCAGGCATTGCAGGCGCACCTCTACCGGCGCAGGCAGCGCGGGCGGGCCTCGCTGGTCGCGGAGGGAATCTATCGGGTCGCCTATCCGCTCCCGGATCCCGCCCCGCTCGTGGAGGTGCTGGTGCCGACGCGCGACCAGCGCAAGCTCCTCGCGCGCTGCATGGACGGGTTGCTCGAGCACACCCGATACCCGAATCTGCGGGTGCGCATCATCGACAACGATTCGCGGGATGCGGGAACACTCGCATTGCTGGAGCAACTGGCCCTGCATCCGCGCGTGACCGTGCGGCGCGCGCCGGGTGCGTTCAATTTCTCGCGCATCATCAACCAGGCCGCGCGCGAGTCCGATGCGCAGGTGCTTTGCATCCTCAACGACGATGTCCTGGTGCTCGAGCCCGGCTGGCTGGAGGAGATGGTCTCCCACGCGCTGCGGCCGGCGATCGGCGCAGTGGGTGCGATGCTGCGCTTCCCGGACGGGTCGGTGCAGCACGGGGGCGTGGTCACCGGTGTCGGCGGCGTCGCCGGGCATGTGTATTACCGCCTGCCGCGCGACGAGATCGCGTCCTGCCAGGAACTCGCCACCGTGCGCAACTACACGGCGGTGACTGCTGCCTGCATGGTGGTGACGCGCGAGCGCTTCCTGCAGGTGGGCGGCTTCGACGAGGGACTGCCGGTCTGCTACAACGACGTCGATTTCTGCCTGCGCCTGCGCGCGCAAGGCTACTTCAATGCATGGACGCCATTCGCCGAACTGGCGCACCACGAATCAGCCACGCGTGGACCGGACGACACGCCGTTGAAGCGCGCCCGCCACCAGCGGGAATTCGCGCGGATGCTGGCGCGTTGGGGCGACCGCCTCAATCGCGACCCCGCCTACAACCCCAACCTCTCGTTGTACGGCGAACCCTTCGAACTTGCGCACGCGCCCCGGTCGAGCAACGACCTGCGGCCTGCCTATCCGTCGCAACCGCAGCGGCGTTGGGTGCGGGGATCGGTGCCAGCGAGGGGCGGCTGAGCCGAGGGGGCTCGGCCACTCGCTCACGGCGTCTCGCTGTTTGCGGCAATCAGCCGCCGACGGCCTCACGCACGACCGGCACCACGACAGTAGCCGGCCAGCGCGCGCTGATCGCGGCGCGGATGCCGGCCGCATCCAGCCCGGCTTCGGCAAGCAGGTCTTCCCGGCTGGCATGGTGCTGGAACATATCGGGCAGGCCGAGGTGCAGGATCGGCATCGCGATGCCTTCGGCGGCCAGCAACTCCGCCACGCCGCTGCCGGCGCCCCCGGCGACCACGTTGTCCTCCAGGGTCACGAAGCCTTCGTGGGTGTTAGCCAGCTCCAGCAGCAACGCCCGATCCAGCGGCTTCACGAAACGCATGTTGACCACGCTCAGGCCGAGCTCCGCGCCGACCTGCTGAGCCGCCGGCACCAGCGCACCGAAGGCGAGCAGGGCAAGACGAGAGCCACGCTGGCGCAACTCTGCCTTGCCGATCGGAAGTACGTCGAGCGATTCTGAAATCGCCACGCCCGGGCCGGTGCCCCGCGGATAGCGCACTGCCGTCGGACCTTCGTGGCGATAGCCGGTGCTGAGCATCTGCAGGCATTCGTTTTCGTCGGCCGGGGCCATGACGATCATGTTCGGCACGCAGCGCAGGAAACTGAGGTCGAGGTTGCCGGCATGGGTCGCACCGTCCGGGCCGACCACCCCGCCGCGGTCGATCGCGAACAGCACGTCGAGCTTCTGGATGGCGACGTCGTGGACCAACTGGTCGTACGCGCGCTGCAGGAAGGTGGAGTAGATCGCGACGACCGGCTTGGCGCCCTCGCAGGCCATGCCGGCGGCTAGCGTCACCGCATGCTGCTCGGCGATGGCGACGTCGAAATACCGCGCCGGGTACTCCTTGCTGAAGCGCACCAGGCCGGAGCCTTCGCGCATCGCCGGGGTGATCGCCAGCAGCGCCTCGTCGGCCGCGGCCATGTCGCAGATCCAGTCGCCGAACACGTCCGTGTAGGTCGGCTTCTTCGCGCCCGGCTTGCTGACCAGCCCCTTTTCCGGGTCGAACGGCGAGACCGCGTGGTAGCCGATCTGGTCGCCCTCGGCGAGGTCGTAGCCCTTGCCCTTGGTGGTGATCACGTGCAGCAGTTGCGGACCCTTCAGGCCCTTCAGCATCGTCAGCACGCCGGCCAGCGCGTCGACATCATGGCCGTCGATCGGGCCGGTGTAGTGGAAGCCCATTTCCTCGAACAGGGTGGAGGGGACGAACATGCCCTTCCAGTGTTCTTCTCAGCGCCGCACGAAGCGCGCGGTCGGCTTGTTCTTGTCGCCGAGCAGCTTCTTGCCGCCTTCGCGCAGCGCGTTGAGCGCGCGGCTGCCGGTCATGCGACCGAGCATCCGCGTCACTCCGCCGACGTTTTCCGATATGGACATGCGGTTGTCGTTGAGGATCACCAGCAGGTCGGGTTCCGGATCCATGCCGCCGGCGTGGTTGAGCGCCTCGTAGGCCATGCCCGCGGTCATCGCGCCGTCGCCGATCACCGCGACGACCTTGCGTTCGTTGCCGGCGTGCGCGTTGGCGATCGCCATGC
>Ga0164305_10000686_pt1 | contig 13104 bp, 7 predicted proteins | sample Whisoiple_237_MG_FD_110215 | JGI IMG/M metagenome (GOLD analysis project Ga0164305, IMG submission 110215) | Soil microbial communities amended with pyrogenic organic matter from upstate New York, USA - Whitman soil sample_237_MG | ecosystem: Environmental > Terrestrial > Soil > Agricultural... | reverse complement strand
TCGCGGAAGTAGGCCGTGCGAAGATCGTCGACGCGCGCTTCCTGACCGGGCGCCTGCGCCTTGAGCGTGGTCAGCAACGGCTCGACGATGCCTTCCCATGCATCGCGGGTATAGGCGCGGGAGACCCCGGCCATCTCGCCACCTTCGGTACCGACTACCGCGCCCTCGGGCAACCAGAAGGTCGACAGATCGAGGGCCTGGCCGCGTGTGTCGGCCCATTTCTGCAGGTCGGGGGCCCGCGGGGTGTAGCTGGCCAGGAGTTTGGTCAGCAGGCCTTCAAGTCGCTCGCGCTCTGCGTCAAGGACGTTTTTTTTTTGCCAGCGCAGGTAGCCGAGGTAGGTGGCGAACAGGGCGTCGGCGTTGTCCCGGTCTCGCCGGGTGTCGTGGTCGGGACTCACGAACGGCGCGAACAGGCGCGAGCGCGCGTCGAAGCTGACATTGTTCGGCAACTCGCGCTTGCGGCACTCGTCGTTGCCGTCGCGGCAGTCGTCGAGCAGGCGCAGGCGCTGGGTGATCGCGAGCGCATGCTCGATGCCGGCGCGCCGCTGCTCGATGTCGGTCGCCAGCATCTGGTCCTCGGGTGCGAGGATCAGGTTGTTGAAGTCGTCGATCACCCGCTGCCGGAGCGTCTCGATGTCGGTGTCGGCGCGTCGGATGCCGAAACTGAGCATGCTTTTGCTGGCGACGGCATCCAGCGCTTCCACGGTCCGCCCGCACCCGGCGACCCAGGTGATGCGCCCGTTCGATGTGCGATCCGCCACTTCGGCGCAGGCGCTGCGGGTCTGCGCCAGCAGCGCAGTGTCGTCGCGGCGTGCGGAGGACAGCCCGTACGCGATCGAGGCCGACAGCCCCAGCATCGCGAGCACCCCGACACCGGCGATCGCCATCCGCCCGGCATTGCCCTTGAAGCTCGCGCCGGCGAGCGGCTGGTCGCTGGGCAGGAAGCGGGTAAACAGGTCTGCGACGAAGGCACCGCCGCGGTTGGTCGCGTCGGAAGCACCGGCGAAATACAGGCCACGCCAGCGCGGCGTGCGCTGGAACGGGTTGTCCTCCAGCATCAACCCGACGAACAGGCCCAATCCCTGCCCCGCCTGGCGCAGCGCCTCGATGAACTCGAAGACCGCGCGTCGTGCCTGCGGGGTGTGCTGCGCGCGCAACGCGGTCATCCGCAAGGCATGCAGGCGTTCCTCGATCGGCTGCATGACCTCGGCGATCCGGCCGCTGCTGGCGGCGCTGACCACTTCGTTGTCGGCGAAGCGATGGCCCAGCGCCTGCGAGAACGCCTCGGCCGGCAATGTCGCGCGCATCTGCGCATAGCCGGGCAAGCGATCCAGCCCGCTGACCACGAAGTACACCGGCATCTGCACCTGCAGGTGTTCCATCGCCTCATCCACCAGCCGGCGCAGGCGGGTGGCGGTTTCCTTGAGCTTGTCGGCCGGGCCGATCAGCGTCTGTGCCGCCACCGTGACCACGATGCCGTTCAACGGCAGCTTCTCGCGCTCGTTGGCGAGCTGCATCAGCGCCTGGTACCACAGGCCGCGATCCAGCCGCGCACCGGCGTCGGCCACCACGCGCGGATGCATCTCGATGGCGATCATCGATTTATGGAACCACCAGCGCCAGACATCGTCCGCATCCATCGCCGGTTTGTCCGACGCCGGGAACGGCGAGACCTCGCTGCCGGCACGCAGCACCCCGAGCACGTCCGCCGCCTGGTCGCCGACGAACAGCATCCACGGGATCCGGTAAAGCGGGTTGCGCCCCTTGTCCATTTCCGGCGAGCGCGCGATGGTCCGCTTGGCCTCGGCGATCGCCGCGTTCATGCGTTGCACCGGGACTTTCTCGTCGTCGGCGTTGCCGGGCCCGAGATCACCGATCCGCTTGCGCGTGCGCCCCTTCAGCGACGCCTTGCGCTGGCCGGCGGTGAACCACCACAACACCACCAGCGCGACCAGGCAGATCGCCAGCACCTGCCAGAAGCGCATCGGCACCATCGGGACCAGGGCCAGGCCCAGGAACACCAGGCCGACCACGACGACCAGCAACACCAGGGTCACCACGATGCGCCGCAGCCACGGCTTCTTGGCGGTATCGGAACTCTTCTCGTACAGGTAGCCGATCCGCGAGAACACCGAACCGATGCTCGAGAACAGCCGTTCCACGAAGTCCAGCGGATTCATCGTGCGGGCTCCGTCTGCATGAACAGGTAGGTCGCGACAAGCTTGGTGTTGCCACGGTTGGCGTCGAGCATCTGCCGCAGCTTGGGCAGGTAATCCTCGGCCTTGTCGAAGGTCGGCAAGGCCCCGTCGTAGAGTGGCGTGGGCGAACTGATCACGGTGATCAGCTCCTGGCCGAACGGCGCGCTCACCAGCCAGCCCTCGTCCGTTCTGCCGATCACCAGGGTTTCGCCAGCCTTCACCAAGCGCCCGCTTTCGGGTTCGTTCGGGTGCGGGAAGATATGCGCCATGTTGCCGTCGACGAAGTAATAGTCGACGTAGAGATAGCCGTCGTAGTTCGGCTGGGTGACCTTGATCGTGACCTTTTCGCCCTCGATGAAGCGGTCCGAATGACCGGTGCTGGGAGTGACGGTCAGCCCGTAGCCGGAATCGTTGTTGCGGGCCTGGAAGGGCTCGAGGATCTTCACCACTTCGCAATGCGGCCAGATCCGCAGTTGCACCTGCACGTCCGCGGTCTTGACGCCCTCCAGCGCGCTGATGCGCTGCTTGACGCCGCTGATGTCGTCCGCGCGCGAGACGTACCCGTTGATCTTCACCGTGCCCTTGTCTTCGTCGACGCTGGCGGTCAGGTCGGAACACGGGAACGCGGCGAGCGCCTGCTGCACCGGCGCCTCGATGGTCGGCTTCGGTTGGGCGACGAGGATGTAGATGAGATAGCCGATCGGGATCAGCAGCGCGACCAGGGCACCGATGCGCAGCAGCGTGCGATCCCACTGGCGCGGATAACGCGGGCCGGACGGGTCGGCGATGCCGTACGGCTGCGGGGTGATCTTCTCTTCGCGCAGGGTATGGATCGGTGCCGGCGCCACCGGCAGTTGCCGTGCATGCAGTTCCTTGAGCTTGCCGAGTTCGCCGGTGTCGGCGTTCTCGTAGTAGTACTGGCCGACGAAGCCGCACAGGATCGCGTGGTAGTACACCTCGCGCACTTCGTCCTGGTCCTGCTTCAGCGCGGACAGGTGCTGGAAGAACTCGTTGCCGGCGTTGTTGGTGTTGAACATCGTCACCTGCAACGGTGGCGCGCCGCTGACCAGCCAGGTCGGATTGCGCGCCATGATCTCGTCGATCCAGGCCACCACCGCGAATGCCGCGCCGTCGACCTGCTCCGGCCGTTTGCCGTCAGCGAGCGACGCCGCCTTGGCGCGATCGATCAGTTCGCGCGCGCGCGCGATGACCGAGGCCGCCGGCTCGCTGGCCTGGTTGACGCTGACCTTCTCGTCCAGCGCCAGGCCATACGAGAACAGCGGAGTGAAGTGATGCAGGAGGCGGGCCATGCGTTCAGTCCTGCGTTGCGACCGGGAACAGCTTGATCACGGTCGAATCTGCGGGCAGGTCCGAGAACACCGCGATGTTGCGGCCGTTCTTGATCATCTGCCAGAAGGGATGGGTGGTGTCGACGAGGAAGTACGTGGTGTTCGGGCTCTTCTGCGGCAACTCTTCCGGGGGTACCGGCAGCAGGTCGATCTTCAGGCCGAACAGCGCCGCGGACAGCAGCCGCGGCATCTCGTCCATCGACGCGATCTTGCCGGTCCGCGACAGCCGCGCGAACAACTCCGCGCCCTTCTGCTCGGACTCGAACGCCAGGTAGAAACGGGTCTTGTCGTTCTCGAACAGGTTGGCCGGCAGGTCGGCGCGATAGAAGCGCCCGTCGTGGGCCAGGGTGATGCCGACCTCGGCACCGACCGTCAGCGCCTTGATCAATGCCTCGGCGCGGTCGAAGCCGATCCGGAAGCAACGCCGCAAGTCTTCGTGGTCGTAATCGGGCAGTTCGGTCTCGCGCGGCTTGTTGGCGAGCTCGCCGAAATAGCCGATGTCTTCGGAGAACACCGAGAATTCGGCCACCAGCTGGCGCAGGTCCTGGTACATCGCATACGCGGACACGGCATTGAGGCGCGCGTGTTCCTGGAACAGCGGGATGTGGCGCCCGAAGGTCTGCATCATCACCACGCGCATGACTTCCTGCGCGCTGGTGGATGCCGCGCGGATGCCGCGCTGGCGCTTGACCGAGGCGAAGTCCTGCCCGCGCGAGACCAGCAGGTCGCGCAGCGCGCGCGTCCAGCGCAGCAGGTTGTGCGATGCCACGATCGCGGTGGTCGGCGGGATGTAGTCGTTCGACAACTTGAACTTGCCGGGGCCGGCGGGCAGCAGTTCGGCGAACTTGTAGCTGTCCGACGAGCGCACGATGGCCTCGGCGTTCTCGTCCAGCCCGGTGACGATGTTCGGCTGGTACAGCAGGAAGTCGACATCTGACTCGGGCGCCTGCGGGTCAAACGGATCGGCCAGGTTATCGGTGGCCAGCACATGCCGGGCGAGCAAACGCTCCGACTCGCGTTGCGACAGCCCCTGGATCGCGCGCTCGCGATTGAACACCAGCCAGACCGGGATCGGATCGTTGCCCGGCACGCGCAGCTCGGCGATGTTGCGCTGCGGCACCCGCGTATTGCCGCCGGCCGTATCCACCGAGCCGCCGACCAGGCGTTCGCCAGTGCGGGTGACCAGCGAGAAGTGCTCGACATCCACCACCCCGCTGCCAAGCGCGTCCTCGCGCACGCGCAGGGCCTCGTAGCCCCACGGGAACGGCGTCAAGCGCAGGTGCAGTGCGTGCCTGCACGCCTGCTCCCACGCATCCTGCGCCTGCAGGTGCTGCGGGCTCAGGAACGCGCCCTGCCCCCAGTGGACCTGCCGATCCCCGTTCATGCCGAATGCCATGCCGATCGCTCCCTTGTGCACTGCCCCACACCACTCTCCCGATAACGCAAGAAGCCGCTCACAGCGGCACTGCCTCGATCGTGTATCCGTCGCGCCGCAACGCCGCGAGCAGCCCATCCGCGCCGACCAGGTGCACCGCACCGACCGCGACCAGGCAGGGACCATCCTGGAACAGGGTCTCCAGTTGCCCGAGCCAGCGCGCGTTGCGGTCTTCCAGCAGGCAACGGCGCGAACGCTGCTCGATCGCCTTCGCCTGTTCGCCAAGGCCTTCCATCTCGTCGATGCTGGCCAGCCACGCTTCCAGGTTGCGACCGCGGTAGAACGCCATCGCCTCGGCCGATTCGATGCGCAGGATCCACGAGCCGCGCAGGCGCTCGGCCAGCACCATCGAATGCTCCGACGCCGGCACGCAATCGAGTGCCTGCAACTGCTGTTCCAGCGTCTCCAGGTGCGCCATGCGCTTGCCGGATGCACTGGCCATGCGCTGCAGGCGCGCGTCCATCGTCGCCTCGCCGCCGCTCTCGCCGCGCGCTTCCAGAAGCGCCAGCACCGACCACGGCTTCATCCTCTGCAGGTCCTGCGGGCGCACCTGCGGCAGCAGCGCATTCGCCTGGGTGATCGCGTCCTTCCCGATCATCCCGGCGAGCGGCGTTTCCACCGGCAACCAGCGATAACCGTCGTATTCGGGCTTCCACGCTTCGTCGAGGTTGGCCTCGTTGACGAAGGTGTCCGCCTCGCCCATCAATTTTTCGATCTGTGCGTAGTCGATGCCCTGCTCTTCCGGGGTACCGAAGTGGATCGTGCCCAGCACGTAGCTCGGGCGTGCTGGCGCCACGGCCGGTGCGGGCGACGATGGCGAGCCAGCGGCGGCATCACCGACCGGCGCCACCGCCGCCTGTTCGATCTCGGCGGGCAACAGCGCGGGCGCCGGCGGGGTGACACGGAACATCACGCCACGCAGGCGTGGAGCATCGGCGACCGCTGCTGCAGGTGGAAGCGCGGGGTCGGCAGGCTGGACAGGTGCTGCATCGACCGTCGCGGGCGCGGGCGGCACCTGCTCAACCGGGGTTGGCACGGCTTGTTCGACCTGCGCGGCCACCGCATCACGCGCGGCCTGCGCGGACACTCCACGGGTCTGGGCGGGTGGATGGGCCGTGGCGGGATCGACGGCGGGTGCGGACTGCGCAGCGACGGTGGCGCACGCAAGCGACAGCGATGCCGCTGCCAGCAGCCTGCGCATGCACGCATCGGCATGCGGGAACGCTTCGCGCTGGCGGGCCATCCCGGTCATCGGCATCCGGATTCGTCGGCGCCGACGGGGCGCACGCTGCCGGGCATTCTTCGGCGTGCGCGCCACCACCAACCATATGCCGTAGGAGCTATGCCGTAGGAACGGCGCCTGTGCCTTGCTGGCAACTCCGCACACCGACTATGGTGAAGGCCATCGAACGCCCGGCGTTCGCCGCATCCTGCGCGACATCGCGCGACGGGGACAGGACACGCATGAAGGTGCCGCAGTGAAAGTGCTCATAGCGGACGACCACCGCCTGATCATCGAAGGGGTGAAGCTGAAGCTTGCCGAGCTCGATCCCGCCGTGGAGACGGTGGTCGCGATGAACCTGGAGGAGCTCGACAGGATGGTCGCGACCCACGCGGACTCGCTCGACCTGGCGTTGGTCGACATCACCATGCCCGGCACCCATGGCCACCAGCATGTCAGCCGACTGCGCACGCAGGCTCCCGCGCTACCGGTAATCGTGCTGTCCGGTTCCGAGGACGTGGACCTGATGCGCTCGCTGATGGAAATCGGCGTGCTCGGCTTCATCCCCAAGGCCTATTCCCCGGAAGTGATGCTGTCGGCGATCCGGCTGGTGATGGCCGGTGGCATCTACATACCGCCGCTGCTGCTCGCCAACGCGCAGGCACAGGGCTGGCAACCGAGCGAGGCCGCCGCGCCGCCTGCCGACCCGGCACGCGGGATCGATGGCCTGCGCAAGCTGCTCACCGAACGCCAGATCGACGTCATGCGGCTGCTGTCGCAAGGCAAGCCGAACAAGCTGATCGCGCGCGACCTGGGGATCAGCGAGGGCACCGTCAAGATCCACCTGGCCGCCATCTTCCGCGCGCTCAATGTGCGCAACCGGGTCGAGGCCGTGGTCGCCTCGCGCAAGCTGCAGGGCCTTTGATCGCCCCACCCGCGGGCCATAGTGCGTACGCCGTATTGTCCGCCCCGAGGGCCGGGCGCAGCCTGATCGCATCATGTACGGCCCCATTCGAGGCCGTCGAGGCAAGGTCATGACACGCACCGGAAACGCCATGCATCTGCGCCACCTGCGCGCGCCATTGCTCGCGCTCGGCATCGCTATTTCGAGCTTCGCCGCCGCGCAGAGTGCGCCCGAGGCGCCGATCAATCCCGACCTGGGTCCCGCCTTCGCGACCAAGACAGCCGCCTACGTGCCCGTGCTGTTCGACGAAATCCCCGGCTGGGGCGACGAGAGCTTCGACGAGACCTATGCGAGCTTCAGCACCAACTGCAAGGCGATGAAGCGCCGCACCGCCTGGGCCCCGCTGTGCGCAAAGCTGGCCAAGCTGCCCCGCAACGACCAGGCGCTGCGCCAGTTCATGCACGACGAGTTCTATGCCTACCAGATGCTGACCTCGACGCGCAGCGCGACCGGCAAGCTGACCGGTTATTTCGAGCCGCTGATCGCCGGTTCGCTGCAGCAGCAGGGTGCCTACAAGTATCCGATCTACGGCATTCCGAAAGACATGTACATGGTCGATTCGCGCACCGTCGCGGGTCAGTCCAGCCGCTGGCTGAAGATCAGCGATGGCCGCCTGGTCGGCGCCGACGCCGGCGCGCCCGGCGCGCGCCAGTACACCATCGACCTGGTGGGTACCTCGCCGAACAATCGCGACAAGCGCTACCGCGTGCGCGTGGTCGGCAACACCATCAAGGCATACCCGACCCGCCAGGTCATCGACGCCAGCGGCATCGATGCGCCGGTGCTGGCCTGGGTCGCCGATCCGTTCAAGCTGTATTCGATGCAGATCCAGGGCTCCGGAAAGATCCAGCTCAAGGACGGCGGCCTGATCCGCCTCGCATATGCCGAGCAGAACGGCCATCCGTTCATGCCCAATGCGACCCGTGGCGATTCCGACGCGATCCTGCTGGCGATCAAGGCGCGCGCCTTGCAGCAGCCGCTGGTCGCCGATGCGGGGAGTGAGATCGAGATTCCCGGCGGCACCCGTGGCGTCAAGAAGAAGGCGTCAGGCGGCGATGCGGTGGACGACGAAGTCGCGCGCATCGTGGCGGCCCTGCAGGGTGGCGGCTCCGGCAGCAGCGCGAGCAGTGGAGCGCGCCCGGTGGCCAAGGCGAAAGCGAAGCCCAAGCCGCGGCCGAAGGCCAAGCGCCCGCCCGCGCAGGTCGAGCAGGACGTCGACAGCAGTGTCGCCATCGAGGTCCAGTCCTCCGAAGTCGAGGCGATGATCCAGGCGCTGCTGACCGCGCCGGTGGCCGACGAAGACTATGTCGCGCCTGACGATGAGGTCGCCGTTGCCGCCGTGCCTGAAGCCAGGTCGACCTCGAGCGGCAAGTCGTCTCCCAAGACATCGTCGGGCGAGCCGAGGATGCACATGTCCGAATTCGAGGGCAAGGGTGGTGGCAAGGTTGCCGGCCAGGCGGTGGGCGGCGGCGTTGCGGTGCCGCGCACCGGCATCCCCGATCCCAGCTATGTGTTCTTCCGCCGCATCGGCGATGGTCCTGAAGGTCCGATCGGCGCACTCGGCGTGCCGCTCAGCGCGGGTCGCTCGATGGCGGTGGATCCGCGCGCCACCCCGCTCGGCGCGCCGGTCTTCATCGATGGCATGCAGCCCGGCAACAAGGGTCCGATGCGGCGCCTGGTGTTCGCCCAGGACACCGGTGGCGCGATCCGCGGCAGCGTGCGCGGCGACTTCTTCTGGGGCTTCGGCGACAAGGCCGGCAAGATGGCGTTGGCGACCAACCAGCCGGTGCGGATGTGGCTGATGCTGCCCAAGTCGGTGGCGGGCAGCGCGGCGGCCAGCGGGATCAAGACCCGTGGTGCCGGCGGTGTCGAGGCTTTGCGCGACTGCGCGGTGCCGGACGAGGAATTCTGCGTCGAGGACTGAGGGCGCGGCGCGCCGGGCTCCGGAGGACATAGGCCTTCCGACGAATGGCCGCCTTGCCGATGGCTATCTAGCCTGTGGCGTCATCGGTCGCGCATGTCGCGCGTTCCGGTCCACGCCTCGGGACCGCCATGCTCGACGAGCTGTTGCCGTATTACGAGAACGAACTCACCTACCTGCGGCGGTTGTCGAAGGAGTTCGCGTCCAAGTACCCGAAGATCGCGTCGCGGCTGCAGATGGAAGGCGAGGTCTGCGAAGACCCGCATGTCGAGCGGCTGATCGAATCGTTCTCGTTCCTCACCGCGCGCATCCACAAGAAGCTGGACGACGAGTTCCCGCAGATCACCGAGGCGATGCTGTCGGTGCTGTATCCGCATTTCCTGCGGCCGGTGCCGTCGATGTCGATCGCGCAACTGCAGCTGGCGCCCGGGGCCGAGATCACCGCGATGCAGGAGCTGCCACGGCACAGCCAGTTGCTGACCCGCCCGGTGCAGGGCCTGCCGATCCGCTACCGCACCGGCTATCCGGTCGAGGTCTGGCCGATCCGCATCGCCGATGCGCGGCTTGAAGCGGCCGAGCGTTCGGCCTTCGCGGTGACCCGCACGGACACCGTCGCCACCCTGCGCCTGCGCATCGAGCCGACCGCACAACTGCCGCTGTCGAAGCTGCCGATCCAGCGCCTGCGCCTGTACCTCGATGGCGAGAGCCCGCTGGTCCACGCGCTGCACGAACTGCTGCTCAACGCCACCGCCAGCATCACCCTGCGCGCGCCCGACGACGCCCCGCAGGTCACGCCGCTGCGCCTGCCACCCTCTGCCCTGCAGCCGGTCGGCTTCGAGGAAGAGGACGCACTGCTCGACTACGACCCGCGCTCGTTCCTCGGTTACCGGTTGATCCAGGAATACTTCGTGCTGCCGGAGAAGTTCCTGTTCATCGATCTCGTCGGCCTGGACCTGTCGCGCTTCGACGGGGCGATGGAAGTGGCGATCGAGTTGGGCGCCTTCGGTCGTCCCGAGCGCCTGCAGCGCCTGGAACAGACCGTCGGCGCGGATACCTTCCGGTTGTTCTGCACGCCCATCGTGAACCTGTTCAAGCAGCAGGGCGAACCGATCCGGCTGTCGCAGGAACGCCACGAGTACCACGTCGTGCCCGACGTACGTCGCCCACTCGGTCTTGAGGTGTATTCGGTCGACTGGGTACGCAAGTTCAGCCGCACCCCCACCGGCAACGACTCGGTGGAGTTCTACCCCGCCCACTCCGTGCAGCATGGCCTGCACGACGATGGCAGCGGCCACTACTGGTACCTGCAGCGGCGGCCGTCCTTGTTGCCGAACGACGACGGCTCCGACGTGATGATCAGCCTGGTCGATCGCGACATGAACCCGCGCACGCCATCGGTGGAGACGCTGTCGGTCAGCCTGACCTGCACCAACCGCGACCTGCCCTCCGCGCTGCCGTTCGGCGGCGACGAGAGCCAGCTGCAACTCGAACAGGGCGGGGTCATCGCCAGCGCACGCCTGCTGAAGAAACCCAGCGCGACCTGGCGCGCACCGATGCGCCAGGCGAACCAGTGGCGGCTGATCTCGCATCTCTCGCTCAACCACCTGTCGATCGTCGATGGTGGCCGCGAGGCGCTGCTGGAGATCCTCAGCCTCTACAACTTCGCCGACTCCGCGACCCTGCGCAAGCAGATCGCCGGGATCACCAGCGTGGGGGGCAAGCCGTCCACCAACCGCATCGGCCAGGCACCGCGCCAGGCGTTCGTGCGCGGCACCGAGATCGAACTGGAATTCGACGAGAACCAGTACGTCGGTTCCGGCGTGTACCTGATGGCCTGCGTGCTGGATCGCTTCTTCGGCCTGTACTGCACCGCGAACTCGTACACCCGGCTCAGCGTGCGCACCCAGCAGCGCGAGGACTGGATGGTCCGCTTCGAGCCGCGCAGCGGGAGCCTGCCGCTGGTATGACTACCGAGAGCGCAGGCCCACAACCGCCCCGCCGCGACCACGTGGCCGGCATCGACCCCATGCAGCCCGCACTGGAGCGATTGCATGCGGAGCCAGGCCGCTTCGGTTTCTTCCAGGCGGTGCGCCTGCTGTACTCGGCCAACGGTTTCGACGGTCGCGGCACCGGTTCGCGCCCGGGCCCGCTGCGTTTCACCACCCCGGCATCGCTGGCGTTCCCGCCGTCCGAATTGCATTCCATCGAAACCGGCGACATCAACACCCGCCTGTGCGTGAACTTCATGGGCCTGACCGGCCCGTCGGGCGTGCTGCCGCGGACCTACACGGAGTTGTTGATCGCGCGCAAGACCAATCGCGATCGCAGCGCGCAGGAATTCCTCGACCTGTTCAACCACCGGCTGGTGTCGCTGTTCTGGCTCGCATGGGCCAAGCACCGCCCGGAGATTGGCCGTCAGTTCGGCTTCCAGAACTCGGTGCTGCGCTATCTCGAGTATGTGGTGGGGCTGGGCACGCCGGCGCTGCAGGCGCGGCTGCACCCGAACCGGCGCGTGGCCACCAAGACCCGGGAACTGCCCGGCGCGGCGCTGGTGTATTTCTCCGGCCTGGTCGCGCAGCGCCCGCACGGCGAACGCGCGATCGCCCAAGTCGTATCGGCCGTGGTCGGTGCGCCGGTACAGGCTGCGGGCTGCCATGGCACCTGGCAGACGATCTCCAGCGACGCGCGCACCCGGCTGGGTCGCGAAGCCCATCGCCTCGGGCACGGCTGCGTGCTCGGCAGCCGCTACTGGGATCGCCAGACCACCTTGCGCCTGACCATCGGACCGCTCGACCGCAGCCGCTTCAACACGCTGTTGCCGCGCGGACCGCGACTCGGCGACGTCATCGAACTCACCCGCTTCCTCACCGGGCTGGCGATCGACCTGCGCGTGCGGCTGTCGCTGCGCGCGGACCAGGTTCCGCCGCTGCGGCTGGGCGCGCGCGACCAAGACCGCCCGCAACTGGGCTGGAACACCTGGCTGGGGGGTCGTCGCGACCCTCGGCCGGCAAACGACTGCGAATTCCACTTTTCCGCAATGGGAGGCCAATCATGGCGCTGAACCTTCGGTCGCTGATCGCGCGACTCAACACCACCACCCGCGGCGCGATGGAAGGCGCTGCCGGCCTGTGCATGTCGCGCGGCCACTACGAAGTCGAGGTCGAACACCTGCTGGTCAAGTTGCTGGAGGTCGAGAACACCGACATCCGCCGCATCCTGCGCCAGTTCGAGATCGCGCCGGAAGCACTGGAGCGCGAACTGGGCAAGGCACTCGACGGGTTCAAGACCGGCAACCAGCGCACCCCGGCCCTGTCCGCGATGATCCCGAAACTGTTCGAATCCAGCTGGGGCTGGGCGTCGATCGAATTCGGCGAAGCGAAGGTCCGCAGCGGGCACTTGCTGGTCGCCCTGCTCGCCGACGCCGAGCTGCGCCGGCTGGTCAGCGTCAGCGCGCGTTCGCTGGAGAAGATCAACCTCGAGACCCTCACCAAGAATTTCCACTCGCTCACCGAAGCCTCCAGCGAAGCCCGCGATGCGCGCGCACTCGGTGATGCTGGCGGGGCGCTGGGCGGCGATGCGGGTACGCCCGGCAGTGCACCAGCCGGCGGCAAGCCCAGCCGCACGCCGAACCTGGACCAGTACTGCATCAACCTGACCCAGCGCGCCCGCGAGGGCAAGTTGGACCCGGTGCTCGGCCGTGATGCCGAGATCCGGCTGATGATCGACGTGCTGACCCGGCGTCGGCAGAACAACCCGATCCTCACCGGCGAGGCCGGCGTCGGCAAGACCGCGGTGGTCGAAGGCCTGGCATTGCGCATCGCCATCGACGACGTGCCACCGATCCTGCACGGCGTCGAACTGATGTCGCTGGACCTCGGCCTGCTGCAGGCCGGCGCCAGCGTGAAGGGCGAGTTCGAAAAACGCCTCCGTTCGGTCATCGAGGAGGTCCAGTCCTCGGAAACCCCGGTCATCCTCTTCATCGACGAGGCGCACACCCTGATCGGCGCCGGCGGCG
>Ga0164305_10000681_pt1 | contig 13140 bp, 9 predicted proteins | sample Whisoiple_237_MG_FD_110215 | JGI IMG/M metagenome (GOLD analysis project Ga0164305, IMG submission 110215) | Soil microbial communities amended with pyrogenic organic matter from upstate New York, USA - Whitman soil sample_237_MG | ecosystem: Environmental > Terrestrial > Soil > Agricultural... | reverse complement strand
CTGCTGCCGATACTACCATCTTGCGATCGCGTACTTGGGACAGACTCAAATTTGAAGTCGAATACTCCCTGCAACGCGGCACTACAGCCAATTCCTATCTGATTCAAGCTGATAAAAGTGCCCTGATCGACCCCCCAGGTGAGTCGTTTACCGAGATTTTCCTGCATCAGTTGCAGGAGTCTGTATTGCAGCAATTGGATTATGTAATTTTGGGTCATGTCAACCCGAACCGGATGGCGACACTCAAAGCCTTGCTAGAGTTAGCACCACAACTAACCTTTGTTTGCTCTAAACCGGGTGCGATCGCATTGCAAAGTGCCTTAAGAGAGCAAGAACAATTATTAAAAATTTGGATACCCAGAGCCGAAGACATCTTAGATTTAGGCAACGGTCATCAACTGCAATTTATCTCTGTTCCTACTCCACGCTGGCCCGATGGACTTTGCACTTACGATCCAGCCTCTCGCATTCTGTTTACCGATAAACTCTTTGGTTGCCATGTCTGCGCTGATGAAATCTTTGATGAAAATTGGAAGCGCTTAGATGAAGACCGACGCTTCTACTATGATTGCCTGCATGCGTCTCAATCTCGACAGGTAGAAGTAGCGCTTGATAAATTGGCAGCTTTCTCCGCTAAGATGTATGCTCCCAGTCACGGCCCAGTGGTACGCTACAGTCTCAGCCGACTCACCCACGACTATCGGACGTGGAGCCAGCAGCAGAAAGAACAAGACTTGACAGTTGCGCTAATTTATGCATCAGCTTATGGGAATACCGCAACGCTGGCGCAAGCGATCGCCAAGGGCATCACTAAGGCAGGAGTTGCCGTTGAATCAATTAACTGTGAATTCGCAGACCCGATAGAAATTGAAGCTGCTGTGCAGAAATGCGATGGCTTTATCATCGGTTCCCCAACTCTAGGGGGACATATGCCAACCCAAGTACAAACCGCCTTGGGAATTGTCCTCTCCACGACTGCCAAAACCAAGTTAGCAGGGGTTTTTGGTTCCTATGGCTGGAGTGGGGAAGCGGTTGATGAGATTGAAAGCAAACTCCAAGATGCGGGTTATCGCCTCGGCTTTGAAACGATTCGGGTCAAGTTCAAACCCGATGATGCCACTCTTCAAATGTGCAAAGAATCTGGCACAGATTTTGCTCAAGCGTTAAAAAAATCCAAGAAATTCCGCACTCCTGCACAAGCCGTCAGTAACTCCCAAATTGACCGCACCGCCCAAGCAGTGGGGCGAGTTGTCGGTTCCTTGTGCGTATTAGCTGCCAAGCGCGGTGAACTCACCAGTGCTATGCTTGCATCTTGGGTTACTCAAGCAAGTTTTAATCCCCCTGGTTTAACTGTTGCCGTAGCCAAAGATCGGGCAGTGGAGTCTCTCACTCATACGGGAGATAAATTTGTCTTGAATATTTTGAAAGAGGGGATGAATGTCAGGCGGCACTTCCTCAAGCCGTTTGCACCAGGGGAAGACCGCTTTGCAGGTCTGGATACTCAGACTGCTGAAAACGGCTGTCCGATTATCAATGATGCCTTGGCTTATCTGGAATGCACGGTCAAGAACCGGATGGATTGCGGCGACCATTGGTTGGTCTACGCTGCTGTTGACAATGGTAAGGTGATACAGTCTACAGGGATGTCGGCAGTGCATCACCGCAAATCGGGTAGCCATTACTGAGGTCGTTCACAACCGTTTTTTTCAAGCATCTTCTACAATCCTGTTGACAACTGCCTGACAAGCCGGAACAATAGGCGATCGCAAGTCGCTAGGAGACTCTCGCTCACCTCAGTTATTCTATGCAAATTTCTGCACTGAATGCCTTTTATATTGGGTAGAGATATTCTGCGAGAATGCCTCTACTCAATTCTCTAGAGATTCTTCCTACAGACATCAGTCTCAAGTCAGACTGCCAAACAATTGTTAGCAAACAAGTCTGTCGAAGGGTGCTTATACTTTTCAGAAATTTTTAGCTTTAATAAAGGTATAGGAATTGCTAATCAACTTTGAGGATTTCAGTCGAGAAACCTCATAAATTATCAATTCTAATTTTCTCAAAACCTGTGTATAAACTCTCTTGTTGCAATCACCAAACTCTTTTAAAAACTTTGGTTAATTGATGCTGCTGCACACTAGTTAGTTCATCAAAACTTCATAAAAAGCTGAGTTTTCTTGTTTATCCCTTTACAAAAAGACGTGTTACAGTTTGTATCTTTTAGCTAGGACTCACTTTAAACATCAAACCATTGCAAAATTAAGGGTGGGTAAATTTATGAACTGGATACTAGAAAATAACCAACGTATCCCCCGGCTATCAGTAGCTGCAACTTCAGCAAAACTTTTCCAACAGGTCACTCATCGCACCCATAAATTGCAACTTGATCCTTTACAACCTGTACGCAAAAAATTAGATGGTATAGAAGTTCATGATCAGAAATTTGCTAGATTTCTGTATAAAGCAATACCATCACAATGCCCCTTTGAGCGAGACATTGCATTTTTTGGTCACAAAGTTGCTCACATTCCCCCATTATGTAAACTGAATCCGCTTTACGAACAACTGGTTGGCTTACGGTTTCGTGCCCTTTGTTATTTAGTAGATGAATGTGGAGTTGATCTTCAGTCCTATTCCTGACAAAAGTAGCTTAAAAGCTATGCAGGTAATGCTGCTAACTGGGCTTCAATTTCATTTCCATTCAGGGCATGTCCAATAAAGACTAAACGAGTTTGTCGGACTTCATCTGCCTGCCAAGGGCGATCGTAAAACTGTTCAAACCGCTTACCCACTCCTTGCAAAACTAACCGCATAGTTTTGTTAGGAACGGCAACAAATCCTTTAATTCGATAAATATCCTGTTGTTGCACTAACGCTTCTAATTGTTTTTGCAACTGAGTTGGATCAAAAGCCCGGTCTAAAACCAGGTGAGTCGAGGTAATCTCATCATCGTGGTCGTGGTCTTCTTCCGTGTCATGATGGCTAGGACGGGCTGCTAAATCGTCTTCTACAGCCGCTTGGAACCCCATTAGTACGTCTGGGCTTAGTTGTCCGCCATGACTGGACACAATCTTCACTGACCGAGAGAGTTCCTTTTGGATTAAATCTACGACTTCAGCCTGTTGCTGGGCATCTACCAAATCAGTTTTATTCAAGACTACTAAATCAGCACAAGCTAGCTGGTCTTCAAACAGTTCTTGCAAGGGTGTCTCGTGTTCTAGATTCGGATCAGCTTGGCGTTCTGCTGCTACAGCATCGGGATCACTCGCAAACCGACCTTCAGAAACCGCTTCACAATCGACAACGGTAATCACTGCACCCACTGTGGCTGCATTGCGAATCTCAGGCCAGCGAAAAGCTTTAATTAGGGGTTTAGGTAAAGCCAGTCCAGAGGTTTCAATCAAAATGCAGTCAAGAGAGTCGCGCCGCTTGATTAACGCTTGCATGGTCGGCAAGAACTCTTCTTGCACAGTGCAGCACAAGCAGCCATTGGTTAATTCAACAATGTTGCTATTCGTCTCTTCTTCTGGGCAATACCCACACGATCGCAACAATTCCCCATCAATCCCCAATTCTCCAAACTCATTAACAACAACCGCAATGCGTCGTCCTTGGTTGTTTTGTAGCAGATGCCGAATGAGAGTGGTTTTTCCACTGCCTAAGAAGCCTGTAATAACGGTGACGGGAAGTTTTGTAGCCATGATTAAAGCAAGTTCGCGATCGCACGATTGACTATTCTAGAGGGAAATTTCAATTGCTCCAAATCACCCCCATAAGACTGTAGGGGCAATTCCCCCGTGGATACCCTTTTCACTCAGGCAGACACAGAGGCAGTGCCCCTACAATTGAAAAATCTGTCAGCTAATTGTTTTCTACTCAGCCGTTGCTAATTCGGTTGCGCCGCGAGTCCGCTTCCGAGTTAAGGTATTGAACAGCATTTGCCCAATTGCCTTGATCAAGTTGCCTTCGAGTTCTTGGAACAACTTCATGTTCATTCCAAAAGCGGCGTTGGCTTCATCTACAATCTGATCCGCTTTGGCTTCATCAATGGGCAACTCGTTCATTGCCTGACGATAGGTAGCTTTGAATGCCTTTTCATCGGGAATTTCTGCAAATTCGTAGAAAGCAGTCCCGTTGCCTTCTGCTAGGTTCATTGCCCGTTGAGCAATCCCTTTAAGAATTTGACCTCCCGATAAATCACCGAGGTAACGAGTGTAGAAGTGAGCAATCAACAATTCAGGATCTGTTGCCGAGACTTCCCGAATTCTTTGCACGTAAGCTTTGGCGGCTGGGGAAGGCGCAACCTGTTCACGCCAGTTGCTGCCGTAGTAGTAGTATAAATCTTGTTCTAAGCTAGCTTTCCGATTCAGTTCCGGGAAGGAAACTTGGGAAAGAATGGGGTGCTGCTTGTGGTTTTCGATCTCTTCTTCCATTGCCGAGTAAACGAAGTAGAGATTGGCGACCAATTTCCGATAAGAGTTTTTTTCAACAACTCCTTTTAAAAAGCACTTGACAAAACCCACGTTTTCTGCCATTGTGTGAGCTTTTTTGGTTCCCTCACGTAGCTTGGTTGCTAAATTACTGCTCATGCTAAATTTCCCAACGATAAGGTCAACGGCTGGATTAATCGACGGTCAAACGTATTAAAAGCCACTAAATCGTTACATTAGAACGATTTGCTGAGAATTTCCATTAAGATTTTTAACAAAGCAATAGATACTCTTTCTCAATAAAAATCACAGTTAAGGCAGATTCTGCAAATCAGATCGTAATCCCGGTAAGATGCGATCGCAACAAAATAAAGTTCCCGCAGTTACACACAAAGGAATACTCAATAGATTAATCAGGGGAATGCTCACCAGTACGAGGCAAACTAAGCCGAACGTAGCACTTGCTGGAAAGCTACGCCTGACCAAATTCAACTTAGTGCGGAAGTGCAAACGCCTGCGTTCTAAAGTTGCATCGAAGAAGTCGAGACAAAGCAGCGTCGCTGATAAAGCAATCCCTCCTACCCCGGCAATAATTGAGCCAAAAGGAGGAAAAAAGCCCATCAGGAATAGCCCTAATCCAATAGTAACAACTAGCAGTAGCTTTTTGAGTTCGTAGAGGAGCGATCGCCCCAACTCGCCCAAAATCCCCACTTTGCTTACCGAAGCAGGTAATTGACCCGTGCGGATTTGCTCAATTTGCTCCGACAGCATTCCATACCAAGGCGCTCCTAAAACGACACCAAATTGCACCAGCAAAAAACCCGTCGCTATCAGTAATAGCAGACCCAGTAAAATCCGTAGCAACCATTCTAAAATCGGTAACAGTATCCCACCTGCACTTGCCCAACTCGGCAACACTAGATGGGTAATCAACGTCTCAATCCCCTGAAAACCTGTAATTAATAGCCCCAAATAAAGCGTAATGCCAACTACGAAGTTAACTAAGATAGGAATTAATACATAGCTGCGGAGTCGGGGTGTCCGGTTAAGGAATCCCAATGCTCGAAAAGGGTAACTAGCGCCTGCAACAACTCCACGAAAAAACTTCACCATAGATTCATCAGGTAAAAAAACAACCAAGCTAAATTTCGCTAAAGATTTATGGGTTTGAGATTCTCTCACGATATTAAGTTTCTGCTGCAAAGTTTAGCGAATCAGCCACTCACTTTAGGAGATATCTTGGCACAAACCTCTGAACGCGGTTTTAGCTTAGTGATGGGGTTGCTAGTTTTGCCTTTTTTATTTCCTATGCCACCCGGATTAACCGGAATATTGGGTTCAGGGTGCTTTCTGCTGGCAATGCAAATGGCACTAGGACGGCGTTCTCCTTGGCTACCTCAACAGATTGCTAATTTTAAATTTCCACGTTGGTTTATTTTGCGACTTCTGAGCAACTTGCAACGAGTGACTAGAATTGTAGAGAAATTCACTCGCCGCCGCTTGATTATCATTGCCGACAATCCTCAAGTATGGCAATTAAATGGATTATGTATGGCTTGGCTAGCCATTTTATTAATTTCACCGATTCCCTTTACCAATCCCATTCCGACCATTGGTATCTTGCTATTTGTAGTAGCAACTCTAGAAAGCGATGGTCTGCTGATGTGTATCAGCTACGGACTCACAATTTTGATTACTTTAGTTTTTGGGTTGATTGGATATCTTATTTGGCAAACGCCGACCCTCTTGAATACTTAAGCAGGTTTTTTCAGAAAGTTCTGTTAATGATTCTGCTCAGAAAGTGAATTAGATGTTTTAGATGCAAATACCTCTAAAATCTGAGCAAAAATCTCTTCATTCGCTCTAGTTTGGAGAATAGAACGTGCAATCGCAATAAAATCAAAATCTGTTTTTATATCAGTATCAATGAGCTTACTAGCCGCATAAAAAGTAATATCATCCGTCCTCAATTCATTAGTGGTTCCTGTTTGTAAAGTCGTTTGGGGCTGCTTCCAAGAAACAAAGTGACCGCGTAAGGTAAATTGAAACCATTGAATTTGGTTTTCATTTAATTCTACAAACATATCAAAATAAGGCTCTCCGCCTTGAAACCAAAGGCGGATACTTCCTTTTTTACCTGGGTTTAATAGCTTCTGATCAATCCGTCGCAACGAAGCACCCAATCTGGCAATCTCATCTGGCTCTATCATGTTTTTAGAACGCTTAACTATACAACCTCAGGATTTTTTCATCCAAGTGAATAACAACTAAGAATAATCCTAACTATTAATTTGTCCTGCATGAACCGAAAGAATTTGAGAAGAGTTGAGCCACTGGGCATCAAAAGAACCTAAATGGGTCGTTGTAATTAATGTCTGAAATCGATCTTGAATCGCATCCAGTAACTGATTTTGACGCAAGGGATCGAGTTCAGCCAGGACATCATCGAGTAGCAGAAGGGGAGGTTCCCCGACAACTTCTTCAATTAATTTAAGTTCTGCCAATTTTAGCGCTAATACTAGCGTTCGTTGTTGACCTTGGGAACCATAAAACCGGGCTGGCGTTTGATTAATAGTAAATTCAACTTCATCCCGATGAGGGCCGACTAAGGTAGTACCATGATGCTGTTCAGCAACTCGGCGCTGTTGAATTTTATCTAAAAAAGCTTGCTGAACTTGTTCAGGATCATCTTCCTCTAGGCTGATATTAGGAGCATATTGAATCTCTAACACCTCCTTGTCGCCACTAATATTGGCGTGCCAAGCTTGGGCAAGCGGTGCTAGGCGCTGGATGACTCTAGCGCGGCGGCGAGTGACTCGTGAACCTGTGGTAGCGAGTTGAGCATCCCATAGGGCGAGTTCTTCCGGTGAGACGCGACTATTTTCCTCAGTAACATAGTGCTTTGCCTCTTGTTTTAAAAGAGCATTTCGCTGCCGCAAAACCTGGTTATATTGCTGCAAAATATGGGCGTAGACAGGTTCTATCTGAGTTAAGAGAGAATCTAGCCAACTGCGTCGTCGTTCTGGGGCACCCCGCACCAAATCTAAGTCTAGGCTAGAGAACTGGACAGCATTCAGGACTCCCAAAAAGTCGAGTTGTCGTCGTAAGGCTTCTTGGTTAAGCGCGACACTCCGCCGCCCTTGAGTGCGGAGAATTAAGGTTAAATCGACAGAGCCATAAGCGCGTTCAAGAGTTGCCATGATTTTACTGTCATTGGTTCCTTCTTGAACTAAGTCGCGATCGCGTCCTGAGCGATGACTCTTCAGCGTCGCCAACAATTCTACGGCTTCTAATAGATTCGACTTGCCTTGAGCATTATTTCCAACCAAGATAGTTTTGGGGGCGCAAAACTGCACCTGCATATCTCTGTAGTTACGAAATTGTCGCAGATGCAGCTGTTTAAGATACACTTGAAGCCCTAATTCCTGCGGTGATAAAAACGAATAAACAACTTCTCCAACTCCACCCAAACAAACAGGAGAGCGCTAAAACCTAAGCAGATTAACAGCTCTTCTAGGCTTAATGCCTGAGTGCCAAAGAAAGTTTGCAGGGGCGGAACGTATACAAGCATGAGCTGTAACGCCGTTGTCACAACAACAGCCCACAGCAAATAGGGATTCGAGAATAGATTTAACTCGACTGTTAAACGGGTATTCGAGCGCACTGCTATGGCATGACCCATTTGGGCAATACAGAGAGTGGTAAATACCATTGTCTTCCACTCACCGGGGTAGTAGTAGTAGGCAATGGTCATCAGGGAGATGGCAATAATAGCAAAGATAATCCCCACCCGGATCATGTAGGAACCCAAACCCCGCGCAAAAATACTTTCACGGGGATTTAAGGGAGGACGCAGCATGACATCGGGTTCAGCAGGTTCGATTGCTAGTGCTAGAGCAGGTAAACCGTCGGTTACTAAATTCATCCACAGAATCTGCAACGGCGAGAGGGGAACGCTGGTTAAACCCAATAACGGTGCGGCGGCAATGGTCAACACCTCACCAATATTGCTGCCCAGAATGTACTTGATAAAGCGGCGAATATTGTTATAAACGGTTCGCCCTTCTTCCGTAGCCGCGACAATGGTAGCGAAGTTATCATCGAGTAGCACCATATCGCTGGCTTCTTTACTGACATCAGTGCCCGTAATGCCCATAGCAATACCGATGTCGGCTTGTTTCAGGGCTGGGGCATCATTCACGCCATCCCCGGTCATTGCCACGAATCTACCGCGACGTTGCAAGGCTTGCACAATCCGCAGTTTATGTTCTGGTGCAACACGAGCATAGATGCTGACGTACTCGACTTGTTGGTCTAATTCTTCAGAGGTAAGCTTTTGCAACTCAGCGCCTGTTAGAACGCGATCGCCTGCTTCGGCAATTCCTAATTCTTGCGCGATCGCCCTAGCGGTGAGCTGATGGTCGCCCGTAATCATCACTGCCCGAATCCCCGCCAGTTTACATTTAGCAACAGCCTCCTTCACTTCCGGACGGGGCGCATCTAGCATTCCTACTAAACCTAACCAAACCAAGTCTTGCTCAGTCGCCTCCTCAGATCCTTCTGGGGGAACCGTCTCTAACGGTCTGTAAGCAAATCCCAGCACCCGTAAGCCTCGGCTTGCCAGGTTGTTATTCTGCTCTAAGATTTGAGTGCGTTGATCTGCGCTTAAAGGAGCAGGGGTGTCACCGATCTGAATTTGAGTACAACACTCCAAAATTAACTCTGGAGAGCCTTTAGTAAACATTAAAAACTGAGACTGAGAATTATTCCCTTCTCCAGCCGAACAAATCACACTCATGCGTTTGCGTTCGGAGGAGAAAGGAAATTCTGCCCTTCGGGTCATCTGACGGCTGAGAGGTTCTTTATCCACTCCTCCCTTGCCTGCTAAGACAATCAATGCCCCTTCTGTGGGGTCGCCAAGAATCTTCCACTCATCATTCTCATATTGCAAATTTGCGTCATTACAAAGGGCACAGGCAACCAGGAGCCATTGCAAATCTGCATACTGTGCTGCAGGGACAGGCTGATTATCTACAGAGAATTCTCCGGTGGGGATATAGCCTTCGCCTGTGATACTGAAGATATGGCTGGCCATTCCCACCTGTTGCACCACCATTTTGTTTTGGGTGAGGGTACCCGTTTTATCAGAACAGATGGTAGTGACAGAACCGAGGGTTTCTACGGCTGGCAGTTTGCGAATCAGTGCTTGACGACGCACCATCCTCTGGGTTCCCAAGGCCAAAGTTACAGTAATTACGGCTGGCAAGCCTTCGGGGACGACAGCCACTGCCATACTCAGGGACACTTCTATTAGTTCTTGGATAATGCCCAAGTCCCAGCGTCCTAAGCTCAAGCGGCTTTGAATTAATCCGCCGATGACAACCACCGCAACTAAGAGTAAAGACCCTGTAACTAAGACATTGCCTAGTTGGGTCATCCGTTGTTGTAAGGGAGTAGGTTCGCTCTCGACAGATTGCAGCAAGTCAGCAATTTTGCCCAGTTCTGTCTGCATTCCTGTGGAGGTAACAATGACTTTACCTCGCCCTTGCACGACTTCAGTCCCTTGAAAGACTAAATTGATGCGATCGCCCAAAGGGGTTTCTGCATTTAGCTGTACTTGGGCTTGCTTATTGGCAGCATGAGCTTCTCCTGTCAGTGCTGATTCTCGGACTTGCAGATTAGATTCTTCGATTAAACGTCCATCTGCGGCAATCTGGACGCCAGCTTCTAGAAGCATGATGTCTCCCGGCACCAAATTTTTGCCGTCCACATCCATGAGCTTGCCATTGCGGATCACTCGCACTTTGGGTGAGGACAGCTTTTTGAGAGCCGCTAGCGCTTTCTCAGCACGAGCTTCTTGGAGATAACCCAAAACTCCGTTGAGAATCACAATTAACAAGATGGCGATCGTATCTTTAAACGGGATTTCACCAATGGACGGTTTACCTGTATAGATATCCCACAGGTCTAGACCGCCAGAAATGAGTGCTACGCCGATCAGCATCAACAACATAATGTTCTTGAACTGATCGATCAAAATGTCCCAGGAACTTCTACCAGCAGTCTCTTGGAGTTCGTTAGTCCCGTACTGCTGCAACCGTTCTTGGATTTGCTGGTTAGTTAAACCTGATTCACCGTTGCTTACCAGGATTTCCAAGGTTTTTGGAACTTCCAGCGTGTGCCAGGGTGTTTTGAGATCTGGGAGAGATTGTGAAGAGATTGATGAGGTCACGGGTCATTTTTTAACACCTACTCGCTCTCAATCATAGGACTTAAAGCTAGCAACTCGCTGTCTAAGACAGTCATTAGGTTAAGGTGACTCTAAAGATTGAGACGAATCTAAACTGGGTGCTGTCGTTTGATTAGGAACGAAAACAGATAAAGCTCGTGGAATCATGCGAAATAATGCAGGGGTACGAGTTACCAGTTCGCCATCAGCATTAATAGCGTGGGGTCTTTTGGTCTTAATCTCAATTTCCTGCCCTCTCCAAGCCTGGATTCCTGGCCATTTGGCATGATTTCCTTGCCGCATTGCCGGGAGTAAGGCGAGAATCTGCCACCAGTGCTGAATTTCCAAGCTATATAAATCTAACTGTTGGTCATTAATCGTGGCATCCTCAGCAACAACCATGCCGCCACCATAAAATCGACCATTGCCAACAGCTATTTGAATGGTTTTGACAGGAATTACCTCACCATTGATCTGAATAGTGGCATGAAAGGGACGCGATCGCCCAATGGCTTGCAAAGCAGCTACAGCATAGGCAAAGACTCCCCATTTACGCTTTGTTTCTTTATCGAGTTGTCGAGTAATTTCGACACTCAATCCTAAACTGGCGACATTGAAGAAATATCGATCATTCACGCAACCTAAATCAATCCGCTCAAGATTTCCCCCAGCAATGATTTGGCAAGCTTCGGGTAATGAGGTAGGAATGGAGAGCGATCGCGCCAAATCGTTCGCAGTTCCCAGAGGTAAAATCCCTAAGGGCAGTTGACTTTCAACTAAACCTTTCGCCGCCGCATTCAGAGTGCCATCACCACCGCCAACAATAACCAAATCCACTTGATCTCGATAGCGACAAATCAAATCAGGAATTTGTTGGGGTTTCTCCGTTGACTCTTCTTGCAGATCAAACCCTAAGGCTTTTAATTGCTCAACTGCCTCGGAGACAGCTTCTTTTCCTCGCCGAGAATGACGATTTACCAGCAATAATGCTCGCTGGTTCATGCAACTCCTTAAATAAACAGGTTGACAATCCAAATATGCTTAGTTAGCGTGACAAAATTTGATCAAAAAGAACTCTGCCTGTTGGGAGACTCCTATGGAATTCTCTAGAAAAAAATTGAGCTTAGTGCTAACAATACTACTTCTAGCAAATATTGTAGGTAGCTTACGAGCAGTCGCGGAACCAATAGTTCCAGCCACAGACGGCACTGGAAGTATAGTAACTCCCAACGGCAACACTTTAAATATCGACGGCGGAAAACTTTCAGGAGATGGAGCAAACCTATTCCATAGCTTTAGTCAATTTGGTTTGAATACTAACCAAATTGCTAACTTTCTTTCTCAGCCAACAATCCAGAATATTTTAGGGCGTGTTACTGGAGGAGAACCTTCGGTCATTAATGGTTTGATTCAAGTAACAGGCGGTAACTCCAACTTGTACTTAATGAACCCTGCCGGGATTGTGTTTGGCGCAGGAGCTAGTTTAAATGTTCCCGCTTCGTTTACAGCAACCACGGCTACAGGAATTGGGTTTGCTGGAGATAAGTGGTTCAATGCCGTTGGGAATAATGACTACCAGAGTTTAATCGGCAATCCCAATACCTTTGCCTTTACTACAAGTCAGCCAGGAAGCATTATCAATGCAGGTTCCTTAGCCGTTCAGCCTGGGCAAACTATCACTTTATTAGGCGGTACGGTTACGAATATAGGTGAAATCTCGGCTCCTGGAGGACAGATTACTTTAAGTGCTGTTCCTGGTCAAAGCTTAGTACGCCTTAGTCAACCAGGATATTTATTAAGCTTAGAGATTCAACCCGTTGGGCAGGACTCGACTTCTAAATCTTTACCCTTTACCCCACCTTCCTTACCCGAACTGCTGACGGGAGGTACTGGAGGTCATGCTACGGGATTAACCGTTAATGGTGATGGCACGGTACAGCTAACGGGTTCTGGCATTGGTATACCAACAGAGCCAGGTACAACAATTGTGTCGGGTAAGCTTAATACCTCTAGTACGATACCTGGACAAAGGGGTGGGACGGTAAATGTATTAGGCGACAAAGTAGGAGTGATTGGAGGCAATATTGATGCTTCTGGTGCTAATGGCGGTGGGACGGTACTGATTGGCGGCGACTATCAGGGTAAAGGAATAGTACCGAATGCCTCTCGCACCTTGGTTAACAGCGACTCGGTAATTAATGCGGATAGTCTGCTTGATGGCGATGGCGGACGTGTTATTGTTTGGGCGAATGATATTACAGGGTTCTATGGCAATATCAGCGCCCGTGGTGGCATTAATTCAGGTAATGGGGGCTTTGTAGAAGTATCTGGTAAGCAAGACCTAATTTTTGATGGGACGGCTAACCTCAATGCTCCCAATGGCAACGCGGGTACATTACTGTTAGATCCAACCGATATAACCATCTCGAATGCCCCCTCTTCTCCTGGGGTTGACGCTCAACTCAATGCAAGTACTCAAAT
>Ga0164305_10000679_pt1 | contig 13172 bp, 13 predicted proteins | sample Whisoiple_237_MG_FD_110215 | JGI IMG/M metagenome (GOLD analysis project Ga0164305, IMG submission 110215) | Soil microbial communities amended with pyrogenic organic matter from upstate New York, USA - Whitman soil sample_237_MG | ecosystem: Environmental > Terrestrial > Soil > Agricultural... | reverse complement strand
GCATCGATGAGCAGACCCTCCCTGGTCAGAAGCTCATAGAAGCGTTTTGCAACAATGTGCGGTGCCGGAATGAGCACCGGATTAATGAAGCCGGAGGCCCTCACGGCATACCAAGCAAGGACAATCAGAAGCCAGGGGATGACGGCGAAGAGGAGTTTGTAAGCGCTTGAATTCATGTCCTCCACGCCATGGATTGCATTAGTGCACCGGAGTCATATTATGAATAGGATGACCGGACAATACCTCAAAAGTCGGAAGGCGAGCGCCTCCTAACATCATGCTGACTATCGGCAGCGTCGAAGCGTTCTGCTACCGGGTGCCGCTTGGGAACCCGGTAGTAACCTCCTTCGGGCGGATGATGGATCGGCCAGCTGTCTTCGTCTGTATTGACGCCCAGGATGGTCTCCGTGGTTGGGGAGAGGTCTGGTGCAATTTCCCGTCGGTCGGAGCAGAATACCGGGCGCGGCTTGTGAACGAGGTTCTCGCGCCGCTTCTGACCGGGAAGGACCTCTCACACCCGTCCGAACTCTGGTCGTACATCACGGCCCGAACTCGTGTCCTTGCGCTGCAGTGCGGTGAGACGGGGCCCTTCTCCCAAGCTATAGCCGGGCTCGACGTGGCGGCGTGGGATCTTTTTGCCCGCAGAAGCCGAGAACCACTGTGGCGCCTACTTGGGGGGATTTCGCCTCGCATCAACGTCTATGCGAGCGGGATCAATCCGGATCGGCCCGAAGCAACGGTTGAACGAGCGCGTGCTTCTGGCCATTGCGCGTTCAAGCTAAAGATCGGGTTCGACGCCGAACGCGATCGCCAAAATTTGACCGCGCTGCGTCACCTTCTGACAGGCAATATCCTCCTCGCGGCGGACGCAAATCAGGCATGGACCACCGACGAGGCGCTGCGCCTCGCTCCCCCGCTGGAGCAATTCGATCTCGCGTGGCTCGAGGAGCCCCTGAGAGCCGATGTCCCCTGGCAGGAGTGGGAGCGACTCGCCGGAAGCACATCCATCCCGCTCGCGGCAGGAGAAAACATTTCCAGCGACGCAAGCTTCGCCGCTGCCATATCCTCCAGAGCCATTTCGGTCTTTCAACCAGACGTGACCAAATGGGGCGGCATTACAAGGTGCTCGAGCGTTGCTCGCGATGTTCTGTCGGCAGGGCGGCGTTTCTGCCCGCATTACCTCGGCGGTGGGATAGGCCTGTTGGCATCGGCGCATCTGCTGGCGGCGGTCGGTGGCGAAGGTCTTCTCGAAATCGACATCAACATCAACCCGCTGCGGGACGCCTGCTGCGGCCCTGTTGATCACGTCCATAGCGGCCAAGTGACGCTCTCAGAAGAGCCAGGTCTCGGAAACGAGCCGGATCTCCAGGCGCTGGCTAAGTACCGAACTCTTTAAGGCTGCGAACAGATGCTTACACGCGGATACGATTATGTGATTGTCGGTGCTGGCAGTTCAGGCTGCCTCTTAGCCAATCGTTTGTCGGCTGATCCGTCGTGCAGAGTATTGCTCATCGAAACCGGCGGCGCAGATCGGCATTTCTGGCTCAAGTTACCGGTCGGCTATTACCGCACGATCTATGATCCGCGTTTCTCGCGGGTGTTCGAGACGGAACCCGGTGAAGGCACGGCGGGTCGCGCAATCGCTTGGCCGCGCGGCCGAGTGGTTGGCGGCTCGTCCTCGATCAATGGTCTGATATTCATCCGAGGCCAACATGAGGATTTCGATGATTGGGAACGCCTCGGGGCGAATGGCTGGGATTATCAAAGTGTCCTCCCCTTCTTCAAACGATATGAGGGCTACGAAGGCGGCGAGAGCGAATTTCACGGCGGATCGGGAGAGTTCAAAGTCTCTAACTTGAGGGTGCGCCACCCCGCCTGCGACGCGTGGCTACAGGCCGCGAGCGAGTTTGGACTCCCGCCAAATCCCGATTTCAACGGACCCACCACATACGGCGTCGGACGTTACCATCTAGCCATCGGGCGGCATTGGCGGACGAGTTCGGCAACGGCGTTCTTGCACCCCATTGCTGCGCGTTCCAACCTCACAATATTGAGCGGCGCACACGCAACACGAGTTCTCTTCGAAGGCAAGTACGCCAAAGGTGTTGAGTTTATATCCGCTGGCCGGCTCAGAAGCGTGGATGCATATTGCGAGGTCGTACTGTCAGCCGGCGCTATCCAATCGCCGCAGCTGTTGCAATTGTCCGGTGTGGGTCCAGCCGATCTGCTCCGGCGGTTTGGAATCCCGGTAATACTAGATCTGCGAGGCGTTGGCCAAAACCTCCAAGACCATTATCAGGCGCGCACAATAGTGAGGCTGCGGAGTCGTATATCGCTAAACGACGAGATAAGGCATCCTCTTAAGCTAGCGCGGATGGCGGTAGATTGGGCGCTGAAAGGTAGCGGCGCGTTAACAGTGGGAGCGGGTCAGGTTGGGGGTGCGGCTTGTACTGAATATGCTGTGGGAAGCCGACCCGACATTCAGTTCAATGTGATGCCGCTCTCGGTCGACAAACCGGGCGAGCCGTTGCACAGGTATTCCGGATTCACGGCCTCGGTTTGGCAGTGCCATGGAAAATCACGAGGCAGAATCGAGCTGCGTTCGGGCGACCCGCTTGACCAGCCCCGCATCGTTCCAAACTATTTCACCGAAGACATCGACCGTAAGACCATTGTCGCCGGATTGAGAATGCTCCGCGAGATTTATCGTCAACCCTCTTTTCGTGATCTTTACGAAGTCGAAATCGTCCCAGGGGAAACCGTCGCAAGTGATGCAGCTCTGTGGCGATTTGCACAAACTACAGGCGGCACCGTCTTCCATTGCTGCGGCACCTGTGCCATGGGTGCCAGCGAGTACTCGGTGCTCGATTCAGAGCTTCGCGTGCGCGGCGTCGAGCGGCTCCGTGTGATCGACGCTTCCGTTATGCCCCAGATAACGTCAGCAAACACTAATGCGGTATCTTTGATGATCGGGGAAAAAGGCGCTCATCACGTCCTCAAAGGACCATCGCCGACGAGACGCTCGAGTTCGGCCATGGCGTTGACTGACTAAGCCATATTCTATGCTTCTCGCAGCCGACACTCATTCACCAAAATACGCTCAAATCGCTAATGCTATTCGGCAGCGCGTTGCACGTGGCCAATGGCCAAAGGGACACCAGCTACCAACCAACGAAGAACTAGCCTATGAATTTGGCGTCTCTCGTGTAACGGTTCGCCAAGCGGTGGACCTGCTGGCTCGCGACGGTCTTGTCGAGGCGCGTCAGGGGCGCGGCACGTTTGTCACCGGAACCCCCATCGAAGATCGCTGGCTGCGCGTTGAGACCAGCCTGGAGGCACTGGCGGAGGTCTATCGCGATACATCACCAGAAATCCTAAATATCTCCGAGGCGAGCTCCTATCCCCCGATTCGTCCGGGCGACGGTATACCCGCTGCCGATTACGTCTACATGCGTCGAGTACACTCGCGCAAAAAGGAAGTGTATTGTGTAGTCTCGATTTATATCGAAGCGACCGTATTTCGCAAGCATGCGGCGCGCTTCCGCAAAGAGGTTGTAATTCCGATACTCGCGAAGATGAAATCACCAGCGATCGTCCGGGCACACCAGACGTTGACGATCGGCTCCGCGGACGTTGAAGTGGCGAGATTGTTGAAAGTCCCGTTGAATGCGCCCATCGCTGAAGTTCGACGAGTATTTAATTCCGCTGATGGGCGAGTGATCTATTTGGGTGAGGTTACGTATCGGGGCGATTTCGTACGTATAGAAATGGATCTGAAGCCGTAGCCGCAGCTAGGTGCCAACCTTGTTGCTTCCCGCTGCGTACATCATAACGTGAGGTCTATCTTGGATGATAGGCACGGGCAAAATCGCCTTCGGCTGCCACCGTTGCGGTGCTTGGAAAAGCGGCGACCCATGCCGGCGCACTCGTAGTCGTCAGCGCATTCAGGTTCTTCAGGACTTCCACGCTCTGACGACGCAGAGCTGCAGCAATTCGGTCCAGATCAGGGTAGTTTGAGCGCACCGCTTCGAGCCAAATCGTGCGTCCGGCGAGAAAGCCACTCGCACCAGCGGAATACGCATAATCCAACACCCGCTCAAACTTCGCTGGGGCCGCACCGCCGGAGAGCAGTACCCAGGGAATGCCCGCCGCCCGACAGATCGCGCCAACGGCATCAAACTCCTCCTGCGTTGATTTGGCGGAAGCGCTCCCGTCGCGCGAAGGCAACGTGCTGGCTGCAAGCGGACTTTCCAGCTTCATCAGATCGACACCGTATTCTGGTTTGGAAAATTCGCGAACGCTATCTATGACAAGAGTGGCCAGCTTCCCAGGCGCTTCCAGGTAGTCGGCCGTGTGGCCGTGCGTGCCGAGAAACGGGAAGACGAGGAGCTCGAGAACATAAGGAATGTCGTTGCGGCGGCAATCATCGCCTATCGAACGCACGAAGTTCTTCTGATGCGTGCACGTGTCGGGGTCGGCGTCAGGCCGATACCATGCTAGCACTTTCACGGCGTCGCCGCCCATCGCGCGAATTTTGTCGACGCTCCACTCGGTGATCGCGCGTGAGCGACGCCCGGCTTCCGATTCCTCGACGCGGTGCTCTTCGAGCGTGACGATAAGGCCACATCGTGGGGGAAGCTTGTCGATCGCGGCAGGAATCGCGAAGTTCGGATCGAATAGCATCGAGCTGCAATGCGGCGCCAATGCTTCGACGAGAAGTCGTTTCACAGAGGTCACCTCGTCGAAACGCACTTGCTCGCGACTGATGCCGCGTGCGTCCGCGATCAGTTCGAATATTGGTGGGCGTTGATCGAGCGCCACCATGCGAAAATGGCCGTTCTCGTCAGCGAGGCGCGCAAGGCCTCGAACTTTTCCAAGCGTTGTCATTGCGAACTTCCTTTAAATGCGAGGCAATCTGCAAGAGAAGGAATGCCGGCGCGCCCGCCCGGTCGCGTACATTTGATTGCTGCCGCGGCGCTCGCGAAGCTCATCGCGTGTTGCGGGCATAAGCCGGCGCCGACCGCGAGTGCGTAAGCACCGTGGAAGACGTCGCCCGCACCCGTCGTATCGACGATGTCGACGGTTTGAGCGCGCATCTCGTGCAGACTGCCGCTTTGACGCCAGACGACGCCCTCCGCCCCTCGCGTGACGGCCGCAACACGGCATCCATAGGAGGAAATTCTCTCCAAGGCGGCTTCTGTCGGTATTGGCTGGAAACGCTCGAGCGCGGGACTTGAGAAGATCGCATGGTCGGCCAGCGGCAGCAGGACTTCGAAGACCTCCTGTTCCGCCATATCAGCATCAAGTATCGTTGGAACATTGTTGTCGCGTGCCATTGTGAACAGTGCCTTCGCGCCTGCAACCCAGCGCGGATCGGCTAGCGCCGCTGAAGCATGCACGACCTTTTCTAGCGGGAGCCAGTCGGCCGCCTCGGGAAAGCTGCCACGAAAGTTCACGATCTGCCGCTCGCCATTGGCATCGACCATGATGCCAGAGATAGAGGACCGTCCGTCGGGGAAGAGACGGAATTGTTCGACATCGACTCCTTCGGCCATGAGTTCGGTACGCATCTGCTCGCCAGCAGCGTCTGTGCCACCGCGGCCCCAAAAGGCTGCGTTCCCACCGAGCCGGGCAATTGTCACAGCGGCTGTTGCCGCCATGCCGCCGCCGAGCGTCTCATGCCCATCAGCGCGGATCTTTTCGCTGCCGCCACCAAAGAGCGTCTCGACACGCCAGACCACATCGAGCGCCGATAGGCCAAGGCACACAATACGAGCCGAAGGAACGCGCATACGGAGCCGGTCGGCGACAATGGCATCGATCAACACCGGTCAGGCACTCGAGAAAAGAACATCATGACAGGAGCCGCCCGCCTTCACTTTCGAACAGATGGACTTTTGCCGGTATTGGACGCAGCGCGATGCGGTTGCCAACAGCCGGGCGAGCATCAGGATCAACGCGTGCGATCGCCGGCTGTCCAGCGACGTCGAAGTGGATTAGCGTGTCGGAACCCAGCGGCTCGACAAGCGATATGGTGATTGGAATGCCTCCGCCTTCATCCGGCACGACAGCAAAATGCTCCGGTCGTATTCCGAGCACTGCTTTGCCGCTTCGCAAGATCCGCGCCGCATCTACCTCGCCCAGTGGTACCGGCTGGTTGGTGCCAGCAAAGACGACACGCTCACCGTCCGGTTGGATCGTGAAAAAGTTCATTGTCGGTGAGCCGATGAAGCCAGCAACGAACTGGTTTGCGGGATGGCCGTACACATCATCAGGCGTTCCGACCTGCTGAATCACGCCGGCTTGCAGAACGACGATACGATCCGCCATGGTCATTGCTTCGATCTGGTCGTGAGTGACGAACACCATCGTGGTTCGCAATTCCTGCGAAAGGGTCTTGATCTCGGCACGCACTTGTGCGCGCAACTTGGCATCGAGGTTTGACAGCGGCTCGTCGAACAAAAATACTTGCGGATCACGTACGATTGCCCGGCCCATCGCTACGCGCTGCCGTTGGCCGCCTGAAAGCGCTTTCGGCTTGCGATTGAGAAATGGTTCGATGTGAAGCATCGCGGCCGCGCGCCGCACCTGCATCTCGATTTCGGCACGTGGCGTACCACGTAGCTCCAACGCGAACGCCATGTTGTCGAACACGGTCATGTGCGGATAGAGCGCATAATCCTGAAATACCATCGCTATGTTGCGACGCGAGGCGGGAATGTTATTGACGCGCGCATTGCCGATGAAAATGTCGCCGCCGCTGATTGGCTCAAGGCCGGCAATGATGCGTAACAGCGTGGACTTGCCACAGCCCGACGGACCGACAAACACTACAAACTCGTGGTCGGCAATTTCAAGCGACAGACCGGGGATGACGGTCAGGCCAGCGTAGCTCTTGACAAGGTTGCGGATCGAGATCGAAGCCATGCCGTCACGCCATTGTCAGCAAAGGCTTCACATATTCGCCGCGAGCGAAGCGTACGAACGCATCCGGTAGCGCATCGAGGCCGAATTCCGCATCGACCAGGCGCTCGTAACAATCCCTATGCGCGCGCAGCAACGCGATGTTCGGGCCGAGGTCCGCCTTCGGAAAATAAAACGTGCGTATCATGTGGAAGTCTTTGCGTCGGAAGACCTTGTCTTCCGTGATCATCCACGGCGCTGCGTTCTCGCCGACGAGGACGATCGCGCCGCCGGGCAAGACAACGTTGATACCTCGATTGCGTGCGGCGTGTGCGCCCGAACATTCGACAATAAGCGGAAAGAGCCGGCTCGTATCATCGATCGGGTGAGGTCGAGCACCGAAGGATCGGGCAATGGCTAATCTTTCGTCATTTGGATCGGAGATGAGGATGTTGCGGTAACCAAGCGTCTGCAGCGCCAACACGACCCCAAGCCCGACGGGACCGGCGCCTGTCACCAATACCGAAGCGGCCTCGTTTGGCGGCATGACTCGTCCGGCGAAGCGGACGGCATGCGCGGATGTGCCGATCGTGTCGAGCAGGAGCGGGGCAAGCCGATCCTCGATGTCCTCGGGAACCGGCAGCAGGCAACTCTCCGGAACGGGTACATATTCTGCGTAGCCCCCCGGCCGGTTCCAGCCGATGAGGCACGACGTTTCCAGACACATCTGCGTGTCGCCGCGCCGGCATGACGCGCAATGTCCGCAATGCAACGGGATGTACACGCAGCAGCGCGTGTCGTGCAGGCGATGGCCCGGCTGCTCCACGCGCCCGAAAATCTCATGGCCAGCTGTGAACTCGGCGCCCTTGTGCCACAGCTTGAAATCCGACCCACACAGGGCCGTCTTGCCGACGCGCATGAGCACTTCGCCCTCGCCTACCCGCGGAAGCGGGATCCGCTCGATCGTGATCCGTTCGTCCCCGTGAAACACGGCGGCTGCCATGGTAGTGTTGATTCCGCTCCCAGCCCGGTTCATCCCTTCACTGCCCCCAGCGTGAGGCCCGCCACGAGCCATCGCTGGACCACTGCCGCGAGCAGCAGCGGCGGTAGTGCGATCAGCGTCGCAGCTGCCATCAGCGCGCCCCATTGTGTCGAGCCCTCGCCAACGAAGTTGAAGGCGGCGGCAATCAGCGTCTTCGTGTCGCCGTTCGACAGGACAAGCGCGAACAGGAAATAGTTCCAGGAGAAGACGAAGCAAAGGATCGCGGCGACCGCGATGCCGGATCCGACAAGCGGCAGAGCGATCCGGAGAAGGATCCGTGTCAGGCTGCACCCGTCGACCTGGGCCGCCTCGTAGACGCTACGCGGGATGTTGTCGAATGACGGCAGCAGCACCCAGATGGCAATCGGCATGGTTATGACCGCGTGCGATAGAATGAGCGCCGTGTATGAGCCGATCAGTCCGACCTGCCGGAACATCACGTACCATGGGAGCAGGAACAGCGTGCCAGGTGCCATTCGGGCGGCAAGCGCGAGAAGGGCCGGCCAAGATATGCGCGTCCAGGAAACCGCAAAGGCGGCAGGGATGCCGAACAAAAGGCCGATTCCGGTGGACCCTGCCGTAACGATGAGGCTGTTTAATGCGAAGGAGAGGAAAGGCGTGGTTTTTGTGAGCTGAGCATAATTTTCGAGGGTCGGGCTAAACAGAATTTTCGGCGGATAGGCCGTGACCTCGAACGATGGCTTGAACGACGACAGGACCATCCAAACAGTTGGCGTCATGATAAGGAGGCCCGCGACGAGGAGCAGGAGTGTGTTGATGCGGGCCGCCCAGGCATCGCTCAATGTCGGTTCGCTGCGCGAAAGAGGAATCATCGCCTGCCTCACCACGCCACGGCGCGACGCAAGCGGTTCAGCGCCAAGACGGCGCCGAACACGATCGCTGTCAACGTCAGCATGAGCGCACTGGCGTAACCGATGTTGAAAAATTCGAATCCGACTCTGAAGCCATAGATATTCAGCGTGTTCGACGCATTGCCTGGTCCGCCCTGCGTCGTAATGTAGATGATGTCGAAGAAACGCAGGAGATCGACACTGCGCAAGATCGTCGCGGTCACGATCGTCGGCATGAGCAGCGGCAGCGTGATGCGACGGAATATTCGAAACGCGGATGCGCCGTCGATTTGCGCTGCTTCGTAGACGCTCGGCGGCAGCGACTGGAGCCCACCGAGTACGATTAACGCGACATAAGGCGCCCATTGCCATGTATCGATCACGGCGATCGTCGGGATCACCCATGTCGGCGAGGCAAGCCAGTCCGAAGGCGGCAGCCCCAGCGATTGCAGGATATAGTTCGCCGCGCCAAGCGATGGATCGAGGATGACCAGCCACATCATCCCCGCGACAACGGGCGGCATCATGAACGGTGAGATGAAGAGCGAACGCACAAGCCCATGAATGCGCTTCGCATTGAAGAGAAGGACCGCAAGCCAAATGCCAAGAACCAATTGCATTGCCAACGACAGCACGTACAGAGCGAGCGTGACCCATAGGCCATGCCAGAACTCCCCGTCATTCACGAGCCGGGCATAGTTTGCGGTGCCAACAAACCGCTGCTGGCCCGTTGATGAAAAAGAATGAAAACCGAGCCACACCGTGTAAATGACCGGGAAAGCAATCATCCCAGCGGTGAAAAGGATGGCGGGTGCTGAGAGCGCGACGATCTCCACCCGGCTGCGATCGATTTCCGCGCCAACGCCGCTCCGGGTCGCCAATGTCGCTTTCGCAGCCGTGATCGACACTGGAATTCCAGAACTCGCTATTTTTGCGCGATCAGGCCATCAAGCGCCTTGTCAGCGTCGGCGCACGCCTGTTCAACGCTCTTCTGTTTCAGGATAAGGTCCTGCACCGCCTGCCCGATGAACTCGCGCGATTCTGGATTGGCGACGATGGGATAGCCGACCTCCGAAGAACCCTTGGTCGCAAGCACGTCGAGCGCCGCCTGCCATTCCTTGCGGACGGGCTGCTCGTCGAGCCAGCGGCGGAACTCGTGATCCTGCGCGACGGCAGGACGCGGCGCTGCAATGCCCTGCAACGCAACCTTCTTCTGAATTTCGGGACTCGATGCCCACTGCACGAAGTACCAAGCTACATCCGGCTGCTTGCTGAAAGCCGATACCGCCATGCCCCAACCGATCGCCGTCGGTACGGAACCCGCATCACCAGCCGGGAACGGCATGAGGCTGGTGTCTTTCAAACGCTCGCCGCCCTCCATCACCGTCCGCAACTCATTCGAGGATTCGAATGCCATGGCGGCCCGGCCGCTGCGATAAAGCGCGGATATCTGGTAGAAGCTGTAATTGACGACTCCGGGCGGACCGTAATCGCGCAGCAGACCACTATAGGTCTCGAGCGCTTTCTTTCCCTTGGCCGAACACAGGTCCGATTTGCCGTTTAATACGTACGTGCCGCCCATGTTGTGGAGCACGTTGGAGAAGGTATATGCGACGGCGGGCTTCAGCCCGCGGCTCACGAACGGCGTGACGCTACTGTCGCAGCTCTTGATCTTCTTTGCCGCCGCCTCCACATCGGCGATCGTTTTCGGCGGCGCCACGCTGCACTTCTGAAAGATATCAGTGCGGTAGTAGAGGATGGGACCTTCAATGTTCAGCGGCACGCTGGTCAGCTTCCCGCCGAAATTTGCAGCTTTGAGGAGCGCCTGGCTCAATCCGCCGGCATCGTAATTTGGCGCCGTGTTCTTTAGCATGCCGGATAAATCAGAATACCAACCCGCCGCAGCAAACTGCTCGCCTTCGCGCGATGGTAGCGTCATGAAGACGTCGACCTCGTCGCTGCGCGCATTCATCACCGTCACCAGACGCTGGCGCATCTGTTGCTCCTGGTAAGTGTCGACCTTGAGCTTGATGCCCGTCAGCTTCTCGAATTCATCTTTGTAGCCGAGGATCGCCTGCGACACTGGATTGTTATTGGCAAGAAACGTCACCGTCTTACCCTGGAACTTTTTCCAGTCGAAGTCGGCGGCAGACGCCGCGAACGACGTTGCAAAGGTTATAATGGACACGGCGCAGACGGCCGCATTTCGCGCAATCGACATCATCTCCTCCCAAGCGGCCCACGCTGATGAGCTCGCCTCAGCGCACGCCTCTTAGGGCGCTTGTGGAACCGTTTACAGCGTACGACTCCGGTGCAGTCAGTCAAGCGTGAGCGCTAGAGGACCTACTCGACAGGAGAGCCCAGGCGGGATACAGCTGGATGTAACGTTACATGACCCACGAGGAAATTTCATCGCAGCGACGAGGTATTCGCGCCGTGGCCGAACACGCCGGGGTGTCGATAGCCTCAGTCTCGCGAGCCGTGAACCTGCCCAGCACAGTAAGTGCTACTCTCCGCGCGCGTATCGCCGACGCAATTAACGTCGTCGGCTACATTCCGCATGCGCCGGCGCGTGCATTGTCGTTACGACGAACACGTACCGTTGGCGCGATTGTACCGACGATCGACAACACAATGTTCGCGCGCGGTATCGAGGCGTTACAAAAGTACCTTTCGAGCGTTGGCTACATGCTGCTATTGACGACGCATGGATATGACCTCGATGCGGAGCTCGAGCAAGCGCGCAACCTCATCAGCCGCGGCGTTGACGGCTTAGTGCTTCGTGGCGACTGCCACCACGAAGCACTTCGCGAATTGCTCGCCGAGCGCGATCTGCCGTTCATCAATGTCGGCGCCTATCGGCCGGACCGTCCATATCCTTGTGTCGGCGCAAACAATGAAGAGGCGGCGTTCCGCGCGGCCAGCCATTTGGCCGAACTCGGCCACCGTAAGATCGGAATTGTTTCGGCAATCCAGCGCAATAACGACCGCGCCACGGCGCGCGTCACCGGATTTCTCCGCGCCTTTGCGCAATATGGTGTCGAGACGCGACCGGAATGGCAAGTTGAAGTGCCGTATACGCTAGCTGACGCGCGCGAGGCTGCTCGGCATCTTATGAGTGCACGTGACTGTCCAACCGCCGTCGTCTGCGGCAACGACGTCATCGCTTATGGTGTGCTTCTGGAGGCGGAACGCGGCGGATATTCGGTGCCGAATGATCTGTCGGTCATTGGTTTCGACGATCTCGATTGGAGCCGGCACCTGCGCCCCAGTCTTACGACGATCCAGGTGCCGACGGATCAGACCTGGCAGCGCGCAGGTGAGTATCTGGTGCGCCGTCTCGCGGGCGAAAAGACGATCATCCATCGCGAGATCGATTATTCCCTGGTCGTGCGCGAATCGACGGGACCGGCGCCCCCGTGAGAAGGCAGCGCTGAATGAGTGGAAACCCTCTCTTCTCCTTGCCGGCTGGTTTTCATGCAATCGTGGTGGGCGGTGCGGGCGACATCGGCGCTGCGATTACTAATCTGTTCCTGGATTTCGGCGCCACCGTCACGGCGAGCGGTGTGGACGCGGCTGCTCTTGCGCACTCGACTCTGCAAGCACGCGATGGCTCGAATGCACAACACTCGACGTGACCGATGATGCCGCCGTGGCGGCATTTGCGGCATCGCACAAGCGCGCGGACGCGCTCGTCAATTGCGCCGGCATCCTCGCACGCGACGAGGAATATAAGATCGAAGTATTTCAGAAGGTACTTGACGTAAACCTGACTGGTACCTTTCGCACCTGTACCGCGTTCCGGCCGCATCTCACGAGGTCACGGGGGGCAATCGTCAACATCGCGTCCATGAATGCGACGCTGGCTCTGCCGCGCATACCTGCCTATTGCGCAAGCAAGGGCGGAGTCGTCATGCTGACGAAAGCACTCGCGCTCGCCTGGGCGGCGGATGGTATCCGCGTGAATGCAGTCGCGCCCGGTTATATAGAGACCGCGATCAACGCCGTAGGGCGTCAGGACGCCGAGCACTACGACCGCATCACGCAGCGCACCGCGTTCAAGCGCTGGGGCCTGCCGGCGGACGTCGCAGGCGCGGTGTTGTTCCTCTGTATGTCTGCTTCGAGCTACGCAACCGGAACCGTCGTCACGGTCGATGGCGGCTTCCTTGCCGGCTGAGGCGTGATGCCGATCGAGCCCCACCTTACAGGCCTTGGGCGCTGCGCTGCTAGCCAAGCTTTGGTGCAGAAAGCACACAATGGCATTCGGCGATCAGCGCAATGTCCGCTTAGCGCGGATTGTGTTGATTTAGTCGGCCGGGAAACTGTCGAACTTCGTGGCGCTATTTCGAGGTGAGGTCCTACTGCTCGGCTGTGTC
>Ga0164305_10000675_pt1 | contig 13187 bp, 11 predicted proteins | sample Whisoiple_237_MG_FD_110215 | JGI IMG/M metagenome (GOLD analysis project Ga0164305, IMG submission 110215) | Soil microbial communities amended with pyrogenic organic matter from upstate New York, USA - Whitman soil sample_237_MG | ecosystem: Environmental > Terrestrial > Soil > Agricultural... | reverse complement strand
TTAATCTAAAAAGTGCCTTTTTTTGGGAGTTTCGGTTAAAATTCCAGGGATTTTTTGTCTCTGTTCGGGGAGCGTCCCTGTTCCAAAACTGTCCGAAGTATTGTTTGTTCAGAAACTCCAATTTCTTGAAAAAGATTCCAAATCCCGGCATGACCATCTCCTATGCAATAAATAGGATGTAGTAATTTTTGACTATTAGTCCAGTCAATTAGAGCTTGATCGCTTTGAAAAAAAAGCTCACAATAAACATTATCTAAACAGAGAGCTTTATAATCTTTCCAATAACATGGCTTGCCCCTGTCCTCATTGCGTAGCCTGACTTTGCCCCCATCCAATGTAATTTCTTGCACTCCTTATTTAGATGTAGGCAATTCAAAATCTTGTCCCTTCACCAATCTTTGTAATGTACTATGATAAACTTTAATACCTGTGAATCTTTCTCAATCTTTTTCTCCTATTTGATAAGATTCATTGGCACTGATTAAAAGAGCACACTTCTCCATCATGGGGCTGAGTTGAGTAGAAGATTTTAACCCGAAATATAGCGTTTTTCATAGCTATGAGGTACACTTAGTAAAGTAAAAGTATTTAGAAGAAAATCATCAATGCAACCCTATTCAATAGACTTGATAAAAAAATCATAGAAGTGAGACAACAAGAAAATATTTCAATAAGAAAACTAGCAGAACGTTTTAAGGTAGCCAAGAGCTTTGTTCAAAAATTACTAAAAAAATTTGAAGAGACAGGAGATATCAGTCAAGAATGCTCAAGGAGGAAGTCCACCCACAAAATTAAATAGCGAACAATTAGTGACTTTAGTGGAAATAATAGAATTGAAGAATGATGGAACTTTAAAAGAGTTAACTGAATTGCTTGAGTCACAAACCGGAATAAAAGTAAGTATATCGACTAGGGGAAGAATTAGCAATCAACTGAATTATACTTTCAAAAAAAACACTATATGCGGCAGAGAAAAGAAGCGAACGAGTTCAAAAAGCCCGAGTAGAATTTTGGGATAAAATCAGGGATGTCAGGGCGCAAGACCTGATTTTTATAGATGAGTCAGGGGTGAATATAGCAATGGTACGACTATAGGTCAGAGCATTAAAAGGTCAAAGAGCGAGAGGATAAAAACCACTAAAAAGGGGAACAAATATTTCTTTAATATCTGCTTTGTCTAGCACAGAAGTAGTGCCTTCAAGAAATATTTATGGTGCTGTAAATATCATAACATTTTTGTTGCATTTATCCTGAGAGAATTAGTCACTCAACTTGGGCAAGGTGCTTGTGTAGTTATGGATAATGCTAAAATTCATTGCGGAGAAATGGTGAAATAATTTATCGAAGAGGCAGGAACCAAGTTAATTTATTTATCTCCTTACTCTTGTGAGTTTTCCCCATAGAAAATTTTTGGTCAAAAGTGAAATCTATCTTAAAAAAACTTAAAACCAGAAATTATTTAGACTTAATTGATGCAATTACAGATGCTATGGTACAAGTTACTAAAAAAGATATTCATAACTGGTTTGCTCATTGTTGCTACTGTACCTCATGACTCTAGGAAACGCTATATTCCGCTGCTATTTGTTGTGCTATTTACGAAAAATGTTGAGCATTACAATCATTTGCTTCGGTTTTTGCTCTTTGACCCTGCTGGTTACTTCGGGACCTTTACAATCGGTAGATCGCTACGCTTACGGTATTCTGCCGCTGTCAATAGCTTTCGGCTTGTTATTGGCGGCTATGCCTCGTTGGGGTTACGGGTTGATGGGATTGTTTGGCGTATTTCTGCTTTACGTTTCCGTGAGATTTGCTAGTTGGCTGTGGGTAGCTTAGGGGCGATCGCTCTTAATATCTTTTGCCCAAACTTAATTTACTCTATTTCCCAAGCTGCCTGAAAAAAGTCTCTTTCGCACAGCATAGCGTAGCGATAGGTTGCTTCGACTTCCGGTCCAGCTTCTGCGTAGCGATCGACCAAACTTTCCAGCCGTTTTGCTAAAATCTCAAAATCCCGGCTGCTATAGGTGAAAATCCAGTCGCTAAAGGCGTGTTCCGGTATATTAGGTTTAGCTAGCTGCTGTCCCAAAAAAGCATACAACCGCAAGCAAGGAGTCATCGCAGCGACTGTCAAACCTACACCACTTCCCCAGGCTGTCGCTAATAAAAAATCTGTGTAGTGGCGGGTAGCGATTCCCGGTTTTGCCTCTTGTAAGTTTACACCCCATTTGGCTGCATATCCTTGATGCAAACGAAGTTCTTCTAAAACGCCACTACCGAGATTGTGAAGGATTTCAAACCCCTCCCAGTCGGGTGCTTTTGCCGCAGCGATACTATAAGCGCGAGCGAAGGCTCGCAGAAAAAATGCGTCTTGTGCAACGTAATATGCAAAACTATTTTGGGGGAGGCTGCCGTCAGCAATCCCTCTGACAAAAAGATGTTGCAGACAAGCTTCGCTTAAGTCTTGATTTGCTTGCCAAAGATCATTAGAATTTGTCATGCAATGTTGAATCGATGGGTTATGATTGTAATTTTTATAGTCTGACTAAACATCTATGATAACAGATATTTTCGCTGTGCCTCAGTCTTTGTGCCTCAGTCTTATGGTATATTTTATTTTTCGTATTTAAGAAAATAGATAAGTTTGGGTACGCGGCTATTTTGTGGGCTGCTGTTGTCTGACTAAAAGAGCGAAATTACGTGCCAATCTCTCTCGTGAAGCAGCCAGGGTGTTTGGCGAAAAAGAAACATTTGATTAAACGGTTGAAAAGTCGATTTCTAAACAGAAACTGCAATGAACGATACACCTAAGTATTCCTTGGTAATTCCTATCTATAACGAAGAAGAAAATCTCGCTGAATTGTATCGGCGAATTAGTGCCGTGATGGAGCGAATGGACGGCCCAGTAGAATTAATTTTAATCAATGATGGCAGTCGCGATCGCTCTCTCGAACTTTTGCGAGAATTGCACGAAAAAGACTCGCGAATCTGTTACCTCAGTTTTGCCCGCAATTTCGGTCATCAAATAGCTGTAACTGCTGGTTTAAACTTTTCTAGAGGTCAAGTTGTAGTCATTATGGACGGGGATTTGCAAGACCCCCCAGAGCTAATTATAGATATGGTAGAACAGTGGCGGCAGGGCTATCAAGTTGTGTATGCTCAACGCACTCAACGCCGTCAAGAAGGTTGGTTTAAGCGGTTGCCGGCTTATATGTATTATCGCATTTTGCGCCATCTTGCTGATGTTGATATTCCGATAGATACCGGAGATTTTTGTTTGATGGATAGGTGCGTCGTGGATGTACTCAACGCCATGCCCGAACGTAACCGCTACATTCGGGGACTGCGGGCTTGGATTGGTTTTAAACAAACGGCGGTTAAGTTTGAACGCGACCCGCGCTTTGCAGGCGAGGTTAAGTATACCTTCAGAAAATCTTTAAGTTTGGCGATGAATGGTTTAGTATCTTTTTCAAAAGTTCCCCTCCGACTTTCGATTTATCTGGGGTTATTTGCTGCATTTGCCTCTGTACTGATGGCTTTTTTGATTTTGTATTGGCGGCTTTTTAATCCAAATTCTGCCTTAACTGGTTTGACAATTGTGATGATGGCGGTTTTCTTTTTGGGTGCGGTGCAGTTGGTCAGTATTGGGATTTTGGGCCAGTATATAGGGCGGATTTATGAGGAGGTGAAGGGCCGGCCACTTTATACGCTGGCAGAAGTTGCTGGTTTCGATCCATTTCGTCAAAAAAATGGTAAATAAGCAGGACTTTTTTACTATCTTGACGGCTTATATCATGTCCGATCAATTAACCATAATATCCCGGTCGGGGCGGGTTTTTGAGATTGTCCATTGTTGGCAGGTATTGTTGGTGAACCCACCCCTACAAAAATCGCGGTCGCTCGACCGGACATGATATTAAAGATAGCGGTTGTATGGTGCGTGTGCTAAATCCCCTGAACCCTGAACCACATTAAAAATGCGGGTTATTGATTCATTATTTTCTACTTGATTGCAGCGGATATAGCATTTTCTATAGTCATGAGTTACAGTAGCAACAATGAACAAACCTGTTATGAATATCTTTTTTAGTAACTTGTAGCATAGCATCTGTAATTGAATCAATTAAGTCTAAATAATTTCTGGCTTTAAGTTTTATTAACAGAGACTTCACTTTTAATCGAAAGTTTTCTATCTGTGAAAAGTCGGGAGTAAGGAGATAAATAAATTAACTTTGCTCCTGCCTCTTCGATAAATTCTTTCACCATTTATCCGCAATTAATTTTAGCATTATTCCTAACTACACAAGCACCTTGCCCAAGTTGAGGGACTAATTATATCAGGATAAATGCAACAAAAATGTTATGACATTTACGGCACCATAAATATTTCTTGAATCTACCATTTCTGTACTCGATAAAGCAGATATAAAATAAATATTGGTTCCCCTTTTTAGGGGTTTTTCTCCTCTCGCTCTTTTACCTTTTAAGGCTCTGACCTATAGTCGTACCATTGCTAGATTAACTCCTGATTCCTCTATAAAAATCAGGTCTTCTGGCCTGTTCTGATTTGAACCCAAAATTCCCCTCGGGCTTTTTGCACTCGTTCGCTTGTTTTCTATGCCGCTGGTGAGTGTTTTTTTTGAAAGTATAATTGAGTTGATTGCTAATTCTTTCCAGGTACTATATATTTACTTTTATTCCGGTTTTTTACTCAAGCATTTCAGTTAGTTATTTTAAAGTTGCATCATTCTTCAATTCTATTATTTCCACTAATGTCACTAATTGTTCGCTATTTAATTTGGTGGGTGGACTTCCTCCTTGAGCATTCTTGACTTATATCTCCTGTCTATTGGGTTCTTTTTAGTAATTTTTGAACAAAGCTCTTGGCTACCTTAAAACGTTCTGCTAGCTTTATTATTGAGATATTTTATTGTTGTCTCACTTATATTATTTTTTTATAAAATCTAGTGAATACGGTTGCATTGATGATTTTCCTCTAAATAGTTTTTCTTTACCAAGTGTACCTAATAGCTGTGAAAAACGCTATACTTATGTGGCGATCGGTATGATACCCCCGATCGGCAATCACTGTGTCGGCGATCACCTTAGAAAGAAGTTTTTCAGATCGATCTAACAATACTTCGGACAGTTTTTGATAGTCAAGCGTAGAATAACGGTTGCAAGGCGATTCGGCAAATTCGCTACCAAGGGAAAATCGACGGTTTCAGACTACGAACTAAAAACAGTCCCCACTACCGATCTAAGGTAGCCGACTTGTCGGGAATTTTCAGTGAAAACTCAGGGATTGCCGAACCCATCTATAATAAAATGAATCTTGTTATTGCTGAATGCTGATATATCCAGGCTGACTTTTTACCCGATCACTCCAAGTTTGAATTGCTGGAAATCTGGTTAAATCAAATCCACCTTCGTCAGCAACGTGAGTGTAAGCAAATAAACCTATGTCAGCAATGGTATAGCGATCGCCTACAAAAAAAGCATGGTTTGCTAAATGCTGTTCCATCACTCGCAAAGCAGCATAACCCGGTGCTTGTTTTTGTTGAAGTGCTTCCTTGTATTCCTCAGCTTTACCTGTCAAATACCAAAAGCGAGAAGTCGCAATAAAAGGTTCATGGCTGTATTGTTCAAAGAATAACCACTGCATGACTTGGGCGCGTTCAAATTTATCACTGGGGAAAAATTCTGTTCCTTCACTTAAATAAAACATAATTGCATTTGATTCAAATAAAAATTCACCCGCTTCTATTTCTAAAACAGGAATACGCCCGTTAGGATTTTTAATTAAAAACTCAGGAGTTCGAGTTTCTCCTTTGAGAATGTCTCTCTCTCTCCTCGCGAAGGGAATATTAAGCTGAGTTAAAAGCAAGCGAATTTTGTAGCAATTACCAGAGGGAGAATATTCGTAAAGTTTCAACATGAGTATTTTTTATACCGCAGAGATCGCAGAGAACGCAGAGTTAAGAAAGAGAGAAGTTTACAGATGATTGTAGCATTTGTGGATAAGAGCAGAATTGCTAGGTTCAGAAGTATAGCCTTTCGAGCTCTCATATGAGGTACTCTCGGCCTCCGTGGCCTCCGTGGCCTCCGTGGCCTCCGTGGACATACCTCACCACGCTTGAGAACCGCTGTAGTATGGGTAAGGTGTACCGCAGAGTAAGCTAAATTCATCGATATGGGGGACTAAATGAAATTAGACTGGGAAATTCCTCACTTAAATTCGGAGACTATCGGCTTAATCTAGGGCTTTCTGGGCGTAGTTGGATTTAGCTTGACACTGGTGGCAACCAGAGTGGCTGCGATAGATTTAGACGCGCTGTTTGTAGGTTTAGGACGCGGAGTTTGGTACTGTGACGTAAATCGAAGAATATCCAGCGCAAATCCTCTACCCATCCCGGCAAAACCTGCGAGATCGCAACGGAAATTCCTGGCAGGCGATCGCCTTTAAGCGTATTCATCCCGATGGTAGTGCGATTGTCTCGACTTTTTGGGAGTTTACCGATCGATTGAGTGCTTCAGCAGAGATACTCTAAATCTGAGAGAGGTTTCCCATGAAAAACCCTCCCAAAGACAGTTTTAAATTATCTCGAACAGAGGTTAATATAAGGCGGTTAAATTTATTCAAGCATCTGAGCATGACATCTTCTAGTATAGGACTTACGCATTGACAAAAAACATTATCTATGTATAGCAATCCTAAATGATTCAGATAAATTTGTAGGGGTAGTGCTAAGAGTGCCTACCCCCTATCTATCGGGCAACCGGGCGTGGGATTGCCCCTACAATAATTATGTAAATGATGCGAGGATTGCTATATTCTCGATCGTGCCATCACTGAATCGGTTCGCCAAAATATACTCACGGACAACTAAAGTGAATAGATTCCTTTGGACTTCATACCAATTGCTAATTATCTTTTTAGAGCGCATCAACTCCAATTTGATAAATGCGTGAAGTGAGCAAAATATGTGAGTCTCGATCGCTAAGGTGTCTCTCACCATGAACCGACAAATTCCACATACTTGTTTGAGCGCTCTATGAAAGGTTTCAATGCCCCAATGAACATCGTGAATTGTGATAAATTCACTTCGACTTGTCTCTTTAAGCTTGGACAGCTCTGGCAGATATAAAATATAATGTTTAGAGTCTTCTTTTTTAAAGTCGCACCTTTACAATTTTATAAATCCAAATTCTTTCAGATGAGTCACTAATCCTTCATCGGCAATCTCTAAAGTGCTTACCTGGCAATACTTGTGCGGCTCATTAGAGACGGTTCTGTTTTTGAAAATTCCGAATAAAAAACCCACTTTCTGGTTTCTTAGAAACTTTAAGTTTTCTACTCCTGCATACCAACTCTCCACTGTTACTATTCTTGGTTTAACTCCCCATTTTCTGCTCTCCATCACCATTTATCTAAAATAATCGTTTTGGGTTTTTCCCTCTCTTTGATCGTATATTCTGTAATTGATGGGTACTGAATTACCATAAATATCACTATTATAATATAGCGTAATTAAGTTTAGTCCCGCGCTCGGTTTATGGTATTTGCCTGACAAAAAATAGCTAATTAATTCGGTATGTTTTGGTTCACTATAAAGCTTTTATCTGACGGTATAATCAACACTTAATATACCTCCTTCTAAGTTGATAACTTTCTCTATCATCCCGAATAAGTCTTTCGGTTCATATCTCTCTCTGAGCAAAAAGCGATTGACGCCCTGAATGGGAAACTTCTCCCAATATCTCTGCTAACCTACTGCACCCCCCTCTCCTTGGGCTCTGAGAGTAAAAATAAAGTGTCAATGTCCTTATTGCATTGCGCTGTCGAGGTTTTAGTTATTTTTCTGATTGTCCGATACCCGTTAGTAGACGTTCCCTCTTTATCAATTCACTATTTGGTTATTTTGTCAATGCGTAAGTCCTAATTTTTTGTGAGTCAGGATGCTGAGAGCGATCGAGCAGAAATAGCCGCTACACAATCAATTCAAGCTGTGGAAACAGAAATTACTGCACTGCCAACAGAGGTTCAAGCCTGCTTGACGAAAAGGTTTAGACCTGTGAATTGCTAACCTTGGATTTGAGCATGAGGTCGATCGCTCTCGATGCTATAGTAGAAAAAAGATCGCGTCTGTCGAATTATAGATAATATTCTCATCTAAACTCTTCCAAGCGAGAGAGGATATTTAAATTATTTAATTTTACTATGAAACTACCGTATAACCACTCAACGCAAAAATATTTAAAATGATGGGATAAACAAGCAGAATAAATTCATGACAGGGAATAAAAAAAACGATCCAGGATAAATCCCATATTTCACTGTTCAATAGTGCCGACAGTTTTTATATGGCCCAATGGCTAATTTTCAATGATTTTGAGCCACTGTGGATAATTAAATCAATGTCATCTCCACTCCTGACTTGCATTTAATGCGATTTTTTTACGCTCCTTGCCCTCTAAAGCTTGTAGTATCGTTCCCAAAAACGCCCGCAGTATTGAATGTTAACCTGGTTCTATTTATTACATTGACACGAGAAACTCATGGACAACACATTGTTCGATCGCACATTCCGGGACAGCGAAGGCAAAATTGTTATAGCTCAGATGCCAAATCTACCACTGAGTGTCGGGATTGTAGCTAGTTTATTAACGCTCATTGTTACAACAGGTAAAATTAATTTAGGGTTGGAGCTAGTAGCCTTTGGGTCTTTGTTTACTTGGGCTTGGGAAGAATTATTTCAAGGCGTTAATTACTTTCGTAGAGCATTGGGTCTGATTGTGCTTGTCGGTCTGATTGCAGGGAAACTTCAATAATTAGGTCAGCATAAATCAAATCAATAAGGTATGGCAAAACCTTTAATCAGGCGGATGAGGAACCGTGGAGAGGTTGACAGGCTCTAAAGGACAATCCAAAAATTAACACCAATCAAATGTGGGAACACCTGAACAATGCTCCACTCATTCGCTACTTGTTACTATTGACGCTTGGCTGGGCGATGGTGCAGGTGTTGGCATATTTTGAAACAGTTCTGATTGTTTTTATTTTTGCAGCTATTCTCGCCTTTCTGCTGAACTCTCCAGTCAAATTTGTATCTCATTTCATTCCTCGTTGGGTAGGGGTAGTGCTGGTGTTTTTACTTGCCTTGTGGCTTCTAGGTGGGTTAATGGCAACGTAAGGATTAGCTACCCTTTCCCAAGCACAGCATTTATTGAACAGGCTCCTCAATTTTTAGAATCGGCGATCGCACTGTTGGAAACACTCCAATGGTTTCTGCAAAAACGCAATATTACGGTCGATTTCAGCACCTTTGAGACACAACTGCGCGAACAAGCCCTCGGCCTCATTGGTATGGGTTTGTCTACAGTGCAAAAGGTGTTATTCAACATCGCGTCGAAACTCGAAAAGTTGGGGCGGTTCCAGTGGGGGCACTAGGGGGACTATACAAACCAGAAGACTGGACAGATATTCAGACTATTGTTATAGTAGAACCTTTCCGTTATCTGTGGAATAAAAACACTCATGAAGTACAATTTTACCTAATTTTCTTACCAGTAGATGCCCGAATTAATGGTCGCGCTATTCGTCAACATGGGAGCATTGAAAATCAAGAACATTGGATTTTAGATGTCACTTTCAATGAAGATCGATCTCGCATTCGGTCGTTGAATAGCCCTCGAAACTTGGCTGCTATCAGGCGGATTTCCCTGAATGCTGTAAATCAAGAAACTACTCTCAAGCGTAGCTTGCGACAGAAAAGGAAACGGGCTGCAATGAATGATTAATACAGGATGCTTCTTCTCAAATCCTTTTGTCAAGACTGATTGAGATGCTCTTACCCTGGATGATGCGGCTGAGCGAGTAGAGGATGCACTCGAAAACGCTCCAACGCTGAAGCCCTTCCATCTAGACGCGGATGATGAAGGGAATGAAATTATCTCAGAGGGTACGGTCAAGGATGCTTCAGAGAAAGCCTTAGCAGAAGACATTGCTAAGCCCTTGGCTCCTGGCTGTACAATTATCAACCGTATAACAATCAAATAATTCATTTGGGCGATGAACTTGACAGAGAAGAATCATCGATCGCGCTGACGCGATTACGCTCCCGAAAATCTATACTTTCTGCTATTAATGTCAGTCATAAAATTAATTATTGTTTGAGATTTTATCTGATTTTAAAGCGCTTTCCCGGGCCACTTTTTCCCACTGTTGCCCTTTTTTATTGGTATAAAATGGTGTTTTTTAGCGCCAATACGCTGTGAGCTATAGATGCCAGTATGACCTGAAAAAAGGTAGCTCATCACACAAGCGATCGCGACAAACACCCCAGATTCTAGTCCAAAAAGTTCAATTCCCATTAAAATTGCAGCGATCGGTGTATTTGCAGCGCCGCCAAAAACTGCCACAAATCCCATGCCAGCCAATAAAGGTGCTGGTAATGCCAAGATTAATGACAAAGCATTACCTAATGTTGCGCCAATAAAAAATAAAGGAGTAACTTCACCTCCCTTAAAACCAGCCCCTAATGTCAACGCGGTTAAACCTATTTTTGCCGCAAAATCCCAAGGCGGTAACTTAGTATAAAACGCCTCGACAATGGTAGGAATACCAAGACCGATATACTTAGTTGAGCCGATCGCCCAAACAGTCAATGCGACAATAAAACCGCCGATTGCCGGACGTAAAGGAGGGTAGGATATCTTGGCTTTAAAGAAGTGGCTAATTTGATGAGTTAGTTTCGCAAAAATCATCGCTACAATGCCAAAGATTATGCCAGCTATAATTGCAGAAATTAGCCCCATTGGAGTTATGCTTGGTACAAGCGCAGCGTGGCGGTATGCGGTGTGATGCAACCCCAGATTTAAGGTAATGCGATCGCCCACAACTGCTGCAACTAAACAGGGAAAAAGAGCGCTATGCTTAATCGTTCCAATGGCTAAAACCTCTAAACCAAAGATAGTTCCAGCTAAGGGAGTTCCAAAAACCGAAGCAAATCCTCCACTAATCCCCGCCATTAATAAAATTCGGCGATCTCTGGGTTTAAAGTGGAATATTTTAGTCAACTGATCGGCAAGGGATGCCGCAATTTGTAGGGCTGTCCCTTCTCGACCTGCTGAACCTCCAAATAAATGGGTTAAATCTGTCCCTAACAGCACCATAGGAGCCATTCGTAAGGGAATAATACTTTGGGGATGATGAATCTCTTCGAGTAAAAGATTATTTCCGGCTTCTACTTTTTTGCCATATTTATGATAAATCCAACCGCTGAAAAATCCACCTACGGGCAGTAAGGCGATCGCCCATAAATGAGATTCTCGCCAATTTGTTGCCCATTCTAAAGATGCGAGGAGAGCGGCGGAACCAAGACCGGAAAGCATACCAACGATACAAGAAATAATGAACCACTTGCTGAGTTGCGGAATGACTGTGAACTGCTGAAATTGAGGTAGAGGTTTCATAATAAATGATTATTTTGGATAAATTTAGGCTCGATTTCAGCGAGCCTAAATCTGCGTTAAATAGCGCCTTGATTATGAACCGCAGAGGGCGCAGAGGACACAGAGAGGGGAGAAGAGGATCGAGGGAATAGAAAACCCATATTTGATATTACTTGTAACTAGATTCCACCAAGATGACAGGAATAGGACTGGTTTCTAAGACGGCTTGAGAAACCGAACCTACTAGCACTTCTTCCCAAGGTTGATGACCTCGTTTCCCGATCGCAATATCTGTTACTTGCCGAGCTTGCGCCACGCGGACAATCTCTTCTGGCACTGTACCAGAAAGACTCAGGAACTCATAGCGAATATCTGATAAGATTCGTTGTGCTTGTTGTTGTAATTGGGCGATCGCCTTTTTATCTCCCAGATTATCCACATACAAAACAATCACATCCCCGTCACTGCGCCTAGCTAAGTCTGCGGCCTTAGTTAAAACATCTGTTGTGAGGGGGGAAGCGTCTACTGCTGCGAGAAAAACTGGACGACCGGAAATCGCTACTTTTGTCGGGTCTACTTCGCCTTTTTCTAATAGTTTGGGAGCAAAAGTGGGAATTGCCCAAGCACCCAAGGGAGCGGTTACTAAAATTGAGAGGGCTGCGATCGCCAAAATCGTCTCGCCACCAGCAATGCCCTGAGCTAGGGGAATTGCCCCTATCGCTGCCTGTACCGTTGCCTTAGCGGAATTTCCTGCTAGCAGAAACAGCCGTTCTTTCCCAGTCCAATTACTACCTAAAGTGGAAAGATACCAACCGAGCGATCGCCCAATCAGAGTCCCGATCGCCAACACCAGCAAACCAACCAGCAAGGTATTGCCTAATACATTAAGTTGAATACTGGCTCCCAGTAGCACAAATAAAATAATTTCGGCGATCGTCCACAAACTATCAAAGCCACCCCGCAATCTTCGTGCTAAAGGCGCATCCAACTCAATCAGGAAAAACCCCGCCGCCATCACAGCCAAATAGCCAGAGAAAACCGGAATATGTTCGGCTGATACTACCAGCCCTAGGGCAAAGCCAGCAGCCACTAGGGAGTCCTGAACCGCAGTTTGAGTCCAGTGTTGCTTGACTAATAGTGACACCAAAATTCGAGCAGTCACCCATCCCAAAAGCACCCCCAAGGTAATTTGGATGATGATTTGAAATGGCAGCAATTGCAGAGGGCTGAGGGTGATTCCTCCCAGTAAGGTAATGGCTGTAGCTTTCCCTTGGGACAGAAACGCTAGCAGTAGGCTAAACACCAGCAACAGCAATACATCTGACAAGGCACTTCCCGTCAGAATCGCATCGGGAATTCCTTTTTTTACTCCCCAACCTAGACTTTTCAACCGCAGCATTCCGGGAACAATTACTGCTGGAGATTCCGCGCCAATGATGCAGCCTAGCAGTAGCGCCGTCAAAAAATCAAACTGAAGCAGCCACATCGCGGCGACAGCAATGGCGATGGCCTCGCAAGCTGCCGGCAGAAAGCCTAATCGCAGCGCCACGGTTCCCTGTTGGGATAGCTTTTCGCGATCGAGTCCTAACCCCGCCTTCATCAAAATCACCATCACGGCAATGGTGCGAAGGGAATTCGCTGCGCCCAAAACCTCTGGGCTAATGACATTCCCCAGTTGCGGGCCTAATAAAATGCCCACCAGCACCATACCTACCAGTGCTGGAGCTTTCAGCCGT
>Ga0164305_10000674_pt1 | contig 13195 bp, 6 predicted proteins | sample Whisoiple_237_MG_FD_110215 | JGI IMG/M metagenome (GOLD analysis project Ga0164305, IMG submission 110215) | Soil microbial communities amended with pyrogenic organic matter from upstate New York, USA - Whitman soil sample_237_MG | ecosystem: Environmental > Terrestrial > Soil > Agricultural... | reverse complement strand
GGCGTCGCCGTTGGCGAAGGCCGAGATCTGCTTCGCCGCTTCGGACCAGTATTCGCCGACGTTTGCCCGCTGTTCCTTCAGCAGGTCGACCGCCGCTTCGAACTGTTCGTCGTTCAGCTCGTAGGGGTTTTCGATCCCCAGGTCGGGCTGGTGGGCCTTCAGGTAGACGGCCGCGTCGGCGATGTAGATCGGGTCGTCATAGGCACTGATTTTGCCCGCGTATTTAGACGCGACTTTCGGATCGAGGACCACGTCCCAGGAGTCCGGCGCGGGCTTGACGTCGTCGCTGTTCCACATCAGCAGGTTGGCGCCGCGGCCGTGCGGGATTCCGTAGGACTGGCCATCGAAGGTGTTGTAGGGCTGGTCCTTGAGATCGCTGAAGATCGTCTCGTAGTTGGGGACCAGATCGACGTTGACCGGGTCGACCAAGTTGGCGGCGACGAGCCGAGCCGAGGCATTGCCGGAGGCGGAGACCCCGTCGTATTCGCCGCTTTTCATCAGGGTCACCATTTCGTCAGAGGTTCCGGCGACCTTGTTGTTCACCTTGCAGCCGGTTTTCTGTTCGAACGGTTTGCTCCATTCGGGTTCGACGTAGCCGGCCCAGGAGATCAGGTCGACTTCGCCCTCGCCTTTGCCGAGCTTCTGCAGCTCTTCGCCGCCGCCGCCACTGTCGTCGTCGCTTGAGCCGCAGCCCGCGAGGACGAGCATGAACGCGACCAAGCCTGCGATGACGAGCCACGCCGTTCGGGCGGAGTGAGAGTCCCTTCTCATGGTGAATCCTCCTCTGTCGTTGACTTCCCCTGAACGGCGGCCGCGTGCTCCGGACGCCATCCGACCAGCACCTCTTTCCCCTGCTCGGGCGCGCCCTCCCCCGACGCACCCTCCAAGTTCTGCTTGACCAGCTGCAGGCTGCCGCCGGCGTCGAGCGCGACGGTGTAGCGCGTGACCATGCCCGCGTAGGCGACCTCGGCGACCGTGCCGCGCTCGCTGTGGAGCTCGTCTGCGCCGGTGCTCGGCTCCAGCAGCTGGATCTTCTCCGGGCGGATCGTGATTCGCCTGCCATCGCGCTCGATCAGGTTGGAGACGCCGACGAAGCCGGCGACGAACTCGTTGCGCGGCTGCTCGTAGAGCTCGCGCGGCGGGCTCACCTGCTCGATCAGGCCTTCGTTGAAGACGGCGATCCGGTCGCTCATCGTCAGCGCCTCGTCCTGGTCGTGGGTGACGTAGACGAAGGTGATCCCCACCTCGCCCTGGATCGCCTTCAGCTCGGTCTGCATCTCCTCGCGCAGCTTCAGGTCGAGGGCGCCGAGCGGCTCGTCGAGCAGCAGCACCTTGGGCCGGTTGACGATCGCCCGCGCCAGGGCGACCCGCTGGCGCTGGCCGCCGGACAGCTCGCCCGGCTTGCGATCGGCGTAACCGGGCAGGCGGACCATCTCCAGCGCTTCGTCGCGGCGCTTGGCCCGCTCCGCCTTGTCTACGCCGGCGACCTTCATCCCATAGGCGACGTTGTCGCCAACCGTCATGTGGGGAAAGAGCGCGTAGTCCTGGAAGACGGTGTTGATCGCCCGGTCATACGGCGGCACCCCGCTGACATCCTCGCCGGCCAGCTCGATCTTGCCGTCGGTCGGATCCTCGAAGCCGGCAATCATCCGCAGCGTCGTCGTCTTCCCCGAGCCCGACGGCCCCAGCATCGTGAAGAATTCCCCCTGGCCGATCTCCAGGTCGATCCCGGCAACGGCCGGCACCTCGCCGTAGTACTTCGTCAGGCCGGTGAGACGGATGTCGGGAGTAGCAGCGTCTATGCGTGTGACGTTATCCGCGCCGTCCCGGAAAGCAAGGCCAAACTAGCCCGCGCGGCTTAGCCGGAGTGGAGTACGGGGTTTGATGGTTGGGGGCGGGAGCCGGTGGGGGTGCCTGGGAGCACCTCCGCCGGGAGATACCCCACCGGCTGGCGCCTCGATGGCTGGTGGCCCGGCTCCATGCTGAGTACCCAGGCACCCCCACCGGCTCCCGCCACGACAGCTGCGGTACTCCACTGAGACTCGCCTGCTTGGGTGAAGCTGCGTGTTCTCGGCGCTGGCTAAACGCCCGTCCCCCTTTCAGCTCCCTGCGCGCGCGGCTTCCTCGCCCGCCACCCGGCCGTCTTTTGAAAGCTGTTGGAGGAGGGGGTGGGTTACCCCTCCTCGGTACTCAGCATGGAGCCGAGCCGAAAGCGCCTGAGGCGTCAGCCCGCGGCGATTCACTCGGCGGAGGTGCTCCGAGGAGGGGTAACCCACCCCCTCCTCTTGCCAGCGCTTCTAGTAGCCGGCCGGGTGGCGGGCGATGAAGCCGACGTTGTCGCGCAGGTCTTCGTGCCAGCGCGGTCCCGTTTCGCCACCGCTGTCGCCGGAGGTGTCCCAGCGGAAGCCGGCGACTTCGGCGTAGGCGTGGCCCGGGTTGGTCCAGACGGTGATCCAGCGACCCAGGCCTTCTTCGCCCCACTTGGCCATCGGGCCGGAGGGGAGGGGGCTTTCGATGAATTCGCCGCCGTGGAGGGCGAAGCTGACGGCGCCGGAGCAGTCGTAGCCGCGGTCCCACCAGCGGGCGTGGCCGCCGCCCCAGACGTACGGTTTGCTGCGGATCTTGTTGGCGGCGGCGATGACCGCCTTGACTTTGGCGGGAGCGCTTTTCGGCGGGATCAGCATCCCGTTGTCGAGCAGCTTCGCTTTCGCGGTCGGCGTGCAGACGTCGATTTCGGCGGGCGACATGCCGCCGGTGGTGCAACGGGCCGAGGCGGCGCCGGGTGCGAGCAAGACGGTTGCGACGAGGGCGACGACGAACGCAAGCCCAGCCAACCTGAAGTTGTGATGCAAACCGATTCTCCTTCGTCGGCCTACGGGGTTAGCTGTCGGGCTAGCGCGAAAGGAGCTTGCGCCCCCGCCTGAATGGCGGGCTCGCCCCGAAAACGTGGTTCCCCCGTTCCCCAAACGCTCTTTGCGCCAGGGATTCGGCGTTTCGGTGATCGAACGCGGGCAGTGTAGACGATCCACCGGCGTTCTGCTCATGAAACGTAAATATTTGGTCGAGATTCCCTCTCCCATCAGGGTTCTGTTCGACGCCTGGGCTGGTAGCTTGCGCCTTGGGATGAACCTTTCGGGCCGAAAAGCGCTGCTAACCGGGGCAACTGGGGGTCTGGGACGGGCGATCGCCAAGGCTCTGGCCGAGCGTGGAGCGAAGGTCGCGCTCAGCGCCCGCAACCGCGAGGCGCTGGAAGCGCTCGCGGCCGAACTGCCCGGCGACGGCCACACCGTGCTGCCCGCCGACCTGGCCGAGCCCGACGCCGCCGAGCGCCTCGCCGCCGAAGCGGCCGGCACCGAGATCCTGATCGCCAACGCCGGCCTGCCCGGCGCCGGCAAGCTCGACGAGTTCAGCGCCGAGGAGGTGAAGCGCGCCCTGCGGGTCAACCTCGAGGCGCCGATGCTCCTCGCCCGCGCTCTCTACCCGGCGATGCTCGAAGCCGGCTCCGGCCACCTCGTCTTCGTCGCCTCGCTCTCGGGCAAGGCGGCCAGCCCGCGCAGCTCCATCTACAACGCGACCAAGTTCGGCCTGCGCGGCTTCTCCCTCGGCCTGCGTGCCGACCTCGGCCCGCGCGGGATCGGCGTCTCCATCGTCTCCCCGGGCTTCATCCGCGAAGCCGGCATGTTCGCCGACGCCGGCGCCAAGGCGCCACCCGGGATGGGCACCTCCACTCCCGAGCAGGTAGGCGCCGCAACCGTCAAGGCGATCGAGCGCAACAAGGTAGAGGTGACCATCGCCCCCCTCACCCAACGCGCCGGGGCCCACCTGGCCTTGGTCAGCCCCTCCCTCAGCGTCAAGGTCCAAAGCGGCAGCGCCGGCCAAAAGGCCGCCAAAGACATCGCCTCGGGCCACTCCTCCGACAAGCGTTAGTCGCCCCCACCGATTGCCTAGGATGGGTCTGTGAGCAGCGATTCCTTCGGAGCCCGGTCCACCCTCGAAGTCGGGGGCCGCGAGTTCGAGATCTTCCGCCTCGACGCGCTGCAGGAGCGCTTCGACGTCGCCCGCCTGCCGTACTCGATCAAGGTGCTGCTGGAGAACGTGCTGCGGCTCGAGGACGGGGTCTCGGTCAGCGCCGCCGACGTCGAGGCAATCGCCTCCTGGGACGCCGCCGCCGAGCCCAGCGTCGAGATCCCCTTCCAGCCCGCCCGGGTCCTGATGCAGGACTTCACCGGCGTCCCCGCCGTCGTCGACCTGGCGGCGATGCGCGACGCGATGGAGGAGATCGGCGGCGACCCGGCGGCGATCAACCCGCTGGTCGACGTCGACCTGGTGATCGACCATTCGGTCCAGGTCGACGCCTTCGGCAACGAGCGCGCCTTCGCGGTCAACGCCGAGCACGACTTCGAGCGCAACCTCGAGCGCTACTCGTTCCTCAAATGGGGCCAGAAGTCGTTCGACAACTTCCGCGTCGTCCCGCCGGCGACCGGCATCTGCCACCAAGTCAACCTCGAGTACCTCTCCCAGGTCGTCTACAGCCGAGAGAACGACGGCACCCTGCAGGCCTACCCCGACACCCTCGTCGGCACCGACTCGCACACGACGATGGTCAACGGCCTCGGCGTCCTCGGCTGGGGCGTGGGGGGGATCGAGGCCGAGGCGGCGATGCTGGGCCAGCCGATCTCGATGCTGCTGCCGCAGGTCGTCGGCTTCAAGCTCGCCGGCGAGCTGCCCGAGGGGGCCACCGCGACCGACCTGGTCCTCACCGTGACCGAGATGCTGCGCGAGCGCGGCGTCGTCTCCAAGTTCGTCGAGTTCTTCGGCCCCGGCCTGCCGACCCTCGGCCTCGCCGATCGCGCCACCCTCGGCAACATGTCGCCGGAGTTCGGCTCGACCTGCGCGATCTTCCCGGTCGACGCCGAGACCCTGCGCTACCTCGACCTCACCGGCCGCCCGACCGAGACGATCGAGCTGGTCGACGCCTACGCCCGCGAGCAGGGCATGTTCGCCGGCGAGGGGGCCGAGGACCCGGTCTTCTCCGATCTGCTGGAGCTGGACCTCGGCGACGTCGTCCCCAGCCTCGCCGGCCCGAAACGACCGCAGGACCGGGTGCCGCTCTCGGAGGCCAAAGAGTCCTTCCTCGAGGTGATGTCCGAGTTCGACGCCGAGGCCGCCGAGCAGATGACCTCCGGCCTCGACGAGGCGATCGAAGAGTCGTTCCCGGCCTCCGACCCGCCAGCCGAGGACCACGACAACGGCAACAGCAAGCCGCGCCCGGCGCTGAGCGGCACCGCGGTCGACCTGACCCGCAGCGACGACGCGATCGCGGTCACCCTCGCCGACGGCACCGAGGTCGAGCTCGACCACGGCCACGTGGTGATCGCCGCGATCACTAGCTGCACCAACACCTCCAACCCCAGCGTCATGGTCGGCGCCGGCCTGCTCGCCCGCAACGCGATCCAGCGTGGCCTGCAGCGGCAGCCGTGGGTGAAGACGTCGCTGGCGCCCGGGTCGACGGTGGTCACCGACTACCTCGAGCGCGCCGGGCTGACCGAGTACCTCGACGCCCTGCAGTTCAACCTCGTCGGCTACGGCTGCACCACCTGCATCGGCAACTCCGGGCCGCTGGCGCCGGAGATCTCCGCTGCGATCGCCGAGAAGGACCTGGCGGTCTGCGCTGTCCTCTCCGGCAACCGCAACTTCGAGGGCCGGATCAACCAGGACGTCAAGGCCAACTACCTGGCCAGCCCGCCGCTGGTCGTCGCCTACGCGCTCGCCGGCCGCATGGACATCGACCTCCAGACCGAGCCGCTCGGCGAGGGACAAGAAGGCGAGCCCGTATTTTTGCGCGACATCTGGCCCAGCGCCGAGGAGATCAAGCAGGTGGTCGGCGACTCGGTCAAGTCGGAGATGTTCGAGCGCAACTACGCCGGGGTCTTCTCCGGCGACGAGATGTGGAACTCGGTCGAGGTCCCCTCCGGCGACCGCTACACCTGGCCCGACTCGACCTACGTCCGCCGCCCCAGCTTCTTCGAAGCGATGCCGGCCGAGGCGCCCGGGGTCACGCCGATCGCCGGCGCCCGAGCGCTGGCTCTGCTCGGCGACTCGATCACCACCGACCACATCTCCCCGGCCGGGGCGATCAAAAAAGAAAGCCCGGCCGGCCATTGGCTGATGGAGCAGGGCGTCGAACCCGGCGACTTCAACTCCTACGGCTCGCGCCGGGGCAACCACGAGGTGATGATCCGCGGCACCTTCGCCAACATCCGCCTCCGCAACCAGCTGGTCGAGCGCGCGGGCGGCTTCACCCGTCACTTCCCGGACGGGGAGGAGACGACGATCTACGACGCGGCGATGACCTACGCCTCCGAAGGCGTGCCGCTCGTCGTCCTGGCCGGCAAGGAGTACGGGTCCGGCTCCTCCCGCGACTGGGCGGCCAAGGGGACGAGGCTGTTGGGGGTGCGGGCGGTGATCGCCGAGAGCTACGAGCGCATCCACCGCTCCAACCTGATCGGGATGGGGGTGCTGCCGCTGCAGTTCGCCGGCGGCGAGAGCGCCGCCTCGCTGGGCCTCACCGGCGCCGAGAGCTTCGACGTCGGTGACCTCGAAGACGGTCAGGCGAAAAACGTGACTGTGACTGCCCGCGCCGACGACGGCAGTGAGAAGACTTTCGAGGCTACGGTCAGGCTTGACACGCCGAACGAGGTCACTTACTTCATAAACAGCGGCATCTTGCAGACTGTCCTGCGCAAGCTAAAAAGGTAGGCGCAGCGGGGCCGCGGGAGGCAGGGGGGTCCGCGCGACCCACACTGCACCTGCGCGTCGGTAGCCAGGGAGGGATGCCGACGCGAGCCGTTCCCCCTGGCGGGACTGCCCTGAGGAACAGTCAAGGGTTAGCTATAGCGGCTAGACCCCCCTCGGTCAAGCGGAATCGAGCGCTTTAGCCGCGTTCGGGGGCGCTTTCCGCTCCACCGCTTTGCGAACCCCCGTGTATGGCCACACCCCAACCCTTGCGCTCGATCAGTTCGATTCCGATCACGCTGCCGACCGGGCCGACCGGGGTAAGGGTCGCGGCGAGCAGGGTGTAAGGGGCCTCCTTGCGTACGCAAGCGACCCAGATCACCACACAGAGCGCTATGAAACCGAGTCCGTGCGCCCAGCCGAACAGCATCGTCTCGGTTTCGAAGCCCGGCAGCAGCCAGAAGATGAGCAGCCCGGAGAAGATCGCCAGCTCGATCCAGGAAAAGCGCTTCACCCAGACGAACAGCTCGCCCGGGACGGGCTTCTCGAACGGCTTGCGGGCCACCGTCAGTTTCCGGGGCTGAGCGCGGTGAGCACGATCCGCTCCTGCTCGCGCGCGTGGGCGCCCGAGTAGCCCTCGCCGGTGCTGGCCCGGCCCTGGCGGCCGATGTAGGTCAGCTTGACCCCCTCGGGGAGGACGTCGGGCATCCGCCGTGACATCACCTTCCAGGCGCCCATGTTGCGCGGCTCCTCCTGGACCCAGGCGATCTCCTTCAGGTTCGGGTAGGAGGCGATCAGGCGCTCGAGGTGTTCGCGGGCGAAGGGGTAGAGGACCTCGACTCGGGCGATGGCGACGTTCTCGGCGGCGGCGCGGCGCTCGTTGTTGTCCATGTCGTAGTAGACCTTGCCGGTGCAGAGCACCAGCCGCTCGACCTTCTCGCGGCGCTCGCCGGCGGTGGGGTCGTCGAGGATGAACTGCAGTTCGCCGTCGGTCAGCTGCTCGAGGGTGGTGGCGGCCTTGTCGAGGCGCAGCAGCCCCTTCGGGGTGAAGACGATCAGCGGCCGCGGCTTCTTGATCAGCGCCTGGCGGCGCAGCAGGTGGAAGTACTGGGCGGCGGTGGTCGGGTAGGCGATGCGGATGTTGCCCTCGGCGCCGAGGGCGAGGAAGCGCTCGATCCGGGCGCTGGAGTGCTCCGGGCCCGAGCCCTCGTAGCCGTGCGGCAGCAGCAGGGTGAGGCGGGTCTGCTGGCCCCACTTCGACTCGCCGGAGACGATGAAGCTGTCGATGATCACCTGCGCCGCGTTGGCGAAGTCGCCGAACTGGGCCTCCCAGAGGACCAGGGCGCTGGGGCTGGCCGCCGAGTAGCCGTACTCGAAGCCGAGGCAGGCGATCTCCGAGAGGGGGCTGTTGTAGAGCTCGAAGGGGGCGGAGGCGTCCTCGAGGTGCTGCATCGGCGTGTACTCGAGGCCGGTGTTCTCGTCGTGGAGGACGAGGTGGCGGTGGGAAAAGGTGCCGCGCTCGGTGTCCTGGCCGGTGAGGCGGATGTGGACGCCGTCGGTCAGCAGGGTGCCGAAAGCGAGCGCCTCGGCCTGGCCGAAGTCGATCCCGCCTCCCTCCAGGGCGTCGACCCGCCGCGCCAGCGGGCGGCGCAGCTTGCGGTGGACGTTGAAGCCCTCCGGCGTCTTCAGCAGCTCCTCGTTGATCGCCCGCAGCTTCTCGGCCTCGACCGCGGTGTGGACCGGCGGGCTGGCGGTGCGGTCGAGCAGTTCGCCGGTCTGGGTGGTGACCCCGGTGACGGTCGGGTCCTCGTACTCGCCCGCCTCCATCTTCTCCCGCAGGCCCTTCAGCGCCCCGGACATCTCGGTGTGGCGCTCGTCGGAGGCCTTGCCGACCTCCTCGGCCGAGACCGTGCCCTCGCCGATCAGCTTCTCGGCGTAGATCTCCGAGACCGGCGGGTGGGCCTTGATCTTGGCCGCCATCGTCGGCTGCGTGTAGGCGGGCTCGTCGGTCTCGTTGTGGCCGAAGCGGCGGTAGCCGATCACGTCGATGACGACGTCGCGGCACCAGCGCTCGCGGTAGGCCATCGCCAGCCGCATCGCGTCTACGCAGGCCTCGACGTCGTCGGCGTTGACGTGGATGATCGGCACGTTGAACCCCTTCGCCATGTCGGCGGCGTAGGGGGTCGAGCGGGCCTCGTCGGGATCGGTGGTGAAGCCGACCTGGTTGTTCTGGATGACGTGGACGGTGCCGCCGGTCGAGTAACCGGGCAGCGCCTGCAGGTTGAGGGTCTCGGCGACCACGCCCTGCGCCGGGAAGGCGGCGTCGCCGTGGAGCAGCACCGCCACCGCCCGTTTCGGGTCGTGTGTGAGGTCGGGGCCGACGAAGTCCTGCTGCAGGAAGCGGGTGCCGCCGGTGACCACCGGGTCGACGAACTCAAGGTGGCTCGGGTTCGGGTAGAGGCGGACCGAGATCTTGTTGCCGTCGGAGGTCTCGTAGACCCCGCGGTGGCCGTAGTGGTACTTGACGTCGCCGGTGCCGCCGTGGGGGATCGAGGCGACCGCCTTGACCGCGTCGATCTGCTTCGAGCCCTCGAACTCGGCCAGGATCGACTCCACCGAGCGGCCGAGGTTGTGGGCGAGGACGCTGAGGCGGCCGCGGTGGGCCATCCCGAAGACGACCTCCTCGGCGCCGGCGCGTTGGGAGAGGGTGACCGCTTCGTCGAGCATCGGCACGACCACGTCGAGCCCCTCGATCGAGAACATCTTCTGCCCCAAATACGCTTTCTCGAGGAAGCGCTCGAACTGGAAGACGTCGATCAGCCGGTCCAGCAGGCGTTTTTTCTCCGCGTCGGTGAGCGGCTGGCGGTGGGCGCCGGTCTCGATCATCTCCCGCAGCCAGATCCGCTGCTGGTGGGATGAGAGGTGCTCGACCTGGTAGCCGATCGTGCCGCAGTAGGCGTCGCGCATCCGCGGCAGCGCCTCGAGCAGGGTTTCGCCGGGGACGCCGATGCGGAGGATCGAGGCCGGGATCCGCGCCATCAGCTCCGGGGTGAGGTTGACGTTCTCGGGCTGCAGCGCCGGGTCGCCCTTCGGCTCGGAGCCGAGCGGGTCGAGCTGGGCGGCGAGGTGACCGTGGGTGCGGTAGGCCTTCAACAGTGAGGTCGCCGCCTGCACCGCCTGCAGCAGCTCTTCGTCGATCTCGCCCGGGGCGGTGGTCGGTTCGGCGCTGGGGGCGCCGACGCTGAGCGGCGCCGGCGAGGCGGAGGCGGGGTGGGCGTTGCTGACGACCGAGGCCTCGAAGCCGAGGTCTTTGGCGACGCACTCGTAGAACTCGTCCTCGCCCTGCAGCAGTTCCTCGATCCGGCGCAGGAAGGCGCCCGACTCGGCGCCCTGGATAACGCGGTGGTCGTAGGTCGAGGTCAGCGTCATGATTTTCGAGACGCCGAGCTGCTTGATCCGTTCCGGCGAAGCGTGTCGCCACTCGGGCGGGTAGGCGATCGAGCCGGTGGCAATGATCGCGCTCTGGCCGCTCAGCAGCCGCGGCACCGAGGCCATCGTCCCGATTCCGCCGGGGTTGGTGAGGCTGATGTTGGTGCCCTGGAAGTCGTCGGCGGAGAGCTTGTTCTCGCGCGTCTTCGCGATCAGCTCTTCGTAGTTGGAGTGGAAGCCGGAGAAGTCGAGCCCGTCGGCACCCTTGATCGCGGGGACCATGAGGCTGTGGGAGCCGTCCTTTTTCTCGACGTCGACGGCGATCCCGAGGTTGACCGGGTTGCCTTCGATCGCGAACGGCTTGCCGTTTTCCTCGGCGAAGACGCGGGTCATGACCGGGAAGTCCTTGGCCGCCTCGACGATCGCCCAGGCGATGAGATGGGTGAAGGAGACCTTCAGGCCCCGGTCCTTCAAGACCGAGTTGATCGCCTTCCGTTTTGCATCCAAGGTGTCAACCGAAATCGTCCGGAACGAAGTAGCCGTAGGCACCGCCCGGCTTTCGTCCATCGCATTAGCGAGCATCGCCGCGGCCCCCCGCAACTGCTTCGCCTCACCCTGCGCAGCCACCGCGCTCGCGCCATTCCCCCCACCGTTGCCGGCCGCCAGCACATCGTCTTTAGTCACCTTCGCCCCAGGCCCAGAACCACTCACCGAACCAAGGTCGACCCCATGAGCCTCGGCCACCCTCCGCGCCACGGGCGTCGCCTTGACATCGGCCCCGCCGTTACCGCCATTCGAACCCGGCGTTGACTGCGCCCCTGCCGTGGGTGGCGACGATGCGGGACCCTCCCCGGTTGGGGAGGGGGACGTATCGGAGACAGGACCCGCGGGCTGAGGGCTCTGTCCCTCGCCCCCCGATTCCATTTCGGCCAACACCGCCCCAACCGAGACCTCATCGTCGACCGCCGCAATCAGCTTGGTGATGACCCCGTCAGCCGGCGCCGGCACCTCAGCATCGACCTTGTCAGTCGACACCTCGACGACCGTATCGCCCTCCTTGACGGCGTCGCCCTCGGCCACGTGCCATTCCAGGACGATGCCCTCGGTCACCGACTCGCCCATCTCGGGCATCGTGATCTGGACGGTGGCCGTCTCGGGCATCTCTGGGCTCAGTCTAAGGAAAGAGGTTTGCGGGCAGCGCCATCGAGATACCCTGCAAGTCCATGAGCTACTTCGTCACCGGGGCAACCGGATTCATCGGCCGCAATCTCGTCCAGAAGCTGCTGCAGCGCGAGGGCGAGATTTACGCCCTGGTGCGGGCCGGTTCGCGCGGCCGGCTGGAGGAGCTGCGGACCAGCTTCGGCGCCGACGGGGCCCGCATCGTCCCGGTCACCGGCGACCTCTCCCAGGACGGTCTCGGTGTCTCCGAGGAGGACCTGCTGACGATGCGGGGCGAGATCGACCACTTCTTCCACCTGGCGGCGATCTACGACCTGACCGCCGACGCCGAGGCCCAGGAGGTGGCGAACGTCGAGGGCACGCGCCACGCGATCGAGCTCGCCGGCGCGGTCGAGGCCGGCTGCTTCCACCAGGTCAGCTCGATTGCCGCCGCCGGCCTGTACCGCGGCGAGTGGACCGAGGAGATGTTCGAGGAGGCCGAACGCCTCGACAACAACCCCTACTTCCGCACCAAGCACGAGTCCGAGCGCCTGGTCCGCGACGAGTGCCAGCGCCCCTGGCGGGTCTACCGGCCGGGGATCGTGGTCGGCGACTCGCGCACGGGGGAGATCGACAAGATCGACGGGCCCTACTACTTCTTCAAGAGCCTGCAGCGGCTGCGGCGGGTGGCGCCCTCGTGGCTGCCGGTGCTGGGGATCGAAGGCGGCGAGATCAACATCGTCCCGGTCGACTACGTCGCCGCCGCGATCGACCACATCGCCCACAAACCGCGGCTGAACGGGCGCGCCTTCCACCTCACCGACCCCAACCCGCACACCGCGGGCGAGGTGATCAACATCTTCGCCAAGGCCGCCGACGCGCCGCAGATGACGTACCGGCTCGACCCCGAGGTGACCGAGCCGGCGAGCGGGGCGCTGCGGACCGCGCTGAAGCTCTTCCCACCGGCCAAGCGGGCCGCGAAGGTGGCGCTCGACCAGCTGGGCCTGCCGGCCGAGATGCTCTCCTACGTCGACTACCCGACGACCTTCGACTCGACCCAGACGCAGAAAGCGCTGAAGGGCTCGGGGATCGAGGTGCCGCCGCTGGAGTCCTACGCGACCCGGGTCTGGGACTACTGGGAGCGCAATCTCGATCCCGACCTGTTCAAGGACCGCTCGCTCTCGGCCGCGGTGCGGGGCAAAATCGTCCTGATCACCGGTGCCTCCTCGGGGATCGGCAAAGCGACCGCGGTCAAGGTCGCCGACGCCGGCGCCACGGTGCTGTTGGTCGCCCGCTCGCTCGACAAGCTGGAGGAGACCAAGGAGGAGATCGTCGCCGGCGGCGGCAGCGCCCACATCCACCAGTGCGACCTCGCCGACATCGACGACATCGAGCGGATGGCCGAGGAGGTCCTGACCTACCACGGTCACGTCGACATCCTCGTCAACAACGCCGGCCGCTCGATCCGCCGCTCGATCTCGCTCTCCTACGACCGCTACCACGACTTCGAGCGCACGATCCAGCTCAACTACCTCGGCTCGGTGCGGTTGATCCTGGCGCTGCTACCGGCGATGCGGGCGCGCAAGAGCGGCCACATCATCAACATCAGCTCGATCGGGACGCAGACGAACCCGCCGCGCTTCTCCGCCTACGTCGCCTCGAAGGCTGCGCTCGACGCTTTCAGCCGGGTGATCGCCTCCGAGGTCGTCGACGACAACGTCCACCTGACGACGATCCACATGCCGCTGGTCCGCACGCCGATGATCGCGCCGACGCGGATGTACGACATGTTCCCGGCGATCTCGCCCGAGGAGGCGGCGGAGATGATCGCCAAGGCGATGGTGGGGCAGCCGAAGAAGGTGGCTACGCGGCT
>Ga0164305_10000672_pt1 | contig 13201 bp, 12 predicted proteins | sample Whisoiple_237_MG_FD_110215 | JGI IMG/M metagenome (GOLD analysis project Ga0164305, IMG submission 110215) | Soil microbial communities amended with pyrogenic organic matter from upstate New York, USA - Whitman soil sample_237_MG | ecosystem: Environmental > Terrestrial > Soil > Agricultural... | reverse complement strand
GCAGGTATCTGCTTCTTTGCGGGGCGTCGTAATTTTGCTTTGGCCGGGGCGGCGGCGATCGAGTTCGGCTTGAATTTCCGATGCGTCGATCGACACCAGGGGCGGGCAACCGTCAATTACTACTCCGACACCGCCGCCGTGAGATTCCCCAAATGTCGATATCCGAAATAGATGCCCAAAGGTATTGCCCATTATGCTTTTCCCTGAAACTTGATAATTTTTAGCTTAAATGGAATAGAGATTTACTGTATTTCTGAAAAATATACCATTGACCAGAAGGCGACAGGCGATCGTCCCACAGCATCACTCCCTTCCCACCCTTAGAAGAATATCTACCAGGGAGAGAGGGAGAGACAGAGAATAGGAGATATCTGGAAACACACTTAAATTCATCCGTGTATCCGTGTCCGAATCCGTGTTGTGGCTTCCTTCTTCTTTAGTCTTCGTGTTCTTCAAAAGGATCTCTCAATTCCTTAGAAGGGGGACCGAAAGCGGTGTAGATCGAGAATCCAGTGATTGCCACCAGGCACACGCCCAGTGAAATGCCTAGAACTGCTGCAGGTTCCATATTTTTGATCGATTATGAGTGCACCACTCTATAATATTACAAAAAATAACAATCCGTCTGAAAGTCTAGTGATTTTAGGCGCTCTACGGTATGGCAGTCAACCCCCACTCCCCGTTTTCCGAGTCCCCCTGCCGCATTTCTGAGAAATTGCGATCGCAATTAGCGGTAGAAATATGTCAAACTTTTCTGTAGAGATTCATTGCAGGTGACTTATGGCACAACGGACTTGGTTAGGAGATATACTCAAACCCCTTAACTCGGAATACGGCAAGGTAGCCCCCGGCTGGGGAACCACGCTGTTGATGAGCGTGTTCATTGGACTGTTTTTCGTGTTCTTGTTGATTATTTTGCAAATCTACAACTCTTCTCTGATTCTGGAGAGTGTGGATATGGATTGGTCGAGTCTCGGCCGCTAAAAATTGATCGCAAAACAGTAAGGCTAAAAGTAAAAGCTGAGGGTTGAGGAGAAAGGGTAAAAGCTAAGTTTTCCCGTTTTTCCTTACCCTTTACGATTACTTTTGCCATAAATAAACAAGAAGTAACTAAACAAATTGCAGGAGAAAAACTATGAATATTTTTGGCATTGGTTTGCCGGAAATGGCAGTTATTTTTACGATCGCCCTATTGGTATTCGGCCCCAAAAAATTACCTGAAATCGGCCGGAGTATGGGCAAGGCAATTCGGGGCTTTCAAGATGCTTCGCGGGAGTTTGAGTCCGAGTTCACACGGGAAGCCAAGCAGTTAGAAGAAGCAGTAGCAACTAGCAGCAAACCGGAAACCGAAAAACTCGCGGCGGCTACTCCGAAGGAAGATAGCACAGACAGTTAAATGAACAACACTCAGAAGTCGGAAACACCAGCGGAGTTAGTGATTCCCCAGCTAATAGTTGGGTTGGGAAATCCCGAACCTAAATACGATCGCACCCGACACAACATAGGCTTTAATGCTGTCGATGCCTTGGCTAAATCTTGGCAAATTTCCCTGTCGGAAAATCGCAAATTTCAAGGCATATTTGGCGAGGGAAACCGGCCGCGGGGACAGAAAATCCGCTTGCTGAAACCGCTGACTTACATGAATCTGTCGGGTCAATCGATTCGGGCGGCGACGGATTGGTACAAAATACCTGCCGAGTCGGTATTAATAGTATACGATGATATGGATTTGCCGATCGGGAAATTGAGAATGCGGCTTGCCGGTTCTGCCGGCGGACACAACGGCATGAAATCGACAATTTCTCATTTGGGCACAGACAAATTTCCCCGCTTGCGGATTGGCATCGGCAAACCTCAAAACGATGCTGCTAAAAATGAGAAAGATACAATTTCCTTCGTGTTAGGAAAGTTTTCCTCAGAGGAAAGTCAGTTAGTAGAGAAAGTGCTTAAACTGGTTGTAGAAGCTGTGGAACTGAGTTTGCACCAGGGAGTAGAAAAAGCCATGAGCCTTTACAATAGTCGCACAATTGCAGAAACAAACGCGGAAACAAAAAGGTGAGTTCGAGACGTTTGCCTGAAACAACTGCATATGTCCGGGTTACTGGCCAATCTTGGCAAAAAGGCACGATAGAGGGTGAAGTGACTGCCGGCAGTTTTGAGTGGCAGTTTCAGTGGCGTTTCACGGCAGAAAAAACACTGATACTTGAACCTTCTCAGGGTAGGGCATTGATTCAGGAACCGCTGCACCGCTTTCTGGAAAAATGGGATTATCAATTAGAACCAGGTGGGGATTATTCCTTTACGGTTCGGGCTCAGTTTTAAAATCTTGGTCATAGGAAATGCGGAAAAGGTAATCGGGAATCAAAACTTCCTTTAGTAGGATATCCCGATTCCAGTAATTCTTTAATTAATCAGGGGGAATCGCTGTAATGGGAAATTGGGAAAAGGTAATGGGGAAGGCAAACTTTCTCTAGTAGTATCTCCCGATTCCAGTAATTCTTTAATTAAAGCAGGTGGCGTCGCTTCTCGGTAAGCCCCGCAATAATACATTGTCAAAACAGCTTTGTAAGCCCAGTGATGGGAAGGTAAATCCGTAAAAGGATTGGGCAGGGTTTCGGCTTGACTCTGCACGCAAGCATTGAGAATTTGTTCTCGCGCTGGCTGGAATTGTGTGGTATTTTCTGCTTTGGCAGGAGCTGAAATACCTGTATAAATTAACAGTGTAGCAGTGGCAAAGATGGTGAGTTTCATACATTTATAAATTTCTGAATAAGTTGGTTTGTAGTGAGGAATTTAGTCCTAAAAATTTGGAAAAATAAGGACTCTTCGTTCCTAGTACAAACCTTTGGAATGTTCGGACATTTTTCGCATTCCCAAAGCCAATACACTCAAAAACAACAACCCCACTGCCCCAGCTAGCGGATTGCCGTTAACTCCTGTCACCCAGTCGGGTACAGAGCCCGAATATCGCACTAACTGCCCGATGTTAATGATGTAATATCCCCAGATTAAACCTGCATGAAGCCCGATCGACAAACCGAGGCGATTTTGGCGCGATCTTTTTCCCCAAACCAGTATCAAACCCAGCAGCAACAACCCCGGAAACTGAGGCCAACTCCGCAGCATAGCCGCGACAGGTTTGATAAAATGAGATAGGGCAAACACCAGGCTATTCACCCACAGAGATATTCTATAATTGTAATCCCGCTGCAACTCGTCCAGCAACCAACCACGGAATACCAACTCCTCGGCAAAACCGACTCCAAGGGCGCTTAACAGCCCTTCGGCGATGATTCTCGGCAAATTATCAGAATTTTGCCACGCGACTAAGCCGAACAGCCCTTGCACCGCAAATAAGCTGAAAGTGAGCAAAAGCCCGATCGCCAATCCGATTAAAAGCTCGAAACCGTTCTGTCGGGTATTGATTAAACCGTAACTTTTGAGCAATTTGGTTTGTCCGTAAACCTGTTTTCCCCAGCGCAGCACTAGGAACAGAAACTCAGTAAACAACAATCCCATTGTCAGAATAGTTGCTAAGTTGCTGTCTTTAACGAAGACATAGATTGGTGCTGCTAGCGGCAGCCAAATTGCTAGCAAGATTAAGAGGAAAATTATCACACGTAAAGGAAATGGATAACTGGCTATTATTTGGAGGCGGTTAATCATTGTTGTAAATGAGTTAAAATTGGGTAAATCGGCTTATTGGTCTGTCGGACTGTCCGACAGGGGTTAAAAACCCCTGTCTCATAGCGAAAGTCCTCTCAAAGAGGACTGAAATTTATCACAATCTAATTTAGGTTGGCAGTCGGTTTTAACCGACTTTTGCTATAAGACGGGGATTTAAATCCCCGGCTGGCTTGCGGGTGAATGCGAGAACTTTTGGCTGAGTCAGGCTTGAGTAAATCCGAGAGTCAGAGTTGGATAAATCCGAGAGTCAGGCTTGAGTAAATCCGAGAGTTAGAGTTGGATAAATCCGAGAGAATGTACAAAGCAGACGGAAAAAGCTAGAATAGCATCGTATAGGTTGAAACTTTAAGTGAAGCAAAGCTATAACATCAGGTAACAATGACTGAAGCCTCCGATTTTTCCAATGTCGATCGCGAATTAGATGACACAATTTTAAGCTTCGCAGACATTCAGGCAGAACTCAACCTGCGCCACGCTAAAGATGCTCTGCGAGATATAGTAGAAAATCTCGACTTGACAGTTCAAGAGCGAACTGGACTGGAACCGGAAATTGGCGGGTTGGAGAAAATGCTCGACAAGCTAGAGCGCGCTTGCGTGCAAATAGCTGTGTTTGGGATGGTGGGAAGGGGAAAATCTTCGGTTTTGAACGCGCTGCTAGGTCAAAATGTGTTTGAAACAGGCCCGACTCACGGGGTGACTCGCACGACGACTATTGGCCAGTGGGATGTCGGAGAGGGAATTGATGAGAATTTGCCCGATGGCTTAAGCCCCGCTACGCTACGACTTTCGCCAGTTATTTACCGTTTGTCGCAAGTTGAATTAGTCGATACTCCGGGAATAGATGAAGTTGACGGCGAAACTCGCGAACTTTTAGCCCGCCGCGTTGCTAAACAAGCAGATTTGATTTTGTTTGTAGTTGCTGGCGACATTACGAAGGTGGAATACACAGCACTTTCGCAGTTGCGGGAAGCCGGAAAACCGATGTTATTAGTGTTTAATAAAATTGACCAGTATCCCGATGCAGACAGGCTGGCAATTTATCATAAAATTAGAGACGAGCGCGTAAGAGAATTGTTGTCTCCCGATGAAATTGTGATGGCGGCGGCTTCGCCTTTGACGGCGAGGGCGGTACGCCGTCCCGACGGAAGTATGGGCGTGCAAATGACTCGCAGTTTGCCACAAGTGCAAGATTTAAAATTAAAGATTTTGGAGATTTTAGACCGAGAAGGCAAATCTTTGGTCGCGCTGAATACGATGCTGTGTGCGGGTGATATTAACGAGCAATTGGTGCAGCGAAAAATGGAGATTCGAGATGACGCGGCTAATCGAATTATCTGGAACGCGGTAATGACGAAATCGGTGGCGATCGCACTTAATCCAATTACTGTAGTTGATATTCTTAGCGGTGCGGTAATTGATGTGGTGATGATCTTAACTTTATCTAAAGTTTACGGCATTGCGATGACGGAAGCGGGCGCGGTGGAATTACTGCAGAAGATTGCGATTAGTATGGGCGGGATTACTGCGGGGGAATTGTTGGCTAATTTTGGTTTGAGCTCGTTGAAAGGATTGTTGGGTTTGGCGACGCCGGCGACGGGGGGTTTGGCGTTAGGGCCTTATTTGTCTGTGGCGGTGACGCAAGCTGCGATCGCGGGGGTTTCTTCCTACGGAATCGGTCAAGTTACTAAGGCTTATTTGGCTAATGGTGCTTCTTGGGGAGATGATGGGCCAAAGGCTGTGGTGAGCAAGATTTTGTCTTCTTTGGATGAGGATTCTATTTTAAATCGGATTAAGGAGGAGTTGCGCGCTAAGTTGGATTTGGGAAGTGTGGAAAAACAGAAATTTCAGTGAGAAGCAGCAAAAAGGAAGAAGGCACGACACGGATTTTGACACGGATACACGGATTAATTATCGACCGTGAGTAGTTATTTGTTATTTGTTATTTGTGAGGAACTACCAATGTCCGATGCCCGATGCCCTATTTGGCCGATGCCCGATGCCCTGTTTGGCTGATGCCCAATTCCTAATATTATGCTATTAACCATCTCTACAACTCGCGTACCTGCTACAGATTTGGGTTATTTGCTGCACAAACATCCCGATCGCCATCAATCTTTTCCGATGACTTTCGGGTCTGCCAGCGTGTTTTATCCAGAGGCAAATGCAGAAAGGTGCACGGCGGCTTTACTCTTAGATGTCGATCCGGTTGGTTTGGTGCGGGGCAAGTCGAAATCGGGCGATCGCCCTCTCGAACAATACGTGAACGATCGCCCCTACGTTGCCTCTTCGTTTCTGTCTGTCGCCCTCGCCAAAGTCTTTAGTACAGCTCTATCCGGTCGCTGCAAAGACCGCCCAGAACTCGCAGAAACAGCTATTCCGTTGACAGTTAATCTGTCGGTTTTGCCCTGTCGCGGTGGCGAGAAGTTCCTGCGGCAAATGTTTGAGCCGCTTGGCTATCAAGTCGCAGCAAAACCCCTGATTCTTGACGAGCAATTTCCCGAGTGGGGCGCGAGTCCTTACTTTTCTGTGGAACTGCAAAATACAGTTCGTTTGGCGGATTTGTTGAGCCATCTTTACGTGCTAATTCCGGTGTTGGATGACGACAAACATTATTGGGTGGGCGATGATGAAATCAAGAAGTTATTGCATCACGGCGAAGGTTGGTTGAACGCGCATCCCGCCCGCGAACAAATTGCCAACCGCTATCTGAAACGCCAGCGCCGTCTGACGCGAATTGCTGTGGCACAGTTAGCAGAAGAGGATAATATTAACCCGGATGATCTGGAAGTTTCTCACCAGCAAGAAGAGGAAGTTTTAGAACAGCGAATTAGTCTGAATCAACAGCGTTTAGATGCTGTGACGGAGGTTTTAAAGCAAAGTGGTGCTAAGCGAGTGGTAGATTTGGGCTGCGGTGAGGGAAAACTGCTGAAATTGCTTTTGAAAGAAAGCTCGATCGAACAAATTACAGGCGTCGATGTGTCCTTTCGGGCTTTGGAAATTGCCAGGGAACGTTTGCAAATCGATCGATTGTCTCCCGCAAAACAATCTCGCATTCAACTAATTCAAAGTTCCCTGATTTATCGGGACAGCCGCTTGACTGGTTTTGATGCGGCGGCGGTAATTGAAGTGATCGAACATCTGGATTTAGAACGGTTAGCTGCTTTTGAGCGGGTTTTGTTTGAATTTATCCGACCCAAAAGTGCGATCGTCACAACTCCAAATATTGAATATAACGTGCGGTTTGAAAACTTGCCGGCGGGCAAATTTCGCCACCGGGATCACCGCTTTGAGTGGACGAGGGCAGAATTTCAAGCTTGGGCAAATGGGGTTGCCGAACGGTTTGGCTGTGGGGTTGAGTTTCGCTGTGTGGGCACCGAAGATTTAGAAGTAGGTTCACCTACGCAAATGGCAATTTTCGCCCAGTGAAAATAATACCCACAGTCTGTTTGTGCTTACAATATAGTTAAACTTGGAAAAATGCAGGCTGACGCTATGAGTAAATCTATGCAAACCCAGATCGTTGAAATTGATAATTCTCAGGGCATTCGCATTCCCAAATCTTTGTTAGATCAAATTGGTATTAGCGAAGCAGTAGAAATCGAAGTTCACGGCGATCGGATCGTCATTCGTGCAGCCCAAAAACCGCGTGACGGCTGGGAGGAATCGTTCGCAAAAATGGCAGAGCAACATGATGATGTCCTTCTTGATGATGTCACCACTCCTGAGTGGGAGGAGGTTGAGTGGCAATAAAATCAGCGCTGACGAACAAAAAGCAGTTTTAGATAGTTTGGTACAGATATTTGCTGAATAATAATATTAAATGAAAATTACGCTTCCAGAACTATCCCTAGTCGTTCTCATCGGTGCATCTGGTTCCGGCAAATCCACCTTTGCGCGACAGCATTTCCTACTTACAGAAATCATTTCATCGGATTACTGCCGCGGTCTGGTTTCCGACGACGAAAACAATCAAGCGGCCACCGCTGATGCTTTTGAAGTATTGCATTTAATCGCTGCTAAACGTCTGGCCGCAGGTAAGCTAACTGTGATTGATGCCACCAACGTTCAGCCGGAAAGCCGCAAACCTTTGTTGGAATTAGCCCGAAAATACCATTGCTTTTTGGTTGCTATTGTGCTAGATTTACCAGAAAAATTGTGTGGCGATCGCAATCAAGAACGTCCAAACCGAAACTTTGGAAATCATGTAATTCGCCGCCACGTTCAAAATTTAAAGCGATCGCTCAAATCTCTAGATAGGGAAGGATTTCGCTACGTTTACGTCCTCCGTTCCCCAGAGGAAATCGAGGCGGTGGAAGTCGAGAGACAACCCCTGTGGAACAATCGCAAAGGCGACTGCGGCCCTTTTGACATCATCGGCGACGTTCACGGATGCTGCGACGAATTGGAACAATTGCTGCAACAGTTGGGCTATCAAATTATCGAAAAATCCAGCGAATCCGATTTGGGGAATTTTCCCACCTACGCGCACCCAGAAGGCCGTAAAGCCGTGTTTTTGGGCGATTTGGTCGATCGGGGCCCGCGCATTCTCGACACCCTCAAACTCGTGCGAAACATGGTACTCGCAGACACAGCTTTGTGCGTGCCTGGAAATCACGACATCAAACTGCTGCGAAAACTCAACGGCAAAAATGTCAAAATCAACCACGGACTCGAACAAACCTTAGCAGAAATTGCCGCTTTACCCGATGAATCCCGCGAATCAGCAGTACGAGAAATTAGCCAATTTTTAGATAGTTTGATCGGGCATTACGTGCTTGATGGCGGAAAATTAGTCGTCGCCCACGCCGGGATGAAATCGGAATTTCAGGGACGCGCATCGGGCAGGGTTCGAGATTTCGCCTTGTACGGAGAAACAACTGGCGAAATCGATGAATTCGGCTTGCCAGTCCGCTACAATTGGGCCGCCGAATATCGAGGTCAGGCAGCGGTTGTTTACGGACACACCCCCGTTCCAGAAACAGAATGGTTGAACAATACTGTTGATATTGACACCGGCTGCGTTTTCGGAGGCAAACTAACAGCTTTGCGGTATCCCGAAAGAGAATTTGTCAGCGTTCCTGCTGCTAGAATTTACTGCGAACCTGCCAAACCGATCCTCTTTCAAGACAGCCCAACTCCACTTAACAATAGAGACATTAATTCACCCGCGATCGATAGCGGTTTGGCGGCAGTGAATCTCACTGCCCAACAGCAGTTTGATGACGTACTGGACATTAGCGACGTACTCGGAAAACGCATTATTTCAACTCGCCTGCAAAGTAACATTACGATTAAAGAAGAAAATGCGATCGCAGCCTTAGAAGTAATGAGTCGGTTTGCAGCCAATCCCAAATGGCTGATTTATTTGCCGCCCACAATGTCTCCCGCTGCTACCTCCAACGAACCAGGACTTTTAGAACATCCCGCCGAAGCATTTAGCTACTACCAACAGCAGGGCATATCCACAGTTGTGTGCGAAGAAAAGCACATGGGTTCCCGTGCAGTTGCGATCGTGTGCCGCGACGCACCGGCAGCTTTACGCCGCTTTGGCATTCTCAGCGAGAGTATCGGCATTTGCTACACCCGCACGGGACGGCATTTTTTCGATAATTCTACCTTAGAAAGAGAATTTTTAGCGCGGGTAAATGTCGCTCTCACTGCGAGCAATTTTTGGTATAATTTTCAAACTGATTGGGTGTGTTTGGACTGCGAATTAATGCCTTGGTCAGCCAAAGCTCAAGGTTTATTGAAAGAGCAATATGCCGCCGTGGGAACAGCATCTCGTCACGGGTTTGCGGAGGCGATTCAGAACTTAGAACAGGCAAACCAGCGGGGAGTTGAAATTAATTCTTTGCTGACTAGCTACCAAGAACGAGCCGAACTAGCCGATCGCTATGTTAAGGCCTATCAGCGCTACTGCTGGCCAGTGAAATCGCTCTTGGACCTCAAATTAGCACCTTTCCACATCTTGGCAACCGAGGGAACTGTTCACACTGACAAAAATCACTGTTGGCACATGGAACAGATTTCACAAATTTGTAAAGCTGACCCGGAATTGCTGTTAGCTACTGAATACAAAATAGTTGAAATTGCCGATTTTGACAGCAGATCCGCAGGGATTCAATGGTGGGAAAAACTGACGGCGGCGGGAGGCGAAGGAATGGTTGTTAAACCAATGGATTTTATTGTGAAAAATAGCAAAGGACTGGTACAGCCTGCGGTGAAATGTCGCGGTAAAGAGTATTTGCGAATTATTTACGGTTTGGAATATTCTTTGCCGGAACATTTAGAAAAATTGCGATCGCGCGGACTTTCCGGCAAGCGTTCTTTAGCTTTGCGAGAGTTTGCTCTCGGTATAGAAGCATTGGAGAGATTTGTTGCGGGTGCTCCTTTGAGACAAGTTCACGAGTGCGTTTTCGGAGTTTTAGCGATGGAGAGCGAACCTGTCGATCCGAGGCTGTAATCGGAAGGTAGAAAGCAGGCGAAAATCTCGACTTTACAGTAATCTGGCAGGGGTTTAAACCCCTGCCTCAAAGCTACATTTGTCGGAAGACAATTTAACAAATTATTAGGAAAACAACCAATTACCAATTACCAATTATTACTGTATCTTACTAACTCAGGACTTAGGCAATTGGCACAGGTTGGGCGATTGCGGCAAATAAGGTGCGCCCTGTACACCCTACTCTAATTCCACGAATCGGCGGCTTAACATCAGGTTTTCAACCCTAATTCGATCCTATTTGTAACCTCTATTTTTCTCAGACCAAATGCGGGTTGGTAGTCCCCAAACATAGACAAATCCTTCGGCAGCTTTGTGATCGAATTCGTCCTCTGCGCCGTAGGTTGCTAAGTCGAAACTGTACAGAGAATTGTCAGATTTGCGACCGACAATAGTGGCATTTCCTTTGAACAGTTTGAGCCGCACGGTTCCAGTGACTCGCTTTTGCGTGTCCTGAATAAATGCGTCTAAAGCTGTTTTCAAAGGATTGTACCAAAGGCCGTTATAAATCATTTGGCTGTAGGTTTCTTCGATGCCTCGCTTGTACCGCGTCACATCTGCTGTCAGCGTCAAACTTTCTAAGTCTCGGTGCGCGTGCATCAAAACTAAAATCGCTGGTGTTTCGTAAATTTCCCGCGATTTAATCCCGACGAGGCGGTTTTCAATCATGTCAATCCGGCCGACTCCGTGGTTTCCAACTATTTCGTTGAGCTGGGAAATTAAGGCGACTGGTGATAAATTTTTGCCGTTTAAACTGACAGGATTTCCGCAATCGAAACCGATTTCTATGTATTCGGGTGTGTCGGGAGTTTGCTCGATCGCCTTTGTCATCAAATAAACTTCCTCTGGCGGTTCCTCCCAAGGATCTTCGAGGATTCCGGCTTCAATTGCCATTCCCAATAAGTTGCGATCGATACTGTAAGGCGAAGACTTTTTCACTGGCGACGGAATACCGCATTTCTCGCCGTATGCGATCGTTTCCTCGCGGCTCATTTTCCACTCCCGCGCTGGTGCTAAGATTTTAATCTTGGGGTTGAGCGCGCCGATCGACACATCGAACCGCACCTGATCGTTTCCTTTGCCGGTGCAACCGTGGGCGATCGCATCTGCACCGTATTTTTCCGCAGCTTCTACTAACAATTTAGCAATCAGCGGGCGAGCGAGGGCAGTCGAAAGGGGATAACGGTTTTCGTAAAGTGCGTTAGCTTGAATCGCTGGAAACGCATAGTCTTTGACAAATTCTTCGGTAGCATCAATAACTAAAGATTCCGAAGCACCGGATGCTAAAGCTTTTTTGCGGATCGGTTCTAATTCGTCTCCCTGTCCCAAATCCGCAGCCAGAGTAATTACCTCTTCCACACCCCACTCGTTTTTGAGGTAAGGAATACAGACGGAGGTATCCACTCCGCCCGAATATGCTAGCACAACTTTTTTAGCGCGACTCATTGCTATTTACATCCTGAATTTAACTGACATCTTGCACCACTGTCATTAAGCTTTTCAGGGCGGGCTCTCCGGCCCAACCCCTACTCCTCACAAAAAAATATCATTTTTGTGGAACAGGCATCTTGCCTGTTCTTGAGAATGGTGCCTAATGTGAGGTTTAACCGACTTTTCATTATGCACCTAATTGAGATCGATTCTTGTCAGAAATAGTACAGATTTATATATTCTTTTTTTGCTAAACTTTGCTATTTCCCTGGAGAGTTGCTGCGGAAAATCTGCTACCGTGGGATACGGTAACTGTGGCGATGGGGAAAAGCCGTGTTTTTTAGTGTTGTGATTCCGACGTATAATCGTAAACCGATTTTGACCAAATGTCTACTGGCTTTGGAAAATCAGCAGTTCGGTGAGATTGTCAGAGAGTATGAAGTAATTGTCGTGGACGACGGATCGACGGACGGGACGCTGGAGTGGTTGGTGGCAAATGCTGACTTGTTGCCTCATGTGCGATCGATCTGTCAATCTCACCAGGGCCCGGCGGCGGCCCGGAATTTGGGCGTTGAAGATGCTAAGGGCGATACGATTATTTTTATTGACAGCGATTTGGTGGTAACAGAGCATTTTTTGCAAGCACACGCCGATGCTTTGCTACAGGGTTACAAAGATACTGATGCTGTTTTTACTTACGGCAGCGTGATTAATACTTGCAATTTTGACAATCCTACCTCGGAACCTTACAAAATCACCGATTATTCTGCCGCTTATTTTGCTACGGGAAATGTGGCGATCGCCCGCCACTGGCTGCTGGCTGCTGGACTTTTTGACACTCGCTTTCAACTGTACGGATGGGAAGATTTAGAGTTGGGAGTTAGGTTAAAAAAATTAGGTTTGAAACTCATTAAATGTCCGGCTGCTGTGGGCTATCACTGGCATCCACCTTTTAGTTTAGAGCAAATTCCGGGCATGATTGACCGAGAAATTCAGCGCGGGAGAATGGGAGTTTTGTTTTATCAAAAACACCCAAGTTGGGAAGTAAGGATGATGATTCAAATGACTTTTTTGCACCAAATCCTGTGGGGAGTTTTATCGTTAGGTGGGATGCTCAACGAGCGAACGATGACTCCTTTTTTGCAGTGGTTGATTGACCGAGGCAAGCCGCAGCTAGCTTTAGAAATTGCTCGAATTTTTCTGAATTGGTATAACGTGAAAGCCGTGTACGCCGCTTGCGATGAATTGCAGGCCGGTAAAAATATACCATAAATCAGCCCGACAGCGCAAATAAAATATAAGATATTGTAGGAGTTTTTTAGGGTCTATTGGTGTCAACTTAGGCTCATAATTAGTAAAGGTATACTTTTTGACAATTATGCCTGCACTGCCCTAGCGCTGCTTAATCAGGGGGATTTAGGGAACAGGCTTGTTTCGGGGCAACCACGGGGGGATTGCCCCGGGAGCATCTCACTTTGGCAGCCAAGCTAGAAATTGGAGTTAGGAGTCAGGAGTCAGGAGCCAGGAGAAAAGAGGAAGAAGGAAGAAGGAAGGAGCCAGAAGAAGTGTTTTTACAAATAT
>Ga0164305_10000671_pt1 | contig 13222 bp, 8 predicted proteins | sample Whisoiple_237_MG_FD_110215 | JGI IMG/M metagenome (GOLD analysis project Ga0164305, IMG submission 110215) | Soil microbial communities amended with pyrogenic organic matter from upstate New York, USA - Whitman soil sample_237_MG | ecosystem: Environmental > Terrestrial > Soil > Agricultural... | reverse complement strand
GTCCGTGGTCGCAGCGGCGGCGACGCCCGTCTGCAGCAGGGTCACGCCGGTCGTATTGGCGCTGACGTCGATCGAGGTGGTCGTACCCGTTATCGGGTCGCCGGCGTCGTTCGGGTTCAGCGTGGCCTGAAGCGACCGCGTGTTGGTGATCGAGGTGACCTGGCCGCTGAGGTCCAGAATGCCGGTCACGGTCGCCGTGCCGCCGCCCGCAGAGGCGAGGATCGACCCATTGTTGACGAGGCTGTTGACCGTCGCGCCGGCGTCGATCCGGATCGCGGTCGCCGAGGCGCTGGCCAGCTGGCTGGATACTGCGCCGGTAATGTTGCCGGAGTTGAAGATCTGCGGCGCGGTCGTCCCGGCGCCGACGCGGATGGCTGTCGCATTGGCGTCGAAGGCGAGGGCCGACACGGCGCCCTCGTTGCGGATGCCGCCCGCGATCGCCACCGTCTGGCCGGCGTTGCCGCCGAAGACGACGCCGTTGGCGTTGATCCCGTCGTAGACGCCCTGGCCGCTGATCGTGCCGCGGTTGATGAAGCCGAAGGCGTTGTCGCCGGTTCCGACGGCGCCGAGCGAGATGGAGCGGGCGGCGGAACCGACCACGATGGCCGGCGCAGCGCCGTAGCTGGTGACCGAGCCCGTGCCTTCGGTGGAATCCGCGATGCCGTCGCCGTCCTCGTCGGCGTTCGTGGTGTCAGCATCCGTCGGCGGACGGTCGACGACGACCCCGCCTGCGACATTGCCCGCGACGATGACCGCCGGTCCGCCCTGAAGCTTGTCCTCGGCGTCGAGCTTGGCTTCAAACGCGTCGGTTCCCCGGGAGGTGTAACGATAGCCCGAGGCGGTCATTTCGCCCTGGAGCGTCAGTCGCCCACCCACGTCCCCGCCGATCGAGACCGCCGAGGCATTGGCGCCCCGCGCGCTGGCCGCGCCCACAAGCATCAAGGCGCCGCTGACGTTGCCCTGGGTGCGAATGGCGATCGAGTTGTCGCCGAATACCCGGACCGCGCCCTGGGTCTGGAGTTTGCCGTTCAGACCGGACTCGATCGAGATGCCGTAGGAATTGTTTCCGTCGACGCTGATCTGGCCGGACGGGCCGAGGATCATGTCACCGGTGACAGGCGCGCCGGCCGCATACCGGACGCCGTAGCGGCCCGTTCCGGTCGCCCAGGGACCGTCCTGGTCACCGTCGCTGTCGGTATCGGGATAGGCTTCGATGTTGTCGGCGACACTGATCGCGCCGTTGATTGTCAGGGTCGACGTCAAGCCCGGGTTGACCAGAACGCCGGTTGAGCCGTCAGCCGATGTCGCCATGTTGACCGAGCTGCTCGACTCCATGGTGAAATTCTTGCTGGCGTCGATCGTCACGGCCGCGCCCGAGGCTACGTTGATCGCGCCGGCGCTGGTCACGCGGATGTCGTCGGGGCCTGCGCCGCCGGGGTTCGACGTCGCGATCGGCGTCGTCCGGGCGGTCGAAATCACGACCTCGGCCATCGCGCCGGAAGCCGCCATCAGGGGAGCGATCGCAACCGCGGTCGCGAGTAGAATACGCATTCGGTAGAAACCCCTGTGGACGATACGCCAGAGACGCGGGCGATCCTCTAACAGGGACCAAGCCAGCCTGCCTCAAGTTTCTCGAATTTGAGGCGAATGCAAGGCCGAAGCCGGCCCCCGACACTACAGATCAAGCGCGGCTATTGCGCATTCTGGCATCAAAATGATATCATTGTCATATCGCTTGAGGAGGGACTCATGACCGCGACCACCCATTCCAGATCCACCGAACGGCCCGCATCGACGGCCAATGGCGTTGTCGTGCTTCTGATAGGGCTGGCCCTTCTGATTCTGGGTCCGGTCAGCATCACGCAGGATCCGGACAACGCCCTGCGCGTCGTCGCCGGCATTGTCGCCGCGGTCGTGGGCCTGCTGCTGATCTGCGGGCTCTATTCGCTGCAGCCGAACGAGGGGATGGCGATCCTGCTGTTCGGAGACTACCGCGGCACGGATCGGAAGACCGGTCTGCGCTGGGTTCTGCCCTGGTACAGCCGTAAGAAAATCAGCCTTCGCGTCCGCAACCTGACCTCCGACAAGCTGAAGGTGAACGACAAGCGCGGCAATCCGATCGAGATCGCGGCGAACGTCGTCTGGCGCGTCGAGGATTCGGCCCAGGCCCTGTTCGACGTCGACGACTATCAGGCCTTTGTCGCCATTCAGGTGGACACGGGACTGCGCGATATCGCCTCGCACTACGCCTACGATCACGGCGAGGAGGGGCAGGACTCCGAGCTGACGCTGCGCGCCGACGCCGAGGATGTGGCCCGCCGCCTGCGTGACGAACTCGGCACCCGGCTTCACGCTGCGGGTCTCGCCATCGACGAGGCGCGGCTGGCCCACCTGGCCTATGCGCCCGAAATCGCCGGGGTCATGCTGCGGCGTCAGCAGGCCGAGGCGATCCTGTCGGCTCGCCGTCTGATCGTCCGCGGCGCCGTCGCCATGGTCGAGAACGCCCTGGCGGACCTCAGCGAGCGCGAGGTCGTCGAGCTGGACGAGGACCGCAAGGCGGCCATGGTTTCCAACCTGCTGGTGGTCCTGTGCGCCGACCGCGAGGCCCAACCGGTCATCAACACCGGCACCCTGTACGGCTGAGTCCATGGCGCGCCCGCGGAAGCCCTTTCTGATGCGCGCCTCGCCGGGCTTGATGGCGGCGGTCGAGCGATTGGCCGCCGCCGAGCTGCGCTCGGTCAACGCCCAGGTGGAGATCCTTCTGCGGGAGGCCCTGCACCGCCGCGGGGTGACGCCGTCCGAAGACCCTCCGCAAGCGGACGACGCTTGAGCTTGGCTTCGAGCGGCGCTAGGGGCCGCTGATGGTCAAGTCGCATATGTCGAAGGTCCGCAAGGCCCGCCGAATCCAGAAACGCATAGCGCGCGGAACGGCGAGCATCTGCGAGGCCGAACGCGAACTCGTCAGCCTCGCCGGGCTGGAGGTGCAGGAAGGCGAGCTGCGCCTGATACCGGGGTGGGACGAGGAGGTCTCGCAAACCTTGGCCGCGACCAAGGCCGCGGGAGAAGACGGCCGGCCCCGTCTGGTCGACACCACCATGCTGTACGCACCGCGGTCGGGCGGGGTGAAACGCTATCTGTTGTCCAAGAAGGCCTGGCTGGAGGCCAACCGTCCAGGCGTCGCCCATTCGCTGGTCGTGCCGGGCGCGCACCACAAGGCGGGCGAGGACGGCATCGTTCAACTGCACGCCACCAAGCTGCCGTTCGGCGACGGTTATCGCTGGCCGAGCTCAGTGCGGCGCTGGGGCGCCTGGGTGGCGTCGCTGAATCCGTCGATCATCGAGGCGGGGGACCCCTATACGCCGGGGCAGGGCGCCCTGGAGGCGGGGCAGCGCGCCGGTTGCCCGGTCGTCGGATTCTGCCATTCCGATCCCGCCGGTCTTGCCGCGCTCCACTTCGGCGAATGGGCCAAGAAGCCCGTCGAAAAGCGTTGGGCCCAGCTGTTCGGCCAGTTCGACAAGGTGGTTTCGCCCAGCCGCTTCATCGCCCGCCGTCTGGAAGAGGCCGGCGTCGGCAATATCGTCATCCGGCCGTTGGGCGTGGAGATCGACACCTTCCGTCCCGACCGTCGCGACCGCGACTGGCTGCTGCAGAAGCTGGGCCTGCCGGCGTCCGCGCGCCTTCTGTGCTTCGCCGGCCGTCCGGCGCGCGAGAAGAACATCGACGTCCTGATCGAGGCCGTTCAGAAGCTGGGCGATCCCTACTACCTGATCCTGGTGGGCGCCGGCGCGGGGATGCCGGCGGAAGACCGGGTCATCTCCCTGCCTTACGAGGCCAATCCCAAGGCCGTGGCGAAGATCATCGCCAGCTGCGACGCCTTCGTTCACGCCAATGACAAGGAGCCGTTCGGCCTGATCGTGCTGGAGGCCATGGCCTGCGGCCGGCCGGTCGTCGGGGTCAACGCCGGCGGGGTCAAGGAAACCGTCGACCAGACCGTCGGCCAATTGGCCGCGAAGGCCGACCCGGTCCAGTACGCCGCCGCCGTCGAGGCGCTGTTCGCCCGCGATATCGAGGCCATCGGCGCGGCCGCCCGCGAACGGACCGTCGAACGCTTCGCCTGGAACCGGGTCTTTGAGGATCTGGGCTCAGTCTACGCCGAGGTCAGCGGAGAGGCCGCCTTCGCCCGGCCCGGCGTGTAAAGACGCGTGAGCCCCGCCCCTCGACAGACGCTCGCGGTGCGGTCAATCTCGAACGAAATCGGGGATTTGAGAACATGAAACGCCTCCTGCTCGCGGCCGCCCTTTCGCTGTTCGCCGCCACCTCCGCCATGGCCCAGACGGTCTATCTGGCCCGTCACGCCGAGAAGGCCGACGCCAGCGCAGATCCCGTGCTGTCCGAAGCGGGGCAGGCAAGGGCCGCCGCGCTGGCCGGCGCCATGGCCGACGCGCATCCGGATCACATCTTCACCAGCCCCCTGCAGCGCACCCGCCTCACAGCCGAGCCGACCGCGACGGCCGGTTCGGTGACGATCGAGGCTGTCGGGTTCGATGGCGGCGCGGCAGGCCATGTCGCCGCCATCGCCGAACGCATCCGCGCCCTGCCGGAGGACGCCGTGGTTCTGGTCGTCGGGCACAGCAACACCATCCCGCTGATCGCCCGTGCGCTGGGCTATGCCGAGGCGGCCGACATGCCGGAGTGCGAATACGACCGGATGACGAAGCTTCACCTGATGGGCGACATGGCCCATGGCGAGGTCACCCGCTACGGCGCGCCGACGACCTGCCCCTGATCATTACAGGGCGCCAGAGTTCATTATTTACCCGGGTAATATTGACGTGCATATATTGCCCGGGTAAATCCCGTCGCATGGCGCGGTTTTGCGTCACGCCGCGAGATCCGCCATGCAACATGACCTGACCCAGGGATCGATCAGCCGCCGCCTCATCGGCATGGCGGCCTTCATCGGCCTCGGCCTGCTGTTCCAGACACTCTACTTCCTGATCGACCTGTATTTCGTCGCGGGCGTCGGGCCGGATGCGATCGCGGGCGTCGGACTGGCGGGCGTGGTCTTCTTCCTTGTCATGGCTGCCGCCCAGATGGTGGCCGTAGGGTCGCTTTCGCTGATCGCGCGCGGCATCGGAGCCAAGGACTTCAGCCAGGTAGACGGCGTCTATCGCCAGTCGATGCTGATGTCGCTGGGGCTGTCGGCGCTGACGCTGGTCGCGGGATACGGCCTCGGCGGGACGGCGATCCGGCTGGTCGCCGCGGACCCGGAGACCGCCCGGCAGGGCACGGCCTACCTCTACGGCTTCCTGCCCGCGCTCGCCCTGATGTTCCCCACGGGCGCCATGGGGGCGGCCCTGCGGGCTGCCGGCGTGGTGCGGCCGACGATGCTGATCCAGACCGGCACGGTTCTGTTGAACGCCGTGCTGGCGCCGGTGCTGATCGCCGGCTGGGGTTCGGGACTGCCGCTGGGGACGTTCGGGGCGGGGCTGGCCAGTTCGATCGCCGCCCTGGCCGGCCTCATCGGCGCGGTATGGGTGTTCGGACACGCCCAGACGCTGATGACCGCGCCCCTGCGTCTCGCCCGGCCCGACCCCGCCGTCCTGTCGCGCATCCTCGCCATCGGCCTGCCGTCGGCGGCCGAGTTTCTTCTGATGTTCTGCACCATGAGCGTCGTCTACGCCGTGATCCGCAACTACGGCGCAGAGGCCCAGGCAGGGTTCGGCGTCGGTTCGCGGGTCATGCAGTCGGTCTTCCTGCCGGCCATGGCGGTATCCTTCGCGGTGGCCCCCGTGGCCGGCCAGAATTTCGGCGCGGGGTTGCCCGACCGGGTGCGCCGCACGGTGCGCGACGCGGCGATCATCAGCTGCGGCCTGATGCTGGTCCTGACCGTGATCTGCCAGTGGGAGGCGGGTTGGCTGGTCGCGCCGTTCACGCCCGATCCGGCGGTGGCCGAGGTGGCCTCGACCTATCTGCGCATCGTGTCGCTGAACTTCATCGCCACCGGCCTGATCTTCATCGCGTCGGGGACCTTCCAGGCGCTGGGCGACACCCGGCCGGCGCTGTTCGGCAGCGTCTTACGCCTTCTGGTCTTCGCGGGCGGCGCCGTCTGGCTCTCGGCACAGCCGTGGACGCGGCTGGAACATTTCTGGTGGCTGTCGGCGAGCTGCGGCCTGTTGCAGTGTCTGGTCGCGATGTTCTTCCTGCAGCGTCAGCTGCGGCGGAAGCTGGCCGGACTGGTTCCGCCCGCGCCGCGGCCGGCGCCGGCCGCCTGATCAGACGTCCAGATCGGCCACAGCGAACCGCGCGTTCTCCTGGATGAACTGGAAGCGCGCTTCGGGCTTGCGGCCCATCAGGCGTTCGACCAGATCCTCGATCTCTTCCTCGGACTCCGGCACCGTGACCCGCGCGAGGGTGCGCTTCTTCGGGTCCATGGTGGTCTCCTTGAGCTGGGAGGCCATCATCTCGCCCAGACCCTTGAACCGGCCGATCTCGGTCTTCTTGCCCTTGAAGACCGTGGCCAGCAGTTCGTCGCGGTGGGCGTCGTCGCGGGCGTATTCCGACAGCGGCCCGGCGCTGATCCGGTAGAGCGGCGGCAGGGCCATATAGACCCGGCCCTGACGGATCGTCTCGGGCATGGAACGGTAGAAGAAGGTGATCAACAGGGCGGCGATGTGGGCGCCGTCCACGTCGGCGTCGGTCATGATGACGATACGCTCGTAGCGGAGGTCGTCGATGTTGAACCGGCTGCCGGGCTGGACGCCCAGCGCGAGCGCCAGATCGGACAGCTCGATATTGGCGCGCAGCTTGTCGGCCGTGGCCGAGGCGACGTTCAGGATCTTGCCGCGCAGGGGCAGGATGGCCTGGGTGGTGCGGTCGCGCGCCTGTTTGGCCGAGCCGCCGGCGGAGTCGCCCTCGACGATAAACAGCTCGGTGCCGTTGGCCGACTGGCGCGAGCAGTCGGACAACTTGCCGGGCAGGCGCAGCTTGCGCGTGGCCTGGGCGCGCTGGACTTCCTTGTCCTTCCGGCGTCGCAGTCGATCCTCAGCCCGGTCGATAACAAAGCCCAACAAGGTGTTGGCCTGTTTGGGACTTTCGGTCAGCCAGTGATCCAGCGGATCGCGCATCAGCTGCTCGACCAGACGCTGGGCGTCGGGCGAGGAGAGGCGGTCCTTGGTCTGGCCCTGGAACTCGGGATTGCGGATGAAGACGGAAATCATCGCGCCGGCGTTGGCGATGACGTCCTCGGCCGTGATCAGGTTGGCGCGCTTCTCATTGGTCAGTTCGCCATAGGCCTTGAGGCCTTTCACCAGCGCGGCGCGGAAGCCGGCCTCGTGCGTTCCGCCGTCGGGCGTGGAGACGGTGTTGCAGTAGGAGGAGACGAAGCCGTCCGCCTCGCCGAAGCCGATCGGGGACCAGGTCACGGCCCATTCGACAGCGCCGGCCTCGCCCTTGCGCTCCACGCGGCCCGAGAAGGCGGGGGTCACCGTCTCCAGATCGCCGATCCGCTCGGCCAGGGCGTCGGCCAGACCGTTGGGGAAGTGGAAGACCGCCTCGGTCGGGGTGTGGTCGGTGATCCGTTCGGCGGCGCAGGTCCAGCGGATCTCGACGCCGCGGAAGAGGTAGGCCTTGGAGCGGGCCATGCGGAACATGCGGGCGGGCTTGAAAGCCGCGCCGACGCCGAAGATCTCCTCGTCCGGCTTGAACCGGATCAGGGTGCCCTTCTTCTTCGACGGCTGGCCCTGGACGATGGAGCCCAGCGGCAGGCCGCGGCTGAACGACTGTTTCCACTCATGGCCGTCGCGCCAGACGGTGACGTCCAGCTGCTCGCTCAGGGCGTTGACGACGCTGACGCCCACGCCGTGCAAACCGCCAGAGGTTTCATAGGCTTTGCCGGAAAACTTGCCGCCCGAGTGGAGGACGGTCATGACGACTTCCAGCGCCGACTTGCCCGGGTGTTTCGGGTGCGGGTCAACGGGAATGCCGCGGCCGTCGTCGCGGACAGACAGCCAGCCCTCGGCGTCGAGGTCGACGGTGATCAGCCTGGCGTGGCGGGCCACGGCCTCGTCCATGGCGTTGTCGAGGACTTCGGCGAACAGGTGGTGCAGCGCCCGTTCGTCGGTGCCGCCGATATACATGCCGGGGCGTTTGCGGACGGGCTCAAGGCCTTCCAGCACCTCGATGGAGGAGGCGGAATAGCTGCCGGCGACGGGAGGAGACGAGGGCGCGGCGCGAACCGGCTCGGGCTCCGGCCGCGGCGCCGCGGCCTGCGGCGTCAGCGCCCGCTCTGGAGCCGGTTCAGGCGTGACTACGGGATCGGCGGGACGCGGTTGCGTCGGCTCTTCATCGAACAGCGAAAGGAGGTCGGCGGACTGGCCCATGCGGATACTGTGCGGCGATTCGGGAGGGGGTCTGGTAGGCCCCGCGGCGCTTCTCCACAAGCGGAACGGCGACCGGGGCGGGCGACGGCAGGATGGCGCGGGTCAGGACCGCCAGAAAGAGCACCCAGGGCAGGCTCTGGTGCTGCACCAGAATGCTCTCCGACAGGCTGAGCACGAAGAAGGCGGCGAGGAAGCCCAGCGCCCACCAGCCCTCGCGCGCGCCGGAGCCCATGGAGCGCAGAACGGTGATCAGGGCCGTCGACGCCATCAGCACGCCGACCAGCACCGCGCCCGGCCAACCCAGCTGGACCAGCAGGTCGATCCAGCCGTTGTGGGCGCTGGGCACGGTCCAGCCGGTTTCCTTGCGGACCCAGTCGGCGGGAACGGATTCGCCCGCCCGGCCCCAGAAGGCGCCGTAGCCGTAGCCGGTCCACGGACGGTCGGCGACCTTGCGCATCAGGCTGTCCCAGATCTCGGTCCGGCCGGTCAGGGACGGGTCCTTGCCGAGCGCCTCGAGCACGGCGACGGAATGGGTTTCCCACGTCCAGATGCCCAGGGCGGACACGACGACGGCGACCCATATGGCCACGACGCTGAAGGCCGCGCCGCCGCGCTTCAGGGACCAGAAGCCGCCGACCATGGCCAGACCGACGATCAGGCAGAGCAGGGAGGTCTTGGACTGGGTCGCCAGCACCAGCATCGACGCCAGACCCAGGGCGATGGCGGGCAACAGCCGGCGGGGGTCGGGCGAGGCCAGACAGGCGGCCGAGGCCGTCGCGCCGATCACCATGACGGCCCCCATCTGGTTCTTCTCGTACCAGAGGCCGCGCCACAGGCCGGCGTTGTCGTACTGGTGCACGCCGATGGACGGGAAGGCGAAGACCATCACCAGACTGCCGATGGCCATCAGCAGGGCGGCGTGCATCAGCAGGCGGGGCAGGTGCGGCCCGCGGAACACCGCGCCGAGGTAGATGGCGAAGACGCCGCTGATGGCCAGGGCGATGACGCGCCGGCTGGTCACCCCGTAGTCCATCGACCAGTATTTCGAGGCGAAGCAGAGGGCTACGACGGACAGCATGGCCAGCACTGCCGGCCAGGCACGCCACAGCCGGTCGATCCGATACGCCGCCATGCCGAAGATGGCCGCATAGGCGGGCAACCAGACCAGACGCAGCACCGGCGTCTCTTCCTGCAGCGGGGCGAAGACGGGCCCGATCAGGGCGCCGGTCAGCATGGCGACGATGCCGATGCAGATCGCCCGTTCCCACAGGTTGGGAACCGGTTCGGTCAGGACCGCTTCTGGACGGGACTCATGCACCCATGCAGGGTCGGGCCTCAGGCTTAACGAAGGGTTGGAATCGGATGGCGGGCGACCTGCTGAGGTCACGGGACGGGAACCACGCGCGCGTGGGCTTCGTCGAGCTGTTCTTCGACCTGGTCTTCGTCTTCGCCATCACCCAGATTTCGCACACGCTGCTGGCCCACCTGAGCTGGATCGGCGCGCTGCAGGGATTCATGCTGCTGGTCGCCGTCTGGTGGGCCTGGATCGACACCAGCTGGATCACGAACTGGCTGGACCCGGAACGGGCGCCGGTGCGGGCCATGCTGTTCCTGCTGATGGCCGCGGGGCTGGTGATGTCGACCTCCCTGCCGGAGGCGTTCGGCGAGAAGGGGCTGATCTTCGCCTGCGCCTTCGCCTCCCTTCAGCTGGGCCGGGGCCTGTTCACGCTGTGGGCGGTGCGAAGGCACGAGGTGCTGCGCCCCAATTTCCAGCGCATCTGCATCTGGGCCGGGATCGGCGCGACCCTGTGGATCACCGGCGGCGTCATGGAAGGGTCGACCCGGCTGACCCTCTGGCTGATCGCCGTGGCCTTCGAGTTCGCGGGCCCAGCCTGCTATTTCTGGGTTCCGCGCCTGGGCCGTTCGCACGCCGAGGACTGGGAGGTCGAGGGCGGCCACATGGCCGAGCGCGTCGGCCTGTTCATCATCATTTGCCTGGGCGAATCCGTCCTCGTCACCGGCGCGACCTTCGCCGGGCTGGACTGGACGCCATCGGTCGTGGGGGCCTTCGCCGCCGCCTTCGTCGGCACCCTGGCCATGTGGTGGATCTGGTTCAGCAAGGCCCATGACGCCGCCTCGGACCTGATCGCCCATTCCAGCGAGACGGGCCGCGTCGCCCGCCGCGCCTACACCTATGCGCCGATCCTCGTGGTCGCCGGGATCGTCGTCACCGCCGTCGGGGACGAGATGTCGCTGAGCCACCCGCGCGGCGTCATCGACTTCCCCATGGCCGCCGTCCTGATCGGCGGGCCGATGCTGTTCCTGATCGGGGCGCAGGTGTTCAAACTGGCCGCCTTCGGCCTGTGGTCGCCGTCACGGCTCAGCGGTATCGCGGCGCTGGGGATGTTGAGCTTCGCGGTGCCGCTGCTGACGCCGCTGGGGCTGGCTATGTGCGCGACGGGGGTCCTGATCGGGGTAGGGGCGTGGGAGACGCTGGTGAGGCATCGGTCGCCGCTGGACACCGAGGCTGGACACTAAGCCCCGGCCGGAACCGCGTCGGCGCCAAGGCGCGGCTCAGACCTTCTCCACAAAGCTGTCGATCACCTTCTTCTCGCCGGCCTTTTCGAACTCGACCAGCAGCTTGTTGCCCTCGATGCCGGTGATGTGGCCGTAGCCGAATTTCTGGTGGAAGACGCGCTCGCCCTTCGACCAGTTTGAGCCCGCCTTGGGGTCCGCGGTGGCGACCAGCCGGCCGTCGCCCTCGATCAGGGCGTGGCGGGCCGGGCGAGCGTCCGGGGACCGGCCAGCGGTGAAGGACTGGGCGCGTTTCCAGCCAGGGGAGGAATAACCCGACCCGAAGGTCGGCATGTCGTCCCAGCGGCTCTTCGCCTCCTTCATGCCCGGCGTGACGCCGTAGTAGCCGGTGTCGCTCTCGGCCTCGACGTGGGCGATGGGCAGTTCGTCGACGAAGCGGCTGGGCAGCTGCGAGGTCCAGCGGCCGTAGACCAGACGGTTGGCGGCGAATGAGATACGCGCGTCGGACTTGGCCCGGGTCACGCCGACATAGGCCAGGCGGCGTTCCTCCTCGAGGCCCTTTTCGCCCTTCTCGTCGATGCTGCGCTGGCTGGGGAAGACGCCTTCCTCCCAGCCGGGCAGGAAGACCAACGGGAACTCCAGTCCCTTGGCGCCGTGGAGGGTCATGATCTGCACCGCGTCGTCCGACCCGCCGCGGTCCAGGTCCATGACCAGCGAGACGTGCTCCAGATAGGCGGGCAGGGTCTCGAACTGCTGCATCGACTGCGTCAGCTCCTTGAGGTTGTCGAGCCGCGTCTGGCCGGTGGCGCGGTCGGCCTTCTGCATGTCGGTGTAGCCGCTCTCTTCCAGAACCGCCTCCGTCAGCTCCCAGTGGGTCGTGGTCTGGGCCAGGGCGCGCCAGCGGTCGATGTCGCGCACGAAGTTGGACAGGGCTGTGCGGGTCCGCGCCTGAAGTTCGTCCGAGGTGATCAGGTCGCGCACGGCGCTCATGGCCGAGACGCCGGACAGTCGGGCGATCTGCAGCACCTTCTGCACGCTGGTGTCGCCGATGCCGCGCTTGGGCACATTGACGATCCGCTCGAAGGCCAGGTCGTCGTCCTCGGACAGGATCAGCCGCAGATAGGCGTGTGCGTCGCGGATCTCGGCCCGCTCGAAGAAGCGCGGGCCGCCGATGACGGTGTAGGGGACGGCCAGCAGGACGAACCGCTCCTCGAACGCGCGCATCTGGAATGAGGCGCGGACCAGCACAGCCATGTCCTTGTAGGCGACGCCGGCGCGGCGGGCGGTCTCGATCTCGTCGGCGATCAGCCGGGCCTCGGCCTCGCCGTCCCAGACGCCTCGCACCCGGACCTTGTCGCCGCTCAGATCCTCGGTCCAGAGCGTCTTGCCCAGACGGTCGCGGTTGGAGGCGATCAGGCCGGACGCTGCTCCCAGAATATGCTGCGTGGACCGGTAGTTGCGCTCCAGTCTTACAACCTTGGCTCCGGGGAAGTCGCGTTCGAAGCGCAGGATGTTGTCCACCTCGGCGCCGCGCCAGCCGTAGATCGACTGGTCGTCGTCCCCCACGCAGCAGACGTTGCCGGTCGAGGAGGTCAGCAGCCGCAGCCACAGATACTGGGCGACGTTGGTGTCCTGGTATTCGTCGACGAGGATGTAGCGGAAGCGTCTACGGTATTCCTCTGCAATATCCGCGTGCTGAGACAGGATTGTCAGGTTGTGCAGAAGCAGATCGCCGAAGTCGCAGGCGTTCAGGCTGACCAGCCGGGCCTGATAGGCGGCGTACAGGCTGTGGCCCTTGCCGTTGGCGAAGTCCTCGGACGGCGGCAGCTTGTCGGGCGTCCAGCCGCGGTTCTTCCAGTGATCGATCAGGCCGCTCAGCGAACGCGGCGTCCAGCGCTTGGTGTCGAGGTTGGCGGCCTCGAGCAGTTGTTTGCAGACCCGCTCCTGATCGTCGGTGTCGAGGATGGTGAAGGTCGACTTCAGGCCGACGAGCTCGGCGTGTCGGCGAAGGATCTGCGCAGCTACGCTGTGGAAGGTGCCCAGCCAGCGAAGCCCCTCGGCGGAAGGGCCGATCAGATGGGTGATCCGCTCGCGCATCTCGCGCGCGGCCTTGTTGGTGAAGGTGACGGCCAGCAGCTCCCACGGCCGGGCGCGACCGGTGGCGAGGATGTGAGCCAGACGGGTGGTCAGGACCCGGGTCTTGCCCGTGCCTGCGCCCGCCAGCACCAGAACGGGGCCGTCGACGGTCTCGACCGCCTCACGCTGTTCCGGATTCAGGCCGGCCAGATAGTCGGCCGGGGCCGCCT
>Ga0164305_10000670_pt1 | contig 13244 bp, 13 predicted proteins | sample Whisoiple_237_MG_FD_110215 | JGI IMG/M metagenome (GOLD analysis project Ga0164305, IMG submission 110215) | Soil microbial communities amended with pyrogenic organic matter from upstate New York, USA - Whitman soil sample_237_MG | ecosystem: Environmental > Terrestrial > Soil > Agricultural... | reverse complement strand
CGCCGTCGCAGCGGCGAGAGCGCCCGCGGCGGCGAGCAAGCCACGCAACGCCAACACCGCGAGCGCCGGCCAAACCAGGAGCACAAGGCCAATTGCGGCGCGGTCGAGGGTCGAGGTGCCGTCCGGCTCGATTTGCACTGGGCCGGACGCGCCGAGCAGGCTGACGAGCACCACCACGCATGCCGCGGCGGCGACGCCGCCCGGCAGCATGAGCGCGTCGGGTCCGACGCTGCGGGACGCTAGGACGGCGGCAGCGCCAATCACCAGTAGCGCGGTCACGAGTCCTTTGATCACGCGCACTCCCGCTTCGGCCGGGAAGGGTGTCCAGACGATCGAGAGCGCCGCCCAGGCTATGAGGCAGAAGCCGATCCCTGCCGTGAGCGTGGTCAGCCGCGCGCTTACGACCTCGCTTCCGCTTGTCTCAATGGAAAGACTCGCCGCGACCAGCGTCAGAACCGCGCCGATCGGCAGAAGCGAATAGATCGCCTGGCGCGACACTGCTGCCGCAACCGGCGTCGCGACGAAAAGGATCGCGAACGCGACCCAGAAAAGCAGCCGCGCCGCGTCGGCGGCGGGATCGTTGAAACGTGACGGAGCTGTCAGCTGCATGTCTGCGGCGAATCCCAAGCGGCACATTAGACGTGTGTGTGGCTTATGGATGTGGGCGGGCGCTGACAATCAACAATGATTTGCTGCTTATGATTACGATCATTCCGGCTCCAGACCGCTTCTGCTTCGCCCCGCCTTGCGTTCGGCGCGTTTGCGTTTGTCGGCCAGACGCTGACGCTTTGCCGCGGCGGGCACTCTGGTCGGGCGCCGGACGAGTTGCGGCTCAGCCGCCCGCCGCAACAGCGCTGCCAGTCGCTCGCGGGCATCGGTCCGGTTGCGCTCCTGGCTGCGGAAGCGCTGCGCGATAATCACGATCTGCCCCTCGCGCGTCAGGCGGCGCCCGGCGAGGCGGGCGACGCGCTGCTTGATCTCCGGCGGCAGCGACGGCGAGCCGAAGAGGTGGAAGCGCAGCTGGACGGCGCTCGACAATTTATTGACGTTTTGGCCACCCGGGCCGGAGGCGCGGACGAAGTGCTCTTCGAGTTCGCCGTCGTCGATGCTCAAGTCAGGCGAAATCGTCAGCATAACCAAAGCTGCGCGAAGGAGCCGGCGAATATGCCCAACTCGTAGGCAGGCAATGCCGCCCGGCGATGATCTCTGCCTGCATCGTGAGCACCTTCGGGGTTTTTGTCGTCCATTTTCATGCCACCCCGCCCGAAACTGAATCGGCTTTGCGCAGCCGCGCCCGCGGCTTAGGCGCGGTAGTGCCCTGGCACAGGCATTGCAAACCGTCTCCTGTCCATAGCACGAGGCCCGGCACGCTCCGGCGACAAGGATGGGAACGCGTATGTCTCTCTCACGACGACTATTATTGCGCGCTACGAGCGCGCTTGTCGGCGGCGCCATCGCGCTGTCGGCGTTTGGGGCGCAGGCCGCCGACACGATCAAGGTCGGCATTCTGCATTCGCTTTCCGGCACGATGGCTATCAGCGAGACCACGCTGAAGGACGTCATGCTGATGCTCATCGACGAGCAGAACAAGAAGGGCGGCGTCCTCGGCAAGAAGCTCGAGGCGGTCGTCGTCGATCCCGCCTCGAACTGGCCGCTCTTCGCCGAAAAGGCGCGCGACCTCATCTCGAACCAGAAAGTCGCGGTCGTCTTCGGCTGCTGGACCTCGGTGTCGCGGAAATCCGTGCTGCCGGTATTCAAGGAACTCGACTCGATCCTCTTCTACCCCGTCCAATACGAGGGCGAGGAAAGCGAGCGCAACGTCTTCTATACCGGCGCGGCGCCGAACCAGCAGGCAATCCCCGCCGTCGACTACCTGATGAAGGACGAGAAGGTGAAGCGCTGGGTGCTCGCGGGCACCGACTACGTCTATCCGCGCACCACCAACAAGATCCTCGAGGCCTACCTCAAGGCCAAGGGCGTCGCGCCGGACGACATCATGATCAACTACACGCCGTTCGGACATTCCGACTGGCAGACGATCGTCTCCGACATCAAGAAGTTCGGCTCGGCCGGCAAGAAGACCGCCGTGGTCTCGACCATCAACGGCGACGCCAACGTGCCGTTCTACAAGGAACTCGGCAACCAGGGCATCAAGGCAACCGACATTCCCGTCGTCGCCTTCTCGGTCGGCGAAGAAGAGCTCGCCGGCATCGACACGAAATCACTCGTCGGTCATCTTGCCGCGTGGAACTACTTCGAGTCGATCAAGACGCCGGAGAATACCGCCTTCATCAAGCAATGGCATGACTTCACCAAGAACCCGAAGCGCGTCACCAACGATCCAATGGAAGCCCATTACATCGGCTTCAACATGTGGGTGAAGGCGGTTGAGAAGGCCGGCACGACCGAGCCCGACAAGGTGATCGACGCGCTGCCCGGCATCAAGCAGAAGAACCTCACCGGCGGCACGGCGGAAATGCTGCCGAACCACCACATCACCAAGCCCGTCTATATCGGCGAGATCAAAGGCGACGGTCAGTTCGACGTCGTGTGGAAGACCGACAAGCTCGTGCCGGGCGACGCCTGGTCCAAGTATCTCGAGGGCTCGAAGGACCTGATCGGCGACTGGAAAGACAAGAAATGCGGCAACTACAACGTCAAGACCAACAAATGCGGCGGCACCTCCTGAGCGGCGTTCGCTCGCGATGATGAGACGCGGGCGGCCAAGGGCCGCCCGTTTGTTTGTGCCGCCCGCAACTTTCTCAACCAGGTTTCGTCAGATGCGCGTCCGCACGATCACCGCCCTTTTGGCTTTAGTGCTTTGTTTATTTGGCGGCTCAACCACGACGACGTCGGCGCAATCGCTCGACGATGCGCTCGCCGGCTTCACCACCGACGAATATTCCGACACCGATAAGGCGATCACCGATCTTGCCGCAAGCGGCAATCCCCGCGCGGTCGAGATCATCGACGCACTGCAGGACGGCCGGCTTTATTTCAACGCAGACGCCAAGAAAGTCTACATCAAGGACAAATCCGACACGCTGCGGGATGCGGCGACCGGCGCGCCCGCGAGCGGCGTTTCCGCCGACGATCTCTCCGCGGTGCGGCTCAACAATCGCCTGCGCCGCACGGTCGACGCCGCGATCGGCGGCCTGACGTTGCTTTCCGACGACCCCGGCAAACGCTTCGATGCCGCGCAATCCGTCTTCAAGTCGCGCGAGGAAAGCGCGCTGCCGACGCTCGAGGCAGCCATCGCCAAGGAAAGCGATCCGCGAATCAAGCGCGCGCTCAATGAAGCGCGCGCGGCGATTCTTGCAGGCAAAGCCGATGTCGCGGAGAACGTTCGCCTCGGCGCCATCGACACGATCCGCGGCCGCGGCGATCAGGATGCGCTCGGGCTCCTCTCCGGCATTGCGGCGTCGAGCGAAGGGCCGGTCCGCAATGCCGCGCAAGCCGGCATGAGCGCCATCCAGGCGAAGATCGCGCTGTGGAACAATCTGCAGAACGTCTGGTACGGGCTCTCGCTCGGCTCGGTGCTGCTGCTCGCCGCGATCGGCCTTGCCATCACCTTCGGCGTCATGGGCATCATCAACATGGCGCATGGCGAGATGGTGATGCTCGGCGCCTACACGACCTTTGTCGTGCAGGAATATATCCGCTCGCATAATCCCGCGTGGTTCGGCATGTCGCTGTTCATCGCCATACCGCTCGCCTTCGTGGTGACGGGCCTCATCGGCGTCGCCATCGAGCGGTCGATCATCCGTTTCCTCTATGGCCGGCCGCTCGAAACCCTGCTCGCGACCTTCGGCCTCTCGCTCATTCTGCAGCAGGCGGTGCGCACGATCTTCGGTGCCAATAACCGCGAGGTCGGCGCGCCGGCTTTCATGTCCGGTACGTTCGATTTCGGCGGCATCGCCATCACCTACGGGCGCATGTGGATCATTGCCTTCGCCATCATCGTCTTCATTGCGCTGCAGCTCGTCTTGCGGCTGACGCCGTTCGGACTACGCATGCGCGCGGTCACGCAGAACCGCCGCATGGCCTCGGCGATGGGTATCGACACCAATCGCATCGATGCGCTGGCTTTCGGCCTCGGCTCCGGCATTGCCGGCATGGCCGGCGTGGCGCTGTCGCAGATAGACAACGTCTCGCCGAATCTCGGGCAAAGCTACATCATCGACAGTTTCATGGTCGTGGTCTTCGGCGGCGTCGGTAATCTCTGGGGCACGCTGGTCGCGGCGATGACGCTTGGCGTCGCCAACAAATTTTTGGAGCCGTTCGCCGGCGCCGTGCTCGGCAAGATCGTTCTCCTCATCTTCATTATCCTCTTCATCCAGAAGCGACCGCGCGGCCTGTTCGCGCTCAAGGGCCGGGCGGTCGAAGCGTAATGTCGCAGCTTCTCTCCCGCGTCGATCTCCGCGCTCGCATCGCCATCCTCGCGCTGATCGCGGTCGCGATCGTCGTGCCGGTTCTGGCACTCGCGACCCCGGTACGTTCCACGTTCCACGTACCGCCCTATCTTGTCGCCCTGTTCGGCAAGTACCTCTGCTTCGCGCTGCTTTCCGTCGCGCTCGATCTCGTCTGGGGTTATTGCGGCATTCTGTCGCTCGGCCACGGCGCCTTCTTCGCCCTCGGCGGCTACGCCATGGGCATGTATCTGATGCGCCAGATCGGCACGCGCGGCGTCTATGCCGATCCGATCCTGCCCGATTTCATGGTCTTCCTGAACTATAAGGCGCTACCCCTCACCTGGTGGGGCTTCAATCATTTTCCCTATGCGCTCTTGATGATCGTGCTCGTGCCGGGCGTGCTCGCCTTCGCCTTTGGCTGGCTTGCCTTCCGCTCGCGCGTCACCGGCGTCTATCTCTCGATCATCACGCAAGCGATGACCTATGCGTTGCTGCTCGCCTTCTTCCGCAACGATATGGGTTTCGGCGGCAATAACGGCCTCACCGATTTCAAGGACATTTTGGGTTTCAACGTGCAGGCGGACGCGACACGGGCGATCCTGTTTGCGATCACCGCGATCGTGCTCGCCGTGACGGTGATCGTCGCGCAGCTCATCGTCACCTCGAAATTCGGCAAGGTGCTGATCGCCATCCGCGACGCCGAATCGCGCACGCGCTTCATCGGCTATCGCGTCGAGAATTATAAGCTCGCGGTGTTTACGCTCTCGGCGGTCATCGCTGGCATTGCGGGCGCGCTTTACGTGCCGCAGGTCGGCATCATCAACCCGTCGGAATTCTCGCCGGCGAATTCCATCGAGGCGGTGATCTGGGTCGCGATCGGCGGGCGTGGCACCTTGGTCGGCGCGGCGCTCGGCGCCGTGATCGTCAATATGGGCAAGACCTATTTCACCAGCGCTTTGCCCGAATATTGGCTTTTCGCGCTCGGCCTTCTCTTCATCCTCGTCACGCTGTTCCTGCCGCAGGGCATCGTCGGCCTCATCTCCCGCCGCCGGACGATCCCGCCGGCACCGAAGGGCAGCGACGTCGAGGAAGGCAAGATCGATCAATCCGACGTGCCGGCGGCGGCGAGGTAGACCATGGATCAGGCGACCCTTACCCGCTCGCTGCTTTATCTCGACGGAATCGACGTCTCGTTCGACGGCTACAAGGCGTTGCGCGGCCTGTCGCTGACGCTGCAGCCCGGCGAGATGCGCGCCATCATCGGCCCCAACGGCGCCGGCAAGACCACGATGATGGATGTGATCACCGGCAAGACCCGGCCCGATGAGGGCGACGTCTATTTCGGCGGTTCGCACGATCTGACGCAACTCGATGAAGCCGCCATCGCCGAGCTCGGCATCGGCCGCAAATTCCAGAAGCCGACGGTGTTCGAGAGCCACACCGTCGAGGACAATATCCTATTGGCGCTGAAAGCGCCGCGTAAGGCAACCGCCACGCTGTTCGGACGCGCCGCGCGGGACCAGCAGGCCCGCATTGATCGCATTTTGGAAACCGTACACTTAACCGATCACCGTAATCGCTACGCCGCTGATCTTTCCCACGGTCAGAAGCAATGGCTCGAGATCGGTATGCTGCTCGCGCAGGATCCGAAACTGTTGCTCGTCGATGAGCCGGTCGCCGGCATGACCGACTCGGAGACGGTGCAGACCGCGATACTGCTCAAGGCCATCGCCAGGGATCATTCGGTCATCGTCGTCGAGCACGACATGGATTTTGTGCGCGAGCTCGGTGTGAAGGTCACCGTTCTGCACGAAGGTTCGGTGCTGGCCGAAGGGCCGATCGATGCCGTCAGCGCCGATCCGCGCGTCGTGGAGGTCTATCTTGGACGCTAGCCCGTCATGCCCACTTCCCCGGAGCCGCGAAGCGGCGTCCGGGGTCCAGGGCAGATGTGTTTGCTCTGGATCCCGGATTGCGCAACGCAGGCAAGTTTACGCAGCCTGCGTACACTTGGCTGCGTGCGCGTCCGGGAAAGTGTATCCCTTTCGTGGAACGCGCATATGCTGAGCGTCGAATCCGTCGATCTCTTCTACGGCGCGGCGCAGGCGCTGCGCTCGGTGTCGCTGACCGCCCGGCCCGGCCGCGTCACCTGCGTTCTCGGCCGCAACGGCGTCGGCAAGACCTCGCTGCTCCGCGCCATTGTCGGCCATCAGCCGATCCGTGCCGGCAAGATCTTTTGGGAGGGGCAGAACATTGCCGGCCTCGCGCCGCATCAGCGCGCCCGCCGCGGCCTTGGTTATGTGCCGCAGGGTCGCGAAATCTTTCCGCTGCTCAGTGTCAAAGAAAATCTCGAGACCGGCTACGCACCGGTCAAGCGCAATGAGCGATACGTCCCCGACGAAGTCTTCGAGCTGTTCCCGGTGCTAAAGAGTATGCTCGGGCGCCGCGGCGGCGATCTCTCCGGCGGCCAGCAGCAGCAGCTGGCGATCGGCCGCGCCCTCGTCACCCGGCCGAAACTGCTGGTGCTCGACGAGCCGACCGAGGGCATCCAGCCCTCGATCATCAAGGATATCGGCCGGGCGATCTCCTACCTGCGCTCGAAGGGCGACATGGCGATCGTGCTGGTCGAGCAATATTTCGATTTTGCCCGCGAGCTCGCCGACGATTTCCTGGTGATGGATCGCGGCGCCGTGGTGGTTGCAGGCGACAGGGGCTCGATGGTCGAATCCGAGGTGCGCAAGCGCCTGTCGGTGTAGGGACCGCTTAAGGCCGGGCGCTTTCTCAAAGGTTCCGCGCGGCGATCGTCGCCTGCGCAAGCCGTTCCAAAAAGATTTGGCCCCCATCTCTTGGCGGTAGATGAGGGCCCGAAAGGCGTGCGTTATGAAACGCGGTGATTGGAGCGCAAACTGCGCCGCGTGATGGTGTGATTTCACACAGTTCATGGAAGTGTCATGGTTGAACGCCAGCGTACAGCCGGCGGCTTTTCCCGACCCGAGAGACATGCTCTAAGCTCCCGCCGATCAGGGAGATAAGACCATGAAGTTTCCGCGTCGTGCCGCGCTCCTCGCAGTCGTTCTGATGGCCCTCGGCCTTTCGGGCTGCGGCTACAACACGATCCCGGCCTTGGAGGAGCAGGCCAAGGCCAAATGGGCCGACGTGCAGAACCAGTACCAGCGCCGCGCCGACTTGATCCCGAATCTGGTCGCGACGGTGCAGGGCTACGCCAAGCAGGAGAAGGACGTCTTAACCTCGGTGGTCGAGGCGCGCGCCAAGGCGACGTCGGTTCTCGTCGACGCCTCGCAGCTGACCGATCCCGAGAAGGTGAAGCAGTTCCAGGATGCCCAGAACCAGCTCTCCGGCGCGCTCGGACGCCTGCTCGCAGTCTCCGAGGCCTATCCCGACTTGAAGTCGAACGCCAACTTCCTTGCTCTGCAATCGCAGCTCGAAGGCACCGAGAACCGCATCGCGGTGGCGCGGCGCGACTATATCGACGCGGTGCGCGAGTACAATCTTTCGCTGCGCACGTTCCCGACAATGATCTGGGCAAAGACCGTCTTTGCCGGCAACAAGCCGATGGCGGAATTCACCGCGACCGATGCGGCGCAGGCACCCCCGCAGGTGAAGTTCTGACCTCGCGGTGATGCACGTCTGTAACGCACCACATTCCTGCCCCTGGACCCCGGATCGCCTTCGGCGTCCGGGGATGTGGCTAACCATTGTCAGCTTCTGCTTAGTGACATTCGCCGCGCTCGCCGCGCTGCACTTCCCCGAGCTCACTGGCCGCGTCGTCGATCAGGCGAACGTGCTTCCCCCCGCAACACGCAGCGCGCTTGAGACCAAACTCGCCGATCTCGAAAACAAATCCGGCATCCAGCTAGTCGTCGCGACCGTTGCCTCGCTCGAAGACAGCGACGTCGAGACCTATGCGAACCAGCTCTTCCGTAACTGGAAACTCGGCGAGAAGCCGAAGAACAACGGTGTCCTGCTGCTCGTCGCGCCGAAGGAGCGCAAGGTGCGCATCGAGGTCGGCTACGGCCTCGAAGGCGTGCTGACAGATGCGCTGTCGAACGTCATCATCACCAACCAGATCGTGCCGAAATTCAAAGCCGGCGATTTTGCCGGCGGCATCGAGCGCGGCGTCGACGGCATCATCGCGGCGCTGACGACCGACACCAGCGATTGGCAGAAGAAGAAGCAAGTCCGCACCGACGAGCAGGACTCGGCCTTTGCAGCGCTCCTGCCCTTCCTTATCGTCGGGCTGTTCCTCTTCGTCTTCTGGATGATGCACCGCCACGCGCGCGGGCGCGGCGGCTGGGGCGGCCCGGTCTTCATCCCGATGGGCTCGACCTGGGGCAGCGGTTCGTCCTGGGGAAGCGGCGGCTCCTCGTGGGGAGGCGGCGGTGGCTTCGGCGGGTTTTCCGGCGGTGGCGGCTCGTCGGGGGGCGGCGGCGCCTCGGGGAGCTGGTGATGGCGATATCTCCGGAAGACCGCGGCCGCATTGCCGCGGCAATCCGCCAAGCCGAAGCGAGCACGTCGGGCGAGATCGTCTGCGTGCTGGCGCGCTCGTCCTCCGAATATACCGCCGCGCCGGTTCTGGTCGGCGCTTTATGTGCGCTCGTCCTGCCATGGGCGTTGGTTTTGCTGACGCAATGGAGCGTGCAGCGCATTCTCGTCGCGCAGCTGATCATCTTCGTGCTGGCGACATCGATTTGCGCGCTGACGCCCATCGGCGTGGCGCTGGTGCCGCGGCGGATCAAACGCACGCGCGCGCATCGCGCCGCGATGGAGCAGTTTCATACGCGTGGTTTGGCGCGGCTCGAAAATCGCGCCGGTGTTTTGATCTATGTTTCGCTCGCCGAGCGCTATGCGCGCATTCTCGTCGACGATCATCTCGCCGCGAAAGTGCCGGCGAACGAATGGCGCGCCGCCATGGATGCGCTGACCGCACATATGAAGGACGGGCGCATCGCCGACGGCTTTGTCGCGGCGATCGCGCGCTGCGGCGCGGTTCTCGCGGCGCACGCACCGGGCGCGCCGGGCGGCAAGCTGCCGGACCGGATTTACCTTCTGTGAGGGGGCGGCCGGGCTCGCTAAGTCGTTGTTACTACACGTGACTTCCGGACGTGGCATCACGTTCGTTCACGCCGATTTGTACGTGCGACAAAGTTGCTCGGGTTGCGGCGGGCGCTGCTGAACCCCACATCTCGCTCACGAGACACGCCTAGCCGCCCGGCCTGATCACCCGCGAGCGGCGTAGCCCATACGGGCGGGCGTGTCTTTATTGCGTTTTGGACGCTACCAAGCGGCCCATCGAGGGTCCGTCATGGCAGACGAAATCTCAAAAAAATTCGAAACGCTTCCCGTCGCGGGGCTGCTGGCGGTCGCGCTCGGCGCGGCGGCATTCGGCGCAATTGCTATCGGCGCAATCGCAATCTGAGACCTTCCGCGCCCGGATCGCGGCTTCTATGTATTCGCGGTGTGAGGCGGCGCGCAGGAATTGTGCACTGGTGAAGCCGGCCTCGCACATGACATAGGACACGAACGCCGCCGACCAATATTCGACCCACGAAGCGCGGCCCTCCGAGAGCGACCAAAGCTCGTTTTGCGTAGTGATCACGTCGGCATAGGCATCCGGGACGGCGGCCCAGTAAGTTCCGATCCTCGCGCGTACGCTCGCGTCGTCCTCCATTGCTCCAATCGAAATCAGTTGCGGCGATGTCCCTCTGCCGGACGTCTCGGCAATTTTGGGAGAGAGCGCGGCGGGAATAACCGAAAAGCTTGTCCGCGTCAGTGACAATCGCGGAAAATCGAACGCCGCCCATTCCATCGCAGCGATGTAATTTTTTGTCTTAAATCCGGACTTGCGCTTTTCTGCGGACATGTAGTCTTCACGCTCGATAAGGGGATGTATGGGGTGCCCTTTTCTATTGTGACCAGAACTGAAGGTTCAGAGAGCGAAGTGACCCTCGATGACGCGAGGAGCGCGGCGCTCCACACTATCGCAAAGAGGGCACGTGCTCGGGGCATAAGCAATCTCGCCTTGCAAAGACGGGGTAACGTGGCGTGGAGGCGGCTCCGGCGCAAGTCGCAGTCGTTGAAAGGGCCGAGACGTAGCGAAGCTGTGGAGACGCAATCACGGCCGAGCACCGTCGCAGGAATTGTGCCAAAAGTTCAGACATGCAACGTCGTCGCAAATCACGCCGGCCGACCTCGAAAGGTTCGATCCTATTCGGGTGAGCGAATTCGCGGAACTGGTACCTCTCGCTCACACGGGCGCTAAGTCGAAAAGACTCTTTTGAGCTTCTAAAAGTATCCTATGTTGATGCCGAATTCCGGGGGGGGGATAACCATCCGGGATGGTTCACTACTTCTTTGACCTGTGGCATTCCGGCAAGGAACTGCCCGATGAAACGGGTGCCGACTTCCCGAACTTGGAGGAGGCTACATCCGAGGCACTCACAACACTCGGCGAGATGGCTCGGGATTGCTTAAGGAATGGCGACAGGCGAGACACCGTTATTTCAATCAGGGAAGAGGGTGGTCCGGTCTTGGTCACTGCATCGTTGACCTTGCATGTGACCCATAGCTAATCCGTTTCGGGCGTTGACACTTGGGCGTGAGCCGTTGGTTTTGTGCTCGCCAGCGGTAATCGAATCTAGCCGAAGGCGAAGGTAAGCTGGATCAAACTCGGCAGCAGACTGCAATCCTTTCCAATCGGTTATGACAAGCTTTTTCTGTTGAGTCTGGATAAGACCAGCCGCTCTAAGCTCTTGGACCGTCCGATTTACGTGAACGGTGGAAAGCCCTTGCGAGTCCCCCATCACGGACTGCGTAATAGGCCATTCAATTGTAAAGTTCCGAGCAAGTCCGACTGCATTAACCCGGACATACATCTCACAGATCAGATGGGCAATCCTCCCATAGGCACTTCGGCGGCCTAAGCTAGCAATCCACTCTCGGAACATCGCAGCTTCTATAAGCGTTTCCTTCCAGAGTGCACGTGCGATGCGAGGAAACTGTTCTGTCAGCTCAATGATCGCCTGGTGAGAAACTAATGCGACCGTGCCCGGGGTGAGGGTGGCGATGTTGTGATCAGCTTCAGGCAATAGGAAGTGCAGAGTGTCGTAAATGTCACCAGGCACATGAAAAGAAAGTATCTGGCGCCTACCATCTTCAAACACTGTGTAACGATAAACAAATCCATCCAAAAGAATATGACAATCCTCCGGTTGCTCACCTTGCCGAACAAGGTCTCGATTTGCTGAGAACCGAACCGTGCGAACACATGATTTTTTTAAGGCATCCATTTCCTCGGAGGTTAGAGGATGAATGTGCTCCAATTTCCTAATCAATGCGTTGAATGAGCATTGCATGTCACTGCTCCTACACCGAGGCAGGAGCTTTCCAAAGCCGCTCTTGACGCCAATTCCTCAAGTTTGGTGATGGCGCATTCAACATCATCGGGACAAAAGACGTCAGGTCAAGCAGTAACTTGCTGGAACACCAACCTATGTTATCTTCGTCGGCCTGACTGCTCCTAAAGAGTGGTCCGCGGATGGACAAGAATACTTACTGGAAGCATAACCATTTGGGATTTGCAGCACTATTTGGGGGATGATGGTAGGGTTGATGACAAGCGTGTTGCGAATGATTTTGCCGCATGGGCGCCGATTGCGGCGCGGTATCGGCCGAGAGGTCTGCTTTACGGCACGGAATACGGTTTCCAGACATTCATTTTGGAACCGTCGCGGGCGCGCCGATGCACCGCGCATCAACATGGCCGATCACTTTCTCCCACCACTCAGGGGTGCACCCATGAAGCGTTTTGATGCGGCCAGCATCATCGACTCCAAGCGAGCGCGCTTCACAACGTCTCCGCACCCGTCCCTTCGGTAGGATCGGCAGCGTAGCGCCGGTAATTGGTTGCCGCGTCCAAAGCGCGATCCTCCCCGTTCCTGGTTACTGAGCCCGGAAGATCGTGGCGAAATGATCGGCCCATGTTGGCGAGCCCGCCCGCAAGCCATTGTTGCGGACGAAGATCAAAGCGGGCTACTCCGCAGATCGGGAGAGGCAGGACGTGCTCCTGCCTCGAAATACTCAACGACAAGCCCATCCGCATGGCGTGCGGTGAGATTCGTACCCGCCGTGACGCTGCGCGGGCCGTCGACTATCGAGGCGCCGTGCGACGACAGCCAATCTGCGAATTCGTCAAGCGAATCGACATAGAAGATCGCGTCGACATGGCGGATGGGATCGAGATGCGCTTTGTCGCCAGCGAGGATTAAAAAGCCCCCCACCTTCGCCGCCTCGACGCTCGTTTCCGGGATTTTCACCCGCCGCTCGCAAGCAACGCCCTGCAGGCCTTCGTAGAACGCGACCGCTGCTTCGATCTCTTCCGCATAGACTCGGAAGCATTGCTGAAGGATGCGCATGGGCGGAATGCTCTCACGACAGGGCACAAAGAGAAAGGGGAGCGCTCCCCCTCAAGCGAGCATCGGCTCACTGCGCCCGGAAGATCATGGCGAAGTGATCCGCCCATTTTTGGCGATCGCACAGAGCGGCAACCGCGCCGTCTGCGTAGGATACTCCCTGAGCTAGTCCGCAGGCCGCACAGCCATCGGGAGGCATAGATACCTATTAGGTCTTTTCCTGCTTACCACATGGGGGAATCATTGCCAGCCCGACGACGCCCAGCGGCCCGCCGTTCATCGATGATGAGGCCGACCCGCGGATTGCTGCAGAGGCTCGCCAATGCTGCAGATGCTCGTAAGGCATCAGATCCTCGAAAGTGATCGTCAGCTTCTGGCACTAGCCCGAGCAACGGAGCTCGGGCGT
>Ga0164305_10000669_pt1 | contig 13253 bp, 12 predicted proteins | sample Whisoiple_237_MG_FD_110215 | JGI IMG/M metagenome (GOLD analysis project Ga0164305, IMG submission 110215) | Soil microbial communities amended with pyrogenic organic matter from upstate New York, USA - Whitman soil sample_237_MG | ecosystem: Environmental > Terrestrial > Soil > Agricultural... | reverse complement strand
TCACAAAAGCGTTCCCAGACGTTGGCGCTTTCGCGCTGCTGTAAGGTTGTTGTCATTTGTTTATGATTGCTTTATTTGGTTTTCAATGTTCGTGACGGCTTTGTGTTCCGCCATGTAAATAAACATAAAGCTTTTATTTCAGTTTGTAAAGGGGTTTTAAGCACAGTTTTTGTTATGAATGCCATAAGCAGCGCTGATAAGAAGCCAGAAGGCTTGCTGTATAAGGTTTAAAACAGCAGAGTGGGGAATTTTTGGACGATCGCCCACAAATGAAGAATACTCATAATCTACCTGGGCAACGAGATTGCGTACTTGCGTCAGTGTTAAGATAAATGAAGGGTTGCGATCGCCAACCGCAAAACTCGCAATGCACAGATATATGCTGTTGCGTAAGTCCGATCGATAAAAGTCCCAAGGAATGTCCCGCACCGTCACCTACAGCCCTGCTTATACTCTGGTTCCCACTTACGAGTGTTTTAACCGCTGCACCTACTGCAATTTTCGGGCAGAACCGCTGCAAAGTCCTTGGCTAACACTCGCAGAAGCCGAAAAACAGCTTTTGCTGCTGCAAACTCAAGGTGTAATTGAAATTCTCATCCTCAGCGGCGAGGTACACCCTCACAGTCAACGGCGAAAAGCTTGGTTGCAGCGGATTTACGATTTGTGCGAACTGGCACTTGCTCTGGGATTTTTGCCGCATACTAATGTGGGGCCGCTCAGCTTTGAGGAGATGGCACTGTTAAAAGAGGTGAATGTATCGATGGGGCTGATGCTAGAACAGCTTGCCCCACATTTGTTACAAACTGTTCACAGGCACGCACCGAGTAAAGTGCCGGCGCTGCGGCTGCAACAGTTGGAATGGGCTGGGGAATTAAAGATTCCGTTTACAACAGGTTTGCTGCTGGGAATTGGGGAAAGTGAGGCAGATTGGATTGAGACATTAGAGGCGATCGCCCGGATTCATTCGTCCTGCAATCACATTCAAGAAGTTATCCTCCAGCCACACAGTCCGGGAAACAAGCAAAGTTGGGAAGGTGAAGTTTTTGATGCTACAAAAATGCCCGAAGTAATTGCGATCGCCCGCAGCATTTTACCAGATGAAATTGCCCTACAAATTCCCCCCAATTTAGTTGCACAGCCAGACATATTACTTGCTTGTTTAGAAGCAGGTGCTAGAGATTTAGGAGGAATTGGGCCGCGGGATGAAGTTAATCCCGATTATCCTCACCTGCAACACCAAACTTTAACAGAAATTTTAGCAGCAGCGGGATGGCAACTTGTGCAGCGTTTGCCTGTTTATCCTCAGTACGATAAGTGGCTGCCCCAGACATTGCAAACTGCTGTTAAACAATGGAGAGTTAGTCATTAGAAATTCTGATTTCTTAGTCCGCGCAGGCGGACTTCGTTTGACAAGGAGCGGTTTCAAACGCCGAGTGATAAAAATAAACTATTGAGATTTTAAATCAAAGAACCGCCACCATCAATCCAGACTTCAGTACCTGTGATGAAGCTGGAGGAATGTGATACCAGAAATAGCACTAATTGGGCGACTTCTTCGCTAGAACCTGCCGTATTATCCGTCAAAGGAATCATGTCTTGAATGGAATCAGGCGCGACTGGAATGCGATCGAGATGGCGCTTAACGGTGCTTTCTTCAATGGCAGTTAGCACCCCGCCCGGACAGATCACATTGACTCTGATTTGGCAGGCTGCGAGTTCTAGCGCCAGCATTTTTGCAAAGGCTACTTGTGCAGCTTTTGAACAAGCGTAAGCCGTGGCACCAACTTTCCTGAAACTTCTAGTGCCATTAATCGATGATGTAATTACAATTGAACCTCCTTGTTTTTTCAGATGAGGAATAGCATACTTAACAGTCAAAAATGTTCCTCTGAGGTTGGTGTTAATTGTCCGATCCCACTCATCGGGTTCTATCTCCTCTATCGGCGACCATACACCGTTAATACCCGCATTTGCAAACACAATATCAATTCTTTGATATTCATCAAAAATTGTTTTAAATGCTTGTTGCATTTGCTGAGAATCCCCAACATCTGCGGCAATAGCCAGCCCGCAGCCTCCTTCCTTGACCAACTGGCGGACGGTTTCTTGCCCCGTTTCCAAAATGTGATCGATAATAGCAACTTTTGCGCCTTCCTTGGCCATTAAAATTGCGGCTGCCTGACCAATTCCCGACCCACCGCCGGTAATAACGGCAACTTTTTCTGAAAGTTTCATATTTTTTTATATTATAAATAATTTTTCGGGCGATCGCATAGCATAAAAATAATACTAGAGAGAGGACTTTAGTCCTCACTACAAACAAGTTTTCGTCATCAAAATCATGAAAGTAAAAAGTGGTTGAATGTACTAATTCTAGCGGTAAGGTGTGCAGTGCACACCCTACTTTAGGCAGAGGAGTACGTCAATTTTAACGCTGTTCTTAAGGCTGTGGCACCCAGACCGAAACAGAACCGGCGTTACACCGAAAATCAGCCCAACCATCGTCATTAGTTGTGATTGGTTCTTTGATGTGTTCGGTGATGTCAATATAAGTTCGATTCGGTTGTCCGACTTCCATAAACTTGGTGCCATCGCCTCCGTTACTGAGTACCACAGCCATGCCACCCGGATGTTCTTCATCTCCGAGTCGCGTCCAGCCAATCGTATTGGCGTGGTCGAAGTAATCGTACTGATTGCCGTAGGAATAGGTTTGGCGCGCTAACAAGAATTTATCGAGAATAAATTGATGCTTGTCTAACCAAATCTCGTATTCGTTGCCATCATTTGCTGTGTCTTTATAGTTAGCGCCGTAATAGTCCGGGTAAAAAATGCACGGATATCCTTCGCGCCGGAGCAAGATTAAAGCGTAGGCAAGAGGTTTAAACCAAGCTTCGACAACTGATTCTAAGGATTGCAAGGGTTGCGAATCGTGGTTGTCAACCAAGGTAACGGCGAGGGTTGGTTGTTGTTGGACGAGGGTGTTATCAAAAATTGTTCGCAAGTCGTAGTTATTGCCGGCCTTGCTAGCAGCGTGGAAGTTGTAGTGGAGAGGTGCGTCAAATAAGGTGACTTTACCATCGGTTGCTGTAATGAAGCTGTGCAAAGCTTCCACTTCATAAGACCAATATTCGCCGACTGCAAATAACTCGCGTTTGACATAGTTACGAACGTGTTCCAACCATTCTTGGAAAAATTCTGCTTTAACGTGTTTGACTGCATCGAAGCGAAAGCCGTCAACGTTTGTTGTATCGACATACCACTCACCCCAGTATTTTAATTCCCCGGTGACTTCTGGGTGGTCCATATCTAAATCGCAACCCATCAGGTAGTCAAAGTTGCCTTTTTCTAAGTCTACTCCTCGATCGAATTCTTTGCCTTTTAGCAGGTAAATGGCATGGGTTTCTGTGTTGTAAACGTTGTAATCAATGGCGTCAAAATGCCACCAATGCCACTCCATGCTGGAATATTTTTTGTCGCGGCCGGGAAAGGTAAAATGCGTCCAAGCTTTGATTTTTTGATATTCGCCTACGGTGTCATTCCGGTTGTCGGGATTGAAGGGTGTGGCTTCGGATTCTTCTTCTGCATCGGCACCTAATTTGTGGTTGAAGACAACATCAGCATAAATCCGAATTCCAGCATCTTGTGCAGCTTTAATCGCGGCCAAATACTCATCTTTTGTGCCGTATTTCGTGCGTACCGACCCTTTTTGGTCGAACTCGCCTAAATCGAATAAGTCGTAGACGCCGTAACCTACATCCATACCGCCACCGGTTCCTTTATAGGCGGGTGGCAACCACAGGGATGTAACGCCTATTTTGGCTAAATCTTTTGCAGATTTCGCTAGCTGATTCCACAGGCTGCCGTCAGCGGGGGTGTACCAGTGAAAATACTGCATCATCACGCCATTTAGTTCAGACATAAATTTAGTTTTTCCTGTTTTGTTAAATTGCGATCGACATTTATGTTCGTAGCTCGCTAGTTTACGTATGTCTGCAATCTATGGTTAATAAATATCATAAAAGATGGGGCTGCTCATAAAAATCTATCTGTTGATGTATTGACAACAGAATGTAAATTTGATAACTATTATTTCGGGCAAAATAAAAAATATTAATTTGGTGGTGATTTGGCAGCAACTCGCTCAACTCTGGTGTTCCAAGTACCGTCGATCGCCAATTCAAGCAATCTAAATCCCGGGGGGATTTCGTCAAGGATAATCGGATGGCTTTTGGGTAAAAGTTGGATGCAGGTGCTGGGTGTCCCCAAGTAGGTAACTGAGCCCCGCTGTTGTTGAAATTCTTGGTGAATGTGGCCGCAAAGAACGATTTTGATTTGAGGGTATCGATCGACAATTGCGAAAAATTCACCGGCATTCTGCAGCATCATTCCATCCATGATTTCACAGTCGATCGGCAAAGGATGATGGTGCAAGGCAATGATAACAGGCCGATCGCCGGTTTGTTGCAGTTGAGAGTCCAGCCAATGCAAGCTTTCTGGGGAAAGCCGCCCGCCGTCGCATCCGGCTTCCACACTCGAAAGCAATAGAAATTGCCAGTTTCCCAGCTTCCATGATTTTTCTGGGGAAAGAGGCGACTGATTTAAGATTTCTGCCATGACAGGGATGTTGTCGTGGTTCCCAGGTATCCAGTAGGCGGGAATTTGTAGGGGGGCGATGAGGGAGACGAGGCGCTGGTAGGATTCGGGTGTTTCGTCTTGGGACAAGTCGCCTGTGAGTAGGAGTAAGTCGGGCGGCGGCTGTATCTGTTGCAGGCGATCGAGAACTGCTTGGATGGTGCGGGCTGTTGAGAGGCCTTTCCATTCTCGATCGAGCTCTGCAAACAAGTGAGTGTCGGTGATTTGGGCGACGAGTAGGGGTGAAACGGGTGTCATGGTTGGTGTTGCGGGCGATCGATGTAGTTCTAGAATAGCCTCAGATGGGTTTTGGGGATATGGAAAAAAGGGCGATTCCCTACGGGGTAGCTTGGCTTCACGAGATTTTTGACAAATATGTTAAAATTTTCGAGTTTTGGTGTACTATAAGAAAACGTCAAATTTCAGACGTAACGGCGGCATAGCCAAGTGGTAAGGCAGAGGTCTGCAAAACCTCCACCCCCAGTTCAAATCTGGGTGCCGCCTTTTTTAATTTTTGTTAGATGTGGCTAAAATGCCGTTTGGGCGATCGAGAAAACCCTCTTGAGTTTTGGCTTTATAACAGCGGGCGGATCAGTTGGTGCATCATCAGGCTCTGGCTGACATTATCTTGATGGTGAAACGTGCTGCCCGTGCTGATGAGCCAATTTATACGGCGGTGGAGGGCATCGAAAGAGCGCTCGCATCTGCTGTGATGGTTGGTAAATCGTTTAACGAGGAGCAGCTAAAATGGCTGGGTTACATCCAAGAGCATTTAGTGCAGAATCTGACTATTGAGATGGATGATTTTTAGTAGGCGCCGATTTTTGAACGAGTCGGCGGTAAGGGTAAGGCGAAAAAAGTCTTTTCAGGTGGACTAGAATCGCTGATTGATGAGATTAATGCTGTAATTGCGGCTTAGAAAAGTAAACACTATAGCAGTCATGAAAAATTTTACTAATTATTTAAGTTTTCTAACTGAATAAGCCATTCATTAAAATGAGGACATTGACTTCTAATTGTTGGTAAGCCAATTTTTTGAACCATTAAAGGGGCTACAGAAACTTTGGCACCTTTATAACTAGGAATCAATTGAATAATTCGCTTAGAAGGTGCAGTTGTTTCCCCATCATTAATTAATTCAGGCGAGTCATATTTTTTACAAATCGTTACTAATTCTTGTACACTTTCGTCATACTCGGGAAACCTGTCTATTAATTTACTTGGATCGGTTAAAATTAATGCTTCAAATTCATGCAGTTGAATATAAGGAATAAAACGATAATCATTAATGTCCTCAGCCAAAGCAGTTTCTAATTTTTTAACTTTTTGATAGGGATCAGATATTTTTTTACCTTCATCAAATTGAGGGAAGTCATTTGGTAAAGCATATAAATCCAACATTGTTGTGAATCTTACATCGTTACCTTTTTCCTGTTTTAGCCAAAGCAATGTATCTTTTTTAGGTTGTTGATAACTTCCTAACCCGCCTCGATGGACTTGGGTTTTAGTCCGCTTAGTCGTGACACAGTGAACATCAGTAATAACATTAAAGTCAGCTAAATGTTCAGCTAAAATAGTTTTAACAAATTCTTCTTCTGTTTGACCTTCGGCAATAATATGTAAACGAATCATTTGCTAGGTCTCCCGCCAATAATATTTTTATTCCATAATTCAGATAGGGAATATTCTTCTAACCAATCCTGAAGATTTTCTGAGTCTAACCGTTTAAAATTAGATTGACGATCTTTTCTTTCAACTACAATAATGTCTTCCGGTTCAAAGCAGTCAATTAATATCGTTGATTGAGTTGCTAAAATAACTTGACTGTGATGAGATATACTATTAATTAAGCCACCAATAATATTAATAGCATAAGGATGTAATCCTAACTCGGGTTCATCTAAAATCAATACACCAGGCAAATCGTTTTCTGGTTGTAATAAAAGGGTAACTAATGCCATAGTTCTTAATGTCCCATCTGAAGCTTGATGAGAACTAAAAATAAAATCTGTATTACATTCTTTCCATTGTAAAATTACAGTATAATTCACCGATTCTAAAACAAAATCTAGAAAAAATGGAGCAATTTGTCTGAGAGTTTCTACTATTCTTTGATAATAAAGGGGTTCTGTTTCTCTTAGCCTTAAAAGTAAGGGTGCTAAATTCGCTCCATCTTCTCGTAAATGGCGGTTATCTTCAATATTCCATTTTTGTCTAATTCGAGCCGTTTCTGAAGTATTATGAAACTGATAAACTGCACAATTTTGAAGTAACTTAAAAATTATTTTAGCGGTAGGATCACCAAGATTTACTGAATTAATTAAATTGGCTTCTTTATGACCCCCGTCTAAAGATTGCCAAGGTGCTAAACTATTAAACCTTGGACTAGAAAAACGAATTTTTTCTTCCGCAAAAATGAAAGTATCGCCTGCGGCATGAAACAGCCTAAAAAAGTAATCATTTTTTCCTCGATCTGTTTCAAAACTTAATTCTGCTTGCATTTGTGGAGTGATATCCGCACCATCAAATAGTAAAGCATTTGCTCCTCCTGATTTACCGATAAATACTTGTAATTGTCCAGGGTTTTGTAACATCCAACGAAGTAATTTGAAAAAAGAAATAAAATTGGATTTTCCGACTCCATTGGCACCAATTAAAACATTGAGAGGCGTTAATTTCAAATTCAACTCTTGAATGGATTTGTAACCTTTTATTTGAATTTTTTCCAGCATAGTTCTTAATTTTTCTACAATAATAAAGCTGAAAATTAAAAGTGTTGTCAAAGGAGTATTTGATCGGGGAAGAGATTGGCTGTATTTGCTGGAATTATATCACAGTATTTTAGTATAATGCCCGAGAGAGTATAAAACTCAGGCTCTCAAGGAACTTCGGGAAAAGCTGGGACAAAACCAGTTTCGAGAACAAAAAGTGCAAAAGGCGCATCAGTTGGTGCATAATAAGGCTCTGGCTAACATCATCTCGATAAGGTCTTTCCAGGTGGCTATATCCTCTGATAGAAGAGATTCACGCTGCGATCGCGCCTTAGAAAAGGAAAGCATGGTGTCTGACGTTATAAACAAACTCTGGGGCTTTTGCCACACTCTGCGCCATGACGGGATCGATTATGGCGACTACATTGAGCAATTAACTTATCTGCTGTTTCTCAAAATGGCTGATGAAAGGGGTGTTGATGTTCCATTGGGGTGTGAGTGGGAGAGTTTAAAAAAATGATCGGGCACTGATTTAACAGATCATTATCTGGATGTACCTCGCTCACTTCGCGAATCTCCGGGATTGCTGGGTGATATTTTTGCTCAGTCGATGCCTCGTTTCAATAATCCCGTCAATCTCAAGCGGATCATCGCCATGATTGATGAGGAAGACTGGACAGAAATGGGTGTGGATTTCAAGGCGACGGCGTTTGAAGGGTTCCTGGAAAAAGCGGCTAGTGAAGGCAAGAAGGGTGCAGGGCAATATTTTACACCCAGGGTGCTGATTAAATCGATCGTCCAAGTGATGAAGCTAAATCCTTTAATGACGCCTAATTTTAAGATTTGCGATTCAGCTTGCGGCAGCGGGGTTTTTTTGGTGTGTGCTTATCAGTGGTTATTAGATATCACTGGCGGGGCATTCGAGCGCAAAGATATCAAGCGGATTAAAACTAAAACTTCACTTGTTACTTGATATTCAGTAAGCTCTAAGTTAGGAAATCTCAATATTTTTCGGTACTCTAGCTTACCACTCATAACCGTGTTCTTTTCCCCATTGTATCCAGGCTTGGGCCATTTGCTTCATCCGGCCGCGCTGTTCGGGTTTTACCGGATTGTCACCAGTAATTGCCCTCAACGCCCAAAACCAATGATCTGGCTTTTGTTCGAGATCACGCAAAATCAAGGGGATAACTGGCTGTCCCATGCCGATAATTCTCTGATAAGCCTGGTGCATTGATTTCTGTGTAACTAATGATAGCATCCCCGTCTCTACGCGCCATTCTTCGGCGAACTTCTTAAACTCTGCTTCGAGTTCTACCTTGCTTTTAATCGGGAAGTCATCAGCAGGAATTCCTGAAGGCAACAAATATATTTTTAAAACATCTTTGGGTTTTGATGCCGATTCTAAAAAGCTATTCGGCATCAACAAGTCATTAAGCTTTTTACAAAATCGCTCTTTTTCTTCTGTTGATAAGTTAGAGAGTTCTTCAAATTCATCAACAGCGGCAATAAGCTCATCTGCTAGTTCTTCCACTGTCCAAGCATAAGTTTTCTTTAAAGCGTATATAGGAATAATACTCTCTAGTATATTGACTAAATCATCATGGTTCGTGTTTTCTACCTCTGACTCTACGTTTCTGACTAAATCATCAATAGGCAACGCAGGGGCTGTTTTTCTCAACGCAGTCAAAATAGCCTCAAACACTGAGTTGTCCAAGGCTATAATTTTTTCGATGCCGGATTGATATTGGCGATGTATTTTTAAAGAAGGCATATTAGTTTTCTTGTCTTTGCTAAAAGAAGTTGAATTGAGACTAATTGGCTTACTTATACGTTCATTCTAACACCCTTTCGATCGTAAAGATGTAGGGACACGGCACTGCCGTGTCCCTACCCAATATCTGTACTTCTTACTCAAATCATCACATTTTGCTGATAATTCTTTGGAGGATTTCCACGCCTGATACCGCTTGCCAGCCAAACAGCCCCAAGAGCACAACATTCAGAAAGATGTGAGCGTTTCTCGCCAAATCATTGCCTTTTTGCATCAAAGGAGTCAGCGAGGCTGCGATCGCAATTATTGCCGTCATTCCCAATCCCGCTAGCAAGTGGGAGCCGACAAAGAGCTTGCCGTTGTTGATGTAGGTGACAGCCATTCCGCCCACTGCACCCGTTACCATCAACGCTAGCAGCAAAGAACCCATCTGGTGATGCTTGATGTTGAATTTGCCCTTAATTAACTCTTTTTTGACTTCGCCTTCCGCACTTCTGGTACGTCGGATTTGCAGGCCGAGATACAAAGCATAAAATGAGATGGCCAGCAGTACCCACATTAAAACTGGGTGGAAGAATTGGCTCCAAACTTTCACTGACTGAGGAATTTCGAGATTCATGGTGTTCTGAGGATTAGCAAACATACTTCATAAAACTTAGCATACCAGTCAGGCCGTCTCATGCGACGGTAAAAATATACGGGATGAGAGACTATTATGCCTGCCACTAAACAAGACGCTGTATTGATTCAAGCCGCCAAGACTGGCAACATTATTCACGTCCAAGCTTTACTCGCTAAGGGTGTTAACGCTAACGCCAAAGACTCTGAGGGGACGACGGCTTTGATGTTTGCTGCCCAAAAGGGCTATACAGAAATCGTGCGTACTCTACTAAACAATCACGCTAATGTCAACCATGTGAGCAGGCGTTTTGGGCTGACGGCTTTGATGCTGGCGGCGGCTCACAAACAGGCTGACTCTGTGCGGCTATTGCTGGCAGCGGGTGCTGATGTTAATGCTAAAAATGATGATGGTAGTACGGCTTTGATGGCGGCTTCTCTCAAAGGAGATATCAATGTTGTGCGGATGTTACTTGATGCTAATGCTGATGTAAATGTCCGAGATCAAGATGGAGATTCGGCTTTGAAAATAGCTGCTTTATCCGGTCATCTAGCTGTTGTTAAAGCTTTGGTGGATGCGGGTGCGGGTGCTGATAATTCTATGCTATTTTTAGCTGTCCGTCAAGAAAGCGCTGAAATTGTGCGAATTTTGATCGAGTGTGGGGCGGATGCTAATGTTAAAAATCTAGAGAGCAAAACTGCTTTGATGCTGGCTGCGACGGCGGGAAATTTGGCTGTTGTCGAGGCGCTGTTGGCTGCTGGTGCTGATGTCGAAATTCCCGACAAAAACGGAGAAACTGCTTTAACTTTGGCAGCGGATTCCGGCAATACTGATGTGGTGCAAACTTTGCTTGGTGCGGGTGCTAATGCGAATGTGAAAAATGGAGATGGGGGCACGGCTTTGATGGCCGCTGCTGCTGGGGGAAATTTGCCGATCGCCCATATCTTACTCGATGCTGGCGCCGATATCGACGCTAAGGATAAAGATGATGAAACTGCTTTGAATTTTGCCGTGGTTGAAGGCTGCGAAGATGTGGTGGAATTGCTCTTAAACCGAGGTGCTAGCGTCGGTTCTAGAAATCGGTTGGGCGATACGCCTTTACTGGTGGCGGCTGTTCACGGCCATAGTGCGATCGTATCGGCTTTGCTGCAAAAAGTAAACTCAAATCGGGCTGAGTTTCTGAATGCTAAAAACTTTGGGGAGACTGCTTTGACGCTGGCTGCGTTTCACGGACATACCGAGACGGTGAAGGCTTTGCTTGACGGCGGTGCTGATCCCAATATCCCGGCGGATTTGGGGAAAACGGCTTTAATGAAGGCGTGCGATCGGGGTTATATTGCGATCGTCCAATTATTAGTCGAAAAAGGTGCCGATGTCAACTTGCTGGATGATTCGGGCGCAACCGCTGTAATGTGGGCTGCACATCGGGGTTATCCTGATGCAGTAAAGATTTTAATTGATGCTGGTGCCGAACTAAACCACAAAAATCCGGGAAATTATACAGCTTTAATGCTGGCTGAGTTTAAGGGTTATTCCAGTGTGGTGAAATTGCTCAAAAGTGCTGGAGCACTGGAGTAAAACTTAAATAGTATAGTTTTGAGTAACATAATTATGTCATTCTGAGCGTAGTCTCTGCCAAGTGAAAAACCTCACATATCGGGACTTACGCACTGCAAGGTTGTGGCAATGGTTTGAGATTCTTCGGTTCACTCAGAATTACATAATTAGGTGATTAGGGATGAGAATTAAATAAAATCCACTTTTCATGGCTGTTGTGGGATGGGCCAGAAAGCCCGTCTATCGGGGACGGGCTTTCTGGCCCATCCCACAAGAAAAAAGGGAAATTATTTAATAGACGATCCTTAGTGAGTCCAGGACTATGAATTAACCTCAATTTGCTTTGCGTACCCAGCCGTTAATAGTAAAGCGGCTATCAGCAAAAGCTTTTGAGGGACAGCTAACTCGCAAAACTTCGTGCATATAGCGACTCAGAAAAAATACAATGCTATTATTGCGCGGTTCAACGGTTCTAAATGTCTCGGCGGCTACATAAAAATTGTTCTCGATTTTGCTGTCATAAATCTGCAATTCGCCACCTAAAAAAGCCTTGGGTTCTCGATAGAAATAGTAAACGTAAGTAAAAAATCGGGTAGCGGTATCTGGCGAGCCACTGTCGTTGTGAAGTTTATAAAAGTTGTTGTCATTGTGCATGGTTAGCTGAGCTTCTATTTCACCAAGCGGAAATGAGGGAATATTTAATTTTTGCAGCACGTCGGGCAGAATTGCTTTGATGCGATTAACCATCAGTTCGGAAAATTCTGGGAACGAGTGGAGTACCATCGAACGGCGGTAATCTTCGGCATTGGTCGAGGTGCTGGTAGTCACAAATTCTGATTCTTTTGCTAAGACATATTTAATGAGTTTGTTTTTTTCAGCAGGTGTCAAAAAGTTGTCTATTTGGGCGTAGCGAGATATTAAATCGTCATTTACAGGCGGCGCAGGGGCGGGAATTTCTGTGGCGGGAATTTCTACGGGAGTTGCAGGCTGCTGCGGTTGCAGTTCCTGCAAGTAAATTGGGGGTTCGGTGACTAATCCGACTAGGTTTTCGCCGGGAAAAGAGAGGGCGGAACGACCTCCGTCTATAGGGATTTGAAATAAGGTGGAAAAACCGGGTGTTTGTTGAGTGCGATCGACTAATGTTTTGATCAGGCTGTGCAATAAAGGTGTGTCAGATTTAAGGGTGACGGTGCATTGATGTCCGCCGGTGAGCAGGATTTTGACTTTTACGTCTTGGGGTTTAATTTGCGGTTGAATTGTGGTATTCATAGCCGTTAGTTATAGAAGAAGGAAAATTTATTTAGGGCGGGCTAGAAGCCCACCCCACAATAGAACTGGAATTGACTCTTTTCTTTGTGAAACAGGCCGGTAAGCCTGTTTGTGGCGGGATTTCTTCCCACCCCACAATAGAATTAACTCTTTGTGGAACAGGCATCTTGCCTGTTCAGAATAGAGGTGTAAAATGTCATTGCTACGAACTTAATTAATGCAAGAAGTGGCGGATGTCGGTGAAAACCATTGTGATTCCAAGTTGGTTGGCTGCTTCGATGGAATCTCGATCGCGCATACTTCCGCCCGGTTGGACGATCGCAATTATGCCCGCCTCAGCCGCCGTTTTTACGGAATCGTCGAAGGGGAAGAAACCGTCGCTGGCCAAAATCGCTCCTTTGCTTTTGTCTCCTGCTTGTTCTAATGCTAGTTTAACTGAGCCGACTCGATTCATTTGTCCGGCGCCGACACCGATTGTAGTGCGATCGCGCGTGACAACGATCGCATTTGATTTGACGTGTTTCGCTACTTTCCAAGCAAACAGCAATTCTTCCAACTCTTCCGCCGTTGGCTGTTTCTCAGTAACAACCCGCCATTTGCTAGTTTCTTCTACTATATTATCTGAGTCTTGCACCAGCAAACCGCCTGCAATAATTTTAACAGTTTGTGGAGGCCCTTGAGTCAAATCTGG
>Ga0164305_10000667_pt1 | contig 13260 bp, 8 predicted proteins | sample Whisoiple_237_MG_FD_110215 | JGI IMG/M metagenome (GOLD analysis project Ga0164305, IMG submission 110215) | Soil microbial communities amended with pyrogenic organic matter from upstate New York, USA - Whitman soil sample_237_MG | ecosystem: Environmental > Terrestrial > Soil > Agricultural... | reverse complement strand
GGCAAGGCGTATCCGGCGAGCGACCTTTACAGTTTGGGCGTTACCTGCATTCACTTGCTAACTGGGGCGGTATTGAAGGATTTGTTCGATGCTTTGGAATGCAAATGGATTTGGCGATCGCACTTGGCGCAAAAAGGCATAAAAGTCAGCCATAAATTAGCAACTATTTTGAACAAATTGCTCAAAGATTCGGTAAGAGAGCGATATCAATCCGCTGCTGAAGTGTTGCAGGACTTGGTAAATGTTGGGCAATATCCCCGCTCTCAAATCAGTTATAATTCGCCAACAAAAATAGCTATTAATTCGCCAGTAACTAACTCGCAGCCCAATACAGCAACCGCAGTCTCTGCCGCGCCGCCCCAGAAGATTCATGTTGTACCATCCGCTAACAATCCGAGATTATTGTCGTCTAATAACTGGCGGTGCGATCGCATTATCCACGGTCATTCAGCCCCGGTTAATGCTGTGGTTATTAATCCTCAAGGTAATATTCTCGCTAGCGCCAGCGACGATAAAACAATTAAGCTGTGGGATCTGCAAACAGGTGAATTCATCCATACTTTTTTCGGTCATTCCGCAACGGTTGATGCTGTGGCAATCAGCCCAGACGGGAGAATGATGGTTAGCGGCAGTTTTGACAGAAAAGTTATTGAGTGGAAGCTGGATAAAAAGGCGATGATTCGCGAATTTTACAGCGATTTTGGTTCGCCTTACAGTCATCGCTACGGCTCCGTGTACTCGGTGGCTTTTAGTTGCGACTCTGGAGCGATCGCGAGTGCCAGCGGCGACAAGAGTATTAAATTGTGGAACCAGCGCAACGGAGCATTGGTTCAAAAACTTTCGGGACATTCTGAGAAGGTTTTATCTGTTAGTTTTCGCCCTCAAAGTATGATGCTTGCCAGCGGCAGTGCTGACAAAACTATCAAGATGTGGCTGGTAGGTATTGGGGAGAGTGTACGGACTTTTGTCGGTCATTCAGATTGGGTTTATGCGATCGCATTTAGTCAAGACGGCAAGATGATTGTCAGTGGAAGTGCCGACGCTACTGTTAAATTGTGGAATGCCGATACAGGGGAATTGATTAATACTTTGAGGGGGCATTCTGATGCGGTGATTTCGGTGGCGATTAGTCCCGATCGCGAAACTATGGCTACCGGCAGTCGAGACGGTACGGTTAAACTCTGGAACCTGGAAACAGGAGAATGTTTGTGCTCTCTTGCTGGGTGCAATCCGGTGGCTTTTAGTCCTGACGGTCAAACTTTAGTCACCGGTGGGGATGTTGGCGAAGTGTTAGTTTGGCGGGCGTCTGTTTAGTTGGGCGAGATAAGTGACATACTTGTGAAGGCGATCGGTGTCAGTGTCAAGTAAACGACTGGCCCAAGAATGTACATTAAGTTGCGATCGCATTTCTCGAAATACCGCAGCATCCCCGCGATTGTCTAGAGGAAAAACCCAAGCATCAAATCCAGCCGATTTGAGACGGCTAACAGTTCCCTCGCCATCTTGCACCCACAATTGTGGGTTAATGCGAAGGGGTTGACAGGAATATTCACCGACAACAACTCCCCCCACAGAAACGCTAGCATCTTCTCCCCGATTGGAAAGTTCTTGCAAAATAGCTTTGAGGGAATTGAGTTTTTTCCCGTCTTGTACTTGCTGCGGTGTCAGCTTGACAATCACCATTTCTAAAACTTCCACAGGTTTTGTCGATCGTACAACGTTGACTGGTTCAGCCGACCAATAGTTATTTATTTCCGGTTCCGCCTTCTCGATTTCCTCTTCTACCTGTACTGTTTCAACCGGCTTTGCAGTGTCTACAATTATCTGAATTTCCTCGCCATCTTTCTCAATTTTTCCACTAATCAGTAAGATTGCATTCTCTACAATGTGAGGTTTCACTTGTTCGTAAGCCTTGGGGAACACCACAGCTTTTATTTGATGTGTCAAATCTTCTAATTGCAAAATTGCCATCGCATCGCCTTTTTTTGTCACTACCATTTTGATAGCGCTGAGCATGACAATAACTGATACTTTACCTTTTTTCTCTGCTAACTGTTCGAGAGTCACAACATCGGGGTCTGGGTTTACTTGCATGAGAAACTTTAGGGGATGTTCTGACACATAAAAGCCAAGTAATTCTTTTTCTAAACGCAATTTTTCCTGTTTGTCATAATCTTGTACCAATTTAGATTTAGGTGCAGACTCATAGGTATTGACAGACTTACCGAAGCTATTCGCACCTAACAAGTCAAAGAGATTACCTTGCCCGCTTTCTCGGTCTCTTTTGCGCTCTTGCGCCCATTTAATCACCCCTTCGAGGTCTTGTACTAATTGATTGCGGTTGTTTTCAATTTTATCAAAAGCACCGCATTGAATTAATGCTTCTAAAGCGCGGCGGTTGACAGAATGCAGATTTACGCGATCGCACAAATCAGCCAGCGATTTAAACTTACCCCCTTCCTGCCGCGCCGCCAAAATATTTTCAATTGCCGCTTCTCCCACATTTTTGACAGCAGAAATCCCAAACAAAATTTTATCTTTTGCAGAGCCAGTCATCTGTTTCGGCATCGGTGTAAAAGTAAGTTCCGAGCTATTAACATCTGGCGGCTCAACCTCAATACCCAGCTTGAGACAATTGGCAATATATTTCTGTACTTTATCCTGATCGCCCCTGTTAGCAGTCAGCAGTGCAGCCATGTATTCTAGAGGATAATTCGCCTTTAAATAGGCAGTTTGATAAGTGATATACGCATAGGCCATTGAATGGGATTTATTAAAACAATATTCCGCGAATTGTAGCATCTGCGCGAACAACTTTTCAGCAATTCTTTGACTGACTCCATTCTTAGTTGCGCCGTCGATAAACGTTTCTTTTTGCTTCTGCATTTCATCAGCTTTCTTCTTGCCCATTGCGCGCCGCAGCAAGTCAGCTTGACCCAAAGAATAGCCCGCCAAATCTTGAGCCATCCGCATAATTTGCTCTTGAAAGCAAAGCGTTCCGTAAGTCTCTTTTAAAATCGGCTCTAATAGCGGATGATCGTACTCAACTGTTTTACCGTGCTTGCAGTCAATAAACTGAGGAATCAAACCTGCATCCAGCGGGCCGGGTCGGTAAAGTGCCAAAATAGAAGAAATATCATCCAAACAGGAAGGTTTGAGTTTTTTCACTACATCCAGCATTCCAGAGGATTCTAGCTGAAAAATACCTTCTAAATCTCCTCTTTCTAAAAGTCTATATGTTTTATCTACATCATCGGGTAACTTTTTGATTCTGCCAAAAGTCTCTTGAGCTCTGCGCTCTATATCAGAAGGTAGCATTTCTGGATCGACAATTAGATTTTGGGTTTGCTGAATATAATCAACAGTTTTCTGGAGCGTTGTTAAATTTTTCAATCCCAAAAAGTCCATTTTAAGCAGCCCCAAAAATTCCAAATCTTCCATGAAATATTGGGTTATCACAGCACCATCATTATTCTTTTGCAGCGGTACAATTTCATCCAACGGTTCTGAAGAAATTACCACACCTGCCGCGTGAACGCCATAGGTTTTGTTGGTTCCTTCAATGCGAATTGCCATGTCAATCCACTGACGAACTGGGACTTCAGTACCAGTTTCTGCATTTATGCAAATTGTATTTTCATAGTTGTCTTTAAATTCCTGTGCAGGTGTGTCATTGGAAATCATCACTTTAAGTTTTTCCGGTTTTCCCCGGGACACGGGAATTAATTTTGCCATTTCGTCGGCTTTTTTGTAGGGAATACCTAACACCCTCCCAACATCTTTCAAAACAGCTTTTGATGTCATTCTGTTGAAAGTAATAATTTGCGCTACGCGGTCGCTACCGTATTTTTCTGTAACGTATTTAATCATGTCGTCCCGCCTTTCTATGCAGAAATCGCTATCAATATCTGGCATAGATTTCCGTTCTGGATTGAGAAATCGCTCGAATAGTAGTCCGTGGTGTACGGGGTCTATATTGGTGATTTTGAGGACGTAGGCAACTAGAGAACCTGCGGCAGAACCGCGTCCTGGCCCTACGGGAATATCGTTGTCTCTCGCATATTTTATGTAGTCCCAAACTACTAAAAAGTATTCTGAAAAGCCCATCTGCTGAAGCATTTTCAGTTCGTATTCTAGTCTTTGTTTGTAGACTGGGGGGATTTCATTTCTGGTGCGGGCTTTGAGGCGTTCTAACAGTCCCAGCCAGGATATTTCTTCTACATAAGTATCGGCTGTATGTTCTGGAGGAATTGGAATTGTGGGAATTCGAGCTTCTCCTGTGAGCTCGTATCTCGATACTTTATTTGCGACCTCTAGGGTATTTTCGATCGCCTCTTTGATTGTTTCATCATCCAAATGGTCTCGAAACAGTTGCGCCATCTCCTCTGCGGACTTAAGATATTCAGTACCGCTGTAGCGCATCCGCTTGTCTTCTTCAATCAGTTTGTTGGTGTTAATGCACAGCAAAGCATCGTGTGCTTCTACGTCGTTGCAGGAAATATAGTGAGAATCATTAGTGGCAATTATTTTAATTTTCAGTTCGCGGGCAATTTTGACGATTTCAACATTAACAATCCGGTCTTCCGGGGAACCGTGGTCTTGAATTTCTATATAGTAATCTTCCCCAAATACTTCTTTATACCATGTGGCTACTTCACGGGCAGCATCTAGCTTGTTTTGCAGAATCATTTGGGGAACTTCGCCGCCCAAACAAGCACTGGTGACAATTAAACCTTCGGAGTATTGTTTTAGCAGTTCCTTGTTGATGCAAGGTCTGGCAAAAATACCTCTTTCAGGCATTCCCTTTAAATGGGAAATTGTGGTTAGTTTGACGAGGTTTTTATAACCTTGGGTATTTTTAGCTAAAACAACTTGATGGTATTTTCTTCTACCTCGAACTTTTACTTCAATGTCGCCGTTGACGACATACATTTCATTGCCAATAATCGGCTTGATGTTTTTATTTCGGCAAACTTTGATTAGCTCGATCGCGCCGTACATCACCCCGTGGTCTGTCAGGGCGATCGCGGGCATCCCCAATTCCACCGCCCGTTCTGCGAGCTGCTGTAGCTGAGAAGCCCCATCTAGTAAGCTATAATCGCTGTGAATGTGCAAACCAACGAAGGACATAGGGATTTTAGATTTTAGATTTTAGATTTTAGATTCTACACTATCCGCGTGTCAAAGTGTAAAATAAAAAAACAAAGTTTTAGGTTACTTTTGAGATAATTTTGGTAGGGTATACGATGCCGCAGCGCATCAGTTCGGCTCCGCCGTATTTGTTAACAATTATCAATTGTTGAGTTACGAGTTCAAAGTTATGCGTTAAAATATTGAGTGCTAGATTTAAGCATTAGCTGTGATTTTTAAAGTGCAAAACAAGGTAATTAAATGCGGCATAATTATCAACTAGCTATCGCAGAAATTCCATCACTGGCTCAAACTATTGGGGAGCAGTTTAGCAGTTTGCCTCAAGTTGTAGCCGTCGTTTTAGCAGGTTCTCGAACAACTATAGTTACGGATGAGTCGTCGGATTTTGATTTTTACGTATATGTTAAGGAGGAAATTCCTGTTGACATACGGGAGGCGATAGCGAGACAATTTTCCGATCGCATCGCAATCAACAATCAATTTTGGGAACCCGGAGACGAGTGGATAGATATTAACACTGGCTGCGGTATAGATATTATGTACCGCCAGCCTGAATGGATCGAAGAAGAACTCGATCGCATCCTGGTAAAACATCAAGCATCAGTAGGTTATTCAACCTGTTTTTGGTGGAACGTTCTCACCTCAGTATCATTGTATGACAGAGACGGTTGGTTTCAGCAATTTCAAGCAAATGTCGATCGACCTTATCCAGAACAACTCCGTCAAGCGATAATTGCCAAAAATTATCCGATTTTGCGCCACCAGATTTTTTCATTTCGCCACCAGCTAGAATCCGCTGTTTTCCGCCGCGATTCAGTAAGTATTATCCATCGAACAGCCGCTTTTTTAGGCAGTTATTTTGATATTGTTTTTGCTATTAATTCTATCCCTCATCCGGGCGAAAAGCGCCTAGTAGAAAGGGCAACAGCTTTGTGTTCAAAATTGCCGGAAAATTTGGAGAGCCAAATTCACAGTCTAACTAATTCTATTTCGTTACCTGCGGGCGATCGCCAAATTTTAGATTGTCTTGATGGACTGGTTGACAGTCTCGATCGATTGTTGATTGAGGCAGGTTTAATTGCTACTAATTCTGTGGCGTTGCAATTCTGAAAGATTGGTGAAGTAGATTTTTTTACAAATACAGGCGGGACGCCTGTGCCACAAATACAGGCGGGACGCCTGTGCCACAAACCGAGCACCTCCCTAAATAGCGATCGAACTTTTACAAATTTGCTTGTTTCAAATAACCTTCCAAATCTTTAATCCGTTCTTGCGTCACTCTTGCCCTGCAATAACCGTAGGTAGAAGCAGCCAAACTACCGCCTTCAAACTGCCCCATTTCATAATTGCAAGATTCATCTCTAAACTTGAGCCAACTACGCTGTGCTACTATCAATCTTTGCTTTTGTTTGCTGTTGAGTTTCGGCTGAAGTTGCTTATATACTTGATTGAGCTTTTTGTCGGCAGCCTCAAACTCTTGACTGGAACAGACATTCATCTCTACCGTGGTTTGAGGATTTTTGCAGTTAGGCTGTTGGGCGAGTTGCAAGGAAGTGTTGCTGGCTTTGCTGGGCAGCAAAAATCCGGCTGTTAACAACAGCGAACTCGCGGCTAATTTGACCCAAATAGTGATTTTTTTCAAAATATTTACCTCTTTTTCAATCTTTAATTTTTTCTGGTTGAGCCGATCGCCAAATCCACCAAGCCGCCGCCCACAAAGTAAAATTGCCGAAGAGAGTCATCGCCGCTTGCAGGGTAACGATCCATTCTAGGGCTGGGGAGTTGTCAAAATAGTGCCACGTACAGGCACACATAGCGCTGACAAGAGCGGGCAGCATTGCGGCGGAAAGGGCCCACCAAGCTCGGTTTTGAGTGACTTCGCCGTAAGTCCAAATTAACCAGATGGCGGCAATCCACTCGACGACGCTAGAGACGTGAATAATCCAGGTGGGAATTGACAAAGCGTGCATTTTTTGTATTGTGAACGAAGATGAAAGATTTATCTATCGGGACTTACGCAACAGTCATATAAAGTATGATGAGTCAGTCGATTTTAGATTTTAGATTTTAGATTTTAGATTTACTCCACAGATAAATCTTGGAGCTTGAGCTTTGGTCTAAAATTTTAGGAGCATCCACGACTTAAGTCGGGGCTTGTACCTGTTTTTGGGCTGGTCATACAATTTTAGATTAGCGATTGGAGATTTTATTAGATTTGCGATTTGAGCTGAATGATGACGTAAAGCCTTGAAGCTTGATGACAGTAGCATTTTTTTGGTAGTAGCATCAAATTTCAAATCTCAAATATCAAAAAAATCTAAAATCTAAAATCTAAAATAGTTAGATTCCCCATCACAAACAAAGAAAAGAGTAGAAATGCGAGCAATTTTGTGCGGCTATTACGGTAAAGGCAACGGCGGCGACGAGGCGCTGTTGGCATCGCTACTGCAAATGTTACCAGATGGCGTGACGCCGATCGTCCTGTCTGGCAATCCTGTCGAGACAAATCAGCGGTACGGGGTAGCAGCGCGCGATCGCATGAATGCCTTTCAAGTTCTCGAAGCACTCCGCACCTCCGACGCGCTAATTTGGGGCGGCGGCAGTTTAATCCAAGACGCTACTAGCATTGCAAGCCCTTTCTATTATGGGGGTTTGATGGGAATAGCGCAGCGGATGGGCTTAAAAACTGTTGCCTGGGCCCAGGGAATTGGCCCTTTAAAGCGGGAAATGACTCGCAAGTTATCTCAGCGCTGTTTTGCTGGATGCACCGCCGTCAGCGTGCGGGATAAAGGTTCAGCTACTTTACTTGCAGATTGGAAAATTCCCTTTACTTTAGCGCCCGATCCCGTGTGGGCTTTAGAGAATTCTCCCGTGTCGGGTTTGTGGGATTTACCTGCGCCCAGAGTTGCTGTTTGTTTGCGTTCTCATTCTACACTAACTCCCGCCCGTTTGTCAATCTTAACTCAAGCTTTAGTTGACTTTCAAAAAGCAACTCGCACCTTAATTTTGCTGCTGCCTTTTCAAGCGTCTCACGACTTAGAAATTGCCAAACATTTGCACGAATCCCTGCCGAAAAGGAGCCGCATCCTCAGTTTAGACGACCCCAGAAAATTGAAAGGAGTGTTCCGGGGAGTCGAAATGGCGATCGGGATGCGCTACCACAGTTTAATTATGGCAGCATCCGAAGAATGCCGCTGTTTTGCCCTCAGCTACGATCCCAAAGTCAGCCAGTTAATGGAAGAGCTAGAAATGCCAGGATACTTATTATCAGAATTGCCAGAAGATCCTTATTTAATCAGTAAAACCTGGATCGAACACTATGCTAACGGCGACGCCTTATCGCCAGACAGGATAAAATTTATAGTAGATCGATCGCTCTTTCATCGCGAAGTATTGCGAGCCGCGCTCCAGTAATCTCATTCAGAGGTGAAATACAATGACAGTCAGTACAGCCGACTTAAAAATTACCTGGGAAAAATTGCCAGACGACTTCATTTTAGACGAGGAACCAGTGGAAAATATCGACCAGCCCTTGCTCGCTGCTGCCTTGCGAGAAATCTTAGAAATCCCAGGGCTAATTGTAACTGGAATATTAGTTGCCCCAAACATGGGAATTTGCGCTACATTAAACGGTAAGCTAGTTATTAAAGCTCCTGATTGGTTTTATGCCCGCAACGTACAGCCGCTGGAAAATCAAGAAATTCGCCGCAGTTACACTCCCAATTTAGAAGGAGACATTCCGGCGATCGTCATGGAATTTTTATCATCTAGTCCCAACGATGAATATTCTAGTAAACAAACTTATCCGCCTGGGAAATGGTTTTTTTACGAACAAGTATTGCGAGTTCCAATCTATGCACTTTTTGAGCCTGCCGCTGGAGTCTTAGAAGTCTACCAGTTGGGTTCATCAGGAAAGTATGAAGTACAACCACCAGATTTAAACGGCCGTTATTGGATTGCAGGAGTTGGGTTATTTCTCGGAGTTTGGCAGGGAACAAAAGCCGAAAGAACCGGATATTGGTTGCGGTGGTGGGATGAGAGCGGAGAGATGTTATTGTGGGGAGCAGAAATGGTAGAAAGGGAACGGCAAGAAAAAGCAAATGTTCAACAGCGGGCCGATCGACTAGCCGCCCAATTAAGAGCAGCAGGCATTGAACCAGAAGCCTAATGCAATAATTAGAAATGAAAAATCGTAAGTCTGCTATTTTTCATTTCTAATTCCTTAAAAAGTATGGAACAACATCGCAAAAATCAATATTTATCTGCGTGAATCAACTTTCATCAGCCTTCATCAGCGGTTCAAAATTACATTCAGGAGACAGCAAAATTGGCAAGAGTAAGAGTGCGGGAACACGTCAATCCCCTATCAATTAGATATCAAGCATCTGCAAGTCCCCCGGATTGGACTAAAATCTATGCCGACTTAAATTTACCGCTGCATTTAGATATCGGCTGCGGCAGAGGACGGTTTTTGTGGCACATGGCGCAAATCCAAACTGACTGGAATTTTCTCGGATTAGAAATTCGGGAACCGCTGGTAGAAGAAGCGAATCTTTGGCGGGACGAAAAAGGCTTGACAAATCTGCACTATTTGTTTTGCAATGCGAATAGTTCCCTGAAACCAATTTTAGAAACTTTACCCGCAGGTATTTTGCAGCGAGTTAGCATTCAATTTCCCGATCCGTGGTTCAAGAAAAAGCACCACAAACGGCGGGTGGTGCAGCAGGAATTAGTCAACGAATTGGCAACTTATCTGGCAATTGGCGGCGAAGTTTTTATCCAGTCAGATATTAAAGAAGTAGAAATGGAAATGTGCGATCGCTTTTCATCTCACCCCAGTTTTAAACGTCAAAATGGCGGCGAATGGTTAACCGAAAATCCCCTGCCTGTGGCTACAGAAAGAGAAATCGCTACTCTGAAACGGGGCGAACCAGTTTATCGAGCACTATATCAAAAATAATGCTCGCTTTTCCAAACTCACCTTTGTCATAAATGTTATAACTTACATCTTGCACCTTGGTTAGGAACATGCAAGATGCCTGTTCCACAAAACTTAAATTTCTTGTGAAACGGGCACCTTGGTTAGGAACATGCAAGATGCCTGTTCCACAAAACTTAAATTTCTTGTGAAACGGCTTTCCGACCTGTTCCACCAAACTTAATTTTCTTGTCAAACGGCCATCTTGGCTGTTCATAAAAGAATTATTTCTAACTTAAACCCAAGACGGCAGCCACATCCGAATTTTCCATTCCCACTGCGACAAAGGTAGTCCCAAATAGATAGGCATCCAGAAAATAAAAGCACCAAAAACCAGAAAAATAATTGTTACCCCCATCCCTCGGAGTCGAGTTTGAGGGCTGTGCAGCCACCTGTCAACCCACCAAGCAAGTGCTAAGGCTGCAAACACAGAACAGCCCATATAATGGTACAAAAATATGCAGCGAGTCACCTTGATCCAAGGCAGCAAATTAGCGGCCCAATTAACTATTAAATATAACGCCAGCCACATTTGGGCAGTCGGCGGAAACAAAATCGGCCGCTGCTGTTCTATCGTGTCAACAGAAGCCTCGCTGCGCGTTTGCAGCCACACCAAAATCCGGTGAACTAAAACTCCTATTACTAGCAGTAAAGCTAAGGTTGACAGCCACCAAAGCAATGGATTTCCCATTGCGTGAACGTCAAAAATTGCCTGAGTTGCACCTTCAGGTAAAGGCGGCAAAACCGGATCTGGTTGGGCATTGCTGCTAGCAGTTTTGTAGAAGTAAACTATCGGGCGCAGCATCAAAGGCCAACTGTACCACGTGGAACAGTAAGGATGTACATCTGGGCCGCTTTTAATCCGCTGGTGATAAGTCAAAATTTCCGTTTGCATCTGCCAGAAATTGGGAGTTGGATTAAAGTGAAGGTGAGGAATCCAAGAGAGGCTGTAAACTAGAATAGGAATAATAGCTAGACTCAAGCAGAGTTCTATAAAATTGAGTTGAGTCAGTTTTTGTACGGGACTTTCGGCAGGAATTAGAGGTGAATCTACCTCGCGGCTTTGTTCTTCATCTCCTCTGTTACCCTGGATCAAACGAACTGCCCAAGCACAGATTAAAATTAGATAAGTACCGAAAAGAAACCATAATCCGTTCCATTTTATAGCCGCAGATGCGCCGAAGCCAGTACCGGCGAGTACCAGCAAAAGCCAGCGCTTTTGGCCTTCTGCTTCTACGGCTTTTAAAATAAATAACTGACCTAAAATTCCCAACAAAACTAGATAAATGTTGTTCAGCGCGTAGCGAGACTCAACTAAAAACAGACCGTCGCAGGCGATAAATAAAGCAGCAAGAAAAGCAAAGGTGCGGCGCGGAACTAGCTGATAAGCCAGCGCTCCCACAACTAGGGGAATAAAGGAACCTGTGAGAGCATTCAACCAGCGGTAATCCCAAGGGGAAAGCAGGGAACCTGCCATACTGTTGACGGCGGTTTTTCCGAAGGGAAGGTGAGTTCCGATCCAAATGCCGATCGCAATTATGTACTGGCTCAGAGGCGGGTGAGCGTTGAAAAAAGGAGTTTTGGTGAGATAATCGTTGGCAAATTTAGCGTAATAAACCTCGTCAAATACTAAAGTGTTAAATCGCTCTAGTTCCCAAAAGCGGAGAGTTAAGGATAGGAGGAACACACCGAGCATTCCCAGGGCAAAAACAAAGATTGATTTGTGGGATTGTTTTTTGTTGGGGTTCATAAAACATCAAAAAATAGTAGATGCTAGGTTTGGGAGCGATCGCTAATTTAAAAATACTGAGTTGAGAATAGCGTAAAAATTACAATTATGACTTTTAACCTTCGCGGACGCAAATCCGATGCGGCCGATCGCCCTTGGAAGGTGCGCCCAGAGGCAGCGGCGCGATCGCACAATATGCCCCCGACGCAATCGGCACGCAGGAAGAGAAAGCGCACCTGACAAGCCCCGATCGACTATGATACCGGTTAACAAGGTCTTCTTTGAGCAGGTATTTATGAATATCACGCTTTGGGGTTGGGGGCGTTACGGAATCGCTGTAGCTGTGAGTATCCTGCTAGGAGTCCCGGCGGTGGCGGCACCCAGTACGATAAAAATTAGTCAAGGGGTATCGCAGCAGGGAGGGGGAAACCCGGCGGCTGCTGCTGAAAGAGCCTTGACAGAAGGGGAGCAACTGTACCAACAGGGAACAGCGGAATCTTTAAGAAAAGCGATCGTCAAATTTGAAGAAGCATTAAAGCTGTATCGAGAAGCGGGCGATCGCTCACTGGAAGCTCTCACCCTCAACAACATCGCCACTGTCTACTCAGCATTGGGAGAAAAACAGAAAGCGTTAGGGTATTACAGCCAGTCCCTGCCCCTGATACGGGCAGTAGGCGATCGCAGTGGGGAAGCTCGCATCCTCAATAACATCGGTGGTGTTTACTCAAAATTGGGAGAGATACAGAAAGCGCTAGAGTATTACAGTCAGTCTCTTCCCTTGAGTCGCGCAGTAGGCGATCGCGGTGGGGAAGCTACCACCCTCAATAACATTGGCTTAGTCTACTCAGAATTGGGAGAAAAACAGAAAGCCCTAGAGTATTACAGTCAGTCCCTTCCACTGTTTCGGGCAGTTGGCGATCGCAGTGGGGAAGCTCGCACTCTCAATAACATTGGCTTAGTCTACTCAGCATTGGGAGAAAAACAGAAAGCGCTAGAGTATTACAGCCAGTCCCTTCCCCTGAGACGGGCAGTAGGCGATCGCGCTGGGGAAGCTACCACCCTCAATAACATTGGCTTAGTCTACTCAGAATTGGGAGAAAAACAGAAAGCGCTAGAGTATTACAGCCAGTCCCTTCCCCTGAGACGGGCAGTAGGCGATCGCGGTGGGGAAGCTACCACCCTCAATAACATTGGCTTCGTCTACTCAGAATTGGGAGAAAAACAGAAAGCGCTAGAGTATTACAGCCAGTCCCTTCCTTTGAGTCGCGCAGTAGGCGATCGCGCTGGGGAAGGTCACACCCTCAATAACATTGGCTTCGTCTACTCAGAATTGGGAGAAAAACAGAAAGCGCTAGAGTATTACAGCCAGTCCCTTCCTTTGAGTCGCGCAGTAGGCGATCGC
>Ga0164305_10000666_pt1 | contig 13261 bp, 10 predicted proteins | sample Whisoiple_237_MG_FD_110215 | JGI IMG/M metagenome (GOLD analysis project Ga0164305, IMG submission 110215) | Soil microbial communities amended with pyrogenic organic matter from upstate New York, USA - Whitman soil sample_237_MG | ecosystem: Environmental > Terrestrial > Soil > Agricultural... | reverse complement strand
GCCGGGACGTTGAAGCCGAGGTTGATGCCGTGCTCGTCGGGCTTGGGCAGCTCGTCGGGGGCGCCCTCGACGAAGGTGAAGGACTGGGTCAGGTCGCGGCTGAACAACTCGGGGCCCTGCGACCACTGCAGGCGGCGGGAGTCGCCGGACCAGCTGAGCCACTCACCGGAGTCGCGGGTGACGCGGGCCATGGGCAGGGACTTGCCGTCGGGGGCGACCGCGACGGGGCGGCCGGCGGCGACGAGGGGGGCGACATAGGCCTGGAACCGCTCGGTCCAGCCGATCCAGTTTCCGTCGGGCGAGATGGCGAACTCGCTGGCCCATTCGGAGGTCAGGTGGGTGCGCTTGTCGGCGCCGTTCAGGTCGACGGAGATGAGGGTGCGCTTGTCGCCGTCGCGGCCGGTGAGGAACAGGCGGTCGGCGTTCGCGCCGAACTGCGGGCCCTCGCCCTCGTCGGTGATGTGGACGGGCTCGCCGCCGGCGGTCGGGATGCGCCAGACGCCCGGATCGCGGCTCCACAGGGCGGTGGTCAGGAAGCCGTCGGAGACGGTGCGGTAGACGATGGTGCGGCCGTCGGGGCTGAAGGTCGGCTCGACGTAGTGGCCGGGGTGGGGGGTGACGACGCGGCCCGCTCCGCCCGAGGCCGGGACCACGCGGATGCTGCCCAGCTCCTGGTCGTCCCAGGTGGTGTAGACGATGGAGCGGCCGTCGCGGGACCAGGACGGGTAGAGCTCGAAATGGTCGTTCTGGCGGGTCAGGCGGCGGGCCGTTCCCGTCGGCAGATCGCGGATCCACAGATTGCCGAGGGCCTCGAAGACGACCTGCGAGCCGTCGGGCGAGGGGTGGGCCCAGCGAATCATTTTCACGTCGAACCGGTCGGGGGCGACCTCGACGGGGAAGCGGACGGCGTCGGTGACGCGGCGGGTGTCGGCGACATGGAAGGGGATGTTCGCCACCTCCTTCGAGGCGACGTCGATGCGCTGGATGCGGCCGTCGGCCCAGAAGACGATGGAGCCGTTGTCGGGCGTCCAGCTGATCGCCGGATAGACGCCGTGGATGGCCCAGGTCTCCTGCATGTCGCGGTCGAGGGCCGAGAAGATCGGCGTCTCGCGGCCGGACTCGATGTCCATGACGTAGAGCGTCGACTGGTACCGGACGCGCCGGATGAAGGCCAAAGACTTGCCGTCGGGCGAGGGGGTGGGGCGGATCGAGCCGCCGGGGCCGGTGACATAGGCGTCGATGTCGCCCGTCTCGCGGTCGAGACGGCGGATGATGTAGATCTGGTCGTTGACGTCCTTGGAGTATTCGAACGTCGCGCCCGGCGTGGAGTCGTCGCTGAAGTAGAGGTAGCGGCCGTCGGGCGAGAAGGCCGGCTCGCCGGTGTCCTTCTGCTGGGTCCGGCGCTCGGTCATCTGCACGCCGCCGCCGCCCGAGCGGTGCCACATCCACATCTCGCCGGCGCCCAGCGAGCGGGACGAGGTGAAGTGTTTGCGGCCGACGATGAACTGGCCGTCGGGGGTCCATTCGGGCTGGTTCACGAGCCGGAAGGTCTCTTTCGAAACCTGCGTCGGATTGGAGCCGTCGGCGTCCATGATCCAGATGTTGTCGCCGCCGCCGCGGTCAGAGGTGAAGGCGATGGAGCGGCCGTCGGGCGACCATTTGGGCTGCATCTCCCAGGCGACGCCCGAGGCGATGGCGCGGGCCTCGCCGCCGCCGACGGGCATGACGTAGATGTCGCCCAGCATGTCGAAGACGATGGTCTGGCCGTCAGGGCTGACGTCCAGCGACATCCATGTGCCGCGGGTGACGTCGATGGGGATGTCGTGCGACGGCCCGGGCGGGTTCTGGACGTCCCACTTGGGCGTCTCGGCCGGGGCGGCGGCAGCCGCAGGAGGCGGGGCGGCCGCAGCCGCGGCTCCGTCCTGAACCGGCGCGGGAGCGGGGGCAGGGCCTTGGGTCGGCGGCGGAGTCGGAGCGGGCACCGGCGGGGCGGCGAGGGGCGACGGCGGCTGGGGGGTCTGCGCCGCCGCGGTAAAGGCGAACGCCAGCGAGGCGGCCGTGGCCAGAAGTACGCGCTTCATCATGTCTTGCCCCAACAGCGGACGTCCTGAACCGCCCCCGAGGCGTCGCGTCCTTGTCGGGCGGCAACAGAGCATTGGCGGGCGCCTCAAGTCCAGCCGCGCCGCCCTCTTGCAGCTGTGTTCGCCGCGTGAATTCCTTGTAATGTTGCGGCAGGTTGTTAGCGCCCCCGGGCTGCGTCATGGTCCTCGCCACAAACAGGACACAGAGACCCAATGCGTATCCAGACCATGTTCGCCGGCGTCGCCGCCGCCGCCCTGATGGCCTTTCCGGCCATGGCCCAGGACGGCCACTACCGCGAACAGCTGACCCGGATTCTCGCCGAAGCCTCGCAGGGAACCTGCCCTGCAGGCCTGATGCAGGCGGCTCTTCTGGACGCGTGCAACGCCCAGATCGAGGGCATGGCGCCCGCCATGCAGGCCCTCGGCGCCATCGAGTCCCTGACCTTCGTCCGGTCGGAAGACACGCCGGAAGGCCCTGTCGAATTCTGGTCCGTGAAATACGCCGGCGGCCAGACCCTGGTCTGGGTCATCGGCCAGATGACGGACGGCAAGTTCGCCACCGTCGGCGTCGCGGGTCAGGGCTAGTTGATCAGTCTGCCCGGCATTTTTCTGACGGCAGTGATCGCGGCCCAGACGCCGCAGTCGCCGCCGATCTTCCAGCCCGGCGCGCCCGGCGCTCCGGCGCGCGTGATCTCGAGCGAACAGGCGCTGGCGCTGAGCCGCTCGACCTTCACCGCCGCCGACGTCGCCTTCATGCAGCATATGATCATGCACCACGCCCAGGCGGTGGAGATGGTGGGGCTGCTGGAGACCCGCGGCGCGAACCCCACCGTGCAGATGATGGGTCGGCGCATCGCCCAGAGCCAGCAGGCCGAGATGGCGCTGATGCGCGACTGGCTGACCGAGCGCGGTCAGCCGGTTGAGATGCCGGGCATGTCCTCTCATGCCGGCATGGATCATTCTGCGCACGCGGGTCACGCCATGCCGGCCAGCGACACGCCGATCATGCCCGGCATGCTGTCTCCGGCGCAGATGCAGACGCTGGCCGCCGCCAACGGCCCGGCTTTCGACCGCCTGTTCCTGCAGGGCATGATCCAGCACCATCAGGGCGCGCTGGACATGGTTCAAGCTTTGCTGGCCAATGCGGGCGCCGCAGAGGACACTCTGCTGTCAGACTTCACCGCCTCCGTCGTCGCCGACCAGTCGGCGGAGATTCTTCGCATGCAATCCATCCTGTCCGACCTCTGATCGCACATCCCAAGGAGCGACCCATGAACGTTCGCAGCACGTTGCTTTCCACCGTGGCCGCCCTCGGCGTGCTGATGAGCGCGGGCCTCGCCTCGGCGCAGGCGCCGGCCGCTCAGGTCATCACCGCCGATGCCCGCAGCGCCCTGTCGGGCGGCCTGCACGACGCCGGCCAGCTGGCCACCAACATGGTGCTCGAGCATTCGGTCCAGCCCGCGCCCGGCTTCTTCGACCCTGAGGCGCTGTGGGGGCCGCCGCAGACTCCGGCCGAGGCCGAGGCTTTCCAGGCCCGGATGCGGGACAATCCGCCGAAATACGGCCCGCTGGCCCTCGCCAACAGCGACATGGCCATGTCCAATGGCCGTCTGTTCGTCGGCAATTTCAACGGCTTCAACGCCTATGACGTGAGCAAGGGCGGGGCGCCCGAACTGGTCATGTCGGTGGTTTGCCCCGGCGGTCAGGGCGACGTTTCGGTCGTCGGCAACCTGCTGTTCATGTCGGTGGAACAGAACCGCGCCCGCATCGACTGCGGCACGACCGCCGCCACGGGCGACGTCAACCCCGAGCGCTTCCGCGGCATCCGCATCTTCGACATCAGCGACCTGCGCAACCCGCGTCAGGTCGCGGCGGTCCAGACCTGCCGTGGCTCGCACACCCACACCCTCGTGCCGGACCCGGCCGATCCGCGCAGCCTGTACATCTACAATCAGGGCACCTCGGACGTCCGGAAGACGGAAGAACTGGCCATCTGCTCCGACGGCCAGCCGGACCAGAACCCGGACACGGCGCTGTTCTCTATCGACGTGATCAAGGTGAACCTCGACCGGCCGCAGGACGCGGCCATCGTGAACCGTCCGCGCATTTTCGCCGACGCCAGCGGCCACGTCGCCGGCCTGTGGCGCGGCGGCGCCGCCGGCATCGCCAGCCAGCGCACGGCCCAGACCAACCAGTGCCACGACATCACCGTCTATCCGGAGATCGGCCTGGCCGCCGGCGCCTGCAGCGGCAACGGCATCCTGCTGGACATCTCCGACCCGCAGAACCCGACCCGCGTGTCCGACATCTTCGATCCGGACATGGCCTACTGGCACTCAGCCACCTTTAACAACGCCGGCGACAAGGTCGTCTTCACCGATGAATGGAGCGGGGGCATCGGCGCTCGCTGTCAGGCGTCCAGTCCCTCGACCTGGGGGGCGAACATGATCGCCACCATCGAGAACCGCACTCTTCAGGGCCGCGCCTTCCACAAGCTGCCCTCGGCCCAAGGCGCCGATGAAAACTGCGTCGCCCATAACGGCATGATCATCCCCGTCCCCGGCCGCGATCTGATGGTCCAGGCCTGGTATCAGGGCGGCGTCTCGGTCATGGACTTCACCGACGCGATGCACCCGGTTGAGATCGCTTCGTTCGACCGCGGCCCGATCGAGCAGGGCAAGCTGATCGTCGGCGGTTCCTGGTCGGCCTACTGGCTGAACGGCCGTATTTATTCCAGCGAGATCGCTCGCGGCCTGGACGTGCTGAAACTGGTCCCCAGCGAGTATCTGTCGGCGGCCGAGATCGCCGCGGCCGAGGCCGTCCATTCCGACCGGATCAACCCGCAGACCCAGACGCGCATCAGCTGGCCCGACAACGCCGATGTGGCCCAGGCCTATCTCGACCAGATCTCGCGGTCGCCCACGGCCGACGCCGCCCTGACCGCACAGGTCCGCGCCGGCATCGACCAGTGGCGCCAGAGCGCCCGCAACCGTCGCGGCTCGGCCGAACTGGCCGCGGCCCTGAACGCGGCGGCGGAAAAGGCGACCGGCGCCGACAAGGCCCGGATGCAGTCGCTGGCGGCGATCTTCACCCGTCGCGCGGGGTAAGCCGACATGTAGACGGCAAGGCGGACGAACCCTCGGTTCGCCACTCCTCGCTGAGACCCCAATGCAAACGGCCGGTGCGATGTCGCACCGGCCGTCTTCATGTCGCCGGGCCACAAGGCGGCCCGGATATCTGACCTGACCTAGAACTGCATCGAGGCTTCGAGGCCGAAGGTGCGCGGGGCGTTGAAGTTGCCGTAGTCGCCCATAACGTTGCCGATGCCGCCCGTCGTGACGCTGGTGGTCGGCGCGCCCGGAAGGCTGTTCGACGGGTCGCGGCGGAAGACGTGCTGCTCGTCGAAGAGGTTGCGGCCCCAGAGGCTGACGGTCAGGGCCTCGCCGCCGCCGCCGACCGGGATGTCGGCGAGAGCGATGCGGCCGTTGAAGATCAGCGACTGGTCGTTCTTCGTCTCGAACTGGTCGAACGCCTGGGTGGCGTCGGCGTAGTTTGCGTCGAGGTGGAAGCGCAGGTTGGCGCCCATGTTGGACACCGGAACCTCATAATCGATCGAGGCGCTGGCGGCGTTCTTCGGCGTGAAGACGATGTAGAAGCGCTGCAGCACCGTGGTCGAGGTCGCGCCGGCCGTATAGGTGATCGGCACCAGCGGGATTTCCGTGTCCGTGTAGGAGTAGGACGCGTTGAGGGTCAGGCCCTCGATCGGCTGGAGGGTCAGCTCGGCCTCGACGCCGCGGATTTCGGTCGTGCCCGGGGCGTTGATCGTGACCAGGTTGTTGAAGTTCCCGGTCGCGGTGAACTGGATCGAGCTGATGTCGACCTGGCTGTCCTCGCGGTCCATGGCGTAGGCGGCGACGTTCAGGCGGCCGCGGCCGTCGAGGAAGTCGGCCTTCACGCCGGCCTCATAGGAAACTACGTCCTCGGGACCGAAAGCGTGGTAGTTGGCCGTCCGCGAGCTGGCGCCGCCCGAGCGATAGCCGGTGGCGTATTTGGCGTAGAGGTGGACGTCGTCGGTGAGATCCCAGGCGATCGTCGCCATCGGGTTGAAGCGGCTCCAGCTCTCGTCCAGCGGCGTATAGCCGTTGGCCGCCGCGATGGTCGGATTGGTCCGATAGTTGATGTTGCGCGAGAAGGTCAGCTCGCCCTGTTTGTCGTCGTGGGTGTAGCGGCCGCCCAGCGTCAGGTGGAGTTGCTCAGAGGCGTTCCAGATGATCTGGCCGTAGGCGGCGTAGCTGGTCGACTTCACTTCCGAGGCGCGGTCGATCGAGCGGCAGCCCGGCTGCGACCCAAAGCCGCCCGAGCCGGTGCAAGGATCGAGGACGACGTAGGAATAGCCGGTGGTCTGGCCGGCCGTGGTGTAGCCGGTGATGGCCATCGAGTTGGGCGTGGCGGCGTCATCCTCGACGTCTTCGCGGAAGTAGAAGAGGCCGGCGACGTAGTCGAACGAGCCGAAGCTGCCGACCGCCTGAAACTCCTGGCTGAACTGGGTCTGGTGCAGGTCGGCGAGGCTGTAGCGGCTGAAGTTACAGGCCGTGCCGGTGCAGCCCGGAACCACGACGGGCGGGCGGTGCGCGCCGCCCGAGTTGTCCCACTGGGTCGCTTCCACGCCGCGGTACGAGGTGATGGAGCGCAGCTCGACCTGGTCCGAGACGCTCCAGCGGGCGGTGTTGGTGTAGCCGAAGGTCTCGTCGACGCTGGGCTGTTGCGGCACGCCGATGTCGGCCACGTCCATGCGGCTGTCGCCGTTGACGACGACGCCCGGAAGCAGCGGACGCACCGTGCCGGTCAGGGCCGTGTAGGCGGCGCCGGGCAGGGTGCAGGCGGGGGCCGCGGCCTGGGTTCCGGCGACGCAGCCGTTCGGATTGTAGTTCAGCAGCTGGCTGTAGAACGGCGTGTTCTCGTCCGTGCCGGTGTCATACGAGAAGTCGTTGGTGAAATAGTCGGTCGGCTGCCAGCGCAGGGCGGCGCGGATGCCGTGGCGGTCGTAGTAGTTCCAGCCGGTCTGGCCCGCGAGCGGGTTTTCGGTGGTGGCGTCCTGGTGCTGGACGATGCCGTCGATCTTGAAGCTGAAGTCGTAATACTCCGGCAGGTCGAGGTGGATTTCCTGGCTGTAGGATCCGTAGTTGCCGACGCCGCCGGCGATGCGGCCGCCGAACTCGCCCGAGGGAGCCTTGGTGACGATGTTGAGGGCGCCGCCCTCGGTGTTGCGGCCGAACAGGGTGCCTTGCGGGCCGCGCAGGACCTCGATGCGCTCGACGTCGAACAGGGCGGCGTTCAGGCCGTGCTGGCGGGCGAGGTAGACGCCGTCGACATAGATGCCGACGCCCTGCTCGCGGGCGGGCTGGTTGGCGTCGAGGGGAACGATGCCGCGGATGCCGACGGTCAGGGCGCTCTGGCGGGCCTCGAAGGTGGCGACGCGCAGCGAGGGCACGGCGCCGTCGGCGAGGTCGTACAGGCTCTGCACGTGGCGGTCCTGAAGAGCTTCGGTGCTGACCACCGAAATGGCGATCGGCGTTTCCTGCAGCCGGGTCTCGCGCTTGGTAGCCGTGACGATGACGTCGCCGAGGGTGGAGGCCTCGGAATCGGCGGGCTGAGCGCTCGGGGCGGTCTGGGCGAGGGCGGGCGAGGCGGCGGCGGCGGCGAGCATGCTGCCCAGCAGCAAACGCGACCGGAAGGAGGTGGTGAAGGCCATGGTTGGAGATCCCCTGTTGGTGGGACCGCCCTAGGCTCGCCATGCGTCGGCCGCGTATCGGTTTGGCCAAGGTAATTCGGCGGATTGGTGTCGTTTTTTGTGGTGGTTTCGCCGGACACAGACGGATTGTCATCGATTTCGGCGGGCCCGGGGGCTGGCTAGTGCGTGGAGGGGTTTGGGCTTTTTCCGATGTGCGGGTGGAGCGGCCGGCGTGTGACTGTCACAGAGGCGGCAAACTTGACCGCAGGGCGCTGAGGGGAACAAACAACGAACAGGCGCGGGGCGATCGCGATATGTTCGGGTGCTGATGGGTTGCCGGCGGGTTCCGCGAGGAACTGCGGAGTGGGCCTCGCGTTGTGCATCGGACCTGAAAGAGGCTCGAAATGTACAAGCTTGTTCCCATCACGACCGCTCTCGTCCTCGCCCTCGCCGCAGCGCAGCCTGCGCTGGCGCAGGGCCACGGCAATGGAAAGGGCGGAGACAAACACGAAGGCGGCGGCCATCAGGATCGCGGCAACGGCGGCGGCAACGGTCATCAGGACCGGGGCGACCAGGGCCGTGGAAACGGCCATGAGAATCGCGGGCAAGGCAACGGTCAGGACCGCCGCGCTGATCGCGCCGACGTGCGCGCCCTCGAGGTTGTTCGCGTCGATCCGCGCCATATGGATCGGGAGGTCCGCCGCGAGGTGGAGCGCCAGGTCTTCCAGACCCGCGACGGTCGGCCGGTGGTCTATTTCCAGCGTGAACGCGACCGGGGCCTGATCGCCGGCTGCCCGCCCGGGCTGGCGAAGAAGAACAACGGCTGCCTGCCGCCGGGACAGGCGCGCCAGATCGCGCGCGCCGTCGAGGCCGACCGCTATGACTGGCTCTGGCGCACCCGGGATGACGCGTACAACTACCGCTATGACAGCGGCTATCTGTACCGGGTCGACCGTCAGGGCTCGCTGCTGGGCTGGCTGCCGGTGCTGGGCGGGGCCCTGTCGCCCGGATCGGCATGGCCCTCGCAGTTCGCCTATCAGCCGGCACCCGAATACTATTCCAGCTATTTCGGCCTGCCGTCGAACCAGCAGTACCGCTATGCCGACGGCGCCCTGTACGGCGTCGACCCGCAGACGCAGATGATCAGTCAGGTCGCGGCCCTGCTGACGGGCCAGAACCTGAGCGTCGGCCAAGCCCTGCCCAGCGGCTACGACGTCTACAATGTGCCCTACGCCTATCGCGACCAGTACGCGGACAACGCCAACGCCATGTACCGGTACAACGACGGCTATGTGTACCAGGCGGATCCCAAGACCCAGCTGATCACCGCGGTGATCCAGCTGCTGACCTGATCGAGAGCATGACCATGAGAACGATGATGCGCTGGGCGCTGGCGCCCGTTTGCGTGCTGGCCCTCGCAGGCTGCGGCGAACAGAAAGCCGGGGAGGCGAACGCCGCCGCGCCGTCCAACAGGACGATCACCGCAACGCTTAAGGACGATCGGTCGTTCGGCACCCTGGAACGGGTGCTGGACAACGCCGCCCTCGGCGATGTGCTGGCGGGCAAGGGCCCCTATACGGTGTTCGCCCCGTCGGACGCGGCCTTTACCGCCTCGGCGGGCGATCTGGGCGACGAGGCCATGAAGGCGCAGGGCGCGGCCATGCTGCGCGCCCACATCGTGCCGGGGGCGCTGACCCGCGCCGACATCCTTTCCGCCATCAACCGCGGCGGCTCGGGCACGGCCGAGATGCGCACCATGGCCAACAGCCTGCTGACCTTCTCCAAGGAAGGCGACGCCATCATCGTGACCGGCGACAACGGCGCCCGGGCCAAACTGACCGGGGACGAGAGCGTGGCGTCCAATGGCGTCGTGCAGCCGGTCGATGCGTTGCTGGTGAAACCGGCGGCTGCCGCTCCGGCAGCCTGACAGCATTGACCCGGCGGGCGGCGGGGCCGACAGGTTCGGCTTTATTCGCCGCCGAGGACGTCCGCCATGCCCGCTGAAGGAAAGGCCCCGCGCCTCGCCGTGCTGATTGACGCCGAGAACGCCTCGGCGCGGATTGCGGAGGCGCTGTTCACCGAGATCGCGACGCTGGGCGAGGCCTCGGCGCGGCGCATCTATGGTGATTTCGCCAGCGCCCAGATCGCCGGATGGACGCGCGTGCTCGCCCGCTACGCCATCCAGCCGCAGCAGAATTTCGCCAACACCAAGGGCAAGAACTCAGGCGACATCGCCCTGGTCATCGACGCCATGGATCTGCTGCACTCGGGCCGGTTCGACGGCTTCTGTCTGGTCTCGTCTGACGCTGACTTCACCCGGCTGGCGTCGCGCATCCGCGAGGAGGGGGTCGATGTCTTCGGCTTCGGGGAACAGAAGACGCCCGAGAGCTTCCGTCAGGCCTGCACCCGCTTCATCTACACCGAGAATCTGAGCGGGCCCGCGGCTCCGGAGGCCGGTGCAGACGCAGCGCCCACGACAGGCGGACGGCGCGCGACGGCTTCCGGAACGGGGACAGGCGCGGCGCCGGGCAAGCGCAAGCCGGCTGAGGCGGCCCGGCTGTTCGCCACGGTCATCGCCGAGCTGGACGAGGACGGCGACGGCTGGGTCACGGTCAGCGGCCTCGGCGACCGTCTGCGCAACGCCTATCCGGACTTCGACCAGCGCACCTATGGCTACGCCAAGCTGTCGGACCTGATCCGTGGCACCGGGCGGTTCGAGGTCCAGACCGGCGCCGCCGGCGGGGCCATGCGCATTCGCGACAAGGCCTGAGCCGCAGAGGTCAGCGCGTCGTCAGCAGGTCTGACCAGCGCCAGCTGCTCCCGCCCAACGCCAGCCGGGGCGCGCCCGGCCCGTCGGCGAAGGCGATGACGGCCAGTCCGCGCATCATCTGGGTCCGGCATTCGCGCGGCGAGAAGGCGACCTCAAGGGCGATGGCCTGACGGACGCCGGCGAGGCCCTTGCCGGCCTGTCCGGGATCCTGAATCCAGTCGCCGTCCCACACCAGTATGGCTGCGCCCGAGGCGGGCATGGCGCGGTGGGCGCGGGCCACGGCGTCGCGCACCTCGGGGTCGGCGCGCAGGGCGTCCTGAAGCCGGCGAACCATGTCGCAGGAGCCGCCCGAGCCGCTGCCCGCGCCGCCGGCTCCGCCCGAACCCGCGCCGGCGCCGGCGCCTTGGCCGGTCCCGGCCCTGAGAGCGCCGGCCAACTGGTCCTCGCCGAGCACGGTCATGGCGGCGACGACGGGGGTCGGATTGGCGGCGAGGGTCGGGACGTTCGGCGGCGGCGGCGTGCGGACCGGCCGCGGACGCGGCGCGGCTCGGGCGGGCACGGGGCGTGGGGGAGCGGGCGAGGGGGCTGCGGCCGGCTGGGCCTCGGCGGGGCCCGGCGGAGGCTCCGCGACGACGGGGGCGGGCGGCGGGGGCGGCGGTCGGGTCAGGGTGACGACCACGGCCCGCGGTTCGGCCTCGGGCGAAACAGTGTGGCTTCCAGGGGAATTCCCGGAGACGAGGGCCGCGAAGAGGATCAGATGCGCTGACAGGCTGAGCGCGACCGCGGGCGCCCAGACACGCAGGCTGCGTCCGGTCGAACGGTCCCGTCGCGCGGCGCCGGACGCTGCGTGTGGAGAATTTCCCGTTTTCATTTCGTGGTTTGGCCGCACGAGGAAGCATCTCGACCGACGGGACTCAATGCTCCCGCCTGACCATCAAGATCATTCGCACGCGTCAACAAGGTGGCGTCCCGGCGACAACCGGCAACAACCTTTTACGGTCAAGCTAATGGTCAAGACGGCGCCATTTGGCCGCAAGCGGAACATTACTCTGTCCCGCCCATTACACCAACGTCAGGCCCGCGCACTTAAGCGGGAGTCGCGCCCCGCACAAAAGGAGACGACACTTGACCCGATCCCATCTCAGGACAGCGGCTATGGCCGGTGTGGTGCTTACGCTTGGCCTTGCCGCCAGCGGCTGCGCCACCGAACAGTTCGTGCTGGACAATGTCGCCGCGGTCGACAACCGGGTGACCGCCGTCGACGGCCGGGTGACCCAGGTCGAAGGGACGGCCGGTCAAGCGCTCGAACGCGCCAACTCCGCCCACAAATTGGCTGAAGGCAAATTCCTCTATGAGGTCGTGCTGTCGGACGACTCAGTGAAATTCCCAACTGACGCCCGCACCCTTTCGCCCGAAGCCGAACAGCGGCTGGCCGAACTTGCCCAGCGTCTGAAGAGCGAGAACCGCAACGTCTATCTGGAAATCCAGGGCTATACGGATGCGGTCGGCGACGCCGACTACAACCAGCAGCTCGGCGAAGCCCGGGCGGAAGCGGTGCGTCGCTCGCTGAACCGGCAGGGCATCGCCCTGAACCGGATGGGGACCATCTCGTATGGCGAGGAATCGCCGGTGGCCCCCAACGAGACTGCCCAGGGCCGCGCCCAGAACCGGCGCGTCGCCATCGTGGTTCTCAGCTAGGACGATCCTGAAGGGCGGCCGGCCTTTTGGACCGGCCGTCTGTCGGGGTCAAAACCCGCGCGTCAGCGCCACATTGAGCTGGCTGTAGTCGTAGGCGTAGCCGCTGCTGACCGGGGTGTTGCTGTGGACCACGGCCGCCTTGACGTACCAGTCGCGATTGATCTTCGGGCTGGTCACCGACGCCTCGAACCAGCCGGCGGCGCGCCAGTCGGAGCCGGAGTCCCGTTGCGCGCCCAGCCCGGCCGCGACCTGATAGCGCCAGCCGTCGACGAAGCGCTGGACCTGTACGGTCGGCAGGACCTCGACATACCATTCGGGTGAGAAATAGTCGGCCTCGCCCGGCTCGCTGTCGTGGAAGAAGCGGGTGCGGACGCCCGCGCTGAGACCCCACTCGGGCTTGATGACATGGATGTAGCGGGCGCGCAGATGGGTGCGCAGGTTTTCGCCGCCGAACTCCTGCGCGCCGACCACGGCGGTGAAGGTGTTGAAGTCGTCAACCGGCAGGTCGAAGGCCGCGCCGGCGAAGGTGAAATACAGATCCTGATCCAGACCCTGCGGTGTCTCGAGGCGGTCGCGCTCGATGAAATATTCCTGCCGGAAGCGGGCCTCGTTGTGGACGCTGACCGCGCCCAGAACCGTGTCGCCGTTCGTCCCGACCGCGCCGGTCGAGGACCAGGTCTCGCCCTTGTGGGCGAAGCGGTAATAGACGCGCTGCTCTTCCGCCGACTCACCGCCGAGGGGGGTGAAGCGCGCGGTCTCGAGGCGGAGGCCCTGATAGCTTTCGGGGCCTTGATACTGCCAGTCCAGATTGACGCCGGCCTTCAGCGTTTCGGACTCGTCGGCGTCGGTCGAGAAGAACAGGTCGGCCCCGACGGCCGGGTTGAACGGGCGCTGACCGGTGCTGACGTCCTCGTAATAGGGGCGCTCTCCGGCGACGGCGGTCGAGGCTCCGCACAGGGCGGCGGCGGTGATGATGAAGCG
>Ga0164305_10000665_pt1 | contig 13262 bp, 7 predicted proteins | sample Whisoiple_237_MG_FD_110215 | JGI IMG/M metagenome (GOLD analysis project Ga0164305, IMG submission 110215) | Soil microbial communities amended with pyrogenic organic matter from upstate New York, USA - Whitman soil sample_237_MG | ecosystem: Environmental > Terrestrial > Soil > Agricultural... | reverse complement strand
TCCCGAATTGGCAACCAATGCTGTTTACAAAGTCATCAGCAAGAAAGAAATTACTGACGAAAAAGCAGTCGCCGACAACGCAGAAGTCATCGCCAACTGCGGGTATTTCACCCAGGAAAACCTCAAACAAATCTGGTGCGAAAGAGAATACCGAGACTTGCAGGACGAACTACTCCACTTGATGAAACACTTTAAACTGTGTTACGAAATCCCCTGCCAACCCGGACAATACATCGCCCCGCAACTTCTCCCCCTGGAAACGCCCGATTACGCTTGGGACGACACCGATAACCTGATTTTGCGCTACGAATACGATTTCATGCCCAAAGGCATCATTACCCGTTTTATCGTGGAAATGCACTTATTAATCTACCGCCCTCAACCTTCTTTACCAAAGGGTAGGGGAGATATCGTGTGGCGCGATGGAGTCATCCTCGCCGACAATTACGCCAAGGCCGAAGTTATCGAGAATTACCACCAACGAGAAATCCGCATTCGAGTTTCGGGCAACCACAAAAAATCTCTTTTAGACCGCATTCGCCACGAACTCTGGAAAATTCACGCGACTTACGACAATCGCCTCAAATACCAAGAATTCATCCCCTGCAACTGTACCGAATGCAAAGGCAGCCAAGACCCTAACCCCTACAATTTTGAGTCTTTGCGCCGCCGTTTGGCCAACCGCCGCTACGAGGTAGAATGCGACAAATCTTATCAAATGGTCAACGTGCGCGGCTTGATGGAAGATTTCCCGGACAATTTGCAACAATGGGAAGAGAAAGAGCGATTTTCTGGAATCGAGCGCCCCGATTTTGGAGATAATTCTAGCATTCAATTCAATATCAACGTTAGCGGTAAAAATATGAGTCAAAATTCTTCAGAAACCAACAATTTTCAAGGTGCTTTTCAAGGTGCTAACTTTTCCGGTAATATCGGCGGTTCGTCGAACAGTGCCCAAGTTAGTGGCAATCAATCAGTGCAAAACAATAACGCCAATACGGCAGAACTGCTAAAACTAATTTCATCAATGCGTGAAACCGCCGCCCAGTTTCCAGAAGACATTCGCGAGGGTGTAATTATCGACATTGAAGATGTCGAATCCGAAATCAAGAAACCGGAAAACGAAAGGAATCCAGCTAGATTAAAGAAAAGTTTAAAAGCTATTTTAGCGACGGCGGCTGCGATCGGAGTTGGTGTCGCTGGCGTGACTGATTTTGCTGGTAAGGCGATCGATGTCGGTCAAAAACTGGGTATCGAACTCAAGCTACCATCGGCACGGTAAATTATTTGCGATTTTTGCGATGTTAATATTACCACAGTCAGGACACGGCGGCGTGTCCGACTGAGAATTTATATTATCTTAACTTTTTTAGTTTCTTCAAGTGCGATCGCCTTAAATTTTCCACCAACTGCCGCAACTGGTTCAAATTACCCGCTTCGCCGCCATACTTCCAGCGCACGTAAGCTTGCGAAACTTCATCAATCACATCAGCTTCATCAGTTGTATGATTCCCGCGCATTGCCTCAGCATACTCCAAAGGCGTTTGAGCTTTCTGCTTGGCAAATCCCCTACTCGCCAAATCCTTCAGCATTTCCTGATAAACCCCCTCCACCGGCGGCAACTTCGCCAGCCAGCGGCGGTGACGCCACTTGCGCCACACTTGCCAAATTAACCAGCCAATAAAGCCAAAGGCGATCGCAGCAATCAAGCCCGTAAATAAACCCACCCAGCCCTTCGCAAACTGTCCCAGAAACCAGCCCACAATCAAACTTATCCAGCCAATTAGAAAACCTATAACTGAATCCAGCCCGCTTCTGAGAGGAGTCGGTAGCCAACCCGCGATCCACTTCCAAAACGATTCCAGCGCACTAAAAGTCTGGTTGTCTTCCACCGAAGCCGGAATCAGCGGATAACCGGGAATCGGATTAAAAGCAAACCAGCCGTGATTGGGAAAATATACCTCCGTCATCAAGAAAGCGTCGGTATTTTTCACAACATACAAACCCGTAAACGGGTTAAATTCCCCGGTATCGAAACCGCCCGCCAGTCGCGCCGGAATCCCGATCGACCTCAGCATAATTGTCAGTACAGTCGAAAAGTGGTCTGGATATCCGCCTGTCACCTTTTTGCCGCCCTGAGTGTTTTTGTAGCCAAACAGAAAACCCTCGACTAAATCTTCACCTTCTTCTAAGTAAGGCAAAGCTTTTTCTATTTTGTAATTCGGATTTTGCTTTAAATATTGAGCCAAATACAAAGCTTTTTCGTAAGGAGAATCGATCGGTCTATCTGATTTAGCTACTCTAGTCCTTGCTAGCAATATTTCCTCAGTTTTTTCTCGCACCTTCTGGGCAATTTCTGGCGGCACATCCAGATAGAACTTGCGAATGTTTTTCGGGTAATTAGTACCAGTTTTCCCCAACAAAGAGCGATCGCGAAAAGGCACATTTGAAATCACCGTATAAGTCAAACCTTCCGCCAATTCCACAGGCGATCGCAAACCACCCTCCGCATCAATCGCCACATCGGTCGTCGGAAAATAAAGTTCCCTCGGCTTGTTTAAAGCCGGAATCAAATTCGGCAACTGAGCAACAATAGTATAACTTTGAATCACCTCTTGAGTGCGAGGCGCATTGGGAAAAGGATTCAGAAAAAATTGATAAGACCACCTAGGTCGAGTCAGCTTTTGAGCTTGTTCGTTGCGAGAAATTTCCCAACCCTGGCCGGTGTATTTGTCAAAGCCCAACACCCGCCAAAAACCCGCAGCCTGCGATCGCACCCGCATCACCACTTGGGGTTTCATTTCCCCCCGCAAATTTTGATTAATTCGCTGGTTGAAACCGTAATAAAAAGTAGAGTCCACCTCTCCTGGCCCTTTGTCTGGGTTTCTCCCCCTTCCTCCGCCAGTCCCTTTTTCATTTCCCCCTCTGACATACCCCGGATTCAGAATGCTGCGCGAGTCAAACTCCCCCTGATATTCAATAGGAGCACTCACCGGAAAAGTCCGCAACTGATAGCCAGGGAGGCGCGGCAAAAACGCAAAAATAGTCAGCCCCAACCCGACAGTTATCAGCAGCAGCCAACCAAAATACTTTGGGGATAAAGTAGCAGCAAATAGCGACAGGCTTTCATTTTTCCCCTTACCTTGTGCTTTTTCGCCAATGGCTTCTGGCTTCACAAATCCCAAGCGCGATCGATAATCCAAAACCAAAGTCGGAAGCGCTAAAGCCAAAAACACCAACAACAGCGGCCCAAAAGTCAAGGTTTGGCTGAGAGTCGCTGCTACCCCTAACAAAATTAGCCCGATTACCATCGAATAGCCCAAATCCTTGCGGCGGGGCAAATCGAAACTGTGCAGCACTTGAAGTTGGATTAATAGTTGCGCCAAAACTAACCGCGTATCGTTCAATTCTCCCACCAAGCGGCTAAAAAAAGCGAACAGCGCCACCAGCATTCCAATAGCTATGCAGAACTTAGCAGCTACATTGCGATCGCGGCGGCGATACCAACTCCAAGTTGCTCCCACAATACTAACAGGCACAGCCCACAGGTTCAGGGCTTCTTCAGCAGCCACGTCGGTAGCTACAATTCCCACAATTACCAACAACTGAACTAGGATTCGCAGCAGTAAAGAATCCTCAATCACCGGCGGAGGCATGGCCTCAATCTGCTCCCACAGCTTACCCAAAACAGGTATATTTCGCAGGTTATCAGTTGTCATGTGCACCCATCCAACGATTTTAGATTTTAGATTTTAGATTTTAGATTGAATCCACAGATTAATCTGGGTTTTAACTAATATCTAAATCTTATTTCTCTGTCATTAGATTTTAGATTTTAGATTAAATCCACAGATTAATCTGGGTTTTAACTAATATCTAAATCTTATTTCTCTGTCATTAGATTTTAGATTGAATCCACAGATGAATCTGGGGGATTGAACTAAGATCTAATTTTTTTGGCTTTCCACGACAGAAGTCGAGGGATTGCATTTGTTTTTGTGTGAGGTCAAACCAGAGAGTAAAAACCTAAATTATTTACTCTAAATAGACCTTTCTAGTTGCTATCTTGTCCGCTTAAAATTGGACGAATAGCAAACATCAAAGGTCTGGTCTCGAAGTTTTGGAATCGAACTTCTAGGGCATAAGTCTTGTTAGGTTGCGGGTCAAACAACTCCACACTTAAATGCCCGGAATTCGGACGCTGTGCAGTTGCTTCGGCATCTCCTCCCTTGAGTTCCAAACTTCCTGCCCCTGGAAATTGGCACTCCACTCTTAAACACGGCATTGGCTGTTCTCTGTTGCGGTTCGACAGGTATTGAGCCTCCAGAGTCAGCGCACCCAAACCAGTCAGCCACTCCCGCGAAACCGGCGGCTGATTCACAGGACAATCCAAAGTTAGAGACTCAATGATTTCCTTGGCGGCCAACAGCGACAGCACCATTTTTTGATCGGTACTCGCTGCTTCGTAATTCGGGAAATCTTCTAAATCTAGAAGTCCCCGCAAAGAACCTCTGAGCACTAAACCAGCTAACTCGTTGAGTTCCTGAGACTGGCCCGGAAATAAGCCATCTACAGCGCGAACTAACTTCGAGCCTTGCCGCAGCGACGACATTACCAGTTCCTGACAAGGTTCTAGCAGTTGAGCAAAAACCCCTTGGGCGATCGGAATTGGCAGGCGGCCCCACCTGATATTTTGTAGTTGGGGAGTCCAGATGTGTAGGGGAGGAACCCATTTGGGGGCTACATCGTCTGGGTAATCGTGGTCGTAGCTTTTGAATTCTGTTTCCCAGGGGAACAGCGGCGGGTTAGATTCTATTTCGGCTCTAAGCCTTTCTTTTAACAAGGTCTGAAAACGGTCTTGCACGGTCGGTATTTCTCCAATTGTCAGCGGTTGTGCGGGTGCATTGCTGTGCGCCCCCACTTGATAGTCCAGCGGGTCTGGTTCGTCCCATTCCCAGTATTCCACCCCGAAATTGTCTTCTGTGTCGCCCCACTCTTCTGAGCGAGGGGATGGATTGAGGTTTTCCTCATCTTCGTTAGAGGTATTCGCGATCGGCCCCTGCAATATCCAGTCTAAAAAATGGCGATCGAAAGCCTCTGCATCCCTGTTCGTTTCGTTATTCATCACTAGATGCCCCTTCTCCGGAATCTGAACGATTTCGCAATTCCCACGCAAGTTCCAGCAATTTAAACCACCGCTTCTGTACCTGGGCTACCGTGCTGCCCAGGGTTTGGGCGATCGCTGACTCTGACAGACCCTGTTGTTTCAACTTTAGCAAACGCTGTCCCTCTGGGCCAATTTGCTCGCCAAACGCCTGCCACTGAGAAGGCAGCAAACCCAGATTTCGATCTAAGTCTGCTTCCAGCCACTGGTGAACGAGTTCCCAGCGGTGCGACATGGCGAATCTGAGCAAATGGTACTTGAAGCGTTGCTGCAAATAGTCTCTTTGACGGGGAGTTATGCCTAAAAGCGACTCTATTTCATTAGTCGGTAAGTCTTGCAAGCGCAGCACGAAGTAATCGGCGCAGTCTTGTTGGTTGCGATCTTTCAAGTAACCCACTAATTCGTCAATCACGTTTTGCCGCAGAGATTCTGACTCGTCACCCAGCGGACGAATTGCCGCCGAACCCTGTCCGGCCATCGCTTCCCGCACCGAGTGCACCGAGGTGTCGTTCCAAGTTTGGTCGGAATCTGAAGCCCCTCCGTCGGCGGCTTGTTCCATATCTACGGAGGTTTCTTTGGGCTGCTGCTGGGAAAAGGTTTGGGCCCGTAAAATAATTAGTTGCTGGCTGCGGTTCCGAGGCAAAGGAATGCGCCGCTTGCCGAAGCGCTCTACAAAGGCCATGTACTCTGCTAGTTCTAAGCGAGTTCGGGGACTGTAGGTAGGTGGCAGTTGGGTTTCGCGCCGGAATGCCTTTAAAGCTTCGAGATAAAATCCTTGCAAAAAATCTTTGATCAGTTCTACTCGCGCCTGATAGCTAGACTGCACCTGCGGAGGGGTGATGTAGCGATAGACGATCGCGCTGAGGGTACTGTGCAATTCTACTCGCCCGGGCCCGGAGCCTAAATTGTAATAGTGGAGGCATTGTTGCAAGCGGTGCTGAGCGAGGCTCTGGGCTGAACCTTCTATATCTCCGGAGGCTTGAATCCGCTGGCTTTCAGTGCATATCCTGTTGACTTCTGCTGCCAGTCGCCCTGCTACATCTTGGCAGTTCTGCTCAGACGCGCGAGTGGACTTTTTAAGTTCGTCTAACAGCAGTTGAAATATGGTTTCCACGCTCTGGCAGATTTCCCGCATGATGGTTTACAGCTAACAATGAAAGTAGCACAGTTAGTAAAAGTATGGATAAATCTTTCCTACCGCTACTTTACCCCGTATTCCCCACATAGGACAAACTGCAATGCCCTCTTTCTCCTCCTTCGCGCAAACACAGAGAACTGCTTTTTTATATGTCCTGGATGGGCCATCCGCTAAAAACCTGGTTTAAACAGTTGCCATTGCAACGATGGTTCATCCGAGTGTCGGGTTTGACAAAGCCTTCATGGGGCCGAAAACGCTACACTGCCGTTGATACCTTCGGCTTAGTGCTGTGGTGGTCACAGCAGCAAGTGTTCCTGAAGGTGAAGCGAGCAAACAGGTTCTCCCGGCGGTCTACCGGATGCGACAAAGGGTTTCATGGCTGTATTCGATCGGGGTCTTCCGCCAGTTTTGCCATAAAGTTTCGACGGCGATCGCCCGTCTGTTTCTTGGTAGCATCCTGGAACGTCGATTTAACGGTTTGACTCAATATCATTATCTAGTATCCCAATCACAGAGGTCAGCACCGCTGATGTCAGAAAATCTGTTTCCTACCCTTCTAGGATAACTGGGGTTATATTTAATTCCAAGTCCCCTATGCCGCCATTTAAAGCAGCCCACACAATTAAGTGTGTGGGCTGTTGGTTAACCGGGACATGAATTCCTTGATTTTTACTAACAATCAGAGTGCAGCCTTTTTTTATAGCGGGATTGAGCGGGGACTCACCTGCAGCCCCATCGCTGTGTTAGCCAAACAAAGGCACTCCTGAACAATAAGTTTCATGGCATCTATCTAAGGGTATCTATATTGGGATTAATTTAACCGGAAATGCAGATATTTTACTAAAGTGCGATCGTCTTCGATCGTCCTCTGGGTTGATGTAAGTGGCTGGCGAAATTTGTTCTAATAGTAAAGTTAGAGTTGAAGGAACAATTTTCAATGCGTAAGTTAAACATAGGTCTATCTGACGAGCAGCGTGCAGGCGTTATCGAACTATTGAATCACGACCTGGCAGATGCTTATCTGCTGTTAATCAAAACCAAAAAGTATCACTGGGATGTAGTTGGCCCACAGTTTAGATCGCTCCACCAGTTGTGGGAAGAACACTATCAAGCGTTAACACTAAATATCGATGCTATGGCCGAACGGGTGAGAACTTTAGGTGGCTATCCAATTGGTACTGCTGAGGGCTTTCTCAAGTATGGCTCGATTAAAGAACATATCGGCGATTTGCCTTTAGCCACGGAAATGGTATCGCGTTTAGTTGATGACCACGAACTGATTATTCGCAATCTCCGCAAACACGTTGAACAGTGCGGTGAAGAGTTTAAGGATGACGGAACCGCAGACTTTTTGACTGGTTTGATGGAACAGCACGAGCAAATGGCTTGGATGTTGCGCTCGTTTATTGAAGGGGAATCTATTTCGCCCGATGGTAAGCAGCCGCAAGCTCAAACTGCTACAGCTTCTCACGCTTAGAGAGATTAAGTAGACGGAAGAAGGAAGTTCGGCAACGGATTCGCTCGACGGATGTAACAGATGTCAGTTCGATGGAAGTCGGAAGAAGGAAGAAGGAAGAATGGAAAACTTAGATGTTTTTATTTAACCCTCTTTTCTGATTCTTAATCGAGCAAGCTGGCATAATTAAATACCCTCTCCCTTCCTATAAAACCCGGTTTATTCAAAAAACCGGGTTTTACAATTTTGGGTTTATTTAGATTTTATATTTCCTAAACTGTTGAATCGCATTCTTTCGTATACCTGCGACGGCAACATTCTGTGAGCCTTCGTCCGCGTCTCAATCCTCGCCAGTGTCGTCCCTTCACTCGATTCTGATGCGGATTTTAACTCTAACCCTGATTCAGTTGGCGGTGTAACTATTATTTTTAATATACTTTCTATTAAGAGTAGATACAAATTATGGCGCAAAAGTGCCATTAATAAATCTTCTTTGAAAGCTCGATACAACCAAGATAATGTACTGCGGTAATTGCCGCTGCGGTTGCTTTTAACAGCTAAGTAAATGTAAAAATTGCTGCTAGACCAGCGATAAATGCTGCTGGGAATTTCGGGATGTTGCTGCCGGACATCTGCCATAATTAAAGAGTGAGATTTTGCCATTGCTGCATAGTTGCTAGACATACTGCTGGCAATCTGCCGATAGCCAACTAAGTATTCTGGCACGACTTTAAATTGATAATGTTCGGCTATGCGGAGGTGAAGTTCCCAGTCTTCGCAGCCTTGAGCGTTTTCTAGTTTAAGTTTGCAGTTGTAACCGCCGACTTTTGCAAAACAAACGCGGCGGATTAGAGAGGCGCTGGCATTGCCTATAAAATATTTATAAATTAATGCTGTGTAAACTTCTCCTTCGATGGTGGAGTTATAAAATCCACCTGTGAGCAAGTCTTTTTCATTTATATCAACTGACCAGGAATAGACAACTCCGACAGATGGTGCTGAGGAAGTCAGGCATTTCACTTGTTTTTCTAGGTTTTGCGGATACCAAATATCGTCGGCATCGATGGGAGCAATATATTCGCCTTTTGATTTTTCAATTGCTAGGTTGCGGGCGACGGCGACGCCGGCATTTGACTGTTGGAATAAGCTGACGCGGCTATCTTTTTGAGCAAAAGATTGGACGATTTCGGCTGTTGTATCTGTAGAGCCGTCATCAACTACTAAAACTTCTATGTTTTGATAAGTTTGAGATAAGACAGACTCTAAGGTTTTAGCAATAAAATTTTCAGCGTTGAAAGCTGGTATGATGACTGAAACTAATGGCTGATTTAAAGTGTTTTGGGAGGTGTTCATGTAATATAAAAAATGGTTTAGGTAAAAGTTTTGGTTCAAAGGGAGCTAGCTAAGGGTATGTTAGCAAATTACGAAAGCTCGATCGTACAGCGTCGGAAATTTTAAGACGTATATTTGACGTATATTTAAAATATATTGCCAAAAGTAATAAAATGTGCATTGACTCCGCAGTCGCGATCGACACTTGATGCAGGAGTCACTCGCGGATGAGGTCTGTCAAAGAAATTGTACCGCGCAAGTCCTGACTGTTTCCGGGTCTCCGTATAAACGATGTTTTATTTTATACGGTGTGCCTGCTTATACAATCAAAGTCTTGTGCATTGCAACACAGCCGCACCAAAATGCTGCTGGGGCTTTTTCCCAAGTTTACACAAACAATGATATATTTAAAGATTTTGTAAAGCTGTTGTCTACATCAGGTCAGTCTCAGCAAGATCTGGCGTAAAATAAAGGTAAGAATGGGAAAAATCAAATCGAAAATACCAGCAAAAAATCTAGTTGAAGACAAACAGAAATCGAGTTATAAATAAAAAAGTAGAGCTGATTTTACCCTTCGTAAAGTAGCACCAATAAAATTCCAGCAAATTTTAGCCCCTGCAATTTAAACAATTTAGGTAATGATTTCTACCGCCGACCCCACTGTATCCGTTATTATCCCAGTCCACAACGGGGGCGCTTACTTCCGCACCTGTTTGTCAAAACTGGCTCAAGCTGTGCCCAGGCCGATCGAGATTATTGTAGTAGCAGATGGCGAAAGCGACGGTTCCTGGCGTCTAGCCAAGGAATTCGGCGCCAAAGTCATCAGGATTCCCGAATGCGGGGGGCCAGCCCGGGCAAGGAATTTGGGTGCCCAAGCTGCAAAGGGAGATATTCTGTTTTTTGTGGATGCTGATGTCGCTGTTTGTCCAGAAGCTGTGGGCTATGCGATATCGGTGTTCAAAAATAATCCCTACTTAGCTGCTTTCATTGGCTCTTACGACGATGATCCTGGAGATCCTGATTTTCTATCGCAGTATAGGAACTTGCTGCACCACTACGTACACCAAACAGGTAAAGAAGAAGCTTCGACTTTTTGGGGGGCTTGCGGAGTGATTCGCAGGGAAATTTTTTTGCAAATGGGCGGCTTTAATGAGAGTTACCGCCAAGCTTCTATCGAAGATATTGAGTTCGGCTACCGTTTGAAACAAGCAGGTTATAACATTCGGCTGTGCAAAACATTGCAAGTGAAGCATTTAAAGCGGTGGGAACCGATGGGGATGGTGAAAGCTGACTTTTTCTACCGAGCGCTGCCTTGGACAGAACTGATTTGGCGCGATCGCCAATTGAATAACGACCTCAACTTGCAAGTTTCAAACCGCATCAGCGTGATTTTAACTTATGCAGTCCTGCTGGCAATTTTGGGAACGTGCTGGTCGCTGAGCTTTCTGCTACTGGCTGGTTTGCTGGCCATACCGCTGGTAGCAATTAATGCACCGCTTTACCGATTTTTTTACCGTAAACACGGTATCCTATTTGCCCTGAAAACTATTCCGTGGCACTGGCTTTTCTACTTTTACAGCGGACTGGCATTCGCGATCGGCACTGGTCGCTACTTATACCAAAAAAAGCCTGTGACTGGCAAAGTTAGCTTGCCGGTATCCGCTCAATAAATCAAGGCAAATTGTGCTTAAACATCAGGTCGATCGATAGTTTCTCAGGGTATTCACGGGTGCATCTATCACTTTGACAAGTTATAAATAACTGTATAGTTCGATTCAAAAGCTGGAGGTAGGCTGAGTGAAACATTATCCTGTTGCGATCGTCGGTGCAGGCCCTGCGGGTTTGACGGCTGCTTACGAGCTAGTCAAGCAAGGCATCATCCCTGTTGTACTAGAAAAAGGTGATAAAGTTGGGGGAATAGCTCGCACAGAAACCTACAAAGGCTATCGTTTTGACATTGGCGGTCACCGCTTTTATACTAAAGTTGAAGCCGTGCAGCAGTTGTGGCAAGAGGTGCTGGGAAATGAGTTTATTAAAGTGCCGCGATTGTCGCGAATTTTTTATCGAGGTAAATTTTTTAACTATCCGATCAGTGCCTTCAATACTCTCTTTAATTTGGGCATAATTGAGAGTACGCTGATTATTTTGAGTTATCTGAAAGTGAGAATTTGGCCACTTAGGGAAGAAAAAACTTTTGAACAGTGGGTGATCAATCGTTTTGGGGAACGCCTGTATAAAACATTTTTTAAGACTTACACTGAAAAAGTTTGGGGCATTCCTTGTTCGGAAATCCAAGCAGATTGGGCGGCGCAGCGGATTAAAGGATTGTCCCTGACGACTGCAATTATTAATGCTTTGTTTGGCAGCAACGACACTAAAACATTAATCAAAGAGTTTGATTATCCGGCTTTGGGGCCGGGGATGATGTGGGAAAAGTTCGCGGAAGCTGTGGAGAATAAAGACGGCAAAGTTTATCTCGATACTAAAGTGATTAGCTTTGAACGTGAAGCGAATAAAATTAAAAGTATTACTGCCGATCATAACGGAGAATTAGTTCAATATTCGGCGGATAATTTTATTACGAGTATGCCGATATCTGCACTGGTAGCAAGACTGAAGCCACAGCCCCCCGAAGAGGTGTTGCACGCCGCGCGATCGCTCAAATATCGAGATTTTTTGATTGTATCGCTGATTGTCGATCGCAAGGATTTGTTTCCTGACAACTGGATTTACATTCACTCCCCCGAAGTCAAAGTGGGACGAATTCAAAACTTTAAGAATTGGAGCGCCGCTTTAGTTCCCGATGTCAGCAAAAGTTGTTTGGGAATGGAATATTTCTGTAGCGTAGGCGACGAGATTTGGGAAATGTCGGACGCGGAACTTGTCGAATTAGCAACTCGCGAGTTGGTTGGTTTGGGGTTAGCAACAACTGCGGATGTGGAAGATGGAGTTGTCATACGGCAACTTAAAGCTTATCCAGTTTATGATGGGGAATATCGAGGACACTTGCAGGTACTTGAAGGTTTTTTGAAGGGAATTGAGAATTTGCAGACGATCGGGCGCAACGGTATGCACCGATACAACAACCAAGACCATTCCATGCTGACGGGGATGCTGGCTGTGAGAAATATTCTCGGCGAAAAGCACGATTTGTGGGATGTCAATACTGAGCGATCGTACTATGAAGATTTTAGTGTCGATCGATCGAAGGACAAAAAGGATTCGGATTTGATTTCGCAGTCAGTATAGCCAGCCGAAATAGGGATTGCCATGAAAAAAGCGAACCTGGCAAACTTAATTGGGTCCGCAGCAAGCATCTTCGTGCTCCTGCTTTCAGTGCAGTGGTTTGTCCCTATCCAACTCGACTTAATCGAAGCGATAGCCGCGATCGCTTCTGCTTGGAGCGTGTGGTTGCTTGCTAAAAACAATCCCCTAGGCTGGTGGATCGGCTTAATCGGAGTTATCGCCTACGCTGCGGTGTTTTATAAAGCTAAACTTTACGGCGAAGTAGCGATTCAATTCTTCTATTTAATCACGAGCTTGCAAGCAATTTATATTTGGCTGCGGGGCGGCGAAAACAGCACAGAAAAACCTGTATGTCGAATTTCCCAACGCTGGCTCATCCTCACCGCAGTCTTAGTGGCAGTTGGCGTATTTGGCTTGCGAACAGTATTAGTATCTTTGGGCGGTGCAGCACCATTTTGGGACGCCCTGACGACTATCTTAAGCGCGATCGCACAGTTGTACCTGATGGAACGCTATCTCGAAAGCTGGTATTTGTGGATTGTTGCAGACACGATTTACGTTCCCTTGTATGCCTCGCGCGGGCTATATCTGACGAGTATTTTGTACGCGATATTTTGGTTGATGGCAATTTACGGGCTGCAAAATTTTCAGCGGATTTACTCGGAACAAAAGTTAAAAAAGCAGCAATCTTTATGATACTGGGTGTTACTGTAGGCAAATTTTACCCCTTCCACAAAGGACACGACTACTTAATTCGAGAAGCTAAAAAAAAGGTTGACCGTTTAATCGTTCTGGCTTGTTACAACCCACATTCCGCAGATGTGGCTGGGATTTTTTTATCAGTTTTGAAAACTTGGAGCCCAAACGCTTTTGGGTTGAACTTATGCGGTTTTAGCGTTACAGGAGCCTGTCAATTTTACCTCGAT
>Ga0164305_10000663_pt1 | contig 13267 bp, 14 predicted proteins | sample Whisoiple_237_MG_FD_110215 | JGI IMG/M metagenome (GOLD analysis project Ga0164305, IMG submission 110215) | Soil microbial communities amended with pyrogenic organic matter from upstate New York, USA - Whitman soil sample_237_MG | ecosystem: Environmental > Terrestrial > Soil > Agricultural... | reverse complement strand
TGCGGAGCTTTGAGTACTGGGACTTGCGCTCGTGAAACGTCCTTTCTTGGTCCGTGTCGTCCAATCTCAGTCCTCATTGCGCAGTCCTCAGCACTCATCTGATCACCCGATCTGCTCTGGCCAGCACATTCGGGGGAATTGACAGGCCGATTTCTTTCGCTGCCCTGAGATTCACAATGAGCTCGAATTTATGGGCTTGCTCGACCGGGAGCTCGCCGGGCTTGGCACCTTTGAGTATCTTGTCAACATAGGTTGCAGCGCGCCGGAACAAATCGGGAAAGTTCGCTCCATAGGTTAGAAGCCCTCCGGACTCGACCCATTCGGCGGTATAGTATATTGCCGGCAGCCGGTTCTTGGCTGCAATGTCGACGATCGGCTTTCGGTTAGAGTTCGTGACGACGCTCGTCAGCACGACGACGGCAGCTGCGTTTCCCCTGCGAGCCGCACCAAATGCGGGTTCGATATCGTTAGGGCCTTGTAATTCAATGTATTGGATCTGTACTCCAAAAGCGGTTGAGGTGGATTTCATCTCTTTCAGTGTTTGACTTGTCCCGGATGGGCAGAGCTCCCAAGGACAGCCACGCGGGAGATTTTAGGAAGAATCTCCTTGAGAAGCTCCAATTGTTTTGCGCTGAGCTCCGGAGAAAGGGTGGATAATCCGGTGATGTTCCCTCCGGGGCGAGCAAGGCTGGCGACAAAGCCAGAACCCACGGGATCATCATCAAAGCCCATGACAACCGGAACGGTCGAGGTGATTTTCCTGAGGACACGTGTCACGGTGGGACCCGCCGACACAATGGTGTCCATCTTGAGCCGCACCAGTTCGGCGGCGAACGCCGCCAGGCGATCCAGTTTCCCCTCAGCCCAGCGTTGTTCGAGCAGAATGTTTTTGCCTTCTGTGTAACCAAGTTCGCGCAGTCCCTGCCGAAATGCTTCGATGCGCCCAGCGTTACCGGAAGCAGAGCCGCCACCGAGGAGTGCTACTTGCGGCGCTTGCGCCTGCGCCATCGCCCCCCACACCCCCACTGCGATAACGAAGGCGATCATCCCCAACAATTTTCGATTTTGGATCATTGGAAAGAGCTTAGGAGAGGTTCCAGAGTTTGCGTTGTCGGTCAGACAATCCGTAGATCGTATGCTAATTCTCTGTTGCATTTGTTTTCCTAATCGTAAATCGGCGATCGAAAACTTAAAATTAGCGAATCACCCGATCCGCTCTGGCCAGGACATTAGGCGGAATGGTTAATCCGATCTGCTTCGCCGCTCTCAGATTGATCACCAAATCGAACTTGGTTGGCGCCTCCAAAGGTAAATCAGCCGGCTTAGCGCCCTTCAAAATCTTGTCCACATAGGTCGCGGCGCGCTTATACTGCAAGTCATTATTTCCCGAGTAGCTCATTAAACCACCCGCTTGGACAAACTCGCTGGCAAAGTACATCCCAGGCAGCCGGTGCTGTGCAGCTAGACTCACGATCCTGTTTCGGAGGAGATAAAATATTCCGGCGCGGGGCACTAAAAGCGCGTCGGCTCGTTCAGCGGTCGCAAATTCAATGGCTTTGTCGAGGTCAGTCGTGATCCTCACTTCTCCGAACAAGGTTTGGATTCCACGGGATGCCGCAACCGTCTGTACTTCTTGTCGTTGGACGCGTGTCACCGACTCATCCGGATTCCATATGACCGAGAGCCGAGATAGCTTCGGAAGAGTCTCTTTAAGAAGCTCGACCTGTTTTCCGCCGAGCTCCGGTGAGAGCGATGTTACTCCGGTGATGTTTCCTCCCGGTTTCGCAAAGCTGGTCACGATGCCGTCTGCCACTGGATCGCCGCCATAGGTCGCCATGACGATCGGAATTGTCTTTGTGGCGCCGTGAAGTATGGATACCACACCCGAATTGCCCGCGACGATTACGTCAACATTGAGTCGAACCAATTGGGATGCCAACTCAGGAAACCGATCAGGCTTATCCTCGGTAAAGCGCCACTCAATCAGAATGTTTTGGCCTTCTACATAACCAAGCTCTACCAGGCCTTGGCGAAACGCTTTTCGGGTGGGCGCTCTCGAATCAGAAGCGAGATAGCCAACACGTGGAAGTTTGTTTGCCTGCTGCGCGTTCGCTGGTGACAAAAGCGCATAGAGCAAAGCGCAGAAGACGAAGCCAAACACTCCGGGTATTTTACTATTGCCTGCTTCCTGTTGCCGATTGCCTAATTTCATTGAATCACTCAATCTGCTGGCGCTAACACTTCGAGCAGAATCCTGCAATGTTTGATTTGGGATTTCGATTCTCGGTTGATTTATCGGATTATTTTATCTGCTCTAGCCAAAACGTTTCGGATCTGCTTCGCGGTCTTCAGATTGATTACCAACTCGAACTTCGTCGGCTGCTCGACCGGGAGGTCGGCAGGCTTTCTTCCTTGTAGAATCTTGTCGACCATCGACGCCACGCGTCTGGAGGGCTCGGACTGGTCGGCTCCGTATGACATCAAGCCGCCGCTCTCGACAAAATCTGCCCGAGAGTAGATGGCGGGTAGGCGATTTTTTGCGGCGAGCCCCGCGAGCTGTTTTTGATTTTGATTGGAGTAGAAAAATTGACTTTCCATTAAGATCATCGCGTCGCTATTCGCGTCGGCAGCGTCTTTGAATGCGGCCGCAAATTTTTCAGCGCTGCTCACCTCCACAGAATGAAGCTGCAATCCCAGTTCTCGCGCCGGCAATTGGCTTTCTCTCCATTGTTGAGCAGAGCCGGCATTCTGTGGGTCCCACAACGCGGCAACGCGGGAGAGCCTGAGAACAGCTTCCTTGAGTAACTCCAATCGCTTGCCAGCCAACAGGGGGATGATGCTGGTAAATCCAGTAATATTCCCGCCGGGCCGCGCCAAGCTATCGACCAGCCCCACGGAAACAGGATCAAAACCACCGACAAACACTATGGGAATCGTCCTCGTAGCGTTCTTGGCTGCTATCGCGGATGGTGCCGGGACTGCCAAAATTATGCTTACGCCGAGACGGACCAGGTCGTCAGCGAGCGCTGGAAGTCGTTCGATATTATTGCCGGCGTTTCGATACTCAAAAGCGACGCTCTTCCCCTCAACATAACCGAGTGCACGGAGCTCGCGCTTGAATAGCTCGAACGACATCCTTGAATCATCGGGACGGACGTCGAGCCACCCAATCTTAGGCACCTTTGGCGGCTGTTGCTGCGCCTCGACATGCGCGCAAGGCGAGAAGAGCACAGCCCAAAGTGCAACAACTCCGACGATCTTCGGTCTCTCACTGTTGCCTATAGCCTCGTGCCTGTTGCCTGTTCTCACCGAATCACCCGATCTGCCCTCGCCAGGACATTCGGCGGAATCGTGAGACCGATCTGATTCGCTGCGTTCAAATTGATGACGAGTTCAAACTTGACGGGTTGCTCCACAGGCAAGTCGCTGGGTTTAGCGCCTTTGAGTATTTTGTCGACGTAAATAGCAGTGCGGCGAAACAAGTCAACGAAGTCAGGGCCATAAGACACGAGACCACCCGCCGCTATCGGGCTTTTTTCGTCATACATTGCCGGAAATCGGGCGTTGGCTATCGAATCAATAATCTTTTTTGAGTTACGGAGGGTGAAAGCATCGATCATAACGAGAACGCCATCGGGGCGCTGTTTTACGAGAGCGGTAAAAACACTATCGAGCTCGTTGGGATCACGGGCGCCACGATCTTGAATCGCAATGTTCATTGCGCTCGCGGCTTCTCGCGTTCCCTTTGCTCCAGTCGCCATCGCCGGATTATTCGTGTTCCAAAGCATCGCAACTCGGGAAAGTTTTGGAACCATTTCCTTAAACAGCTCGAGTCTTTTCGGCCACAATTCGGGGGCCAAATTGGAGAGACCCGTCAAGTTTCCGCCCGGATGAGCTAAGCTCGTAACCAATCCACTGCCGACGGGGTCGCCCATGACTGGAACGATAATGGGAATGGCTTGTGTTGCGCGCCGGGCAGCCAATGCTCCTGGCGTCGAGGTCACGACGATGCTGTCGACATTGAGTCTAACCAAGTCCTCAGCGGCTTCGGCAAACTGGTCTTCGCGCTTCAGCCAACGGTACTCGAGAAAAATATTCTGTCCCTCAGTATACCCAGCGTCATGCAGACCTTGGCGAAGCGCATCGATAAAAACATCCGGCGGGCTGCCCACTCTGAGAATGCCGACGCGTGGCGTCTTCTTGGGTTGCTGAGCGTGCGCGGGGGAGCAAAGCGCAAAAAGCAAAGCGCAAACGGTAAGGTAAAAAGCTTCTTGGCTCTTGGGAGTTCTTATCGAAAATCCAAAATTGAAAATCCAAAATTGTTTCATTTGATCACTCTATCCGCCCGCGCCAGAACATTTGCCGGAACGATTACGCCCATTTGTTTCGCCGTTATCAGGTTGATTACCAGCTCGAACTTGATCGGTTGCTCGACCGGCAAATCGGCGGGCTTTGCGCCCTTAAGAATCTTGTCCACATAAGTGCCCGCGCGACGATAATTATCGACGATATCCGGTCCGTAGCTCATCAGGGCTCCGGCTTCGGCATGGTCTCCTGACCCATAAATCACCGGTAGGCGGTTCTTAATTGAAAGGTCAATAATTCGCGCGCGGTTTGTTGCTACAAACGTACTTGGGTGTGCAAGCAAAGCCTGAACGCCGGCTCGTTTTGCTGTGTGGAATGCATTTTCAAGGTCATCGCCGCTCTTTGCGCCAATATATTGGAGCTGCAAGCCCAGCCCTTTGGCCTGAGTCTCGGCTTTGCGAAAGCGTTGCTCACCCGTTGCGGAACCGATCCCCGTTAAGAATCCAACGCGCGAAATGCTCGGAAACGCCTCCTTGAGTATCTCGAGTCTCTTACCGTTCAAGTCCAAGGCGAGGATTGAGAGCCCGGTGAGGTTTCCACCGGGTCGTGCGAGGCTGTCGACCTGACCGTCTCCGACCGGATCGTTCGCTGTGGTGAAAACAATAGGAATTAGCTTGGTCGCATCCTTCGCAGCCTGCGTGGCATTGGACGTATCCGTGACAATGATGTCGACCTTGCGTCGAACAAGATCAGCGGCGAGGTCGGAGACTGACTCGACATTTCCTTCAGCATAGCGGTACTCCAAGATAATGTTTTTTCCTTCAACGTAGCCCAGGTCGCGAAGACCGCGCTGAAGCGCCTGAATGCGCGGCGACGCGATCGAAGGTCGAGCAGAGATCAAAAGACCTATACGTGGAAGTTTCACCGACTGCTCTGCCTCGGCTCGATGGCAAAGCGCAAAGAGCATTGCGCTCACGCTCAGACTGATTACTAAAAACTGGCGACTAACTATTTTCACTTGACGACCCGATCCGCTCTCGACAGCACCCTCTGCGGAATCGTTACACCGATCTGCTTCGCGGTCTTGAGATTAATCACCAGCTCGATCTTATCGACCGTCTCGACTGGCAGGTCTTTGGGCTTAATGCCAGCCAGAATGCGTTGGACATATTTTGCCGATGTTAGGCCGGCTCCATAATAGCTAATGCCGTAACTTGCTAATGCTCCGTCGGTGACGAGTCCTCCTTCGTGATACATGGTGGCGAATCCTTTAGCCTTCGCTGTGTCAATGATGAGTTGCGCTTGGCTACCGACCATCGCATCTGACGTGTAGGCATAAGCGTCGATCTCGCCTCTTTTCAAAGCACCCAACGCCGATCGAAGTTCCTGGACCGATGCGACATGTCGTTCGAGAAGCTCGATTCCCATTTGGTTCGCAGCGTCGCGGCCGAATTTTGCTGCCTCAAGCGAGACGGAACTGCTGGGATCGTAAAAAGTTACGACTCGATGGAGCTTGGGATAAATCTCCTTCAAAATTTCCAGCCGTTTTCCAGTGAGATCGCCGACTCGAAAATGGATACCGGTCAGCCGCCCGCCGGGATACGCAAAACTCTCCACTAGGCCGAGGGCAACGGGATCATTTCCGGCATAGAAAACGATCGGGATATCGGTCGTTGCCTGCTTCACCGCTTTGGTCACCGATGTGGCCAGGGTGTAAATCAAATCAACTTTCTCGCGTTCCAGCTGCCTGGCGGATTCGTCCGCAAGTTTCAGATCTCCCTTTGCATCCCGAATCTCTAAAATGAAATCCTTGCTCTCTTGAAGTCCCAATTTTCGCAACCCATCGAGCAGTCCATCGATTGCCTCATAGTACGGGCCTCCCTGCATGATCACCCCGACACGATAAATCTTAGCCTGCTGCGCATCGGCGTGAGAAACACCGGTCAGAAAAAAAGTTATGAGCAGCCCAACTAACGTTCTTTTTGTCATTGGTGTTCTCTCCTCCTCGTTGGGTTGCGAACAACTATTCGTCTGCTATCGATGACCCGATCCGCCCGCCCCAGCACGTTGGTGGAATCGCTGCGATTTGCGATTGTCGATTGATTAGCGGATGACCCGATCTGCTCTCGCGAGCATATTTGGCGGAATGGTGAGACCGATTTGTTTTGCCGCTTTTAAATTGATGAGCAGCTCAAACTTTGTCGGTTGTTCGATTGGTAGCTCAGCCGGCTTGGCACCCTTCAGGATTTTATCGACGTATGTCGCAGCGCGGCGGGAGAGCTCACTGACGCTTGCGCCATAAACACTAAGACCACCTTCGTTTATAAATTCTTCTCTTTCATATATCGCTGGGAGGTGGTTCTTGCAGCGAGATCTGTAATTTGTCTTCGACGAGAATTGAGCTGCGGACCGGTAAGCACGAGGACTGCCTGAGCGTGTTCCTTATGTGCTAAGCGGAAGGCCGCATCGATATCCTTTGAGTTGAGTACGTCCAGATACTGCAGCCGGATGCTCATTGTTCCCGCAGCGAGTTCCGCCTCTTTTAATAGTTGTGCATTACCGGGCCGGGTCGAGCTACCGAGTACGCCGACGCGGGAGAGCTTGGGATCGATCTCCTTCAGAAGCTCCAATTGTTTTCCGCTCAACTGCGGGGAAAGGGCTGGAAAGCCCAGTGATGTTCCCTCCAGGTCGCGCCAAACTGGCGACAAAGCCATTCCCAACCGGATCGGGATCCAGTGCCATGATAATGGGAATCGTAGAAGTTGCTTTCTTGGCAGCACGGGTCACGGGCGAACTTTCATCGAATTATTCTGTCCGGCCCTCGCCAGCACAGAGGGTGGAATCGTTAATCCGATCTGTTTTGCAGTTTTCAAGTTAATGACAAATTCGAACTTGGTCGGCTGCTCGACTGGTAAGTCTGGTGGCTTGGCACCTTTCAAGATTTTGTCCACGTAAATGGCTACGCGTCGGTAGGTGTCTGCCAAGTCAGCGGCGTAATAGAGAAGGCCGCCGCTTTTCACCGCTTCTATCGAGGTGAACACGGAAGGCAGGCGAGTTTTGAGAGCGAAATCGACTATTCGTTTTTGATGTTCGCGGATCACCGGGCCGCCGAGGAGTTGGAGTCCATCCGGACGGTTTTTCTTTAGGGATGCAAAAACTTCATCGAAATGGTGACCGTTTCGAATCTCGAACGTCTGAACGGTTACGCCCAGGGCTCGAGCCGCGCTCTGCACTTCTTTGAGTTCGAGTGAATGGGTTGCGTTTTCCGGAACGTAAGGGACAGCGACACGAGTAATTTTTGGTACGGCTTCCTTCAGGAGTTCCAGACGTTTGTCACCGAGTTGAACGAGCAGATTGGTCATTCCGGTGACATTCCCGCCTGGCTTGGCGAGGCTTTTGACGAAGCCTGCCGACACAGGATCCGCGCCTTGGCCCGCCATAATAATTGGAATGGTTTGAGTCGCATTGATCGGCGCCTGGATGACCGGTCCTCCTCCAGCCGCAATGATGACATCGACGTGCAGTCGAACGAGCTCCGCGGCAAGCAGCGGAAGTCGATCAAGCTTCTCCTCCGCATAGCGAAAATTATAGACGATGTTTTCGCCTTCTCTGTAGCCAAGCTGACGCAAGGCAAGCTTGATGCCCTCCGAACGTTCGGTATCGCTCGCTGGCCAAGCTCCGGAGAGATAACCGACATGAAATATTTTCGCAGTCAGCTGCGCGTAAACAGAACCGCACAGCAAAAATAGCAGCGAGCAAATAGCGCAACCGATGAGTCTGGGTTTGGACTCTTGGCCTCTCTTCACTTCACCACCATCTTGGCGCGCGCCAGGAGCTGCGGTGGGATCGTGATACCGACTTGCTTGGCGGTTTGTAAGTTTATCGCGAGCTCGACGCTGTCGACGGTCTCGATCTTCATATCTTTCGGCGACGCGCCATTGAGGACTTGCTGGACATATTTGGCCGAGAGGCGGCCGATTTCTCGATAATTCTGCCCATAGGCGGCGAGTGCGCCATTGGCGACGAGGCTCTGCTCCTGAAACATCGTCGGCAGCTTCTTGGCTTTGGCTGTATCGATAATGAACTGCGCCTGGCTGCCGACCATCGGGTCGGGCGTGAAGAAAAAAGCGTCGGCATCGTCATGTTTGAGCTTTTGCAGTTCGCGCTGCAGGTCGTTGACCGAGCTGACGTGGGATTCGATGAGCTTGATGCCGAGCCTCTTGCCTTCGTCGCGCGCCATGGCGGCGCCTTCGGCGGCAACCCGGTTCGTGGGATCGTAATAGGTCAGCACTCGACTAATCTTGGGCACAATTTCTTTGAGAATTTCGAGACGCTTCGCGGTGAGATCGCGCACCGGATAATGAACTCCGGTGAGCCTGCCGCCAGGTTTTGGAAAACTGTCGACGAGGCCACCGGTGACGGGATCACTGCCAATTGTAAAAACTATGGGAGTTTTGGTGGTAGCCGATTTAGCTATCGTGATGATCGGTGTTGTTATGGCATAGATCAAGCTGACGTTTTCCTGTTCCAACATTCTGGCCCCTTGCTCTGCGGCGGCAGTTTCCCCCTTGGTTTCTTTGATTACTAAGACGAACTGCTTGCCCTCCTCCAGGCCAAGTTCTTTCAAGCCCTCGCGGAGTCCGTTGAGGGTCTCGTACTGGGCGCCGCCGGGGAAGAGTACGCCAATGCGATAAGGTTTCGCTGGTTGCGCTGCTATGGCCTGGCCAAACCAAGTACTGGACAGGAGAAAAATAAAAAATATTTTTGAAATCATGATTTCGGGTAACCTTCCGGCATGACTGCATCGGCAAGCCGAGCAGCTAGATTTCGGAGAGCGATCCGTGGCAGGCGAACACTGAATAAAGACGTAAAACGCCAGCGCAAGGTGCATACCATAGTTAAGCAGCGAAAATCGATGCAAAACTAACGATTCAACAGCGATTTTTACGAAACAAAAAATCAAAACGCTTCTCGACAGAACACCGGAGTAGTTGATTTGCTACCCAGGGTAGCAAGAGTGCGACTTGGCGTGCGATAGGCAGCACCAACGACTCGCAAGTTTGGACCGGGGTTCTGCGTGGCGGGCTTAGTTCGTCAGGTGATCCGTAGCGCTTTGAGCAGCTTCATCAGATGGGTGCGGTGCAGCCCCAAGTTTTTGGCTGCCGCCGCGCGATTGCCTTGGGCGCTGGCCAGCGCACGCACGATCAATTCGCGTCGATAGCTATTCACTGCGTCATGGTAAGGCACTTCGTCGGAAACGGCCGCGGGTTGTGCCCCTATGACTCTGGCCGGTAGGTGGTGAACCGTCAATTCCGGCCCTTCGCCGAGCACGACCGCGCGCTCGATGACGTTGGCGAGCTCGCGGATATTTCCGGGCCAGGCGTAGGCAATGAGTTTGTCGCGCGCTTCGTCGGTAATACCGGAGAAGTTCTTTTTGGTCTCGCTGGCGAATCGCTCCAAAAAATAACTGGCGAGCGCCGGAATATCTTCCTTTCTTTCCCGCAGAGGCGGCAGGGTCAAGGTGATCACATCCAGGCGGTGGTAGAGGTCTTCGCGAAATAGCCCTGCCCTGATCGCCGCCTCCAAATCACGGCTGGTGGCAGCGATGATCCGTAGATCCACGGCAATCGGCGCCGTTCCGCCGACCCGCTCGAACTCACGTTCCTGCAGAAAGCGCAGGAGTTTTGTTTGGAGCTCGAGCGCAAGATCACCGATCTCGTCGAGAAACACCGTGCCACCCTGCGCCAGCTCTAACTTGCCTTTCTTGAGCTGGTGCGCACCGGTGAATGCGCCCTTCTCGTGACCGAAAAGCTCGCTTTCCAACAAGTCTTTGGCGAGCCCGGCGCAGTTGATTGCGACAAAGGGCTTGAGCCGCCGATCACTCCAGTTGTGAATCGACCTGGCGAAGAGTTCCTTGCCGGTACCGCTTTCCCCGAGCAGGAGAACGGTGGCCCGCGCCGCGGCGGCTTTGCGGGCTTCCGACAGAACTTGGCGCATCGATTCGCTGTTGCCGGAGACGAGGCGATGGCGACCGCCGAGTTCCTCGGCATAGAATCGCACGTCCGATCTGAGCTTGGCGCGCTCGAGATTTTTACGCACCACTAGGGCGAGGTGTTCAGGGTCAAATGGTTTCGTGATGAAATCATCGGCGCCGGCCTTGATCGCCTCCACCGCCAGATCGATGGTCCCATAAGCGGTGATCATTACGATCGGAAGATCATTCTGGGTCTTGCGAATCGTCTGCAAAACCTCGATCCCGTTCATTCCGGGCATGAGGTAATCGAGCAGCACCAGGTCTGGCGCGACCTTGTCGATCTGGTTCAAGGCGGCCGCACCGGTTTCGGCCCGGCCAACGGCGTAACCTAGATCGCTCAGCTCCTGTTCGAGAAGATCCAAGTTAAAGGGTTCGTCGTCCACTATGAGTATTTTATCGGGCATACGATAATTCGCGCTCACTATAACTTTGCGCCGCGGCAAGGCGCAAACCTAAACGGGCCGTTGAAAAAGGCCCACCTGCTTCGTTGCGCTCGCTTCGCTCCAACGTATCAGTAAGTACGCCTGCGCTCGTAGATTTCTTGCGCGCCTCGCATCTGGACCTTTCTGAACAGCCTGGAACCAGATTTCAACGGTCTATAGGATTTCATGCGGCTTAGCCCTGATGAATCGCTGCGGTCCCACGAGGCGGTACTTGGCAACGGGCGATGATTACGAATATATTGCTGAGATGAGCGAAGATCTGAACGTCAAACGGGAAATTATTTTAGAAGCCGATGCCGAAACACTGGTGCGCATGCGCAAGGAAGGCCACGTGCGCGGCTTCACGGCCTATGCAGACAGCGGATCCAAGCGCTGGAAAATTTCAGGGCAGCGAAACACAGTAATATGAGCAAAGATAGAAATTTCCGACTCTGTGAACTCGGCGCCGCGGCGGTAAAAATTACGGGCTTTTCTAAAAAATATCACTGCATTATTTCGAGTGGACTATGAATGAATGGACCATCGACGTAGGTGAAGAGAATTTCGAAGCCGAAGTTTTGGAGCGCTCCAACACCGTGCCTGTTGTCGTGGATTTTTGGGCGGACTGGTGCGGCCCCTGCAAGGCTTTGGGCCCGGTGCTCGAAAAACTCGCCGGCGAATATGGCGGCGAGTTTATGCTCGCTAAAGTGAATGTGGACGAAAATCCGGGATTGGCGAGCGTCTTCGGGATTCAGGGAATCCCGGCGGTAAAGCTCTTTAAAGGCGGCGACCTCGCATCCGAATTTACCGGCGCGTTACCGGAGCCGATGGTCCGCCAGTTCCTGACCAAATTCCTCCCGAGCGCGGCAGACAAGCAGGCTCAAGAGGCCGAGAGCCTACAGTCGGGTAAACCCGACGAAGCCAGGGCGATCTACGAAAAGATTATCGACTCGGAGCCCAATCACGCCAAGGCGCTGCTCGGACTTGGACGACTCGCGATGGAAGCTGGCGATAATCAGAAGGCGACGGAATATCTCGACCGCGTTCCGATCGTAGCCGATGAGCGGAAAGAGGCGGATCGTTTGATCGCGCGGTTGAACCTACAAGGCGGCGCGGCTGAGAGCGAATCGGCGCTACGGGAAAAACTCAAAGCGGAGCCGAACAATATCGCCGCGAGATTCGAGCTCGCGCAGGCCCTCGCGGGCGTCGAAAAATACGAAGAGGCGCTGAAGGAGTTTCTTACGGTGGTGAAAACCGATCGCGAGTTCCAAGAGGACGGCGCGCGCAAAGCCATGGTGCAGATCTTCGAAGTGCTGGGGGACCATCCGTTGACCGACAAGTATCGGTCGGAGCTTGCGGCGGCGCTCTTTCGCTAGGCCTAAATCACAAAACTCGAAGCGCGAAATACGAAATTCGAAACAATTTCGAATGACAGAAACTAAGAAGTTTTGAGCCTAAAGTTTCAAATTACAAAATCCCAAACTTGCGCGAGGCGAATTAAAAACATTGAGCCCGCGAAAGCGCGAAGCCGCAAAGGTGAAAAAGCTATTTCCGAAACTTAGCGTCTTAGCGACTTGGCGGGAAACATCTTGATCTTCGTTTAATGGAGCCGACATGATCAGCTTGGAACAAGCTAACCGAATCATCGCCGCGATATTTGCCCGCGGCCGCGAGCTCAAATGCCGGCCGCTTAGCGTTATCATCGTCGAGCCCGGCGCAAAGGTTAAGGCGTTTCAAAAAGAAGACGATTCGGCAATGATGCGTTTCGAGATGGCTTACGGCAAAGCCTATGCGGCTTTGGCGCTGGGCCGCTCATCGTCTCTCGTCCGGATGCGGACGGAAGAACGGCCGCTCTTCATGCAATACGTCATCCGTGCATCGGGCGATCAGATATTTCCAGAAGGCGGCGGCATGCTGATCCGTGGCAACGGCGGCGAATTGCTCGGGGCGGTCGGCGTCACCGGCGATACCCAGGAGCGCGATGAGGAACTCGCCGCATACGGGATCCGCGCGGCCGGGCTGAAAACGGACGAAGACTGCGCAGACATCGGTACGAAAGTACGATTGGAAAACTGAAGAAATTGACCACAAAAAAGCTTAGCGCGGATATAAAAAGAATTAACCACGAACGCAAAGATCACGAAGGATACTAAGAACAGGTTTCAAACCGTCCGCTACATATCTTGTCTACTTTTACTTTGTGTTCTTTAAAATAAAAAGCTGGGTTACAGCCTAACAATTCTCTTCCGTCATTCCCGCATGTTTTTAGCGGGAATCCAGGCGAGTTTCGGACTGGACCCCCGTCTAAAGCATTCGGGGTGACGAGTTGGAAGCCAGCGCACATTTCATCCTCTGTGGGCAGCGTAATATGGGTAACCTTGAGTTTTTTTACGCAATCCACTCGCTGACCGGGGCTTTGGCTTCCTGGAGTGGTTGGCAAAGAACATCGACCAGAGTCGGACCATCGTACGCCAGTGCTTCTTTCAACACTCTACCGAGCTCGGTC
>Ga0164305_10000662_pt1 | contig 13269 bp, 13 predicted proteins | sample Whisoiple_237_MG_FD_110215 | JGI IMG/M metagenome (GOLD analysis project Ga0164305, IMG submission 110215) | Soil microbial communities amended with pyrogenic organic matter from upstate New York, USA - Whitman soil sample_237_MG | ecosystem: Environmental > Terrestrial > Soil > Agricultural... | reverse complement strand
TTGATCGATGGCGCCACTCAGGTGCACGGCCGTCTGCACGTCTCCCCGACGCACCAGCAGGAATGCGTCCTTCACCCCGAGATTCGGGTAGTAGCCGATGCCCGAGATGACGAAGATGTCGCCAGTCCGGTCGTGGGCGTTGAAGTACGAGCGGTCGTAGAAGTTGCGGTCGCTCGATCCCGGCCACGCGATCGGCTGCGGGACCTGGTGCACCGGGTATTCGTCCATGGGGCCGAGCATTACGCCTCTCCTGTCTGCTCTTCGCGCAAGCGCTCATCGCCACCGCCGATGAGCCGGCGCAGCACCGAGCCGTGATAGAACAGCGACTCCACGTCGTCGGGTTTCTCGATCTCGCCGAACCGCACACGCCGGGCGCTGGTCCGCATGAACACACACGCCCAGATCACGCCGGAGTACACGTAGAACCAATGCAGATCGCCAAGCTCGACACCGGTCAGCTCGGCGTACGTCGATCGGACATCGGCTTCGCGCATGAAGTCGGGCAGGCCCGGCAGGCCGGCCAGGCCTGCGAGCTCCTGAAAAACCATGTGCGCGAATATGAGCCACGCGACATCCATTTCGCGCGGCCCGAGCACCGCCATCTCCCAGTCCAGGACGGCGACCGGCCGGAAGTCGGAGTACAGCACGTTACCGACGCGGGAGTCGCCCCAAACCAGCACCGGATCCGTCGCCGCGATGTCGGCGGGCCAATTCGCCTCGAGCCAGTCCAGCGCTCGCTCGAGCAGCTCCGAGCGCCCGATGTCGGGGAGGGCAAACTGGTACCAGGACTGCAGCCAATTGAGGTTGCGCCGCAACGCGTTCGGTTCCGGAGCCGGTTGGCCGGCGACATCGGGCCCAGCGACGTCGGCGAGGAACCCGAACGTCGTCTCCGGGTGGGGAATCGAATGCAGTTTGGCGATCACCTCGACGGTGCTGTCTTGCAGTTCGCGCTGACGCTCGACCGGGGCGTCGGCGAACCAGTTGTTGCCGAACGTGTACGGCATCACGTCCGGCGGCACCTGGCCCTCGACGTAATCCATCAGGAAGAACTGGGTGCCGAGCACCGAACCTGTCGATTCAAGCCACCGCACCCGAGGAACCGGGACGTCTGTGTTCTCGCCCACCAACCGGATGACGTCGAACTGGTGGTCCATCCGATACGACGAGAACACCGGAACGTCCTGCGCGGTCGGCGCCACCCGGGCAACCCACTTCTCTTCCCGGCGCTGCCCATCTTCGTCCCAGGGGCCGGTCAGGATGATCGTCTCCGACGACATGCCGTTCGCGTCGACGCCGCTTTCCACGGTGATCTCGGGTGCGACGCCGCCCGGCATCACGGTGGACAGCCAGCCCGATATCACGTCGGGCAGCGCGCTGACGTCTCGACTCGAATGCACCAGGCGGCTGACATCTTCGACAGCCGGTTCAGTAGGCATGAGAATCCATCCTTAAGCCGGTAATTACGATACGGTGGGTAGCGTTATGAAAGCAGACCCGTCTTCGGTTTACAAGACCCCGGGCGCCGGGCGCCCCCGGGATCCGCGCATCGACGCTGCCATATTGCGTGCCACGGCGGATCTGCTTGTGGAAATCGGATATTCGCACCTGACCATGGCCGCGGTCGCCGAGCGCGCCGGAACCACCAAGACCGCGTTGTATCGGCGGTGGTCGAGCAAGGCCGAACTGGTCCACGAGGCGGCCTTCCCCGCGGCGCCCACGGCGATCGAGACGCCGCCTGGCGACATCGCTGCGGACATCCACGCGATGATCGCCGCCGCCCGGGACGTGTTCACCAGCCCCCTTGTGCGTGCCGCGCTGCCGGGGCTGATCGCCGATATGGCCGTCGACGCCGACCTCAACGCGCGTGTCATGAGCCGCTTCACCGACGTGTTCGTCGCGGTGCGCACGCGGCTGGCCGACGCGGCCAGCCGGGGCGAGGTACACGCCGATGTCGACCCCGACCGGCTGGTCGAGGTGATCGGCGGGGCAACACTCCTGCGGGTGTTGTTGCGGCCCGACGAACCGCTCGGCGAGGACTGGGTCGCGCAGACGGCCGCCATCGTGGTCCACGGTGTGGTGACATAGACGTCGATGCTCGAGGCCTTCCCGACTGATTGGCGTACCGCGCTGCTGCTGGTGCCGCATCCCGACGATCCTGAGTACGGCTGCGCGGCGGCGGTGGCCAAGTGGACGTCGCACGGAAAGACCGTCCGCTACGCATTGGCTTGCCGGGGTGAGGTGGGCATCGCGGGCATGCCGCCCGAGGAGGCGGGGCCGCTACGGGAAGCCGAACAACTTCGGTCGGCCGCCATCGTCGGCGTCCACGACGTGCAGTTCTGGGACTTCCCGGACAGTCAGATCCGCGATACACCCGAGTTGCGTGCCAAGATCGCCGACACGATCACCGCCTTGGCTCCTGATCTCGTGCTCACCGTCTACAGCGGTCCGGAATGGGCGCCGGGGGCACCGAACCAGCGCGACCACGTCGAGTTCTCGAAGGCGGTTGCGGCGGCATATGACTCGCTCACCAAACCGCCGCGCTGGCTGTTCGAGAACGGGCCGGAAGTCACGCACGCAGAAGTGATCGACGACGACTGTTTCGACCGCGCGGTCGCGTCCCTCGCCGCGCATGAGGTGTATCTGTCGGTTCTCGACCCGAACACCCCGGTTCTGGAGCAGGCCCATACCCAGGTCGACATGACAACGACGCCGCGCCCGGAATTCACAGGCCGACGCACGGTCGAGTTCATTTTGCGACGATCTGTGAAGTGACTGGGTGTTGGCGCGAATACGTTTCGACTAAACGGCGCACGGGGTAATTCGACGGCAACTACCGGTGCAGAGTGAGGAGGTCGCAATGTTGCACACGGTCGTGCTGGCGGCCCAGTACAACGTCGAGGCAGCAGGTCTCATCCTGCGCGGCATCAAGGGCATCTTCGTCGCGATCGGCAGCATCATCGCCGCCATCATCTGCGGCGTGGTGGCCGCCATGAAGGGGCGAAACCCGATCGGATGGGGAATCCTGGGGCTGTTCTTCAGCATCCTGACGCTGATCGTCATCATCGTCATTCCCAGCAAGAAATCCTGACGCCTGCCACCATCGTTGAGTGACAATCGTCGCGACGCAGACAGGGAAGGTTCGGGGAACCCTGCAGGACGGCGTGCATGCCTTCCGCGGAATCCCGTACGCACAGCCGCCGGTCGGCCCGCTGCGCTTCGCCGCACCGGTGCCCCACGAACCGTGGGATGGCGTACTCAATGCGGACGAGTTCGGATCTCCGCCACCGCAGCCGATGCGCCTCACATCGTCCGACGAGTGGTTGACCGTGAACGTGTGGACTCCGGATGTGGGTGCATCGGCCCTGCCGGTCATGGTGTGGCTCTACGGTGGCAGGTTCACCACCGGCGCGTCGGACGAATCCGATTGCGACGGACGCCGGTTGGCGGCGGGCGGTGTGGTAGTCGTCAGCCTCAACTACCGCGTCGCCGGTGAAGGTTTCATGCTGATAGCCGGCGCAATGCCCAACCGGGGACTGCTCGACCAGGTCGCTGCGCTTCAGTGGGTGCACGACAACATCGCCGGATTCGGCGGCGATCCGAACAACGTCACCGTCTTCGGCGAATCGGCGGGCGCCGCATCGGTCGCGATGTTGATGGTCATGCCCGCTGCCGCCGGTCTGTTCCACCGCGGCATCGCCCAGAGCGTGCCCAACTTCCTCTTCGGCTCCGATCTCGCCGCCGACGTCGCAAGCGTCGTCGCCGAAAGGCTGGGCCTGCGCTCCACGGTCGGCGACCTCACGGATGTCCCGCCCCAAGCGCTGGCCGACGCCACTGGTGGCAACGAATATCAAGATCGGTGGGGCTACCCCCTAGCAGTGCGCCGGTCCCAGTTCGGGCCGGTGATCGACGGAGAGATACTGCCCGACAGCCCTTTCCGTGCCCTCGTGGCGGGGGCGGGCCGCGGAGTCGACCTGTTGATCGGGCACAACCGCGATGAGTATCGTTACGTCGTCCACGAGAACGGCGGCGTCGTCACCGCGGAACAAGCCGAGAGGGCGCTCGACTTGTTGCCGCCGACACCCGGTGGCGCGCAAACCTATCGGGCGGCGTATCCGCGTGCCAACCACGCTCAGCTATACGAACACGTATGCTCCGATTTCGTCTACCGGATGCCGACGCTGCACATCGCGCAGGCGCACGCCCTCGGCGGCGGAGCCACCCATCTCTACGAGTTCTGTTTCGATGCATCCTCGTTCGGGGCGGCACATACCACCGAGATCCCGCTGGTGTTCGGCACGCTGGATTCGCCCATCGGCTCAGCGCTCTATGGATCCGCACCGCAAGCCGAGGCAGTTTCACCTCGAAATGAGCGCAGCCTGGCGTGCATTCGCGACCGACGGCGATCCCGGCTGGCCGGCGTACGAGCCCACCGAGCAGTTCACGCGGGTGTTCGACATCGGCTCCAGGACGGTCCGATATCCAGAGCAGGCGTCACAACAGATCTGGAGCGACTATCCGTTCGACCCGTTCGCCCTGTCGATCTAGCGCGGCCTCGTCACGGAACGCTATCCCACTCCTCGTCGGCAACCTCGGCGGCGCACTGGTAGGCGATCACCGGAGTCCCGGGCTGCGCGACGCCGCCGAAAACGTTCAGGCAGGGACCGAGGGTACTTGTGATCTGACCGTTGGTCTGGGAATTCCAGCGCTCGTTGTTCGCATTGGTCTGACAGGACGCAAGGATCACCGGGGTGCCATCCGCTGCGCCGCTGATACTCAGGCAGGCCCCGGGGAAGGCCACGCTCTCGAACTGCCCTGCAGCGTTGAAAAGCCAGAGCTGAGACTTCGACCCATTACAGGGGTTGACCATCGTCGCAGTGTTGTGCCCGTTCGGGCCGTCGATACACCAATCGCCCAATCGGCTCTTCAGCTGGACCGGGTCGGCGGCACGCGCAAGACCAGCGCCTGATAGCGCGAGACCGAACACTGAGCCGACGACGACAAGGGCCCGGCGCGCATCGCCCAACAACGGTGATCTATACATATCAGCTCCGTCCTCGTCCTGGTCCACCTGGTTCCAGGATCCGCCACGAAGACGAGAACGGAGCCGCTGTTACAAACTCCGACGGATGACTGGTGCCGACTCAGTCGGCCCGCCGGCCACCTAGAGCGGCTCGATCTGCTCTTTGTTGCGCTCGGAAACCGCGCGGAACTGGTCGCCAAGGCCATCGAAATCCCGATGTTGCGCGTAGGCGATCTTCTCCTCGGCGGCCAGCCCGGGGTTGACCACTGCCGCTGCGCCGGTCGTGTAGATCTCCTTGAGCCCCAGCATGATCGGGCCTGGCACCTCGGCGATCTGAGCGGCCAGCTCAAGCGACCGGTCGAGCAGCCGCCCGTGGGGCACCACCTCGGTGACCAATCCGATCCGCTCGGCACGGGCCGCGTCGACCACCTCACCCGTCATCGACAGCCGTCGTGCCATCGCCGGGCCGACGACCTGGGGGAGTCGCGCGGTCATACCGCCGCCCGGCAGGATACCGACGCGGGCGTGGGTGTCGGCGAATACCGCCCGCTCGGAGGCCACGAGGAAGTCGCAACCAAGCGCCATTTCCAGCCCGCCGGTGAACGTCGCGCCGTTGATCGCGCCGATGATCGGCGTGCGCATCTTGGCGACGGCGGCGATGCAGCTCTGCGATCGGAACTCCTCGAAGTACTTCAGCCCGTCGCGCTGCGCCTCCTTCAGGTCGAGGCCGGCGCAGAACGCCGGGTCGGCCCCGGTCAGCACCACAGCCCGAACGGCGTCGTCGGCGTCGGCCTCGGTCAGTGCGGTGTAGATCGCCCTGATCAGGTCGCGGCTCAACGCGTTTCTGGCGGCTGGGCGGTTCATCGTGAGAAGCCGAACCGCGCCGTGGTCGGCCACGAGGACAAGCGACTCGGTCATGACTTCCTCGCCGAGATCGACGTAATGTCGGAATCTTCTCGCACTTTCACGCCCGAACGTGAGTTTCGGCGTCCGGAATCTAGCGCAGGAAGTGGTTGGCGGTGTTCGCCAGGTCCAGTACCGGCTGCGGCAGGGCGCCGAGCGCGAATGTGACGGCCGCAGTGATCGTGACGACCGCGGTGGTCAACACACTCGGAACCACCACCGCGGGTGCGTCGTCGGGCGGCTCGGTGAAGAACATCAACACGATCACCCGCACATAGAAGTACGCGGCCACGGCGCTGGCGATGACGCCGATGACGACGAGCGGAATCGCGCCGCCCTCGCCCGCGGCCTTGAAGACCGCGAACTTGCTGACGAACCCGCTCGTCAGCGGGATACCGGCGAAAGCGAGCAGGAACAGCGAAAACACAATGCCGACAACGGGATACCGCCGGCCCAGACCTGCCCACCGGGCGAGTGCAGTGTCCTCCTGGCCCTCGGGATTTCGGACTAGGCCCACCACCGCGAACGCGCCGACAGTGCTGAACCCGTAGGCGAACAGGTAGAACAGCGTCGACGACACGCCTGCCTCGTTCTGGGCGATGACGCCGGTCAGGATGAACCCGGTGTGCGCAACGGCCGAATACCCCAGCATCCGTTTGACGTCGTTTTGGGTGATGGCGGTGACGGTGCCGACCACCATCGTGAGGATCGCGATCGCCCACATCACTGGGCGCCAGTCGTCATGCAGACCGGGCAGCGCGATGTAGAAGATGCGCAGCATCGCGCCGAACGCGGCGATCTTGGTGGCAGCGGCCATGAACGCGGTGATCGGCGTCGGAGCACCCTGGTACACGTCCGGAATCCACGAGTGGAACGGCGCCGCCCCGACCTTGAACAGCACTCCGACGAGCAGGAGCGCGGTGCCGATCAACGCCAGCGACCTCTTGCCCGAGCCGGACGCCACCGCATCGGCGATGCCGCCGAGATCCAGAGTGCCGGCATAGCCATACAGCATGGCCACGCCGTAGAGGAAGAACGCAGAGGAAAATGCGCCCAGCAGAAAGTACTTCACAGAAGCTTCCTGTGAGAGCAGGCGCCGCCTGCGGGCCAGCCCACACAACAGGTATAGCGGCAGTGACAGCACCTCGAGCGCGATGAACATGGTCAGTAGATCGTCCGAGGCCGGGAACAACAGCATGCCGCCGATGGCGAACATCGTCAGCGGGAATACCTCGGTCTGCATGACGCCGGCCTTGGTGGCCAACTTTTCGACGAGACTGCCCGCGACCGCCGATGCCTGTGGAGTGAACGCATCCAGGCCGGGCCCCGGCTCGTCGTCCGCAGGTGCGGGGATGCGTCGTTCGGCGATGAGCAGGATGCCGAGCACGCCAACCAGCAGGATGGTGCCCTGCAGGAACAGAGTCGGGGCGTCGACGGCGACGGCGCCCATCACAGCGGTGCGTCCGGTGCCGTGCATGTCCCGGGCGAGAGCTACGACCGCCACGAACGCGACGACCAGCCCGCCGAGGCTGAGCACCAGTTGGGCGGCGTAACGCTGCTGACGGGGCAGGAATGCCTCGACGAGGACACCAACGACGGCCACACCGAGCACGATCAGCATGGGGGAGAGCAGGCCGTACTCCACGCTGGGGGTAAGCATCCCAAGGGCTTGAGTCATCGTTGCGGCCCTTCCGCGATCTTGGGTGCCGGGTCAGGCTGATTGATGGTGGTCAGCGTGTGGCTGACCGCAGGGTTGATCACATCGAGAGCCAGTTTGGGATACACCCCGAGCACCAGCAGCAGCGCGATAAGAGGTGCGACAACGGCGATTTCGCGCGGTAGCAGGTCACGCAGGCGATCGTTGCCGTCCTTGACCGGGCCGGTCATCATCCGCTGGTACATCCACAGGATGTAGAGAGCGGACAGCACCAGCGCGGTTGCCGCGAACACCGCGAAGGCCGGGTAGCGCGTGAATGTTCCGATCAGGACCAGGAATTCGCTGATGAACGGCGCCAGGCCGGGTAGCGACAACGTCGCGAGACCGGCGACCAGGAAGGTGCCTGCCAGCACGGGCGCGACCTTCTGCACGCCGCCGTAGGCGTTTATCAGGCGAGTACCCCTGCGCGACACCAGGAATCCGGCGATCAGGAACAGCGCCGCGGTCGAGATGCCGTGATTGACCATGTAGAGCGTTGACCCCGACTGGCCCTGAGTCGTCATCACGAAGATGCCGAGGATGATGAACCCGAAGTGGGATATCGACGTGTAGGCGATCAGTCGCATGACGTCGACCTGGCCGATCGCGACTATCGCGCCGTAGACGATCCCGATCACGGCCAACGTGATGATCAGCGGCCGGAAGTACATTGAGGCGTCGGGGAACAGCTGCAGGCAGTAGCGCAGCATGCCGAATGTGCCGACCTTGTCCATGACGGCCATCATCAGCACGGCGCTGGCCGGCGTGGCCTCCACGGCGGCGTCGGGCAGCCACCGATGAAACGGCCACAGCGGCGCCTTGACCGCGAACGCGAACATGAACCCGCCGAACAACAGGTTCATCACCGCCGGGCTCACGACGAACTGACCGCTGGACACCGCGGCGACGATCGCGCGGAAATCGAACGTGCCGGAAGCAAACGCGTCACTCTGCGCGGTCACCACGTACAGGCCGATCACCGCGGCGAGCATGATCAGGCCGCCAAAGAGGTTGTACAGCAGGAACTTCACCGCCGCCTTGGAAGACGCAGCGCGGTCTCCGCCGAATCCGCCGATCAGGAAGTACATCGGGATCAGCATGGCCTCGAAGAACACGTAGAACAGCAGCACGTCCAGCGAGACGAGCGACATCAGCACCATGCCCTCGACCGCCAGAGTCAACGCGAAGTACGTGTGCACCGACCGTCCTGCCCAGCCGATTTGGTCGCTGGCATCGTTCCAGCCCGCGATGATCAGCAGTGGCACCAGCACGGCCGTCAGAACCACCAGGACGAGTGCGATGCCGTCGACACCGAGGATGTAGCCGGTGCCGAACGACGGGATCCACGTTTGGGATTCGACGAACTGGTATTGGTCGCCTCCAGGTTCGAATCCGACAGCGACCACCAATGTCACCCCGAGGACGGCGATCGAGATCAGTAGCGCGAGCCACTTGGCCACGGCGCGTTGCGAGGCGGGCAGCAGCATTACGAGTGCCGCGCCGACCATCGGAATCGCCCACAGGACGGTGAGCCAAGGGAAAGAGGTCACCACAGCCGCACCGCCAGGATCGCGGCGACCAGCAGGGCCGCTCCGGCCAACATCGACAGGGCATATGAGCGGACGAAACCGGTTTCCAGCTGGCGGAACCCGTTCGAGATGCGGCCGACGAGTGCGGCCAGCCCGTTCGCGGCCCCGTCGACCGCGTCGTCGTCGATCTCGACGAGACCCTTGGTGAGGAGCTGCCCCGGCCGCATGAACACGCGCTCGTTGAATGCGTCGCCGTAGAGATCCTGCCGCGCTGCCACGGTGAGAGCGGACCCGGCGGGCACCTCTTCGGGCACGGGTCGGGTGCCGTACATGCGGTAAGCGATCGCGATTCCCGCGGCGACTACGACGAGGATCACCGTGGTGGCCACCCACACCGGCGTCGCGTGTGCCTCTTCGTGTGCGCCGACGACGGGTTCGAGCCAGTGTTGCAGGGTGCCGCCGATGGCGAGGAATCCGCCCGACGCCACCGAGCCGACGGCCAGCAGGATCATCGGCCAGGTCATTACGGCGGGTGACTCGTGGGGATGAGCGGCCTCCGAGTGTCCCGTCGCGTCGCTCGCCGGGGAAGCCCAGCGCTTTTCGCCGAAGAAGGTCATCAGCATCACGCGGGTCATGTAGAACGCGGTGATGCCTGCGCCGAGGATCGCAGCGCCGCCCAGGATCGGACCTTTGACGCCGCCGGAGCCGAGGGCGGCCTCGATGATGCCGTCCTTGGAGAAGAACCCGGCCAGCGGCGGCACACCGATGATCGCGAGGTAGCCGAGCCCGAAGGTCGCGAACGTGATCGGCAGCGCCTTGCGCAGCCCGCCGTAGCGGCGCATGTTCACCTCGTCGTTCATGGCGTGCATGATCGACCCGGCGCCGAGGAACAGTCCGGCCTTGAAGAAGCCGTGGGTGAGTAGGTGCATGATCGCGAACGCATATCCGGCCGGGCCCAGCCCGGCGGCCAGCACCATGTAGCCGATCTGGCTCATTGTGCTTGCCGCAAGCGCTTTCTTGATGTCGTCCTTGGCGCAGCCGACGATCGCCCCGAACAGCAGCGTCACCGCGCCGACGATGACCACACCCAACTGTGCGTTGGGCGCAAGATTGAACACCGGACCGGACCGCACGATCAGGTACACGCCGGCGGTGACCATGGTTGCGGCGTGAATCAACGCCGAGACGGGGGTGGGGCCCTCCATCGCGTCGCCGAGCCAGGACTGCAGCGGCACCTGCGCCGACTTGCCGCACGCGGCAAGCAACAGCAGCAGCCCGATCGCGGTCAGTGTGCCTTCACCGAGCCGGGGTGCGGCCGAGAAGACACCCGCGAACGAGATCGAGCCGATGTAAGCGAACATCACCATCAGCGCGATCGCCAGGCCCATGTCGCCGACGCGGTTGACCACGAACGCCTTCTTGGCCGCGGTGGCCGCTGACGGCTTGTACGACCAGAACCCGATCAACAGGTACGACGCCAGGCCCACGCCTTCCCACCCGACATAAAGGCCGAGGTAGTTGTCGGCCAGCACCAGCAGCAGCATCGCGGCGAGAAAGAGGTTGAGGTAGGCGAAAAACCGCCTGCGCTCGGGATCTTCGGCCATGTAGCCGATCGAATAGATGTGGATCAGCGAGCCGACCCCGGTGATCAGCAGCACGAAACACATCGACAGCGCATCCAGCTGCAGGCCGAAGTCCACGTGCAGGCCGCCCACCGGAACCCACGAGAACAGCGTCTCATGAACCAGCCGGTCTTCTGCGTGGCGGCCGAGCATGTCGACGAACAGCACGACGCCTGCGGCGAACGATGCGAGGGCTGCCAGGCAGCCCAGCAGGTGACCCCAGGTGTCGGATCGTCTGCCCGCGAGCAGCAGGATGGCCGCACCCGCCAGCGGGAGGGCGATCACCAGCCACACCAGAGTTGTCATAACAGCCTCAGTGTTTCAGCAGACTGGCTTCGTCGACCGAAGCCGAACGGCGGGTGCGGAAGACGGTCATGATGATCGCGAGGCCGACCACCACCTCACATGCGGCGACCACCATGGTGAAGAACGCCACCACCTGGCCGTCCAGATGGCCGTGCATGCGGGAGAACGCGACGAATGCCAGGTTCGCCGCGTTGAGCATCAACTCCACACACATGAACATGACAATCGCGTTGCGGCGAAGCAGCACGCCGGCTGCGCCGACCGTGAACAACAACGCCGACAGGTAGAGATAATTGTCAGGATTCATCTTCACCGTTCCTGCCGTTGGTCGGCATCTGGACGGGTTGGTTGTGCAGGACGGTGCTGACTGACAGCGCCGATCCCGTTCCGTCGGGCAGACGCGCGGGCACGTTGACGGCGTTGTGCCGGGCGTACACACCGGGATTGGGCATTGTGGTGGCGTGCCCGCCGGGCCGGAACCGCTCCGTGGCGAGCTCACGTTGCGTCTTACGCCGTTCCCAGCGTTCGCGGTGGGCCAGCACCATAGCGCCGAGGGCGGCCGTGATGAGCAGCGGCCCGGTGAGTTCGAACGCCCACAAGTACTTGGTGAAGATCAGCGCAGCCAGCCCCTGAACGTTGCCGTTCGCGTTGGCCTGCGCGAGGCCGGTGAACCCGGCGACCGAGACGTTTCCGATTCCAGCGATGAGGAGAATCCCGAAACCAACACCGATCACGATCGCCGCGATGCGTTGCCCGCGAATGGTTTCCACCAGCGACTCGGATAGGTCGACGCCGATCAGCATCACCACGAACAGGAACAGCATCATCACCGCGCCGGTGTAAACCACCACCTGCACGATGCCGAGGAACAGCGCGTCCTGCGCGATGTAGAGCACCGCCAGCGCGATCATCGTGCTGGCCAGAAACATTGCCGAGTAAACCGCCTTCGGCGCGGCCACCACACCGATCGCGCCGACCAGCGCCACAACGGCGAGCACCCAGAACAGCACCGCCTCGGCTGTCGTGGTGTGCCCGGCGGTCTCCGCGGTGAGCGCCGCGAGGTAGTGAATCGTCACCGCGCATCCTCGGTAACTTCTTGTGCTCCTCGCGTGCGCGAAAGGGGCTTGATCTTTCCGAGGTAGTAGTCGTCGTCGGTGCTGCCCGGCGCCATCTCGTGTGGCGGAGCCAGCATTCCGGATTGCAATGGCGCCAGCAGCTTGTCCTTGCCCCAGATCAGGTCGGCGCGGTTGTCGTCTGCCATTTCGTACTCATTGGTCATGGTCAGCGCGCGGGTGGGACAGGCTTCGATGCACAAGCCGCAGCCGATACAGCGCAGATAGTTGATCTGGTAGACCCGCCCGTAACGCTCGCCTGGCGAATACCGCTCCTCGGCGTTGTTGTCGGCGCCCTCGACGTAGATGGCGTCGGCCGGGCAGGCCCAGGCGCACAACTCGCAGCCGATGCATTTCTCCAGCCCGTCGGGATACCGATTGAGTTGGTGGCGGCCGTGATAGCGCTTTGCGACCGGGCCCGGCTTCTCCGGATACTGTTCGGTGATCGTCTTTTTGAACATGGTGCCGAACGTGACTGCGAATCCCTTGATCGCGTCGAGGAACTTAGGCATCTGCTTGCTCCTTCGTGGCTGCTGTCCCATGGCTGGGGAGGGGCGGCACTGGGAAACCGCCCTCACCGACAGGTGGTTGCGGAATGTTCCGAATGGCCCTGGCCCGCAATACTCGCCAGAGTGCGAACAGCAGGATCAAGGCCACCACGATGCCCACGGTGATCAATCCCGTGGCCGCCGCGGCGTAGCCGTGGGTGCGCAGGCTGTGTGTGATCGCGACGATCATGATCCAGACCAGCGACACCGGGATGAGGACCTTCCAGCCCAATGCCATGAACTGGTCGTAGCGCAGCCGGGGCAGCGTCGCGCGCAGCCACATGAAGAAGAACAGGAACGCCCACACCTTGGCGATGAACCACACCAGCGCCCACCAGCCGGTGTTTGCGCCGTCCCACATGTTGATCGGCCATGGGGCGTGCCAGCCACCGAGAAACAGCGTGGAGGCAAGCGCCGATACCGTGGTCATGTTGATGTACTCGGCGAGCATGAACATCGCGAACTTCAGCGACGAGTACTCGGTGTGGAATCCGCCGACGAGCTCTCCCTCGGCCTCGGGCAGATCGAAAGGC